>Ga0070706_100002493_pt1 | contig 18543 bp, 18 predicted proteins | sample KBSK5501metaG_FD_65476 | JGI IMG/M metagenome (GOLD analysis project Ga0070706, IMG submission 65476) | Corn, switchgrass and miscanthus rhizosphere microbial communities from Kellogg Biological Station, Michigan, USA - KBS K5-50-1 metaG | ecosystem: Host-associated > Plants > Roots >... | reverse complement strand
CACGAACACTGAGAATCAACTGAACATCTGCTGCAAGTAAATACGGCAAGCTGCCTGTAGTTGTTTCCTGCGCTGGTTTCCAAATCATGAATCCTAAGGTGCGGCGGGGCTGCCGCCCGACCCGGTCTCGTTAAATTTGTTGGGAAATCGGCCCGTATTCGTCGAAAAACAACCGCTCAGTTCTTCGGGTTAGTGAGACGTAGCTGGAAAAACGTTGCCCTCCCAGTCATGTCCGGTCGCACATTTCATCGACCTCTTGGCTTTTTCCGGCTCATCATGATTACACTAGGGGCGAAAACGATTAATGCTTGCGCGGTTTTCGGATTTCCTTCGACTCTTTATCCGGGTTTTAAGGTTAGGGTTACCCACCTGCCAACGCAGGGTGGCACTGACAAGATCCTGGTAGACGTTCGGCAGCATTCAAGTCGTAAGAACAAGCAATCGTGATCGTCAGGAGTGCTTTCAAACAATTCGAACCGGAGGATCTCCCGAATGGCGAACCCGCTTGACCGAAACCAACTCTTCTCCTTTGCCAAAAATCACCGCGACGAGTATGAATCGCTACTAAAGCGATTCGTTGAAACGCCAACAGTCTCTTGTGATCCGTCGCATGCGGAAGACATTCGCAAGGGAGTTGATTTGACGGTTGAAACAATGCAGCGGTTCGGCGGCAAAGTGGACGTTTTTGAAGTCAAGAATGGAAATCCGACCGTCTATGGCGTTTTTGGCACAGACAAAAAACTTCCGACAGTCACTGTATACAACCACATGGACGTTCAACCCGCGTCAATGGAGACAGAGCCCTGGGACAACGAGCCGTTTGTAATGACGAAGAAGGGTGACACCTATCTCGGCCGTGGCACAACCGACGACAAAGGTCCCGCGCTCGCGGCGCTCTTCGGCGCTTGCGCCGCTTTGGAAGCGGGCATTCCGATCAATATTCGCTTCCTGTGGGAGTTTGAAGAAGAGATTGGCTCGCCGAACTTCGAAAAGATTATTACCAAAGCGAAGTCGAGCCTGCGCACGGATTCAGTCGTTGTTTCCGATACGGTTTGGGTTTCGCGTAACCGCCCCGCCAGTTCCGCCGGTTTGCGTGGCTTGCTTGGATTTCTGTTGCAGCTCGAAACCGGAGAGGTTGACACCCACTCGGGCGAAACAGGCGGCGCCTCTCGCAATCCTATCGCCGAATTGATGCGACTGGTTTGCGATCTCTATGACCCCAAGACCGGAAAGATCAAGATCAAGGGTTTCTATGATGACATGATACCACTTTCAAAACAGGAATTGAACGATTGGGCCAACTGCGGTTTCAACACTCGCGCGTTCAAAAAAGCGCATCATCTGAAACTCATGCGCACTGAGGATGCGCTCGAAGTGATGAAACGGATTTGGGGCATGCCTACGTTCGAAGTGCACGGCGTCACCGGCGGCTATCAGGGACCCGGCGTGAAGTCGATTGTGCCGCCGCGTGCCGAAGTTAAAGCGTCGTTTCGCCTGGTGCCCGGTCAGGATCCCGAAAAGATCAAGAAACAACTTAAGGCCGCGGTAAAAGAACTTAATTCCGACGTGAGCATACAATTCGAATCCGCCGCCCCGGCATTTCGAACAGTGCTTGAAGGCCCGCTGCCTGAGGCTTTAAAGCGCGCCGTGAAGTTTGCTTTCAAACGCGACGCGGTTTTTGTGCGCGACGGCGGGACAATTGGAGCGATGACGAGTATTGAGAAAGTTCTAAAGTGTCCGGTTCTGTTTCTTGGGCTGTCGTTACCTGAGCATGGCTACCATGCGCCCAACGAGAATTTTGATTGGCAGCAAGCATCTGGCGGGATGGTAGCGTTTGCGAAATACTTTGAGGAGATTGCGAACCTGCGCTAGAACATAGGGGAAGGGGTAACGAGTAAATACTTATTACCCTTTCCCCCTTCCCCCTTTCCCCACTGTTAAATCACACACGCCAATCGTTCTTCATTCAGCGCGACAAACCCGAGTCGTTCATAAAACCTGCGCGCCTCCGGATTCTCGAGGTGCACGCCCACATCAATTCGGGTTACCGACTCTTTTCTGAGCTGCTCTTTTAGTTGTTCCAACAGGGTAGTCCCAATCCCGCCGCCGCGCCGGTCCGCCTTCACTGAAACGTCGTCAAGCTTCGCCACTACCGCTCCCATCGAGGTCGAGATTGCGTAACAAACCACGCAGACTGCGCTCACACCGCGTTCGTCATAAGCCAGCCACACAAAACCCAGTTCAGGTTGCTCGAGAAACAGGTCAAGCGCATCGTTAAGTCCCTGAAACCCTCGGTCGCCATATGCTTTGCTGCTCGCGAGGTAGTGCTCGTCTTCACTGAGAAATACTCGGAGCATCTCAAATGCGTCGGAAACATCTGGGGCGGTCATCTTGCGGCAGGTAATCAAAGCGATTCTCCCTTCGACAGGATCGGATATTCGATCATGCTCGGAAAGGAACGATGTGGTCAACCGGGGAAGAGGGGAAAAGGGGAAAGGGGAAAAAGGGGAAGGGAGAACAGGGAAAGAGGATTGACCCATTTACCTCTTTCCCCTTTCCCCCTTCCCCTTTTCCCCTTTTCCCCTTTTCTTTTAGTTTGGCAGCAACACTGAATCAACCACGTGAATCACTCCGTTTGATTGATACACGTTTCCGATCGTCACTCGCGAAGTGCCGCCCTTCTCGTCGCGAAGGATCAGGTCGTTTCCGCTCTTCGACGCCGTCAACGTGGCACCGCTGACTGTCTTAAATTTCGCGCTGCCGTGACCTTTGCGAATCCGACTGACAATTGCCTTTGAGTCAAACTTTCCGGCCAATACGTGATAAGTCAGGATCCTGGTCAACGTCTCTTTGTTCTCGGGTTTGACCAGCATGTCTACAGTGCCCGCGGGTAGTTTGTCAAAAGCCGCGTTGGTTGGTGCAAACACCGTGAATGGACCTGCACCTTTCAGGGTTTCCACCAATCCAGCAGCCTTCACCGCTGCCACCAGCGTCGTGTGGTCAGCTGAGTTGACTGCATTGTCAACAATGTCGCGCGAACGAAGCATTGGTGCGCCACCGACCATCGGATTCATCGAATCCATCTTGTTCATTTGCATTTGCGCCGAAGCACTTCCGTTAGCGATTGCGATTGAGACAGCTGCGAACAGCAGCATGAGACTTACTCTCTTCACTGTTTTATTACCTTCCTTTTTAGAAGTTGATTTGTGCGAACTCGGAGAATATACGGAAGCGGTGGCTGAATGGATTGCAGGAAAACAGTAGGCAGTAGGCACAAAGCAGAATGCAGATTATCTTTGTGCCTACTGCCTACTGATTTCTACGGTTTTAGTTTGAAGTCCGGCGGCACGAACTCAACCGACTTCAGTGCGCCGTCGACTTTTGCGCGCGGGCCAGTCAGAGGGACATATGCTACGACGACGTTGTTTTGAGTCTTACGTATTCCACAGGTAATCTCGTTGCCCGCATCTTCACTGAAGCTCATGATGTTTGCGTGCAGGAACGTGTCCGTATTTAGTTTGAGCATCCGGTCGCCAACTTTGACGATAAAAGTAATACCCTTTGCATCGCAGTCGATTCGGGTGAGCGTGCCTTGTGTCTGCGTCTCCCCCGTGACCGGCTTTCTGAGTGATTCTCGCAGTGCCGCTGCCGGATCGAATGGGTGTTCAAGGGACGTCTGTGAGGTTGCCGCGCTGGAATCGCCCGGCGTGGTGCCGGCGCGCGAATATGATGCCTCTTCCCGTTTCAGCTTCTCGATGCGTGCCAGGTGCTCTTCCACCGAAATAAGCTGCGTCAGCAATCGTTGCGCTCGCTCGCGCAAGACCGAATCGCCGTTCTCGGTGATCTTATTGATAAGTTGTCGCGCTGCCTTGAAGTCCTGCTTGCGCAGGTATAGTTGCGCCAGCATGAACATCAGATCATGTCCGTGAGGAGAACCCGCCAGGACCCGCTTGAGCATTTCGATAGTTTCCTCAAGCTCGTTTTCGGTCACCAGATTCACAAACGCCAACAAGCTATACGATGCGAGAAAATCAGGGCGGAGCTCGATCGCTCGCTTCAATTCGCGGCGCATAATTGCGGCAGTCTCAGGAGCGATACCCATCACCGTCTCCATGTCACCGTTACCCTGCTGGCTCAGAGCGTAAGCGTAGTAGTAGTGAATGAGGTAGTTTTGAGAACTGGCAGCCACAGCGCGCTCCAGTCGTTTGCGGGCTTCGTCGTGTTTGCCCTGGCGCACACGCAGCAGACCCAGGGAGGCATTGGCCAATGGTAAATCCGGATCGAGCGCCAGGGCTTTTTGGAGATAAACTTCGGCATCAGCGCGACTACCTTTCAGTAGCAGGTCGCCGAGGTAGGCCTGAGCTTCGGCCTCAGTGATCGGCGCCGCTTGCATCGCGCTGTCATAACCAACCTTGCTCTGGAAACTCCCGCTAAGGATTGGGTAGCGATCGCGTTGGATATAAGCTCGCAACTCCTTCTCCATGCTTTCGAAAGTCACGGCAAAGGCTTCCTGAAACGCTTTTTCCATCGGCGTGCCGGCCGAGATCAGGTCCACAAACCTGGTCAACTGAGTCATCCGCTGGCCGCCGTTACCGAGAATGAGATAGTGAATCAGCGCCCACGACTCAGCGTAGAAAATGCTTTGCTTATCGCTTTCATTGTAGTAAGGAGATTTTTGATCTACCTGAAACAGGGTCCGCAGCGGCAACATTTTCTTTTCGCGCAGCAGATATACGTGACTGGCAATGGGCCGCCCCACTACCACCTTCTGATCGCTGGTGATGCTGAAGTTGCTGTAGTATTCGGCCAGTCCTTCATTAAACCAGGTCGGCACGTTACCGCTGGTGTTTCTGACCAGCAGGTGTGTGTACTCGTGAAGAATGATGGCGAACGGATCCTGTTGGCTGTTCACCTCGCTGGTGAGTTCGAGAGTGATGTAATTCACGTCGGGACCTGGTTGGAAATAACCCGAGGTGTTCGCGTTGAGCTTGAACGGCCGATATGACTCATCGTTTTTGAAAACTATTACGGTGGTCGGCACGGGTGAATCGATTTTGAAATTGGTAAACAAACGCGAAAAGACTTCGCGAAATTGTTCGAGCCGAACGCCTACCTGTCGTATCTCCTTTTCGCTGGCATTGCCAAGCATCAGGAAGTTCTTCGAACGCACGCTTGTCCACTTGTCTTTTGCAGACACGGGGGCGGAGGAGCAAACGACCCCAAGAAAACAAAAGGCAATCGCGAGGACAACAGCAAGGCGCTTTGTCATTTGATTTTCCGTTTTGACAAACCTGCGAGTGAACCGGCTTAGCAGCAAGCTGCTTCATTAACCACGGGCGGAGGAGACGGCGCGCTTCGGTTGCAAACTCTACAAAGCGGGTTGGTTGGTGTCAATGTTGTTAGTAGACTCGTGCCGGATTCGATTAGCCCTGGATTCAACCAATCGAAGTGGGTCGACTAATACAGAACCGGGAGCGGTAGCGACCGGGTTCAACTTGCCTTAATTCAACAAACCAGAGTGAAGTCGACTAATACGGAACAGCGACCGGCTGTATTGCTCGACTCACAATGCAAGAATTCTGACTCAACCATCACCCTGTTCATGCGTTAGTCTATATCCCAACTTGAATCCGGTCGCTACTGCTCCCGGTTCTGTATTTGTCGACCCGCAAAGCAAGAACTCCAGCTTACTTCACCGTGTTTGTGCGGCAATCTATATCGCAACTTGAATCAAGTCGCTACTGGACGGAATACCGGTCTCTCCTACTCACGGTGTGAAGATTGAGAAGTCAGCCAGGCGAAAGACGTACTCGACAGTGACCCACTGCGAAACCGCCTGCCGGTTTTTCATTGCTGGTTTGAACTCTATCTTGCAACCTGCCCGTATCGCATTTTCCGTGAGTCCGGCTGGAAGTCCTTTCACGACTCGAACCCGCGCTACTTTACCGCGAGCCGAAAGCAAGACTTTCAAGGTAACAAATCCCTGCACACCGTTGCGGCGCGCTTCCCTGGTGTACGAAGGCTTCGGCTTAGCAGATATTGTAGCGCCCACATCCGATTCTTTCGCAGAAACGACGATCTCCTCTTTGTCGTCTGCATCGATAATTCTCGCGAGGGTACCGTCGTCGGTGCAGCGATAATCCTGATTCTTTTCCGCGGTGACCGGAGGCGGCTCATCCACCGTCGCGGGTTTCGGCGTGGGTTCTTTTACTTCCGGCACCAGCGCAGGAGGTTTGACTTCTCTCGTTCGACGTCCGGACTGCGCATGAGTAAGTGCACTGAGAGCAAGAATCGCGACCAGTGGAAAGACGAATCTAGTGGTCAGTTTCCGCGAGTTCATTTCGGAGAAATTCTACGCGAGAGTCGAATAGAAATGTAGTGAGGGAGTGTCCTGACAGATTTCAGATTGCGGAATTCGGATTGCGGATTTGTCTTGCTGCGCAGCAGGTTGATCTCAAGGCGTCAGGTTGTTGACGACGGATTGTGAATCCGCGATCCGCAATTCGAAATCCTCATTCCGATCTAACCCGGCCACGGAGGAAACTGGTCGAGGTACTCGGCGTTCACACCTTTCAGCCAAACAAACCGGTCGTCGATTCTGGAAGGATAAGTCACCCTGGTCGTTATTACTCCAAACACGATTGCCGTGAACAACAGTAGGAGGCCAATGAGCGCTGGTGTTCCGTCATTCGCGGCTATCGCAAGCACGAAACCGGCAACGCCACCCAGGGCCAGCAACCAGGTTATCCAAATGTAGGTTCGACGCTTCGCGCGATGTTCATCGCAAATGCCCAAATAGACGGTGGCGCTCTTGCGGACAACCATTGCAACGATCAGGTAAATGAGCAAAGCAACTGCGATGAGAATATAAATCGCAGGATGATGCCAGGAGAACTTGCGTTTCAGACGGCCATCGGTGAACGCATTACACTTAACACAACGGTCCGGTAGTTGAGCATCTTTACTCATGACTAACGTAGAACCTTCGCGCCAGACGCCTGAGGCAGGCAATCCAACCGATGGCGGCGGAGGCAATACGTAGCCATCTTCCAAAACGAAACCCTGTAGATTCGAACCGGAAGCTGAGGGTAGGGTCTGTGTGAAAAGTGTGCCGCACCGTTTGCATTGAGTTGCGGTGGCGAGATTAACCAAACCACACTGCGGGCACTTTAGAGCTGACAATGTTTCTCCCTGAGGATGGACTGCAGTAAGAGATGCAGCCTACTCTTCGGGTCCCGTACAGCTTGGGCCGTGCAGGGCGGGAATCTTCGCGCTAATCACAGGATAGTTAGGAGCTTCGTCGATGTTGATCTGGGTCCAGTGGGCGTAGTTTTCAGGTACGTTGTTATCGGCAAAGATAGCTTCCACCGGACACTCCGGTACGCAGGCATCGCAATCGATACAGGTGTCGGCGTTAATGTAGAGGCGGTCAGGCAGCTCGTGAAATGCTTCGACCGGGCAGACAGCCGCACAGTCGGTATATTTGCAGTCAACACATAACTCAACAACTACATAGGTCATTGGTGGAATAAGCTCCTTTTCGAGAATGGCAAATAGTTATTCAGTAAGGAGTGGAATGTCAACACAAAAATATCAACTCGTGGGAACGCCATGAGAGTTGCGGTGTGGCCTGGATTAAGCTCCTTCTGATTCCTTCTTCTCGACACTGCCAGGGCCATGCACAGTTTTGTGGACGACAGGATTGCCCCGGTAGATCACGTGTGATGGTCCGGAGACAGTCACATCGAGTTGTTCAGCAGCGTAGACCTCAACGCCTGAAACTCCTTTTGATTCGACTTCAACGCGCGCCGCGCGCAGTTTATGCGTATCGATGTTACCAGCGCCATTCGCATCGATCTTTAGGGCTTTCGTTTCGCCGGACGCTTTTATTGTCGGCGCGCCGTTGACGTCGATCTCAAACCGATCGTTTTTCACGCCGGAGACTTCTATTGTTCCGGCCCCCGATGAGTGGATCTCCACCAGATCCGGGGCGGAGATTCTTAGCTTGAGGGGCTCGGAAGAGGAATAGTTGCGCAAGCTTCTTACGTGTAGCACGTTGTTGGACACTTCGGTACTAACCAACGGGACAATGTTATCGTCGCCGCTGATTTCAACCTCCTGCGGTATTTGACATACGACTTCGATGTCAAACGCTCCTTCGGTTGAAATGGAATTAAAGGCGCCGACGTTGCGCTTTTCCTTCAGCGGTTTGCCTGATCCCAAAAGCCCGCGGTGAATTCCGTGGCAAGCGGCTCCCAGGGCGATTACGAGTAATAACAACGCAAGTCTTTTCACGGATAGTTCCTTTCAAAATCCGGCGCACTCATGGGTCCGAGGTTCGCTACCTCAAGGGTTCATCGCGCGAGTATTGTAGTGTGCGAGTCGTGTTCTCGGTGACGCTAGGAACTGGTTCCCCCAGGGCCCGCGGTTGCTGTCCGCGAATCTCATTTGGCATTCCAGCTTGCAGCAGTGACGACGCTGCTTCCTTCTTCTCCGCGGCACGGTTAAGACGTGATAGCTGCCGGCACAAAGAAAGCTCGACAATCCCTACGATCGCGAAGGTCATGAACATGAAAATTCCAATTAACTCCTCGTGAAAGTCACCACCATTCTTTAATGCAATGGCCCCGCCGAGCATCAGCGAGAGACCCACTATACCGATAATCGTAATCGCAGTTAGATAGGATCCGACCGGCACTGGCTTGGTGTCGCTGCTACGCTCCTTTAGGCTCATGCCGCAGCGATTGCAGTAACTGAGACCGGGCGCCAGCGGCGTGCCACAAGCTGCGCAATACATAAGCTACCTTCCCTTTTCGCTTAGACTGGACGTAAGACCGGATAGTCTTTAGAGATCTAACGGTCGCAATGTTATGCAAGTTCCGCAATTCTAGACTAGAAACCCTCTGCGGAATACTGAGAGCGTCAATTTTGGGCTAAACTGGGCAACACAGTATTTATTGTCGGCTCTTGATACTTCCGCGGGTCTCGCTTGCTTGAATGCACCTGATAACAGCCCTTTTGCGAATTGCGCTTAGCGGCGTCTTCGGCGTTGCCGGTGTTACCAAACTACTTGACCCTCGTGGCACTCGCGACGCGGTGAAAAACTTCGGCGTACCGGATCCACTTGTCCCGGCAGTCTCCCTGGTTTTGCCGATCGTAGAACTCGCGATCGCCGCTGGTCTCCTATTCACTTACACCAGCCGCGTCAGCGTTCTAGCCGCGTTGCTGGTGCTAATGCTGTTCGTCGTTGCCATCAGCGTAAACCTGGCACGCGGAAACACTCACGATTGCCACTGCTTCGGTCAGCTCTATTCTCGCCCGCTTGGTTGGCCCACGCTCGCGCGCAACATCACTTTCGCGCTGGGCGCGGTCTTTGTGTTGTGGCATCGGCCAGACGCCAAGGCGGGTTCAAGTATTCTTGGTACCCTTGCGCAGCTCAACCGCTATCAATGGCTGGCGTTGCTTGGCGTTGTCGCCGTCGTTATCGCGGTTCTGATTTATTTGCAACAGCGGCAAGAGCGCCTGGCAAGCGAAAGTCCGGCCGCGCCCGTGGGGTTGCCGCTCGGTGCAGAGGCGCCACCATTTGAGCTGACAGCATATGCGGGCGGCACAACCTCGCTCGCCGAGTTACTCGCTTATGGGAAACCATTGCTGCTCATCTTCACTAATCCCACCTGTGGACCATGCGTCGTACTTTTTGAGGAGGTCAAGGACTGGCAACACTCACACAGCCAGCAACTGACGATTGCTTTGATCAGCTTTGGCACTATCAAAGAGAATTTTGTAAACGTAGCGCGGAATCGCCTGGGCCAGGTGCTGCTGCAGCGGAAACGTGAGGTGGCTGAAAAATATGGCGCCAACCTAACGCCCACGGCCGTGCTTGTTAATACCAGCGGCAGAATCGCGAGCCCGCTCGCCGCCGGCGCCGATGAAATCCGCGCGCTGCTGACGACGGTGTTGGGAAACTCTCCGGTTGAAGGAGGCAGGCGCCAGGAGCAGGCGGCAGGAACAGACGGCAGGTAAACACAAAGTCAGAACCGGGAGCGGTAGCGACCGGGTGAGGGTTGCTCGCGGTTAAGCTTCAGCCCGGTCGCTTTTCTATTTACCACTGACCATTTACTATTCACCTCATGATTGGACGTCCACAACCGAACGAAGCCGCGTCTTACTATTCCACCTATATCGACCGCGTGACGAGCGACGACATTGTCTCGGTGCTCGCTACGCAGTTGGATGAAACCGTTGCTTTCCTGTCTGCCATTTCGGAAGAGCAATCCCTCCAGCGTTATGCACCTGACAAGTGGTCGATGCGGGAGTTGCTCGGTCACGTGAACGATGGCGAACGCGTTTTCATGTATCGCGCGATGTGGTTTGCGCGTGGCTTTCAGGATCCACTGCCCAGCTTTGATCAGGAAATTGGCTTTAAGGCTGCCGACTCTGACAACGTTTCGTGGTCGAGTCATATCGACGAGTTTCGGGCAATTCGTTCATCCACGCTCGCATTCTTCCGCAATCTTCCGGCCGATGCCTGGTTGCGCAGCGGCATCGCCAGCGACAACCCGGTGTCAGTCCGCGCTATTGCCTACATAGTTGCCGGACACCTCTCGCACCATGTCGGCGTTCTGCAAGAGCGATACCTGTAAGAGATTTCTATTCCTGAGCGAGGAAGTCCCGGATCAAGCGGCGCTCATTTTCGTCTTTAATACGGGTAAATAGTTTCGTGCCCATCGTCTTGATTGTTTCGGGACGGTCGAAGGGCATCTTTGCGTAAACCTTACCGCCACTGAAATGACAAGGCTGGCACTTTGCTTCAAGCATTGGTTTGATTTGAGTTGGAAAGTCAACTCTTGCGGTAGTGGTTGACGAAACCGGCGCCGACTTTTCCGAGGACGAGGCACCCGGGGTTGAAGTCATCCGGGTCCCGGCATTCATACGGCCGCACCCATAGCAGGCGACGATAGAGACCAACACGAAAACTAACACACCCAGTCTCATGCTCGGATGCTACTCCCGATCAGCGCGCACTGCAATTATCTCCGGCCTTAGTGCTTCTCCTCATCTGGAGGCTCACTTCGCGGGTTGCTGCCGCGGGAACCGTGGAAGCTTACGCGCGTGCGCATGCGCTGTTGCCACTGGCTACGCTTTTCGTCGGCCGCTTCGATTTGCGTGAGTACTTCGCTCAGGTTTTCGCCGCCCAACTGCCGCATTTTCAAATAGAGCAGTGCGGGGACTATCGACATCAATGGAACGACGAAGATGTTGATAAGGCCGATGAGCTGTTGGTAAATCTGGCTGCTCATGGACTGATGCGCAACATGTATGCCGCCCTCCGTGGTTTTAAATGCTGCAAGCCTGCCAAAGAGAGCGCTGATTACGGCCGGGATCAAAAACTGAAGCACCGAGACGATGATGACGGTGCGCCACGAACGCGAGGCCAGCGCCCGCGCCCGATGCCTTGCCGCCTTGGTTTCCAGACCTTCCAGCAGCACTACAGGCGCGTAGAGGGCATAGCGGATCGCGATCACTATACCGGGAATTACAAATAGGATAAGGCCAATAATAATGCGCAGCGTCACCAGAAAGGATGTCTTCAAGAACGGACGCCAACGCCGCTTCAGCACGGCCAGGGCGAGACGCAGTTCCACTGGTCGCAGCGGCGCGAGCGACAACTGCGTGACAATGACAGCTGTCATACCTGAGATCGTCGTCGCCGTTAGAAAGTTGGCAGCTATGTGCAGCAGTCCGACAATTACCATTCCGCAGATGACCAGAACTTTTCCAACACTGACACCTGAAGGCTGAGCATTCTCCGCCAGCTCGAAAATAATCAAGAGGACAGTGGTGATGAAGACTGGAATGTGCGCAATCAATGAGAGCTTGAGGAACTTGGGAAAGTACTGAACGTAAAGTGAGAGAGCACGTCGATAAAGGGAATCTATTCCCTCGGCTTGCGCGCGTAGTGAACTTGCAAAGGCCGCGGCCGTTTGCGGCCGATCCTCCGGCTGCTTCGAAAGCGCGGTCATTACAATGTTCGCTGCCCGTCTTCGCACTTTCTTGTTTCTATCCCGCAAAGGGGGCGGCGCGGTTGTGATGTGTTCTTGCATCACGTTGCCGGTAACTCCAGCGAAAGGAGTTTGGCCGGCAAGCATCTGATAAGCGATAACGCCGAGGCTGTAGATATCGGAACGCGCGTCTAATGGTTGGCCGGCGCATTGCTCGGGCGACATGTAAAGTGGAGTCCCCATGATGGCGCCTACGCGAGTTAGCCGCGTGCCCTCTGCCGAGCTGGCTCTCAGTCTCGTTTGCTGATCCACCATGGCCCGTTGCGTATCTTTGCCAAACATGAGGGTGCGGTCGCCATCTTCCGGGGATTCAGTTGACCGTTGAAGCCAAGCCGTAGACATGGCGTCGGCGTCTTCTACTGACTCTTTGAAAAGTTGGGTCTTTCCGTCTTTGACGATCTGCGCCGCAGTGGCGCCGGCCGCGTTGAGTTCAGTGTGAACTTTTTCCTGGACGTCGGCTGAATAAATGAGAGTGTCGATCTCCAAGTCATGGCTGTCGCCGACACGCTCGCGTTCTGGCGTTAGCGTGGTTAATTGAGCGGCCTTGAAAGACGTTGCGGCAACTCCGTCGACTATCGCTGCCGGCGTAGCGGGATGCGCAGATACTTTGTTGGTTTCTCCCAAGCCGTCGGTTATTTTGGCATCAACCTCCGCGAGCTTGGCGATGCCGAAATCGAGAACTTTGACTCGATAGCCACCGAGCCGGTTAGGTTCGAGCCAGATATTTTCGGGTTTCAGATCGCGATGAACCACTCCCTGAAGGTGGGCTTCATGCACCGCTGAGCAAACCTGCTCCAGGATATCTACCACCCACTCCAGCGGCAGTCGCTTCTCCTCCACCAGGACGTCGGCGAGCGTGCAACCGTCGAGATATTCCATCACGAGATACGCGACGGCGTCTTTGCCCGCATGCGCGAAACCAAAGTCCGTAACGTCAACTACGTTTGGATGGCGCAAACGGCCGGCAGCGCGAGCCTCACGTTTGAAGCGCGCGACAAATTCCTCGTTTCGCATGAACTGAGGCGTGATTAATTTGAGCGCAACGTAGCGCTCCGTGCCCAGGTGAGTGGCAAGATAAACGGCCCCCATGCCGCCACGGCCGAGCAGGCGCTCAAGCCGATATTTCTCGTCGAGCACCTGACCAATGTAAGGATCTGGTTCGAGCATGCGGGTTTATGCTAAAGCAGTAGACAGCAAACAGTAAACAGTAAACAGCAAACAGCAAACAGCAAACGGCAAACAGCAGACGGTCGACAGAAGTCAGCAGATCTTACCTTGAGCCCGGATATATCGAAAGACTTCGCTAATCGCTGCCTGCTGTTTGCTGTTTACTGTTTGCTGTTTGCTAGTTACACATTTGCCACGCTCGAACCGCGTCGATGGGAACGACCAGCATTAGAATTTCGAGCAGCAGACTGTCTTTGATCCAAACAATCAGAACCAATTCGAGGACGGCAAATACAACCAATGAGCGACGCAGTCCCAGGCGTTGAGCGACAACAAAGCCGATCAGGCAACACAGAATATCGCCGAAAGAATTGACCACAGTGTCGCCGTTATAGCCGAGTGCGGCTGTTTCTGAACGATAGCGATCGATAATGAAGTTTGTGTTTTCAAAGACTTCCCAGGCAGCTTCGACGGCAAGCGCCAGCGCCAGTTGCCAGCTTGCGCTGAGGCGCGACAATAGCCAGGCAATCAGCCAGAAAAACAGAAAGCCGTGAAGGACGTGCGTGAAGCTGTAAGGATCGAGGAAATGCTGAGAGTTGTTAGCGCTACAAATCTGCCCTGACCAGAGTTGAATACTCCCGCAGGCGCAAAGCCATAAGCGTCCTTCAAGGCGAAGCAGGAGTGCTGTCGCCGCAAACGACGCGACAATCGCTAGCACCGGCCAATATTTTTGTCCGCCAAAACGCGTTATGGTACCGGAAGTGTTCAATTCTTCTCTCGTGAATATTTGAGCGTGTATGAAGGCGCCGCAATAGCTTCTGGAAGGCGCGGATCGTTGATAGGCGCGCCGGCCTGGATCTTAAGAGGAAGGACGCCCGCCCAAACATTTAGAGCGTAGTCTTCTTCGTCGTCGATTGGTGGGCCTGTGCGCACCTTGGCCGAAACCTCAACCAGCGGCAGGGATAAGACCGTTGTAGCCCTTAGTTCCTGTTCGGTCGGCTCGCGCACGTCGTTCCATCTGCCCGGAATCACCTGTTCAGAAAACGCAAACAGCGCCGCGAGCTTGGCCTCACGATCATCAACGATCGTGGCGTGGCCGAACATCACCACGGAACGATAGTTAATCGAGTGGTGAAAAGCTGAACGCGCCAGCACCAGACCATCCACGAGGGTTACGGCAACACAAACATCGATTCCGCTGCTCAGCGTGCGCAGCATCCGGCTGACCTGCGAGCCGTGAATGAACAGCTGTTCGCCGACGCGTGCGTAGCCGGTCGGGATTACAAAGGGCTGTCCTTCGACAGCGAATCCGACGTGACAAATGAAGCCTTCATCCAGGATTCCGTAGACGAGGTGGCGATCATAAACGCCGCGTTTGGGAAGACGTTTCAGGGTGGTGCGCTCAGTTTGCGGGAATTCCATAAGGGTGAATCGTAGTTCGTAAATCCTGAATCGTAAAGAGATTAGCTGGGGGAGCGACCCTGGTGAGTGTAGAATAATCCGAATTCAAAAGCGTGATGGGCAAGCGGTTTGAGGATTGTACCGTTGGTTAGCTCTGATAAATATTCATGAGAATACGAGGGGCTGAATGATTAGAGAAAAGTTAATGGAAGGCGACCTCGGACGCAGCGGAGATTTTCGCTGGCGCGGGCACGAGGTCTCGCGGATTGAGGGACTAAGCGATGCCGTGTTCGCGTTTGCGATTACTTTGCTCGTCGTTTCGCTCGAGGTGCCGAAGACGTTTGATGAACTGGCGGAAACGATGCATGGCTTCGGCGCGTTTCTTATCAGCTTCGCGCTGCTCTTTTTCGTCTGGTTCGGTCAATACAAGTTTTTCCGCAGATATGGCTTGCGGGACACTATAACCGTCGTGCTCAATGCCGCGCTGTTGTTCGTAGTACTGTTCTATGTCTATCCGCTGAAGTTCTTGTTCACCTTCCTGGTTGATAGATTTACGGGAGGCCACGGAGAAGTGCGGCTGCCAAATGGAAACGTTGTGCCCATGATTGAGAGCAACGAACAAATGGCGAGTTTGATGACAATATTCAATCTTGGTTACCTGGCAGTTTTTGGAGTTTTCGTGCTGCTGTTCTGGCATGCTTACCGCAAGCGCGACGCACTCGAACTGAATGAGCTCGAGCGATTTGATACGCGTGAAACCATGCTGGAAAGCGCGCTCAATTGCGGCATCGCTATTGTTTCGCTGCTCGTCCTGGCTGTTGGTGGGGTAGGTCGTGCGGGCCTGGCGGGAATGGCCTACATGCTGACGCCAGTAGTGATGACCCTAAACGGAAAGTTCATGGGCGCGCGCAGAAGAAAACTGAAAGCAAGGCTTTAAGGCGAGGCGGCGTGCCACCGCTTCATCAATTTGCCCTGGGCATACGCACAAGAAGTTCAGAGTTCAACCTTTAGGTTGCGTCTTTGCGGGACGGACAAGCTGAAGCTGGAACTCTGAACTTCTTGAGCCGCTAAAAGTAGAATGTCTTTTGCATTTCTGCCAATTCTGGTTTTCGTGGTTGTGATGATATGTTGGTTTGTGTTTGCCGGCGTCTTTCTACTGCGAAAGAAACCACCAAGTCCACCTGATCAAAAACGCGAGTCTGGTTCACTTTTCGGAGTAGCATTGCAGGGAATGTCTTATGGATTAGTTTGGGGAGTGCGACGCCCGATATTCACGCCTATCGTTTCCAGTAATGGGGCTATCTCAATTGTGACTGGGTTGCTGGCGATTTGTGCTGCCGTGAGCTCTGTTTGGTTAATAACGATGGCGGTAAGAACCCTCGGTAAGGAATGGAGCATAACCGCGCGCCTGGTTGAAGGTCACAAATTAGCGACAAGTGGTCCGTATGCCCTGGTTCGCCATCCAATCTATTCGGGCATGCTCGGAATGCTGCTGGCCACCGGACTGGCTATCAGCCACTGGGCAGCGCTGCTTGCCGCGCTGCTCATTTTTTTCATTGGTACAACAATCCGTGTACGCAGCGAAGAGAAACTGTTGCGGGAGGCTTTCGGTGAGCAGTTTGAAACCTACGCCCGGCGGGTGCGGGCTATCGTTCCTGGTTTGTACTGAATAGTCGCGCAAACGTAACGCAAACTGTTAGTTTGCGCGGTGACGAAGTGTACGGCCTGGTGACAACTGCCGACGCAAACTAACAGTTTGCGTTACAACTAAAACTAAAATGAGCAAAGCGAAAATTCTTGCCACCCTCGGACCTGCGTCGCGCGATCAGGCAGTTATTGAGAACCTGATTCGTGCCGGCGCCGACGGCGTGCGCATTAACATGTCTCACGGAACTCAGGAAGAAAAGACGGAAGACATCAGACGAGCAAGGGCCGCCGCCAGTAATCTGAACCGGCCGTTGGCGGTACTGGTAGACCTTTCAGGCCCAAAAATTCGCACCCGCCAACTCAAAGATGGACAACCAGTGACTTTGCAAGCTGGGGATCTTTTCGTCCTGACGACTCAGGATATCGTCGGGGACGAGAAGAGAGTTGCTACTAACTATCCTGATTTGGCGCACGTAGTCGAGCCCGGCACTAAACTTTTGCTCGATGATGGGGCCATTGCACTGGTGGTGGAGAGCACAACCAGAACTGATGTGATCTGCCGCGTAATTAATGGCGGCGTGCTCGGTGAACGCAAAGGCATAAACCTTCCGGGAGTTCCCCTGCCCATCGATTCATTGACTGAGAAAGATCTTGCGGACCTGAAATGGGCGGTCGAACAGAAGGTAGACTACATCGCGCTGTCTTTTGTTCGCCGCGCCGAAGACTGCGCGCGCGCTAAGGATCTTATTAGAGAGGCCGGGGGCCGCGCCCCGCTCGTGGCCAAGATCGAGATGGCGGAAGCGATCGACCATCTTGACGAAATCATTGCTGTCGCGGACGCCGTGATGGTTGCGCGCGGCGACCTGGGAGTGGAGACGAGCGTTGAGCTGGTGCCAGTTTATCAAAAGCGAATTATTCAAAAGGCACTGCAAGCCGGGAAGATGGTCATCACCGCGACGCAAATGCTGCAGTCGATGGTAACGAACCCGCGGCCCACGCGCGCCGAAGCTTCGGATGTGGCCAACGCAGTCTGGGACGGAACCGACGCGCTGATGCTCTCGAACGAAACGGCCAGCGGCCTTTATCCAGTTGCCGCGGTAGAAACAATGTGCCGCATCATCGAATCGGCCGAAGCCGGTAAAGAACCGGAAGCGGATCAGATCGCAAAATGGGCGGGTCAACAATCGGGCCGGGTGAGCCGAGCGCTGTGCGAGGCTGCTGCCTTCGCTGCCGAAGAGATGGGTATCAAGGTGACGGCTGTGTTGACGGAATCAGGATTAATGGCCCGCCGGCTTTCTACGTTACGACCGCACCAGAAAATTGTTGCGTTGACAAATTCACGTGAAGTGCAAAACGAGTTGGCGCTGATTTGGGGCGTGGAATCGCTCATCGTGCCGAAAGCGGAAACCACTGAAGAGATGTTGAAACTCGGAGAGAGGGCCTTGTTGGCAGGCGGCGCGGTCGAGAATGGCGAAACAATCGTGATAATGGCAGGAAGACTTTCCGGCTTGGGACTGTCAAGCTCAGTCACGCTGTTTACGATTGCGGGAGATATACACGAAACAGTTGCGTAGTAAGGATCGAGATGTTTTGCTGCTCTTTGCGGTTACTCAGCGCGCAAAACTTCCTGGATAGTGTCTTGCAGCGAGCCTTCAGGATTGGTCAGGCCGGGCGCCTTTTGCGGGTCGCGCCAGTTGTCGAGGATGCCTACCTGATGAACGCATTGTAAGGTGCAGGTCGGCGCACACCATTTCTCGGTGTTGTATTCGCGATCGAAGTCGTCCATCGTGTAGTCCTCGAGCGGGATGCCCGGATAGCCTCGTTGTTGGGAACACCAGTGAACTAATCCCTCTTCGCAAATGTAGAGGTAACGCGCTCCCGCACGACAACGCCACTGATAGGGTTTCCCTTCCGCGATGCTGTCCTGGAACCAGTTCAGTCGCGCGTGATCTTTGTTTCCAAGCTTCTTCACCTGCTGGAAGATGTCCTTTTCTTTCACCGAAAGAGGCTTTAGCGTGCCGTCGCCATCGTGAATAACACCGACCGTTGACGAAAAACCCAACTCAACCGCGCGCCGCGCTACTGTGAGTGCATCTTCGGGATTCTTGATCCCCCCACCGATCACGGAATTGATGTTTACGTGGAAGTCGGCATACTCGGAAAGATAGCGGAGCTTCTTATCAAGCACGCGCAAGCTCTTGCGCGAGACCTCATCCGGCTCGACGTTATCGATACTGATTTGCAGGTTATCCAGGCCGGCTTTGTT
>Ga0070706_100002490_pt1 | contig 18554 bp, 14 predicted proteins | sample KBSK5501metaG_FD_65476 | JGI IMG/M metagenome (GOLD analysis project Ga0070706, IMG submission 65476) | Corn, switchgrass and miscanthus rhizosphere microbial communities from Kellogg Biological Station, Michigan, USA - KBS K5-50-1 metaG | ecosystem: Host-associated > Plants > Roots >... | reverse complement strand
AGGCTGCACCAGAAGAACGGGAAGAACTCCGCCACCTGGTTCAGCCCCCAGTTGGCCAGTGTGACGGGCACGATCCTGCCGGGCAGCCGCAGGCCGAGATTGGTGAGCAGCGAGACCGGCAGCAACAGCGCATGCCAGAGCAGCGCCGAGGTCCACGGCTCCCAGACATGCGCCGTCTCCGGCCGCGCCCAGGGCAGAAGATCGTAATCCGCGCGATAGTTCACCAGAACGCCCAGCACTTGCTCGACACCGCCCGCGGCCAGCAGCGCCAGCATGCCGTTGCGCAGGCGGCGGGCGACGGGCGGGTCGGCGAAGATCTCCGCAGCTGGCAGCAGCAGAAAGGGCGCCAGTGGCACGAGGAAGCGCGGCCCCCAGCTCCAGCCGCCGTACCAGGTCGGATACGTGGCATAGAGGAGCAGTGTCACGCCGGCCAGCAGCGCGACGCCCAGCGCCTCACGCGGGTGCCGTCGCCACATGCGCCGGAAGCCGAGCACGCCGAGCACCAGCGGCGAGGCGTACCAGAGCAGGCCGAAGCCCGGGCTCACCAGCAATGCCGCGCCGGCAGCCAGCGTCGCCAGTGGGGACTGATTGAGCGGCCGCTCGAAGGCGGCGTAGCCCGTCACCCAGGGCGAGCCGCTGCGCAGTGCGTTGACCGCGAGTGTCAGCGCGACCGCCGCGGCCACCGGCAGCCAGAAGGCCGCCTGGGCGGGGAGCGAGCGGCGCCAACGCGGCGGCGCCGTGGCGCGTTCCGCCTCGCCGCCCTGACTTGCGGCAATGAGATAGATCGCGAAGAGCGGCGCCACCGCTACCGCGACGTACTTCGTCAGCACCGCCACGCCGAGCGCCGCTCCCGCCAGCAGCACCCACCGCAGCCGCAGCAGCAGTTGCTGTCGCTGTCGCGTGGCGAAGCGAAACGACGCGAGCGCGGCCGCCAGGAGCATCGTTGCCAGCAGCGGCTCGCTGAAATCCAGCTTGGCATAGGGCCAAGCCGGCGTGGTGAGGCCATAGACGAGCGCCGTCAGCAGGGCCACGCGCGCGCCGTAGCCCAGATCGCGCACGAGCAGGAAGAGCAGCGCGATACCCGCGGCCGTCACCCACGCGTTGGTCATGCTCGCGAAGAGATCGGGCGCCGAGCGAAAGAGTCCCAGCGCCCCCCCCGCCAGGTCCACCAGCGTGAGGGGGAACTCGACGAGGCTCAGTCCGATGCCGTATTTGGCATAGGAGAGGCCGCCCCGGCCCACGAATGTTCCCAGCGAGGGAGGGACGGCGAGCGAGTGCCGCAGCAGCAGACTCACAGCCGTGGCGTGGATATCACGGCCGTCGGTCGAGTTGAAGCGCCCCACGGCGCACCAGGCATAGAGCAGCGTGAAAAAGGCGAACAGGTGCGCCGCCACCGGCCACTCCCGCCGCGCGCCTCGCTTTGCACTGGATTCCATGCTCGTCGCCGCCCTTTCGTAGCGCGCTGCCGTGCTCACCACTATAGCGAGCCCATGCCAGCCTGCGCGCCGCACTTCGTGCCGAAAGTACCTTACGCCGCCCGCCTTGCTTGACCCGGTCGCGCCGGTTGGCATATGATATGCTCCAGGGAATGTGTGGGCGCGCCGCGACAGGTGTGCGCTCTCGCATCCCGTAATGGCTACGATTGCCCACTCGTTAGGTGAGGCGTCCGCGGAGAACAAAGGCCACGGACCGGAAACGTCGAGAGACGCCGACGGTCAGGACAGGTATAGCCGGCATAAGGCTCTACTCCCAGTGGCTGAGGGCAACACCTCTACGTCCCGCGGTGCCAAAACTCGACAAGGGAGAGGGCGCCTGCCGGACTGGCTTGCCCCGCGAGCCCACCGCCAGCGCATTTGCACTGCCTGTGCCCTCTCCCGCATGTTGGGAGAGGGCACGTTGTTTTTCCGCGCCGCCGTGTCCCCAGGCAGGATGGCGGCGTGGCCACGAGAGGAGGACGTATGGACGCTGGTCCGAGTACCAGTTCCAAACGTCGCGTTACGGCCCGGTCGGCGTACCGCCGCGGCCGGTTCACTGCCTGAGTTCCCCCGCGCTCCGTCGTGGGCACTCCTGCTGGACCGGCGCCCGGTGCGCCGGCACAGATATACCAAGCAGGGGAGACGCTCATGGAGCAGACCGTTCTCACGCCGCCATCCCCCATGGCGCGCGCTCAGTCATTCGCACGCCACGCCATCTATCCCGTCTTCGAGCGGCCGACGCGGCGTCTGCGTCAATTCCGCCGCTGGCGCAAGTCGCCGCTGGCCCGCCTGCTGCGCCCGCTCGCGTTCCTCAGCCTGCTCGGCCCTGGCCTGATCGCCGCGAATGCCGGCAACGACGCCGGCGCCGTGGCCACCTGGGCCAGCGTCGGCGCGCAGTATGGCTATCAAATGCTCTGGGTGCTGGTCATCATCACGATCAGCCTCTCGGTCGTGCAGGAAATGTGCGCGCGCATGGGCGCCATGACCGGCAAGGGGCTTTCCGATTTGATCCGCGAGCGCTTCGGCGTGCGCGGCGCGGCCTTCGCTATGCTGACGCTGCTCATCGCCAACGTGCTCGTCACGATCTCCGAGTTCGCCGGCATCGCCGCCGCGTCGGAGCTCTTCGGCATCCCCAAATATGTGTCGGTGCCCGTCGCCGCCGCCGGAATCTGGCTGCTCATCACGCGCGGCTCGTACGTGCGGGTCGAGAAGATCTTCCTGGTGATGTCGCTGGCGTTCTTGACCTATCCCATTGCCGCCGTGCTGGCGCATCCGAATTGGGGCGACGTCGCGCGGCATACCTTCATCCCAACGGTCTATGGCAGCAGCACGTTCCTGCTGCTGTTAGTCGGCACCATCGGCACGACTATCACGCCGTACATGCAGCTCTACATCTCTTCCAGCGTCGCCGAGAAGGGCGTCGCGATCGAGGACTATCCCGCCGAGCGCCTGGAGACCTACGGCGGCTCGGTCTTCGCTGCCATCATCGTCGCCTCGATCGTGATCGCGACCGCCGCGACACTCTATGTTAGCAGCCACGGCGCCCACCAGATCAACGACGCGAAGGATATGGCGATCGCGCTGGAGCCATTCCTCGGCAAATACGCGCCGGTGCTCTTCGGCGTAGGGCTGCTCGGCGCGTCGCTGCTGGCGGCGGCGGTGCTGCCGCTCTCGACCGCCTATGCGGTCACCGAGTCGTTCGGCTTCGAGCGCGGTGTCTCGTTCTCCTTTCGCGAGGCGCCGATCTTCCAAGGCCTCTTCACCGGCATGCTGGCGCTGGGTGCGTTGGTGGCGCTGATTCCGGGCCTGCCGCTGATCCGCCTCATCGTTATTTCTCAGGTGATCAACGGCGTGCTGCTGCCGATCTTGCTGGTATTCATTTTGAAGATCGTGAACGACCGGCGCATCATGGGTAAGTATGTCAACGGCACTGTCAACAACCTTATCGCGGTGAGCACCACCGTTGTGCTCTCAGCACTCTCGCTGCTGATGCTCCTGGCGATCCTGCTGCCGATCTTTGGGATTCCGTTCCTGTCCTAGTGCCGGGCCCCTCCTGGGGCCAGCTCCGATGCAGTGTGAAAGGAGGGTGCTGCTGATGCCTTCGCTCACCGAGATTCTCGACAAGCCAATCCGCGATCCCAGCGGCGACGAAGTGGCCTCGCTGGGCGACCTGGTGGTGCGCATCTCGCCCCACGAGGACCAGCCGACGCCGACGGTGGATCTCTATCCGCCCGTAACAGGCATCCTCGCGCGGCTCAAGAGCCCGCGCGGCCAGCGCGACGTGTACATCCCGTGGGACAAGGTCACGCGCATGGGCGCCGATGGTGTCACGCTGGCCTCGCCAGCGGTGAGCCTGCGCCGCTTCGCCAAGCGCGACGACGAAATCGTGTTGCGGGGCGGCCTGTTCGACCGCCAGGTGGTGGATGTCGAAGGCCGGCGTGTCGTGCGCATCAACGATCTGGACCTCGCCGAGCGCAATGGCACCTGGCGGCTGGTGGCGGTGGATGTCAGCCCGAGCGCGGCGGTGCGCCGGCTGGGCTCGCTCGGCCAGCGTGTCGCGTCGCGGCTGGGCAAGCGCGCGCCGCTGATCGATTGGGCGATGGTCGTGCCGGTGAGCGCCGCCAGCACCGGCGAGGACGGCGACGTGCCGGGTGATGGTGGCGCGGTGCGTCTGCGCGTCCCCCGCGACCGGCTCGCCCTGCTGCGCCCCTCCGACCTGGCGGAACTGCTGGAGCAGCTCACTCCGCAGCAGAGCGCGGACCTGCTGGAAGAAGTCGACAGCGCGCACGCTGCCGATACGCTGGAAGAGCTGGAAGACGAGCAGCAATCGCAGATTCTGCGCGCGATGGACAAAGAGCGCGCCGCCGACGTGCTCGAAGAGATGGAGCCAGACGAGGCGGCGGATGCGCTGCAAGGGGTCAGCGACGAAGAGGCGGCGGACCTGCTCTCGCGCATGGAGCGCGAGGAGGCCGAGGAGGTCCAGGAGCTGCTGGGCTATCCAGAGGATAGCGCGGGCGGCATTATGACGACGGACTACATCTCCGTGCCGGAGTGGGCAATGGTGGGCGAGATCATGGCGGCGATGCGGGCGCGGGCCCGCGCCGCGGCGCTGGATGTGGAAGACCCGCTGCCGGGCGCGCTGCCGGAGATCTATGTGGTAGCGGAAGAACGGCCGCCAGTGCGCCCGCAGGTGCGCAGGAATGGCGCAAAGCCGCGCGGCAAGCCCGGGCCGCACGCCTCGGCGGCGACGATTGCCACGCCGCACGGTCCGCTGCCGCTGGAGGCGGAAGGGCGGCTGTTGGGGGTGGTGTCCCTGCGCGATCTGCTGCTGGCCGATCCAGAGGCGCGGGTTTCGTCGGTGATGAAGCCGCCGGCGGGCGTCGCGCATCCGCTGGACGGCGAGCGTGATGTCGCGCGTCTGATCGCCGACGAGGACCTGGTCGCGCTGCCGATCGTGGATGACGAAGGGAAGATGCTCGGCATCGTCACAGTGGACGACGCGATAGATGTGATCCTGCCGACGGCGTGGAAGAAGCGCATCCCGCGAAGATTCCGCTAGGAGCGGGGAACTTTGCCCCCGCCCCTGTCCGCGCCGGAGAGGGGAGCGGCCGCCGGTCGGGGTGGCGAGGGCGAGTGGCGCGAACGGCATGGCAAGGCGCGGAGCGGCTCCCAAGCAAGGGGAGAGCCGTGCGGACTCTGGTAGGATAGTTTCCCCACTGTGCACAATGCGATGATGCGCTGAACGCTGCCCGCGCCGTCGGCCGCCGTGCGGTATCTCATGACTGTTCCGGCTGTGCGAGCATGGGCGTACAGACATCCCGCGGCAGAATGATTCTAGCGGCCACGGGGTGCTCCCCTCAGGCGACCTGCGGCAGCACCGTCTCGGCGAAGGCGCGTATGCCGTCGCGGTCCTCCAGGTCGAGCCACTGGAGCATCAGCTCCTCCACGCCCGCATCGGCGAAGGCTCGGATCTGCTCGATCACGCGCTCCGGCGTGCCGACAATGGCGCCACGCTCCGTCCAGAGCACGTCCGCGATCTCCTCGGTGGACTTGCCGGCGAACGCGGGTTGCTGCCGGCGCGGGGCGAGCTTGCGCTCCAGGTCGGCGGCGTCGCGCCCAAACGTGAGGTTGGTCATCAGCGTGCGCCGCACGGCGTTGCGTGGCCGCCCCGCCTGGTCGAGCAGATCATCGAGGTGGCGGCTGAGCTCGCGGAACTGCGCGGGCGGGACCATCATACAGTTCCAGACGTCGGCGTAGCGGGCGGCGAGGGGCATCGTCCGCCGGGGGCCGTTGCCACCAATGAGGATGCGTGGGCCGCCGGGGCGCTCGGGCCGCGGCAGTAGCAGTGCCCCGCGCAGGTGGAAGAACCGGCCTTCGTACGTCACGGGCTCGTCGCTGAGCAGCAGCCGCGTGACGACCTTCAACCCCTCCTCGAAGCGCGCCATCCGCGTGGGCACGTCGCCCAGCTCGTGCCCGAAGAGGAGATGCTCGCGCTCCTGCCAGCCCGCGCCCAGGCCCAGGATCATCCGCCCGCCGCTCAAATCATCCAGCGCCGCCGCCTGCCGGGCCAGCATCGTCGGCTCGCGGAAGGAGAGCGGCGCCACCAGTGGCCCGAAGTGGATGCGGCTAGTGTGGTCGGCGGCGTAGGTGAGTGAGACGATTGTCTCCAGCGATGGCTTGTCTGGTGGGCTCGCGTTGGTGTAGTGGTCGGAGCGGAACAGCCCACCGAAGCCGAGCGATTCGGCGTCGGCGACGAGGCGCTTCCAATACGGCCACGTCAGCCCGTTCTGCCCTTCGATCATCAGCGACAGCGCAACCATCTCACCCGCTCCTCCGCTCTCGTCGGGGCGATCCCGTACACCACAACACGTCCACACGTTATTGTAGTCCGACAGGAACCAGTGGAAACCGGCGAGCTGCGCGTTGTCCAGCAGGAAGAATGGTTCGGCGGCGAAGACGTGGCGCAGACCGGGTGTCGGACTGAAGCCCGTCGCTTGCACACACTTCAGCCGGCCCCGCTCACCCCTGGTCCGCGGAGGTCAGGCTGGCCGGGACGGCCGGCGCCGGGTTGCGCCGCGCCACCGACTTTGCCAGGAAGATGTCGGGCTTGCCGAGCCCGTTCGCATCGGGCAGCGCGCCCACGATTGCGTAGCCAAGCTTCTGATAAAACTCGAAGGGGTGGCGCCGGAGATTGCGGATGCGGGCCAGGTGGTCGAGGACATGCGGGAACAGGTCAACACCCGCCAGCGAGGTCATTCCATCCACGTCGTCGCTGCCGAGCCAGATGGTCAGCCCGCCGCGCGAGCGCACCTGCGCCTCGAAGTCGGCCACCAGCGCCTGGCCGATTCCCTGTCCCTGGCTGTCCGGCCGCACGACGAGGGGGTCCAGCTGCCATACATGGCCGCCGTACTCGGCCATCCCGCCGATCCAGCCGACCACCGCCCCGTGTTCGTCCACGGCTACCCGGCTGATGCGGTCGGCGCCGAACGAGGCGCGCACCGCGGCGCGAGCAGCCTCCAGATCGGGCCAGCTGCCGGGCCAGTGCTCCGCAAATCCCGCCACCAGGATGCCCGCGACCTGCTCGATGGCCAGCGCATCTTCGACGGTGAGTGCGCGTACCTGCACGCGTATGTCACTGGTGCCCACGTGACGTGCCTCGCTCGCTACTCTCTCAGCTCACGCGGACCTTACAGCGTCCCCGCGCTCGCTGGCCCCGCGCATTCATTCGAGCATGCCTGCCGTCGCCCCTGGCGAGTGCTTGGCCGCGCCCTCATAGTGCTCTGACGGCAGTGTAGCATTCCCCAGCCGCTGCGAGCAGTAATATATTTCTTTCCACGGCGTGAGCACGCGTGCTAGAATGCGCGGGCATGCGCGGAAGCGCTGTCTGCTCAATGGCCGGCCAGCTGACGTGGCGGAGCTTCAGAACGGAGAAGCGCAAGCGATGGACATGCGACACAGCACGCCAGGCCAGGAGCGGCGCTGGCCCATCGGCGCGCTGGCGCGGGGCGCGCGCTCGCCGGGGGTGCCCGTCCCTACCACCGCCGACGAGGTGCTGGAGGAACACGAGCGTCAGCGCCGCCGGCGCCTGGTGCGCATCCTCACTCTTGGCCTGATGATCCCATCCTTGCTGTTGATCCCTAGCGCGCTCTTCCCCAAGTTCATCTTGGGCAGCTTGCTCTCGCTACTGATCGTGCTGGCGGGCACGGTGGCGGCATTCATTCTGAACCGGCTCGCCTATGTTGTCGCCGCTAGCTATGCCCTGATCTTCGGCGTCGCGGCCGCGCTCGGCTGGCAGGTGATCTCGAAAGTGGTGCTCCAGCACGGAGTAGACGCGGTCGATCTGCGCTACTACGACTTGATGGTGCTGCCGGTGTTGCTGGGCGCCGTGTTGCTGGGCCGCCGCGGGCCACTCGTCATCGCCTCGGTGGTCTCGGTGTTTACGCTGGCGTCGCTGCTGGTGCTGCCGCGCACCCCCACGCTCGAGCAATACTGGAAGGCCATGTATCCCTACTCGCTCGGCTCGGTCTACGATGTGATCGCCCTGGCGGTGCTCTTTCAGTGGGTGGCGGCGGTGATCGGCTGGATCGGCGCGGACAGCATCCGCCGCGCGCTGGCGATCGCGGCACGGGTGGATGAGGTGGGCGCCGCCAACGCACGCATCTCCGCGCAGGCGCGCGAGATCGAGGTGCAGCGCCTCCGCTTGCAGGAGGGCATCACGCGGATCCAGCAGGTGCACGCGGCGATTGCCCGCGGCAACCTGGATGCGCGGGTGCGCGTGGACCAGGCCGAGCTGCTGCCGATGGCGACGAGCCTCAACCTGCTGCTGGACCGGCTGACACGGCTCACGCGGGAACAGTCCGACCGGGCGCAGATCGAGGCCGCGGCCCACGAGCTGGCGATGGCCATGCGCCAGATGCGCGCGGGCATGCCGATTGGCACGCTGAACTACACCGGAACGGCCTTCGACGAAGTGCTGATAGAGTTCGCGGCGCTACGCTCGCTCCAGACCGCTCGCCCATCCCTCGCGCCGCCGTCGCGACCTACGCCGCCGCCGGGCAGCCAACCCCGAGAGGCGCAGAATGCCGGCTCTTGGCCGCCGCTTCACCAGTCCGAAGCGAACGGTCAACCGCCAGGCCCGGGCGACGCCGTGTGGCCCTCGTTGGAGTGACGCGGCAAGAGCTGAGCTACGCGGCTTGCGTGCGCTGCGCCCGGCCGGCGATCATCTCGGCCACGCCGATGGCGAGCACCGCGAGCAGCAGATGCACAACCTGGACGATCCAGTGCCCGGAGCCGGTCAGGATACTCGTCTGGAACATCCCATACAGCGCGAGGATGAGGCCGAGCACGAAGGTGCCGAGCACGAAGCCGAGGCTGCCGCCGCGCAGGGCGTACGCGACGCCGATCAGCCAGAAGACCGCGACGAAGCAGATGCCGATCAGCATGTGGATGCCGACGAGGCCTTCTGCCGCACCGAACCAAAAGAATATACCGAGAATTAGCTGCACCACGAAGAGGACGCGCAGCACCATCGACAGCGCACGAATATTCACCAGCTCATCCTCCCACCGACGCTCACACCATGCGGCGGTTTCTGTTTAGAGCATAGCAAATTTCCGGCGCGGCAGAACATGCGGCCCTACCAGCGCACGGCCAGCGCGACACGGAAAGCACGGTCGCGAAAGGCGAGCGCGGCGGTGGCAAGGTCCGCCAGCAGCGGCGCGGCAAGATAGGCGAACACTGCCACGGCGTACAGAATGTACAGGATGTTGCGCCAATCCAGCGACTCGAAGACGACAAAGGGGTGCCAGAGGGCGCTGTATTGTGGGACGTACTGGCAATACGGCCCGTAGATGGCACTGTGCCCGAGACAGAGCGAGTCTAGCCCACGTTGGTCGAAGACGGCGCCGTTGATGCCCACCCAAACGGAAAGGCCTAACACCACCAGCGTGGCCAGGTTGCCGATAGTGGAGACGCCCGTGCGATTGCGCAAGCGTACCGCCAGAGCAAGCGAAGCGGGGAAGGATGCCAAGAGGAAGAAGCGCGGGCCCCAATACCAGCCGCCGTCCCACGCCCACCAGGGGGCGTAGGCCAGCACCAGGCCCGCGACAAAACACAGCCACAGCAGATAGACCGAATACAGCTCGGCTTTGGCCCCCTGGCGCAGGGTGAGAATGCGCGCGCGCACGGGCAGCAGCAGACCGGGCGTGTAGAAGAACAGACCCTTGCCAAACGAGAAGAGAATCCCCAGCAGTCCGAAGAAGAACGGGTTGGTAAAGCCCGCTTCATAGCCCCCATGCAGGGGGCTGCCACGGCGAATCCAGTTTTCCGCGCCGATGAGCGCCCCAGTCGCGGCAATCAGGAGGACTGGGCGCAACCTACGCGTCTCCCATACGCGCCGCACCACGATGAGCCCCAGCCCGACGAGGGTGGCGGGTGTGTTGGCGACACCGAGCGCGACGGCAAACCACCCGCCAAGGCGCGCACGGCCACCGACCACGACAGCGACGAGCAGCCCCACGCCGACGAACATGGCAGTGAACGTCTCGCCATAGAAGTTCGAGAGGTGATTGGGGAACATCGAGCCGGCAATGAGTATCAGGATGAACGTCCGCAGCAGGGTAGGGTCCAGGCGGCGCCGCAGCAGCACATACATGACGAGCAGCCCTGTGCTGAAGAGCAGCCAGTTGAAGCGCGATACCAGAGCGTAGGCCACATGGAAGGGGTTGCCCAGCAACCACAGCGGCGCCGCGAAGATCGGGCCGATCATGGAGTACTTACGTGTCGGGATGATGCCCTTGCCCAGCAACAGTGTCAGCTCGTTGAAGCGATCCTGGCCATCCGATGAAATCGTATGCGGCATGAGGAAGAGCAGGGCGAGTAAGCCGAGTAGAATAAGTCCTATCTCCAGCCGCGCTCGCATAGGCGAGCCTTCCGTGGCTGTCGGTGTTGCGATCGTGTTCTCCATCGTCTTCCGTGCTCTGCTCGCACGCTCTGGCGTGATTTGCCGCTGTGCAGTCCTACGTATTGCGGAGGCGAGTGTAACTGGAATGTGCTCCACCCATGCCAACGTCGCGGAGACAGCAGCTGGGGCTGAGGCGCACCAGGGCCTTTCGCGAAGCAGCCAAACATGCTATGCTGGCGCGGCCGGCGCTGGCCGGCACGGGGCCGCCGGCGGGGAAGGGATCGCGCCACGTGAGCAAGCAGAAAAAGCGCGACGAGGGCAAGCAGAAAAGGCGCGCAGAGGGTAAGCGCGTGTCGCGCGACGCGAGCGCGCAATCCCAGGGCGGCGTCGTCTTCGCCGGGCGACTGCTCACGGTGCGCCTTCAGCCGGTGACCCATCTCGATGGCAGCGTTACTCTGTATGAAGTCGTCGAGCACCCGGATGCGGTGGCGATCGTCGCCGTGCGCCGCGACGGCCCGGGCGACATGGCGGGCGGCGGGGAGCCGCTGGTGGCGCTGGTGCGCCAGCCGCGCCCGGCCATCGGCAAAGACACCTGGGAGATCCCCGCCGGGCTGGTCACGCAAGACGAGCAAGGCGATGTCGCAGCGGCGGCGCGGCGCGAGCTGCGCGAGGAGACCGGCTACGACTGCGACACCCTGACCTTCCTGGGCCGGCACTATCCGTCCCCTGGCTTCTCGGACGAAGCCATCACAGTCTATCTGGCGACAGGCCTGCATGAGGCACCGGGCAAACCGCCACCCGATCCGATGGAAATCAGCCAGCTCGAGTGGCGGCCGCTCGACGAAGCTATGCGTATGTGCCGCGCGGGCGAGATCGAAGACGGCAAGACAGTGATAGGCCTGTGGCTGGGGCGCGACGCACTGGCGACGTAGGCGAGGCGGGCTCAGAGAGGCAGAGGGGAGGGGCCGAGGATGCAGGAACAGCGCCCAGATGGCGAGGTCTATCACGGTGCGGCGCTCTCAGTGCGCGTGCAAACCATACCGCAGGCAGTCGGCGGGGTGACGCGCTTCGAGATTGTGGAGCGACCCCCAGCCGTGGCAATCGTCGCCGTTCGCTACAACCCGGCCGACGGCCCCACGGCAGAGCCGCTGGTGGCGCTGGTGCGCCAGCCGCGCCCGGCCATCGGCAAAGACACCTGGGAGATCCCTGCCGGGCTGGCCCGGCCGGAGGAACAGGATGACCTGGCAGCGGCGGCCAGGCGCGAGCTACGCGAGGAGACCGGCTACGCCGCCGAGCGCTGGGTGCGCCTGACACGCGAATATCCCTCACCCGGCTACTCCAACGAAAGCATCACGATCTATCTGGCGCAGGGCGCGGAGGTGGCGGGGCCAGGGCCAGCGGACCCGAGCGAGATCAACGAGGTGCAGTGGCTGCCCGTCTCTGAGGCACTTCTGCTCAGCTCCACCGGCCAGATCGAGGACGGCAAGACCGCGCTCGGCCTGCATCTAACCCACGCTATCCTGGAGGGCAAGCTTCCGTTGCCGGAAGGAGACATTATGCCGCTCGATCCAACCAATCCGCCATTCAAGCGGCCGCTGTTGGGCGGTGGCTCCGCCCAACAGCCCGCGCCCACGGGCAGCTCGCCAGGCGTTGTGCCGCAGCTGGACGCGACCCTCAAGCTGGACGCCATGCTGCTCGAGGAATTCAACTACGCCGGCGTGACGGCCTATCAGGCCAATGAGGACCGCGCGCGCATGTTCAACCTGTATCTGTTGGTGGTGGGTGTGCTGGCCTCGGGCTTGGGTGCGATCTATCAGCTCGGCGACAAAGTTGGCCCGTACTCGGCGCCGCTGGCGCTAGTGCTGCTCGTCGTCACTGGCATTCTGGGCATCGCCTTCTTCATGAAGCTGATCCGGCTGCGCCAGGCGTTCCGTGAAAGCCTGCTGAGCATGAGCACAGTGAAGGAATATTACATCAAGCAGTTCGCGCCGCAGGTGCCTGATGTCCACACCGCCTTTCGCTGGCGGCTGGGGACGATCGTCCCTGGCGAGAGCTTCGGCACAGTGACGTTCGTCATCTGCGCGACGGTCGCGCTGTTGGGCAGCTTGTGTTTTGGCGCCGCGGCGATCATCGTCTATGAGCTCGCGCAGCGGGGAAACAGTTCAACCCTCACGGCATTTCCTGCCGGGTTGGAGCCCTATGCCCTCGCGGCCATCGTCACGCTCGTCTCCTTGCTGCTCCATGTGCGCTATTTTCGCCGCAACTTGAGCAAGCGGAAGGAAAAGGCAGCCATTGACCGGCAAGTGAAGATGCTGGATCTGCCGTAGTCGCTGTGAGCCGCATGCCGATGACGGCGTGCGCATGATTCCGACGCGCTGTTGGTTAGCGTGGTGAGATTCTGGCCGCTGTGCAGAATGGGGCAGGCGGTATGTCGAAGCCAGTGGCCCGACGAGTGCGTCTGCTTGGGAGGCTGGCAGGCAGGTGGAGACAGGAGGCTGCCTGCCGCGGGAGAGACGACGATGAGTGGCTACATTTTTGACAACGCAGTTGAGCAGCTGGCCGCGCAGCGGTTCGGGAGCCTGGAGGTCCTCTACGACCCGCGCACGATGCGCTTCCTGTTGGCGACCGGGGTTGGCCCAGGCTGGCACTGCCTTGAGATCGGCGGCGGCAGCGGCTCGATCGCCGCCTGGCTGGCCGACCGAGTGGGCGACACCGGGCACGTGCTGGTTACCGACCTCGACCCGCGCTTCCTGGCCACGCTTGCCGCCGCGGGCCGCGCGAACGTCGAGGTCCGCCGTCACGACATCGGGATTGATCCACTGCCGGCGGCAGCGTTCGACCTCATCCACGCACGCCTGGTGCTCCTTCATGTGCCAACCGCCCCAGAGGCGCTCGCGCGGCTAGTAGCAGCACTTCGTCCGGGCGGCTGGCTGGTGATCGAGGACTTCGACCCCATATTCACCGACCGTGCCTTCCCTACGGCCGACCCGGCAGACGCTGCCCTCGTTCGCGCGGCGTATGGAGCGATGGGGCAGTTGATTGAGGCGCGGGGCGCCGGGCCTGAATGGGGCCGCAGCCTCTATCAGCGCCTCCTCGCGCTGGGGTTGGCGGAGGTAGGCATGGAGGCGCACCTCGTCGTGCGCCAGGGCGGCTCTGTTGGCGCACATATGGATCGCACTAACCTGGCGCAGATCCGCCAGGAGGCCGTCGCTACTGGGCTGATTGCATCTGAGGATCTCGACCGGATGCTCGCCCGCTTCGAAGACCCTACGTTCGCCTGCGCCTCTTCGACGATGTTCACTGCTTGGGGACGCCGACCGTGAGGGGCTGGGCGGCAACGCGCCCGCACGAACGCTCTTTGGAGAGATGTGCGCAGGACGTACGCTGCCCGTCGCGCTGACTATCGGCGGCAGCCCAGCAGTGCAAAGAGCGAAGGCAGGCGCTGCACGCGCGCCTGCCTTCCCATCAGGTAGCTCGCTCAGCTGGCGAGGAACTCAAGCAGGGCGCCGTTGACCTCGTCGGGATACGTCCAGGCGATGTTGTGTGGGCCGCCCTCGACTTTGACGAGCTTGACGTTCGCGATCAGCGCCGGCAGCCGCTCGGCGGTCGCGCTGAACGGCAAAATCCGGTCCGCAGTGCCGTGCACCACCAGGGTCGGTACGCTGATCTTCGGCAGGTCGCCGCGGAAGTCGGTGAGCCACGTGTCGACGCAGGCATACGTCGCGTACGGCGACGCGCCGACGGCGACGGTGAAGCTGGCCTGCAACGCCTGCTCGCTGATGCGAGTGCCGCCGAGGACGTCGACGTTGTAGAAGTTATCGAAGAAGTCTTTGAAGTAGGCGTAGCGATCCTTGACGATCGCCGCTTTGATGCCCTCAAACACCTGGCCGTCGACGCCTTCGGGATTATCGGCGGTCTTGAGCAGGAACGGCGGGATCGCGCCGAGCAGCGCCGCCTTGCGCACGCGGGCGGAGCCGTAGCGGCCCAGATAGCGGGTGACCTCGCCCGTGCCCATCGAGAAGCCGACGAGCACCACATGCTCGAGTGCGAGGTGCTCGATCAGCGCATCGAGATCGGCGGCGAAGGTGTCGTAGTCATAGCCGATCGTCGGCTGGCTCGACAAGCCGAAGCCGCGCCGGTCGTAGCTGATCACGCGGTAGCCCGACGCCAGGAGTACACGCTCCTGACGCTCCCACGAGCGCCCATTGAGCGGGTAGCCGTGGATCAGGACGACGGGTTGGCCGCTGCCGTGGTCCTCGTAGTAGAGCTCAATGGTCTCGCTGTTCTCGGTGCCGACAGAGACGCGCGCCATGCCGTGTCCTCCTTCTGTTCTGCTGCGACGATTCGGGTGTGCGGGCAGCGCGGGCGGCGAGCGTGTCGCTCAGCCAGCCACCAACCACGCACCAACAGGGCACGGCGCCCGCCGGTGGACTCCCCGTGCTCCACGTCCGTGCTCCACGTCCGTCCTCTACGTGCAGTTGCCCCCCGCTGGGGTAGCTCCGTCCAGGCGTAGTGTATCACCGCGGCTTTCGCCACCTCCCGCGCATCCGGGGTACAGTGCAGACGATCTGTCCGTGTACATCCGCACAAAGGGTGAGCCTACTCCGCGCCGCTGGCTGCCGGCTCAGGTGCCACGGCGGTGGACTCCTCCGACTCCGACTCCGTCGCGGCGGCCAGCACCTTGCGCGCGATAGTCTCCTGGTCCCGCAGGGGGGCGCCGGTGCCGCCGCGCCGCCACAGCAACAGCTCCGCCGCGATGCTCAGGGCGATCTCATCGGGGGTCTCGGCGTGGAGGTCGAGCCCGATCGGCGCATAGACGCGCGCCAGCGTCTCCGCAGTGTGGCCCTCGCGTAGCAGTGCGCGGAAGATCTGGCGCACCTTGCTCGGACTACCGATCATGCCGATATAGCCGGCGGGGGTTGCCAGCGCCGCCACCAGCGCCTCTTTGTCGGAGCGATGGCCGCGCGTCACAATGACGATCGCCGTCATCGGGTTGGCGCCGTAGCTCGCGAGCAGCTCCTGGAGCTCGCCCACTGCCGTCGTGACACCTTCGGGCACTTGGGCCGCGCGCACGAATTCGGAGCGGTCGTCCAGCAGCGTCACACGCCAACCGAGCGGGGCCGCTAGCCGCGCCAGCGCCTGCGCAACATAGCCGGAACCGGCGACCAGCAGCCGCGGCTCCGGACGCAGTGGCTCCACGAACACTTCCAGTGTCGCGCCACAGCTGCCCACGCTTTCACCACCCGCGGGGTCGAGATGGTACGTGTGGATCTCCGCCTGCCCGGCGGCGAGGGCGCGCAGCCCATCCTCGCGGGCACGCGCATCCATGGTGGCGCCGCCGAAGGAGCCGACAAGGCTGCCGTCCGCGCGCACGAGCAGCTTCGATCCAGGCGGGCAGGGAGCGGCGCCGCTCACTCGCACGACCGTCAGCAAGGCGACAGGCTCGCCGTGTCCGAGCGCCGCCGCGATCTCGGCAAACATGGGCACACCTCCTCCAGGCTCTATCAGGCGTACTTACATATAATAGCCTATGGAGCGGATGCATGTGTCGCTGGCGAGGAGCACGTTTGCCGAGGTGTGAGCGACGACCGTCTCAACTGGCCAGGTTCGTGCGTTATACTGGTGGGCGTGGGCGCGCAAGAGCCTCCCGGCGCGGATGGAGGCAGAGCCCGATGCCATGGCAGGTGGCAGGGAGCGAATCGTGAAGCAGACCGGGACGCGAGGCGCCGGAAGCCTGAAGTGGTCGGCGATACTGCCGTGGGGCGGAGCGCTGGCGCTCCTGTTGACGCTTGCGCTCGCCGGCTGTGATGGTGGCGGCTCGACGACGAGCCACAGCAATGCTGTGGCCCTGTCGCAGCTCACATGGTGCGACCGCCCGATCATCGAGTTTCAGGACAACGGCACGACGGCGCAGACCACCACCAGCAAGTGGGACAAGGTCCACGATCAGCTTGGCTTCACCGTGTATCTCCCGCCCTCGCTGCCGAAGGGAAGCTGCCTGGTGCTGGCGGGCGGCACGATCCACGACCCTATCTACGGCGGCCACATGTCCATCACGTATGAACTGCCGACGAGCGGGCCGGTGAGCTTCTCCGAGGCCCCCAAGCGCTCCAACCTGACAGGCAAGGTGCAGTGCACGCAGAGCACCAGCAGCACCGCCAGCACCAGCACCGCTACTACTGCCAGCAGCACTAGCACCGCGACTACCGCCAGCAGTACGACCGTCTGCCTCGGCACCATCAGCGGTACAAGTATCACCATTGCCTCGCGCCAGTCGCAGGCCGACGTGCAGGCACTCTTTGCATCATTGAAGGCCGATGTAAACTGGGTGCCCACCGACACCACCGAATTACTCGCTACGGCGACGCCGACCGGCAGCTAGCGCGCGGTCACCTTCGGCGCGCGGCCAGCGGTATGCGGAGCGCTGGCCTGCCATGAGCAGCCGAGACGCTTGGCAGGGATGGCGTCAGGCGGTGGTCGAGCGGAAACGCCGCGACTGTAGGAGGGATGACATGGCGATTGCAACACTGCCATTCGGCCGCAGAGGCCACCTGAGCACGCGCACGATCTTCGGCGGCGCGTCGCTCTCGCACGTGACACAGCAGGAAGCTGATCAGGCGTTGGAGCTCCTGCTGCGCTATGGCGTCAATCATCTCGACGTGGCGGCGAGCTATGGCGACGCCGAGCTGCGCATTGCGCCCTGGCTGGCGCAGCGGCGCGAGCGGTTCTTTGTCGCCACCAAGACTGGCCAGCGCACAGCGGCCAAGGCGCGCGAGGAGCTGGAGCGCTCGCTGGAGCGCATGGGCATCGCCGCGGTTGACCTCTGGCAGCTTCACAACCTGGCCGACCCCATCGAGTGGGATGTGGCGCTCAGTCCTGGCGGCGCGCTCGAAGCCGCCATCGAGGCCAAGCGAGAAGGGTTGGTACGCAATATCGGCGTGACGGGACATGGGCTGCAGATCGCGGCGACGCATCGGCGCAGCCTCGAGCGCTTTGACTTCGACTCGGTGTTGCTGCCGTATAACTACCTGACGCTGCAAAGTGACTACTACGCCGCCAACTTCGAGGCGCTGGTGGCGGCCTGCGCGCAGCGCAATGTGGCGGTGCAGACGATCAAGTCGATCGCGTACCGCCCCTGGCTGGGACGACCGCACACGCAGTCTACGTGGTACGAGCCCCTCACCGAGCAGCAGGACATCGATCTGGCCGTCCACTGGGCGCTCAAGCGGCCGGGCATCTTCCTCAACACCGTCGGCGATCTCACGCTGCTGCCGAAGGTGCTCGACGCCGCCAGCCGCTTCCAAGCGGACGCCGCTCCCACCGACGAACAGATGCGGACGCTGCTGGAGCGCCTCGGCGCGGAGCCGCTCTTCGTGTAGGCCGCGGGAACTTCACCCCCGGCCCCTCTCCGCGCCGGAGAGGGGAATGCATGCGCCAGCGCGCACGCTCTAGTGTTCACATGCCTGTTTCCCTAGCGACACAGGAGAAACGCATGCCGCCCTATGTGCCCTTTGCCCCGTTGACGCTCGCGCCTGAGGCCGCCATCGACCTGCAGATGCACACCACCTTCAGCGACGGGCACTGGACCGCGACCCACCTGCTCGATCACGTGGCCGGAGAGGGGTTCGCGCTGGTCGCCATCACTGATCACGACCGCCTCGACACGGTTGAGGAGCTCCAGCGCCTGGCGGCTGCGTGCGGCGTGCGGGTGCTGCCGGCCGTCGAGATGAGCTCGACATGGCAGGGCGATTACTGCGACGTCCTATGCTTCGGCGTGCATCCCGGGCCAAGCGCTCTCGCGACCATCGCGGACACCACCCACCGCCGGCAAGAGGAGAACGTTCGCGCCGTGTATGCCGCGCTCTCTCGTGCAGGCTACCAGTTCCCGCGCGCCGGCGAGGTGCTGGCGGAGCGCGGTGGCGAGCCACATCAATTCGATGATCTCGTGGATCTCATGGAGGCCCACAGCTACACGGAGGGTATTGGCCGCGCGCTGAAGGATGCGGGCGCAGAGTTGGGCGCAGAGTTCATCACGGCCGACCTCGGCGCCATCGTAGAGGCGGCGCATGCCAGCGGCGCGCTCGCGCTTATCGCCCATCCCGGCCGCGGCGGCGGCTTTGCGCGCTTCGACGCCGCCCAGCTCGACCAGCTGCGTGCCACGGTGCCCATCGATGGGC
>Ga0070706_100002485_pt1 | contig 18567 bp, 17 predicted proteins | sample KBSK5501metaG_FD_65476 | JGI IMG/M metagenome (GOLD analysis project Ga0070706, IMG submission 65476) | Corn, switchgrass and miscanthus rhizosphere microbial communities from Kellogg Biological Station, Michigan, USA - KBS K5-50-1 metaG | ecosystem: Host-associated > Plants > Roots >... | reverse complement strand
CCGACGAAACCCGCCGAGCTTCGTCCGGGCGAGCGCAACTTCACCGTCTCCTGGTCGGGTCTGACGTTCGTCGAGCCGCGGCGCGTGCGCTATCGGCAACGCATGGTGGGCCTGGTCGATCAGTACACGGAGACCGATCTGACCGAGGCGCGTTTTCCGGCGCTGCCGACCGGCCGCTATCGTTTCGAGGTCGTCTGCGTGTCGGCGGCGGGCCGGCCGTCTAGGGTTCCCGCCGTCTTCGAGCTCCAGGTCCGGCCGGCCTGGTGGGAGAGTTGGTGGGCACGCACCGCCTGGGTGCTCTTCGCCGCGGGCGCCGTCTTCGCCGTCGTCCGGTGGCGCACACGCCACCTCGAAGCCGACCGGAGGCGGCTCGAGGAGGCGGTCGCGTCCCGCAGCGCGGAGCTGGCCGCGGCCAACCGCGAGCTGCGCGAGGCCTCCTTCACCGACGCGCTGACCGGCGCCCGCAACCGCCGGTTCTTCACGACCGTGATCGAGGACGACGTCAACCGGACGCTGCGCGTCCACTCGACCCCGCCCGCCAACCGGCCGCGAAACTGCGACCTGATCTTCTACATCGTGGACATCGATCACTTCAAGGAGATCAACGACGAGTTCGGCCACGACCGCGGGGACGGCGTTCTCGCCGAGGTCGCCCGCCGTCTCACCCACGTCGTACGCGACTCGGACCGGCTGATCCGGTGGGGGGGCGAGGAGTTCCTGCTGATCTCGCGGGACGCCGATCGGTCACGGGGCGACGTCCTCGCCGGCCGCGTCATGACGGCCGTCGGATCCGAGCCGTTCGACCTGGGAAGCGGCCGCAAGGTCCGGCGCACCTGCTCGGTCGGATGGGCGCCGTTCCCGTGGTATCCCGACTCGACACGGACCTTCGCGTTCACGGAGGTCCTCAAGCTGGCGGATCGCGCGATGTATCTGGCCAAGCAGTCCGGGAGGAATCAGTCCGTCGGAGTCCTGCCTCGATTCTCCTACGCCGAAACGGGCGGCCGGGGGGGCGAATGGTGGGAGAAGCCACTCACCGACGCGGATACGGCGGCGCTGTTGCTGGTCCGCTCCGGGGGTCCGGTCCTGGTCCAGGTCTGACCGCGCTTTCCGAGCGATTCGGCCGAACCTCCGCCGCGGGCGGGCGTCTCTCGTTGGGGGAGGAGAGGCATGGTGACGATCTTCGCTCTTCGGCGGGCCGGACTGGCTCTTCTGTCGCTTCTGGCGGCCTCATCGCTTCGGGCGGGGCATCGCGGCGTCGACGTCTCCATCGACGACGGCAGGGATCCTCGACGCTGCGATCAGATCGCGGTGACGATCGACGGGCGGGAGGCCGAGCGCGCCGAGCAGCGCCTGACCCTCGCCGCCGACCCGCGACGCCCCCTTCACGTCGCCGTTCCCGAGCATTCGGGAGCGCGCGTCCGGGGGACGGACCGCGAGGACTACGAGGTGCTCGTCTGCAAGGCGGCGGCCTCGCGCGCCGCGCTGGAGCGGATCGCGGTCTCGGAGGCGGGAGGCGAGCTGACGATCGCCGGTCCACAGGATGACACCTGGCTGGGCTACCTCCTGATTTCCGCTCCGCGCCGCGCGGCGCTCAACCTGACCGCCACGGATGGACCGGTCAAACTCTCGGGGCTGTCGGGTCGGATCACGGTTCGTTCCCAGAATGGCCCCATCCAGATCTCGGACTCCTCCGGCGAGATCGACGCCGAGGCCGAGAACGGGCCGATCGCATTTCGCGGAGAGGGCGGACGCCTGCGGCTCCGCACTCAAAACGGTCCCATCGGAGTGGCGCTGTCGGGAGCCGCGTGGCGCGGCGAAGGCCTCGACGCGCGAGCGGTGAACGGGCCCGTTCGTCTCGCCATCCCGGCCGACTACCGCTCCGGAGCCGTCGTGGAGTCTCTGGGGCGCTCGCCGTTTCAATGCCGGGGACCGGCCTGCTCGACGGCACGCCGAAGCTGGGACGAGGAGGATCACCGACGCTTCGAGCTCGGCGAAGGTCCAGCCGTTGTGCGCCTGTCGACGCAGAACGGGCCGGTCTCGATCAGCTCGGAGGAGGGAACCGAAGTGGACGAGGAAGACTGAGTGTTTCGGCCGATTCTAATATAAGCAAATACTTATACAATCGGCAATCGGCAATCACTTCCGTCCCGTTCCTTCCAGGAAATTCACGAGGGCGTCCCTTCCGCGGTAGCCCTCGAGCTTCCCGATCAACTGCCCGTCGGCCGAGGCGATCACGAGCGTCGGGAACGCGGTGACCTCGTAGCGGCGCTGGAGCTGGTCGACCTCCGGAGGGTTGTGGCCGTCCTCGCGGTTGCGATCCACGACGTGCGTGGGCACGAACGCCTGGTTGATCCTCTCCGCGACTCGCGGATCGTTCCACTCCCGGTCGAGCAGATGGCAGGGGCCGCACCACGCGGCCGTGAAGTCGTAGAGGATCGGCTTCCCGTGAGCCCGGGAGATCGCGGCCGCGTTCTCCCGGGGCGCCCACTTGACGAGACCGCTTTCGGTCGGCTTGCGATCCATGACGGCCGTGACGACGCGGAAGAGCACCGCGGCGAGAAGGACCCAGAAGAGGACCGGCGAGATCCGCGACTGTGACTGCGGGGGCGGGAGAGGGTCAGTCCTGTCCATACGCGAACTCCCGGCGACGGAAAACGAGCGCGGCGGCGGCGAGGAAGACGACGACGGCGAGCACCCAGCGTCCGGTCGGCGCGCCCAGTACGTCCTGACCGCCGAGCACGGTGTCCCAGTCGACCTCGGGCAACAGATTCTGGTGGGCGACGCGGGCGGCGTCGCCGAGCCAGGGGGTCTTCAGCGCCTGCCCCAGGGCTTCCGGCAGCGAGAGCAGGATCGCGACGAGGAAATACGCGAGCACGTCTCCGTAGCCGGGAAGGAACGTCGAGAAGAAGAGAAGGACCGCGGAGAAGAGCACGGCGCCGAGAAGGCTGCCGGCGAGCCCGCGCAGCAGCACGCGCGGATCGAACGGCGGCGCCGGAACGCGGAGAGCCGGCAGCGCCGCGACGGCCAGCAGAGCCGCGAAGACGCCGCACAGGACGAGGAAGGCGGCGTACGCGCAGAGAATGCCGGCGTAGCGGCCGTAGAGATACTGGGTTCGGCGAAGCGGACGCGCCAGGATCATCTGCAGCGCTCCGCTGGAGGCGTCCTTCGAAACCGACCGGGCCGCCAGGATGACCAGAGCCAGGAAAGCGGAGGAGGTTCCCGCCCGGGTTCCCGACAACGCGATCGTGACGCCGATCAAGAGCGCGAGCACGACGAGCGTGACGGCCACGATCGGGTTGCCGAATCTCTGCCGCAGAAAGCGCCGGATCATCTCGATCATCGTGTCGGGCTCTCCCGAAAGAGCTCCTCGAGCTCGGCCGAGGATCGAACCTCCAAAACGGGCACGTCCCCGAGAGCGAGCGCCTTCACCGCGCGCGCCACCTCGGCCTCCGTCGAGCCGTCCAGGCGAAGCGCGCCTTCCGCGGCCGCCTGGCACGCGATCCCCGCGGAGTCCAGAAGGCCGCGCGCGTCCTCGACGCGCTCCGGTGGAACCCTGACGATCGCGCGGCGCCGCGACGCCGCCTCTCCGGTCAGCGTCTCCGATCTCGTCAGCCGGCCCCGGTCGATGAAGACGACGCGATCGCAGACGCGCTCCACCTCGGCGAGCTGGTGCGAATTGAGAACGACGGTGGCGCCGCGGGACTTCGCCTCGAGGATGCGATCTCGAACGATGGAGACCCCCAGCGGGTCGGTTCCCGATGCCGGCTCGTCCAGGAAGAGAAGATCCGGGTCGCCGAGCGTCGCCTGGGCCACGCCGATGCGCTGCAGCATGCCGCGCGAGTAGGTCTTCAGCTTCTTCGCGAGTACGGGCCCCTCGAGTCCCACCCGCGCGGCCGCCGAGGCGACCTCGCCGCGGGTCTTCGTGGGATCGCCGCCGGACAGACGCCAGTGGTGGGCGAGGAACGCACCTCCGGTCAGGTCGCGGTCGAAACCGAGCCGCTCGGGCATGTAGCCCGTTCGCGCGCGGACCCACAGGTCGTCCACCGCGCGTCCGCCGATGCGGATCGCTCCGGTCTCGGGCCGGACGAAACCGAGGAGGCAGGACAGGAGCGTCGTCTTCCCGGCGCCGTTTGGTCCGATCAGGCCGAGCGTCTCACCCCGCTGCACCTCGAGCGAGACTCCATCGAGCGCCCGCGTCCGTCGGCCGAAGCGGCCGTAGCTCTTCGAGACGTTTTCGACGACGATCACGGAAAGGACATGATACGGGACGTTTTTCCGGGAATATGGTTTATCCTTCCGCGATTTTTGTTCGCGGTTTCCTACATGATCGAAGTCGAGAACCTCTCCAAGAGATATCCCGCGGGGCTGGCCGTCGACAGCGTCACCTTCTCCGTGAAGGAGGGGGAGATCGTCGGATTCCTCGGGCCGAACGGCGCCGGCAAGACGACGACGATGCGGGTTCTGACCGGCTTCCTGCCACCGACCTCGGGGACCGCGCGGGTCGCGGGCCACGACATCGTGACGCACAGCAACGCCGCGCGCGCCGCGATCGGGTATCTGCCGGAGTCCGCCGCCGTCTATCCCGAGATGCGCGTGCGCGAGTATCTCGCCTTCCGCGCCCGCCTCGAAGGCGTGTCGGGCGGCGCGGTGCGCGACCGCGTGGCGCAGGCGGTGGACCTCTGTCTCCTCGAGGAGGTTGCGAGCCGGAAGATCGAGAACCTCTCGAAGGGTTTCCGCCAGCGCACGGCGCTGGCGGCGGCGCTCGTCCACCAGCCGCCCGTTCTCATTCTCGACGAGCCGACGATCGGCCTCGACCCCGTACAGATCATCAAGATCCGCGAGATGATCCGCCAGCTGGGTCGGAATCGCGCCGTGCTGCTCTCGACCCACATCCTCCCCGAGGTCGAGGCCGTCTGCGATCGGGTCCTCATCATCGATCGCGGCCGCATCGTGGCGGAAGGCACGCCCTCGGAGCTGCGCCTCAAGCTCGCTGGCACTCCGATCGTCCGGGCCTCCTTCCGCGGCGAGGTCGCGGCCACGGAGGCTCTGTCGGGCCTGCGCGGCGTGGCCTCGGTCGACGTCGTGACAGGTCCCGAGGAGACGCGGGTGCGGCTGACCTGCCTTCAGGGAAGCGACCCGCGCGAGGAAGTCTTCCGGGTCGCCGTCGAGCGGGGGTGGGTCCTGCGTGAGCTGCTCAAGGAGGGGATGACCCTCGAAGACGTCTTCGTGCGGTTGACCCAGCACGAGCCGTCCGCTCCCGCCGCCGAACCGGGCGGAGAGGCGGCGTCCGCCCCGCCGCAGGGGGCGCAGGCGTGAGGAAGCTCTTCGCCATCGTCGGGCGCGAGTGGCGCGCGTATTTCTTCTCGCCGCTCGCCTACGTGATTCTCGCCGCGTTCCTTCTGGTCAACGGGTACATCTTCGCGGTCATCGTGAACTACCTCAACAATCCGATGAACGCCAAGAGCCAGGCCCTCCCGTTCCTCTTCACCAACACGTTCTTCTGGATCTTCAACCTGTTCTTCACGCCGCTCATCGCCATGCGTCTGTTCGCCGAGGAGCGCAAGGCCGGGACGCTCGAGATCCTGCTGACTTCGCCCGTCTCCGAGGGGACCGTAGTCCTCGGCAAGTTTCTCGGCGCCGTCGGATTCTTCCTGACGCTGTGGCTCCCGACGCTGGTCTACGTCGCGATCCTCCGCTCGCAGACGCCGATCGACCTCGGGCCGGTCGCGGCGTCGTACCTGGGCGTCGCACTCATCGGCGCCTACTTCCTGTCGATCGGCACGTTCGCCTCGACTTTGACCAAGAACCAGATCGTGGCGGCGATCGTCGCGTTCGCGATCATTCTCGTCGTCTTCTCGATGGGGCTGATCGAGAACATGGTCAACGACCCCTCCAAGCGCGACGTGTTCGCCTACTTCAATCTCTGGGATCACATGGAGGACTTCACGAGGGGCGTCGTCGACACGCGCCGTCTGGTCTATTACCTGTCGGCGATGGCCTTCTTCCTCTTCCTGACGGCGGTCTCCGTCGCGGCCAAGAAGGAGACGCCGTGAGCGCGCGGTCGACTCGGATCGGCACCTCGGCGGTCGGAGTCCTGCTGGCCGCGGCGGTGCTCGTCGGCGTCAACTACCTCTCCGCGCGTCACTGGAAGCGCGCCGACTGGACGAAGACCCGCCTCTATTCGCTCTCCGAGACGACCAAGAAGATCGTGGCGGGGGTCAAGAAGCCGGTTCGGGTGACCGTGTTCATGGGCGGAGAGTCGCGGCTCTATCAGCCGGTTCGGGAGCTGTTGTCCCGCTATCAGGCGCTCTCGCCCCGGATCGAGGTCGAGTATCTCGATCCGCGCCGCAACCCGGCACGCGCCGAGGCGCTGGTCAAAGAGTTCGGGATTCGGCAGAACACCGTCGTCTTTCGATCCGGAGACCGCAAGAAATACGTCGAGGAGGACAAGCTCGCCGACCTCGACTTCGCCGGGGCCGGCATGGGGGGCACGCCGAGCATCAAGGCGTTCAAGGGCGAGGAGGCGTTCACCTCCGCCATCCTCGCCGTCACCGAGGAGCGCCAGCCGAAGGTTTACTTCTCGAAGGGGCACGGCGAGGCCTCTCTGGAGTCGGCCGAGCGCGGGCGCGGCTACTCGGACGCCAAACAGCTGCTGGAGCGCGACAACATGATCGTGTCGAGCTGGGACGCGCTCGGCAAGGACGCGCTGCCTCAGGACGCCGATGTGCTCGTCGTGGGCGGCCCCCGGACCGTGTTTCTCGAGCCCGAGGCGGGAGCGCTCGAGAAGCGTCTCGCCGCGGGCGGCCACGTCCTGCTCCTGCTCGATCCGGTGTTGCCGGGCCCGGGCGCGCCGGCCCCGGACCTGGGGTTCGGCGCGCTGCTCGCCAAGTATGGGATCAAGCTGGGAAACGACCTGGTCGTGGATCCGGCCAACGCGCTTCCCATGGTCGGCGCGGAGACGGTGCTCGCCAACCGCTACGGAAGCCATCCGATCGTCGCGTCTCTCTCGGCCGAGGGCTTGCCCGTGATCTTTCCGATCGCTCGCTCGGTAACGAAGGCGGACAAGCCGCCGGAAGGCATCGCCGAGACGATGCTGGTGGAGACCTCGCCGGACGGGTGGGGAGAGACCAACCTGAAGAACCTGGACGCCGGCATCAAGAAGGAACCCTCCGACACGCAGGGGCCCGTTTCGCTGGCCGTCGCGGTGGGGCCGGCCGACGAGAAGAAGGCGGATCCGAAGACGCCGCGACTGGTCGTGGTCGGGAATTCGCGATTCGCGACCAACGGCACGATCGGCAGCGGCGCGAACGGAGTCCTGTTCGCCAGCGCCATCCACTGGCTGGCCGGTAGCGAGAAACAGGTCGGCATCCCGCCGAAGACGCCCGAGCAAGCGTCTCTCTCGCTGACCGACAGCCAGGTGCGCAGGATCGGGTTCGTCAGCGTGATCGGCCTCCCGGGCGCGGCCATCCTGGTGGGGCTCTGGGTCTGGTACAAGCGCCGGGACTGATTCACCGGCTCGAGCGATCCTGCGATGTCTCCGAAAAAGCTCCTCGTCCTGACCGGTGTCGTCGCGGTCCTCCTCGCGTTCATCGTGTTCTTCGAGCGCAAGATGCCCTCGACCGCCGAGAGTCAGCGCAAGGGTGACCTCTACTGGGACATCCCGTCGGACCGGTTGGAGCGCATCACCCTCTCTCGCGGCGGCGAGACGCTGGAGTTCCAAAGAGTCGGTACGGGCTGGAAGATGGTCAAGCCCGACCCGTATCCCGCCGACGCCTTCGCCGTCAATGCGCTCGCGACGGAGCTCGCGCAGCTGAAGCGCTCGGGGGACGACACCGCGGAAGGCCGACCCGGGGACTACGGGCTCGATCCCCCCGCCGTGAAGGCGACGATCGTCTGGAGCGAGGCGGGGGACCCCAAGACGAAGAAGACGCGCACGATCGAATTCGGCAAGGAGATCTCGGGCACGGACGTCGCGACCGCGCGGATCGAGGGCGCGCCGCGCGTGCTCTTCGTGCCGTCGTCGACGCTGGCGGCCGTCAAGAAGGGCACCGATGACTTCCGGAGCCGCGAGATCTTCGGGAACCTGGCGGGCGAGGTGACGCGACTGGAGATTCTGCGCGGCCGCGGGCGCCTGGTGCTGAACCGGAAGGAGGGCACGTGGTGGCTGGCCGAGCCCATCGCCGATCTTGCCGAGGCCGCGGAGGCGGACCGCCTCGTCGGACAGCTGACGGCTCTCCGCGCCCGCGACTTCATCCACGGCGGGGAGGACCTCGCCGCACTCGGTCTAAATCCACCCCTGTTCCGGGTCACCGTGACCAGCGCCCAAGGCGCGAAGAGCACCGCCGACTTCGGTTCGACCCGGACGGACGGAAACACCGTGTACGCCCGGCACGAGGGACAGGTCCAGACGGTCGAGGGTGAGATCGTGGAGGAGCTGTCGAAGGAGGCCATCGCGTTTCGGAGCACAGCGCTTGTGGCCTTCAACCGGGGCGACGTCACGGCCGTCGAGGGCACTTTCGGGAAGAAGAGCGTGACCTTGTCGCAGAAGGATGGCGGGTGGACGGCGCAGGGGCGAGCCGTCCTCGCGCCCGCGGCCGACGACCTCTTGACGGCGATCCTGGATCTGAAGAGCAAGTCGTTCTTGGACGACGCGCAGGTCCGCGACTTGCCCGCCGGCGCGGCCACGGTCACGATCCGGCTGAAGTCCGGCGCCCCCTGGACCATCAGTCTGGCGCGCCAGGCCGACCGCACCGTGGCCCGGGTCTCCTCGCGGCCCGGCGGCTTCGCGCTCGACGCGGACGTGACGGCCAAGCTCGAGGCTGCGTTCGACAAGGCGGCCGCGCCGCCGCCCGCGCCGACGAAGGCGGCAGGCGGAAGAGGGTAGGTGGTAGGCGATCCAGGCCTACCGTCCTTCCGCCTTCCGCCTTCCGCCTATCGCCTCCCCGTCACGTGCGGCGGCCTCTTGGATGCCTCCGCTTCCAGATCCGCGATGCGCCGTTGCCGCTTCGCCTCCTTCTCGTCGGCCGCCCGGGTCTTCTTCTCCTTGGCCTTCGAGAAGGTCGTCGAGAGCGAGAACATCAACCCCCGACCCTTCGGCGGCTTCGAGCGCCGAGCCGTCGATCCCCAGAACTTCGTCTTCTTGAACACCGCCTCGGTGAAGTCGGAGTTGGCGAGGTCGGATCCCGAGATGTCGGCGCGGGTGAAGTCGGCGCCGATCGCCCTGGCGAACCGGAAGTCCGTGTCCTTCAGGGTGGCCCCCTGGAAGTTCGCGCCGATCAGGAGACAGCCGGAAAGGTCCGCCTCGAAGCCGCGACAACCCGAAAAATCGGAGCGCTTTAGGTTGGCGAGGCGAAAGTTGCCGAGCGAGAGATCGGAGCGAGAGAAGTTGACCCCCTCGGCCTGAGCCTCCGAGAGGTCGGCGCCCGAGAACGATGCGCCCACGAAGCTGTACGGCTTCAGGTTCGTGCGTCGGAGGACCGCTTTCGTCAAGTCCGCACCCTGGAAGCTCGCGCTATCGAACCGCGCCGTCCGCAGGTCGACCTCGGTCAGCTTGGCATCCGCGAAGCTGACGTCCGCGCCGCCGGCGTCGAGGAACACGGCGCGACGCAGGTCGGCCTTGCGGAGCTTCGCGCGGTCGAACCCCGCGGCTGCGAAGTTCGTCTCGACGGCCGTGACGAGCTCCATGTCGGCCTCGGCGAATTCGGCGCGCTCGCAGTCCGCGGCGTTCAAGGCGGCCTGGCGGAGGATCGTCCCGGAAAAGTTGGCCCGGCGCAGGTCCGCGCCCGAAAGATCGGCCGTCTTCAGGTTCGCTCCCGTGAAGTTCGCGTTGGGAAAGGAGCCCCGGACGGCGGAGATCCCCTCGAAGACGGCCTTCGTCAGATCCGCGCCGTCGAATTGCGCGTTGGTCATCTTGATGCCCCGGAAGTTGACTTCGCGAAGCGTCGCGCCTGCGAGGTTCGCCCCCGACAGGTCGGCTCCTTCCAGGCGCACGAAGGAGAGGTCGGCTCCGGCGAGGTCGGTGCCGACGAGCGTGCAGCCCTGCAACGAGGCGGAGCGGAACCGCGCTCCCGCGAGAAAGACCTTGGTGAAGTCGAGGAAATCGAGGTCGCAGTGCTCGAAGACGGCGCCGGGTGCGGACGCCCCCGCGAACCTCGCGCTCCTCAGCGTGGCGCGCGTGAAGTCGGTGCCGGCCAGGGTCGCCCGCGAGAGATCCGCGCGAGAGAGGTCCGCGCGCTTGAGGTTACGGCCCGAGAGATCCTTGCCGGCCAACTCCGCTCCGGTCAAATCGGGCGTGACGTTGGCGTTCTGCTCGCGCCATGGGTTCCACTCCGGCGAGAGCAGGAGCCGCACGTGTTCCGGGTTGGCCATCTCGAGGCATTGTAACCGTCCCCTCCGAGAAGCCGCGTTACAATCAGGCGCAGTGAGCACCGCCACAATCGCGCCCGTCACCGCGCCCAGCAAGGCGATGGAGCGGATCCGGAGGGCCCTTCTCGGCGGGCATCCATTGATCTACGTGCTGACCTGGGAGGAATCGCGTGTCGAGCGGTTGGCGCAGCATCTCGCCCGGACCTTCTACGGCGCTCCGTGTCCGTACGGCGTGTGGACGGTCGTAGAAGGGCTCGTCGTCGACGGCACTCCGATCGCCGACACGCACGATCCGGTGCGCGCGCTGGAGGCGATCCTCGGGGCGTCCGGCAAGGGCTTCTACCTGCTCAAGGACTTTCCGACCTCCGGCCGGCCGGAGATCGTGCGGCGCCTGCGCGACCTCTACCGCGCCCTGAAGGACCGAGGCCGCCACGTGCTGCTCGTCTCGCCGAGGCTGGCGATTCCGGAGGACGCCAAGAAGGAGATCTACGTCGTCGAGTACGAGCTGCCCGACGACGGCGAGATCGGCAGGATCCTCGACGGGCATCTGCGGCGGCGTCTCTCCGTCGACGTCGATGATGCGGCGATGCGGAGACTCGCCCTCGCGATGCGGGGGCTGACGGCCGACGAGATCGGCCACCTCGTCAGCAAGGTCTTCGGCTCGCGCAAGAGCTTCGACGAGGCCGCGTTCCTGGAAGTCCTGGCCGAGAAGGAGCAGATGTCGAGGAAGGAGGGCGTGCTGGAGTTCGTGCCTCCGCGCTTCTCGCTCGACGACGTCGGCGGATACGACGTCATGAAGACCTGGCTCCTCAAACGGAGGGCGCTCTTCTCGAAAGACGCCCTCGACGCCGGGATTCCGATTCCCAAGGGGATCCTTCTCATGGGGATCTCGGGCTGCGGCAAGAGCCTTTGCGTCAAGACGATCTCGACGCTCTGGAACCTCCCCCTCTTCCGCCTGGACATGAACGCGGTCTTCGGGACGGACAATCCGGAGCTGACTTTTCTGCGCGCCCTGCGCGCGGTGGAGGCGGTCTCACCCGCCGTCCTCTGGATCGACGAGATCGAGATGGGCGTCGGAGGCTACCGGGAGGGGCAGGACGCCTCCATGTCCCGGATCTTCTCCGGTTTCCTGACCTGGATGCAGGAGAAGAGCGCGCTCGTGTTTGTGGCCGCCACGGCAAACCGGATCCATCTCCTGCCGGCAGAGATCATCCGCAAGGGGCGCTTCGATCAGGTGTTCTTCGTCGATCTGCCGACAGAGGAGGAGCGAAAGCAGATCTTCGCGATCCATCTGAGGAAGAACCGCTGCGACGTGGCGAAGTTCGACCTGGTCTTCCTAGCGAAGGCGACCAACGGCTGGAACGGCGCCGAGATCGAGAACGCGGTCGTCTCCGCGGTCGTCGACGCGTACGCCGAAAAGCGCCCGCTGACCGAAGACGATCTCTACCGAATGATCTCGGCGACCGTGCCTCTCTCGGTCACCATGGAGGAGCAGATCAAGCAGATCCGCAGCTGGGCCCACGAGCGCGCCCTGAACGCATCGGTCTGACCGCCTGCCCACGCAGTAGGGGCGTCCTCGCGGCCGCCCGCGGGCGGGGACAAGCCCCGCCCCTACGATGTAAAGTCAATTTCGCCTCGGATCGATCTCCGTCGGGCGAAACGGCGCGAGGAATTGGATTCGCCCTCGCCATTCGAGCATCCGGCCGACCAGCGACTCGAAGCGTCGGGCCAGGGAGTCCGTCTCGAGGAGCGACTGCAGCTCCGCCGGTGCGTAGCGCAGCCGCAAGGCTATCTCGGAAGCCAGCCGCTCGGCCGCCATCGGTTCGCTCGGCAGAGGCGAGAGTTCGAGGTGTCGGTGGATGTCCGCGAAGAGGGAGACGGCCAACGAGACGGCGCGATCCTGCTCGGCCGGATCCGCGAAGGGAACCGACACGAGCTCCTCGACCTCTCCCACGCGATACGGATCGGGTAGGGACTCCGCGATCACGCGGAACCGGAAGCGCCCCGACAGAACGATGTTGTAGCGCCCGTCCTCCAACGGCTCGGAATCAACGATCTCGCCCGCCCCTCCGATCGGATAGATCTCCGGCGCCTCCTCGGTAGACTCCCAGCCGGGCTTCATCATCGCCATGCCGATCGTCCGGTCGGCCTCCAGCGCGTCCGCGACCATCGCGCGGTATCTCGCCTCGAAGATGTGCAGCGGCAGGAGCGTGCCGGGCAGGAGCACGACGCCGGGCAGCGGGAACAGCGGGAGCCGGCGGCTCATCGCGGTGGCGTCGGGTGCAGGGCGTTACGGGCCTGGGCCTCTCGAGAGAGCGCGACGACGTAGGCGACCGTCTGGCGAATCTCTTCGTCGGTCAGCTTTCCCTCGAACCTGGGCATCGGGTCCCGTCCGTGGCGAATCTGGTTCTCGATCGCGGCCGGGCTGCCGTCGGAGCGCCACACGCCGTCGATCAGGTTGGCGTAAGGGAAGTGACCCGCGACGATCGTGCGGCCGTCGCCGTTGACGTTGTGGCAGGAGGAGCACTTGCGCTCGAAAATCCGCCGTCCCGCGACGACGTCGCGATCGCCGCTCTTTTCCTCCGGAAGCGGCGCGTTGCGGCACGCGGCCAGAACTCCGGCGAGAAGGATTCCGCCGAGACGCCGCCATCCCACCCGAGGGAGTCTAGCTCAGCGCGTCGGGTGGTCCCGGATCTTGAGGCGACGTTCATCCGGCTCGATTCGACTCGTTTGGCGCGTCGCGAGCGACATGTTAATTTCCCATCTCTCATGGCCGATCCGAGCGACAGACTCGTCGAGAACGTACCCGGAAAGTATTACGTGGACACGCAGTGCATCGATTGCGACGTCTGCCGGGTCACCGCGCCGGACAACTTCCAGAGAAGCGAGCAGAAGGGATACTCGTACGTCTTCCGCCAGCCCGAGACGCCCGAAGAAGAGGCGCGGTGCCAGGAGGCGATGGACTCGTGTCCGGTGGAGGCAATCGGGAAGGACGGATGATTTTGGATTTTGGATTTGAAGTGTTCACGCTGCCTCAATCTAAAATCTAAAATCTAAAATCAGTTCCCTTTCGCATCAAGCGTCCTGAAATACTCGATCGTCCGCCCCAATCCTTCCTCCAACTTCACCTTCGGCTCCCAACCGAGCTTCGTCTTCGCCTTCGTGATGTCCGGCTGCCGAACCTTCGGGTCGTCGACCGGCAGCGGGCGAAACACGATCTCGCTTCTCGTCCCGGTCAGCCGCTGGATGGTCCGCGCGAACTCGAGCACCGAGAGCTCCGCCGGGTTGCCGATGTTGACCGGCTCGCGGACGTCGGAGTGGAGGAGCCGGGTGATTCCCTCGATCAGATCGGCGACGTAGCAGAAGGAGCGGGTCTGCGAGCCGTCTCCGAAGACCGTCATGGGCTCGCCGGCCAAGGCCTGACAGATCAACGCGGGCACGACCCGGCCGTCTCGCGGCCGCATGCGCTCCCCGTAGGTATTGAAGATCCGGACGATCCGGGTGTCCACACCGTGCGCTCGGTGGTACGCCATCGTGATCGCCTCGGAGAACCGCTTGGCCTCGTCGTACACACCGCGCGGCCCGATCGGGTTCACGTTGCCCCAGTAGCTCTCGGGCTGCGGATGGATCAGCGGATCGCCGTAGACCTCGGAGGTCGAAGCGAGCAGAAAGCGCGCCTTCTTCTCCTTGGCGAGGCCGAGCGCGTTGTGGGTCCCCAGTGAGCCCACCTTCAGTGTCTGGATGGGAAGCTCGAGGTAGTCGATGGGGGAGGCGGGCGAGGCGAAGTGGAGCACCGCGTCGAGCGGACCGTCGACGAAGACGAACTCCGTGACGTTGTGGCGCACGAAACGAAAGCGTTTTTCCTCCTGAAGGTGCTCGATGTTCCGAGGGTTGCCCGTCAGGAGGTTGTCCATCGCGATCACCTCGTGGCCGTCCCGCAGAAGGCGATCGCAGAGATGGCTGCCCAGGAATCCGGCGCCGCCGGTGACGAGGACTCTCATCCGCTCAGCGCCGTCCAACGCCCGCGTACTTCCAGCCCGCGGCCCGCATCTCCGCCGGGTCGTAGACGTTGCGCAGATCGATCATCGTCTTCGATTTCAGCAGCCGCGCCAGACGCTGGAGGTCCAGCGCGCGGAACTCGTTCCACTCCGTGGCGAGCACCAGGAAGTCGGCGCCGTCGGCGCAATCGTAGGCGTCCCGGGCGTAGTGGAGCTCCGGATGAAGCGCCTTCGTGTTCTCCATCGCGGCCGGATCGAACGCGCGGACGGCGGCGCCTTCGTCGAGGATTCCGGCGACGACGGAGAGGGCCGGGGATTCGCGAATGTCGTCCGTCTCGGGCTTGAAGGAGAGGCCCAGGACCCCCGCGGTCTTCCCGGCGAGCGGGCCCGCCGTCTCCACGATCTTCTGCACCATCCGGCGCCTCGTCTCCGCGTTGACGCGCACTGTCGCTTCGATGATGTGGAAGCGGTAGCCGTGCTGGCGCGCGAGATCCGCCGCCGCCGAGGTGTCCTTCGGGAAGCAGGAGCCGCCGAAGCCCGGCCCCGGGTGGAGAAACTTGGATCCGATGCGTTGATCCAGGCCCATGCCCTTGGCCACGTCGTGCACGTCGGCGCCCATGAGCTCGCAGAGGCGGGCGATCTCGTTGATGAACGAGATCTTCACCGCCAGGAATCCGTTCGAGGCGTACTTGATCAGCTCCGCCGAGGCGACGTCCGTGATGAGAAACGGCGTCTCGATCAGGTACAGGGGGCCGTAGATCTCCTTGAGCACCTCGACCGCGCGCGCGTCCGCGGCCCCGATGATGATGCGGTCGGGTCGCAGAAAGTCCGAGATGGCCGAGCCCTCGCGCAGGAACTCCGGGTTCGACACGACCGAGAACTCGTGGCGGCCATTCTTCTCCTGGATGATCTGTTCGATCATCTTCCCCGTGCCGGTCGGGACGGTGGATTTCGTCACAACGACCTTGTAGCCGTTCATGTGCTCGGCGATCTGCTCGGCAACCTGACGGACGAAGGTCAAGTCCGGGGAGCCGTCCGGGTTCGGAGGCGTTCCCACCGCGATGAAGATGGCGAGCGAGTCCTCGATCGCGGACTTCAAGTCGGTCGTGAACCGCAGCCGGCCGGCCCGCTCGTTGCGCGCGACGATCTCCTTGAGCCCGGGCTCGTAGATCGGAATCTGTCGGCTCTGCAGCGCCGCGATCTTCTCTTCGTCCTTGTCGACGCAGACGACGTTCATCCCGAAGTCGGCCAGGCACGCGCCGGTGACGAGCCCCACGTATCCCGTGCCGACCATGCAGATGTTCAAGCGCGCGGCCCCGCCGGCGCTCTGAGATCGCCTTCCGCCTTCCACCTTCCGCCTGCCGCCCGGTTCCGATACCACTCCACCGACTTCTTCAATCCCTCCTCGAGCGGCACGCGCGCGCGGAAGCCGAGCCGGCCCTCGGCGCGGGAGACGTCCGCGAAGGTCGCGGGCACGTCGCCGGGCTGCTCCGGCAGACGGTCGAGCCGGGCGCGGCGCCCGGTCGCGGCCTCCAGGGCGCCGACGAGCTCCCGCAGCGTGACGGGGTGCGCGCCTCCGAGGTTCAAGATCTCGAAGCCGGCCGGTACCTCGAGCGCAGCCTCGACTCCCTCGACGATGTCGTCGATGTAGGTGTAGTCGCGGCGCGAGCTGCCGTCGCCGTAGAAAGGGATGGGCTCGTCGATCTCGAGGCAGCGAATGAATCGCGCGATCGCCATCTCCGGGCGCTGGCGTGGGCCGTAGACGGTGAAGAACCGCAGGCACATCGCGGTCAGCCCGTACAGGTGATGGGCGGTGAAGACGTGGAGCTCACCGGCCCGCTTCGTCGCGGCGTAGGGTGAGATCGGCCGGTCGATCGGATCGTCTTCCGAGAAGGGGAGCTTCGATCGGGCGCCGTAAACCGAAGAAGAGGAGGCGAACAGAAAGCGCGGCCTCCCGTGGGCGACCGCCGCCTCCAGCAGGTGCAGCGTCCCGACGCAGTTGACTTCCTCGTAGAGGACCGGCTGCCGAAGGGACGGACGCACGCCAGCGCGCGCGGCGAGGTGGATCACGGCGCCGAAGCCTTCCTCCGCGAAGAGCCGGAAGATGAGCGACCGGTCCCGGATGTCCCCTTCCACCAGGCGGTACGCGGGATCGCTGAGGTGCGCCGAGACATTCTCGCGCTTGAGCTCAGGATCGTAGAAGTCGTTGAAGTCGTCCAGAACCACGACACGGTCGCCGCGGCGCAAGCGGCGATCCGCCAGGTGCGAGCCGATGAAACCGGCTCCCCCCGTGATCAGAAGCTTCACGGCGTCGAAATCGGGGTCGCGGCAGCCGGCGTCGGCTGACTCTTTTGTTGGTCCAGCGTGTCCTGATATTGCTTGCGGATGCCGGCTCTCTGCCGGTTCCGGATGAGCCAGCGAAGCAGCCGCGATTCGTCGATTCCGATCACGAGCCGGTTGGCCGCGTCGAAGACGGCCGGGTCGTTGATCAGCTTGCCCGCGGTGCCCTGGCCTTCGTCGAGCTTCCGCCCGATCGAGTCGAGGCGGCGCGAGAAGGTCTTCAGGTTGTCGGTGAACTCCTGGCCGAAGCGCTCGTCGTGGAGCAGGATGGGCAGCGCGCCACGACCGTTCTGGAGGTTCTCGGTGACCCGCGCCAGGCTCACGGCGGCGGTGCCGAGCGTGTCGAGAAGGGCGTAGACCTTGGTCTTCCCTTCCGGATCCGAGAGCAGTGCCGGCAGGGCGCCGGAGCCCGTGCGTACCTCCTCGTCGATTCTTCCGAGGACCGCATGGACCGAGCGGATCGCGCCGGCCAGAGCCTCGCTGGTCTCGCGGCCATACTTCTCGTCGATCAGAAGCTTGCCCACCAGCCCGTGTCCGTTCTGGATCCTGTTCAGGATCGCGTTCAACGAGCGTAGCGTCGCGTTGAAGCTGTTGCCGAGCGCCTCGCTCTCGGCGCTGTTGGACGTTATGGAGCCGAGGAATCCCTCCCCCTTTTCGGTGCGGCCCAGGATCGTCCGAAGAGACTTGGCGATCGCGCCGAGGTCCGTCAGCAGATCCCCGCTGCCCGCCAGAAGCTGCTCGAGACCCGCGCCGGGAGCCGCCGGGATCTCGCCCCCGATCGGGACCTCCGGCTCGTCGGCCCGGCCTCCCTCGAGCTCGATGTACTTGTCCCCCAGAAGCCCGCGCGTCTTGATCGAGGCGCGCGTCCCCTTGCGGAGCATCGGCGCCCACCGGCGCACCACGTCGTAGACGACCCGCACGGTGCGGTCCGCCGGGTCGCCCGAAAGGTTGACCTCCAGGACGTTGCCGACCACGACGCCGTTCAGCGAGACGACGTTGCCGGGGATCAGCCCCGCGGCCGAGTCGAAGCGCGTTTCGTACGGAAACTTCTTGCGAAAGAGGTTTGCCCTCTGTCCGACCATGAAGATCGCGATCATGACGGCGAAGAGCGCCACCAGGACCACCAGGCCGACCCGAAAGCGCCGGCCTACGGTTGGCTCGCCGACCATCCGCTCACACTCCTTCCGGCACCGCGAAGACGCCGGTGCCGCAGGGGAACCCCATTGCCCGGAAATACTCCATGAGCACCGGATGGCCGCTGCGGGCGGCCTCCTCGAAGGTGCCGACGAATTGGAAACGCCCCTGGTGGAGGAACGCGACCCGATCGGCCACGGTGCGCGCCGTGACGATGTCGTGCGTCACGACCACCGAGGTCGTCTGCAGACGCACGTTCAAGTCCACGATGAGCTGGGCGATCTTCTCGGAGCTGACCGGGTCGAGCCCCGTCGTCGGCTCGTCGTAGAGGATGATCTCCGGTTCCATGGTGATCGACCGCGCGAGCGCGACGCGCTTCCGCATGCCCCCCGAGAGCTCCGAGGGCATCTTCCGCTGGACGCCGGGCAGCCCCACCATCGTCAGCTTCTCGGAGACGATCGCCGCGATCTCCTCGGGCTCCTTCGCTGTGTGCTCCTGGAGCGGGAAGGCGATGTTCTGCTCCACGGTCATCGAGTCGAACAGCGCGCCTCCCTGGAAGAGCATCGCGACGCGGCGCCGCACCGGAGAGAGCTCCTCCTCGGAGAGTCCGACAACCGACTCGCCGAAGACGCGCACCTCTCCGTCGTCGGGCTGGGTGAGCCCGTTGATGTGGCGCAGCGTCACGCTCTTTCCCGTCCCCGAGGGCCCCAGCACGCACAGGACCTCGCCG
>Ga0070706_100002483_pt1 | contig 18575 bp, 12 predicted proteins | sample KBSK5501metaG_FD_65476 | JGI IMG/M metagenome (GOLD analysis project Ga0070706, IMG submission 65476) | Corn, switchgrass and miscanthus rhizosphere microbial communities from Kellogg Biological Station, Michigan, USA - KBS K5-50-1 metaG | ecosystem: Host-associated > Plants > Roots >... | reverse complement strand
CGTCGTATGGCCAACAACCGTCGTACGGCCAGCCACCGTCCTATGCGCAGCAACCAGCGTACGGTCAGCCGCCGGCTCCGCCTAGCCCAGCGGCAGGGTATCCTGGCTACCCGAACGCCTACGGGATGCCAGCGCCGATGGCGCAAGAGACGAGCGGCATGGCGATCGCGAGCTTGATCTGCGCGTTTCTCATCGCTCCCGTCGGCGTCATTCTGGGGCATATCGCCCTCAACCAGATCAAGAATTCGAACGGCCTGCTGGGCGGACGTGGCCTGGCGATTGCCGGCTTGATCATCGGCTACGCCTCGATTGCGCTAGGGCTCGTCGTCGCCGCGTTCTTCATCCTTATCATTATCATTGCGGCCAACGCGCCAAACCCGGCACCGACGAACTTCCTGGGTCTCCTCGGCTTCTAGGCAGCGCAGCTCGCGCTGCAACAGGCGCCAGCCACACGACGAGCGCCGCAGCGAAGACTCTGCGCGGGTGCGGCGGTACGGCGGGCGCCAGCCGTGCCGGATGAGGTGTGGACATCTGGGGGCGCGCGGCTCTGCTCTGCGCGCCTGTCAGCGGCGCTGCGCCGCTGACAGGCGCGGCACGGGGAGCCCCCAGCGATCGCTCGCTCGTGGGGCGGCCCCTTCTTGCGCGGCGGGCCGCGGGTCGGGCGATGCGTTGCACACACATCAAGCCGCCAGGCGAATCTTCACGGGATTGCACGGCGCGCAACGTGTGCGCAATGGTATACTACACGTCACGGCGCCGCGGGCGATCCCCCTGACCACGACCGCTTCGCTCGTTCTCCGCGCCGGCAATGGAGCCTGGCCCGTCCGGCCGGACCCGTACGTGGGAGGTGAGACATGGATTTGCGCCACCTGGAGGCCACCGACCCGGAGATTGCCGCGATCATTCGGCGCGAAGAGCACCGCCAGTTCGAAGGCATCGAGCTCATTGCCTCTGAAAACTATGTGAGCACCGCTGTCGCCGAAACTATGGCGAACATCATGACCAACAAGTATGCCGAGGGCCTGCCGGGCAAGCGCTATTACGGCGGCTGTGAATATGTGGACGAAGCGGAGCGGCTGGCGATCGAGCGCGCCAAGCGCATCTTCGGCGCGGAGCACGCCAACGTGCAGCCGCACGCGGGCGCGCAGGCGAATGCCGCCGTTTACCTCGCGCTGCTCAACCCGGGCGACACGGTGCTCGGAATGGCGCTGGATCAAGGCGGACATCTCACCCACGGCAGCAAAGTCAACTTCTCGGGCAAGCTCTACAATTTCGTCTCCTACGGCGTCCGCCAGGACACCGAGACGATCGACTACGATGAGCTGGAGCGGCTCGCCCACGAGCATCAGCCCAAGCTGATCGTGGCCGGTTTCTCCGCCTATCCGCGTCGGCTGGATTTCGCCCGCTTCCGCGCCATCGCCGACGGGGTCGGCGCGCTACTGATGGCCGACATCGCGCACGTCGCCGGGCTTGTCGCCGCCGATCTCTACCCCAACCCGGTGCCCCACTGCCATGTCGCCACAACCACCACCCACAAGACACTGCGTGGGCCACGTGGTGCGATCATCTTGTGCACCGAGGAATACGCGGCGAAGATCGACAAGGGGGTGTTCCCCGGCACGCAGGGTGGCCCGCTGATGCACATCATCGCGGCGAAGGCGGTTGCGTTCAAAGAGGCGCTGACTCCCGAGTTCCGCGTGTACCAGCAGCGAGTGGTCGACAACGCCCAGACGCTGGCCTCAGCCTTGCAAGAGAAGGGCTTCCGCCTCGTATCGGGGGGAACGGATAACCACCTCATGCTGGTGGATGTGCGGCCGCTGGGGGTCACCGGGCGGGATGCCGAGGTCGCGCTGGAGGCGGTGCGGATTACGGCGAACAAGAACGCCATTCCATTCGATCCAGAGCCGCCAGTGCGCACGAGCGGGATCCGGCTAGGCACGCCTGCCATCACGACGCGCGGCTTCGCAGAGGCTGATGTGCTTGAGGTCGCGGAGCTGATCCACACGGCAATCGTCGAGCGCGAAAGCCCCGAAGCGGTGGCGCGCACGCGCGAGCGGGCAACCGCCCTGGCGACCCGCTTCCCGCTGCCAGGAGTGCTGCTTTCCGATCTCACGCCCACGCCGCTGCCGGCGCACTAGGCAGGCTCGCGCGAGGTGCTATGCGCGGCCAGCCAGACGTCGCCCTCTGCACGCCGCCGGCGCGCACACTCAGGAGCCGCGGCGCTCCTGGCCAGGCTGTCCAGCCCGCACTCCTCACGGAACACTCGGCACGGAACTGAAAGGACAAGCTTGCTATGAATGTCTATCGCGCGGAGCAGATTCGCAACGTCGCCCTCATCGCCCACGGCGGATCGGGCAAGACCTCGCTGGTGGACGTGGCGCTCTACGACACGGGCGCGGTGACACGCATCGGCAGGACCGACGAAGGCTCGTCGATCTCCGATTCCGACCCCGACGAGATCAAGCGCCGCATGTCCATCAACCTGACGGTGGTGCCAGTGGAGTGGAAGAACAGCAAGATCACCTTCCTGGACACGCCGGGCTATGCGGACTTCGTGGGCGAAGTGATGGCGGGGCTGCGAGCGGCAGACGCCGCGGTGGTGGTCGTGTCGGCGGACAAGGGCGCCGAGGTCGGGACGGAGCTCGTCTGGAGGCATGCGGATGAGCACGAGCTACCTCGCCTGGTCTTCGTCAACAAGCTCGACCGCGAGAACACGAGCTACGAGCGCGCGCTCGAATCCTTGCGCTCTCACTTCGGCGCCAGTCTCGCGCCGCTGACCATCCCGATTGGCGAGCAATCCGGCCTCTCTGGCGTACTTGATCTGGTCAGCGGCAAGGCCTACACCTTCGCCGGCGATAAGGTGACGCCTACCGAAGTGCCGGCAGAGCTGACGGCCACCGCCGCGCGCTACCGCGAGCAGCTGGTCGAGGCCGCGGTCGAGAACGACGACGACCTGATGGCCAAGTACCTGGAAGGCGAAGAGGTCAGCGAGGCGGAGCTGCGGCGGGCAATCAAGCAGGGAGTGGCAGCCAACGCGCTCGTGCCGGTGCTGGCCGGCTCGCTCGGCAAGAATATCGGCGTCCAGCCCCTGCTCGACGCCATCGTGGAGTACTTGCCCAGCGCGGCCGAGCGCCCTGGCACCAATCCCGCCGGTCCCCCGGCCGCTTTCGTCTTCAAGACCATCGTCGACCCACAAAAGGGCCAACAGACGCTGTTCCGCACCTATAGCGGCACCGTCAAAGCGGACTCGCACGCGTACAACGTCAACACGCGCACGGACGAGCGCCTGGGCCAGACGACCTGCGTGCGGGGCAAGCTCTCGGAGCCGGTGGCCGAGGTGCCCGCCGGCGACATCGGCCTGGTGGTCAAGCTCTCCAATACGCATACGGGCGACACACTGGGCACGAAGGATGCCGAGCCCCTGCCACCGATTCACGCGCCCAAGCCGGTCTACACAGCGGCCGTCTCACCCAAGACGCAGAGTGACCTGGACAAGCTGAGCACTGCGCTCGCCCGCCTCACGGAGGAAGACCCGTCGCTGCATGTCACGCGCGACCCAGAGACCGCCGAAACATTGCTGGCCGGCATGGGCGAGTCACACCTGGATATCGCCATCGAGCGCATGCAACGGCGCTTTGGCGTCGAGGTGCTGAAGCACGATCGACGCGTGCCCTATCGCGAGACCATCAAGAAAAAGGCGCGCGCAGAAGGCCGGCACAAGAAGCAGACCGGCGGGCACGGGCAGTTCGCCGATATCTGGCTGGAGATCGAGCCGCTGGCGGGCAGCTCCGAGAATTACATCTTCGAGAACAAGATCGTCGGCGGCGTGGTGCCACGCGAGTACGTCCCTGGCGTCGAGAAGGGCGTGGCGGACTCGCTCAAGCGCGGCTTCATCGCCGGTTTCCCGATGGTCCACATTCACGTGGCGCTGGTGGATGGCAAGTATCACCCGGTGGACTCGTCCTCGCAGGCGTTCGAGACGGCGGCGCACATCGGCATGAAAGAGGCCGTGGCGCTGGCCAGCCCCACGCTGCTGGAGCCAATCATGATGGTCGTCATCGAGGTGCCGGAGGCTAACATGGGCGACGTGAACGGCGACCTGAACACCAAGCGCGCCCGCATCCTCGGCATGGAGTCCGCGCCCGGCGGCATGCAGCGCATCACGGCGCAGGTGCCGATGGCCGAGATGCTGCACTACGCGACCGATCTCCGCTCGATCACACAGGGTCGGGGGACGTTCAGGATGGAGCTGGCGGACTACGAGGAGGTCCCGGCCAACATCCAGGCGCAAGTGGTCGAGGCGTACAAGAAGGAGCGCGCCGAGCAGTAGCGAGGCACGACGAGGGAGTGCGCGTCGCCGCCCGTCTGCCGCGTGAGGGCGATGCATGCGGGCGGGCTGCGCTCGTGCGCTCCGCGGCCCGTGACGCCCTGGCTCATCCGGGATCTGGCGCGAGCTCCAACAATGACCAAAGCGACACCGGTGCCGCACGCTGGCCGTGTGTGGTCGCCGGTGAAACAGGCAAGATCACGACAACTGGACAGCCAATCGGCGCTAGTGGTCGGCGGGCCGGTTAGGGTCGCTAGGGATCATGTGCGTGAGACGCAGCACCATCACTACCACGAGCGTGATGACCGCAGCGACAATCGCGATCGTCAGGAGCATCATGGCGAGTGCGACTAATGCCTGCCAGTGAAACATCGTGTAGCCTCCCGGTTGGAGCCTGTCCGTGCCATCGAATCTCTTCCAGGTGGGTGTAGTATACATCTGAAAGCAAACAGTGTTGCAACAGTGCCCGCTTGTGGGAGTACGTGGGGCAGCCTGACGGAGGTGACACGGCATGCCATTTATCCGCACGATTGCCGACGAGGATGCCGAGGGGGTGCTGCGCCGCGAGTATGAAGCAGCACTGCGGCGGGCGGGCAAGATCTTCAACGTCGTGCGCATTCAGAGTCTGCGGCCAAAGGTGCTGCGTGCCTCCATCGCGCTCTACACGGCGCTGATGTTCGAGGAGGGGGCGCTGCCGCGTTGGCAGCGCGAGTTGCTTGCGGTCGTCGTCTCACGCACCAATGGCTGCCACTACTGAACGCGCTCGCACGGCGAGGACCTGCGCGACGCGCTCGTCGCGGCGGGACTCGACCCGCGACTATCGCAGGTGGCGATGGACGACTATCGCTCCGCTGCGCTCGACCCGAGCGTGCGGCTGCTGCTGGACTTCGCCGTGCGGGTGACCCGCGACGCGCACGAGCCTGGCGCGGCGGCGATCGACGCGCTGCGCGCGGCGGGCTGGAGCGACGAGGCGATTCTCGAAGCTGTCGAGATCATTGGCTTTTTCAACTACTACAACCGGCTGGTAGATGCGCTCGGCGTCGAGCCGGAGCCAGAGTGGGGATGATACGGATTCCGCGTCGGCGGTTGTCGTTTGGTATGCGGCGAGGTCCCACGAGTGCGGCCTTGGCGACACGCTTTCTCTAACCGCCGCCATGGAGGTGATACCGTCCCTCCGCAACGCGCCGCGCTGCTGGCGCTGCAGCGGCGCAGTGCGTCCAGCTGCTGGGCGCGCACCGGCATGCACGAGACGCGCGTCGAGCGCGAAGAGGCGCACTAGCACGGTGCGCAGATCGAGGCGCTGGCAGGCTGAGCAGCGCGGGAGAGGCAAGGGAGAGGTGAGGAAGGGAACAGCATGACGACCGACACCGTCGACATCCTCATCCGCGGCACGCGGATCGTGGACGGCACGGGCAATCCGTGGCGCTACGGCGACGTGGCGCTCGCCGGCGACCGCGTGCTCGGCATCGCGCCGCCGGGTGCCATCCCCGCCGAGTCGGCACGCGAGGTGGTGGAGGCGAGCGGTTTGGTCGCCTGCCCCGGCTTCATCGATGTCCTCAGCCACTCGCACATGCCGCTGATGCACGATCCCTGCACCCTCTCGAAGATCACTCAGGGCGTCACCACCGAGATCATGGGCGAGGGGTGGACCCCGGCGCCCGCCGGCGGCCGCATTGAGGACGCCTTCCGCGACCTGCCCCCGAAATACCGCGCGCTCATCGGCGACTGGCCGGAGCGCGTGAAGGGTTGGACTCGCTTCCGCGATTGGCTCGACGCAATGGTCGCGCGCGGCGTCTCGTCCAACATCGGCGCGTTCCTCGGCGGCGGGACGCTGCGCGAGTACGCTAAAGGCATGCGGGTGGGCGCACCCACGCCGGACGAGTTGGAGGCGATGCGCCGCACCCTGGCCGCCGCGATGGAGGACGGCGCGCTCGGCGTCGCCTACGCCCTCATCTACCCGCCCGACACCTTCACGGGCACGGACGAGCTAGTCGAGGTGGCGAAGGTCGCGGCGCGCTACGGCGGCATCTATGTCACCCACATGCGTTCGGAGGGCGACCGGCTGCTGGAAGCGATCGACGAATCCGTGGAGATCGGCCGCCGCGCCGGCGTGCCCGTCGAGATCTATCACCTCAAGGCGACCGGCAAGCACAACTGGCCCAAGATGCCCGCGGCCATCGCGCGCATCGAGGCCGCCCGCGCGGCCGGCGTGGACGTCACCGCCAACATGTACCCTTACGCCGCCTCCGGCACCGGCCTCGACTCCGTGCTGCCGCCATGGGTGGCCGAGGGGGGCCGGTTCTTCGAGACGCTAACCGACCCCGCCACGCGTGAGCGCATCCGCGCCGAGGTGCTCGCCCCTGCCGGCGACTGGGAGCCCCTGGCGCACGGCATTGGCCCGGAGGGCGTCATGCCTGTCGGCTTCGAGCGCCCGGAGAACCTGCAATACGCCGGCAAGCGCCTCAGCGAGATCGCCGAGACGCGCGGGCAGCACTGGCTCGACACCGTCTTCGACCTCCTGCTTGCCGAGCGCCACCGTATCTTCACCATCTACTTCGGCATCGACGAGGCCAACGTCGCGCTTGGCCTGCGCCAGCCCTGGGTCAAGATCGGCACCGACGCCGGCGGCGTGGACCCCGCCTGGGCCGTCGACCTCGGCCCGACGCACCCGCGCGAGTACGGCACCTACCCGCGCATCCTGGGCAAGTACGTCCGCGACGAGGGCGTGCTGACGCTGGAGGACGCGATCCGCAAGATGAGCGGCGCCGTGGCGGACCGCCTCGGCCTGCACGACCGCGGCTACCTGCGCCCCGGCTGCTATGCCGACGTCGTGCTCTTCGACCCCGTTACCGTCGCCGACCGCGCTACCTTCGCGGACGCCCACCGGCTCTCCACCGGTATCCGCGATGTCTGGGTCAACGGTGTGCGCGTGCTCTCCGCGGGCAAACACACCGGCGCGACGCCAGGCTGCGTCGTCTCCGGTCGCGGGCACGCCTGAGCACGGAGGGCCAACCAGCGTCATACTCTGAACGCGGAATGAGAGCCTATCTGCACACCTGAAGATGGCGAACGGTAGTCTTCGATCAGTTGGAGCATGGACAGCTCCACTCAGCTCTCTGCCGCCGATGTGACAGACGCCGCATGGCCTCTCCCTGAGCCTTGGCTGCTCTGGCTACCCAGCAGCGGGCAGGAACGCCTGCTCTTCATAGCTGCCGCCGAGCACGGCGCTGGCCGGCGCGCCGAGCCAGCGATCCAGCACCGTCGCGTAGACCGAGCGGAAGTCGGTGGTAAAGTTCAGGTTGCCGTACTTGTCCAGCTGGTTGAGGTCCGGCGGCTCGCCGTAGATGCCGCCTTGCACGGCATTGCCCAGCACGAAGAGCGGCGCCGCGGTACCGTGATCGGTGCCCTGGCTGGCGTTCTCCTCCACGCGCCGGCCGAATTCAGACCAGGTCATCACCACCACGTTGTCGGCGGCGTGGTGGGCAGAGAGGTCGGCGTAGAAGGCGGCGACGCCCTCTGCCAGTTCCTGCAGCAGCTTGCTGTGCGTCGTGGCCTGCTCGCCGTGCGTGTCGAAGCCGCCGATTGTCACGTAGCCGACCCGCAGCCCCAACTGCTGCACGATCACCTCAGCCAGCACTTGCAGGCCCTTCGCGAAATTGGTGTTGGGATACTGCGCGCCCGGCTTGTACTGCGACACCGCACTCGCCAATGTCTTCGCGCCCTGTACCGCGCCCTGCGCCGTCGCGTCCAGCAGCGCGGCATAGGGCGCCGACTGCGGATAGGTGTTGTAGAGCTTGAGCAGCGTCTGCACGCGCGCATCGGCGGCGCTCACGTCGCCACCCTGCTTTGTTGCCGCGTCCGGCAGCAGCCGGTACGACTGCGGGCTAGACACCACCGGCACGTCGGCGTTCAGCGCCTTGAGCGCGGTTGGCAGCGCCGTGCCCACCGCCAACGACTGGAACGGGTGCCCGTCCTTGTCTACCAGTCCAGCAACGTATTTGCCGAGCCAGCCCTGCGCCCCCTGGCCGGATAGATCCAACGTCTGCCAGATATCCATCGCGGCGAAATGCGAGAGGTTGGGATTGGGATAGCCTACCCCCTCCACCACGGCCAGCTTTTGCGCCTGCCAGAGCGGTTGCAGCGCCTTGAGGGCGGGATGCATGCCCAGCCGGTCGTCGAGGGGCAGCACCGCGCTCGACTGGAGCGCCAGCGTCGGGCGCGCGGTATGATACGCGCCGTCGGCGAAGGGCACGATGGTATTGAGGCCATCGTTGCCGCCCGCCATCTGCACGACGATGAGCGTCCGTCCCTGCGCCGCCTGTGCCCACGTCGCGCCCTCCTGCGCCGCATTCGCAGCGGCCCGCACCGCGCGCGAAAAGACGGTGGGCATGATCATGCCGGCGCTCACCGCCAGCAGGCCGTCGCGAATCATCGCTCTACGCGTTAGCTGCATCGGACTTCCCCCACCTCAGTTCAGCTGGTATTCGGGCATGGACATGAGCAGGTACAGCATGGTGCGCGCTGCCGCCGCCGGCAGCTTCGCGCCACCGGCCAGGGTCAGCGCCGGCCCGCTCGCGTGTTGCTGCGTTAAGGCGTCGTGGAGCACCGCCCGCCGGTGCTCATCGAGCTGGTTATCGACCAGTGCCGCGACATAATAGTCGGCGACATCTTGTGGCGTTGTGAGCTTGCGCGCGGAGATGATCGCCTGCATGGCAGAGCTGGAGACTGCCGTGGAGGCTCCGCCAGACGAGCTTATCTTGACGCCGCTGCCCGCCAACGTTCCCGTCGCGGCCGCCACCAAGAGGTTGATGAAGTTCACGCGCGCCATCCATGCCTGCGTAGAGATCCACGCGCCGCTCACTTTGTCGCCATTCCAGCCGGAGACGTCGGGGGGATCGAGCGGCACCTGGCCCATCGCGCTGAGCTGCGCGGAGAGACCGGTGCCATCCGTCGCGAGGCCGAGTCCGCGCAGTGCGCCCACCACAAACTCGATTGGACTCTTGATGCGGGCGCGGTACGCCGCCTTCGTGAAGGCGGCGGACGTCAACATCGCCCTCACCATCGCGCTAATTTGATGATTGCTGGAGTAGTACGCGTCCACCAGCGGCTTCAGGTCGCCGTCGCTCGGATTCTCCGAGACGAAGAAGCTCCACATGCGAAACGCGATATGCTTGCCCGTCGTTGGATGCGCGCAGACGAGCTTGACGACGTCGTTCACTCCCATCTTGCCGGTGTGGCCGAGGAACGTCACTGCGCCATTGTAATGTCTGCTTGGCACGAAGACGCTCTTGCCCTGGCGAATCGTCCAGCCTGTCAACGCGAGCGCCCCCTGATGCACGTCGTTCTGCGTGTAGGTATCCAGCCCCATCGTGAAGAGCTCCATCAGCTCGCGGGCGAAGTTCTCATTGGGGTTCTGGCCGGTACTCACCCGCCCGTCCAGCCACCACAGCATCGCAGGATCGTTCGTGGCGGCGGCGACAAGGTCGTCGAAGCGCCCGAGCGCCTTCGAGCGCAGCAGCGTGTTCTGCTCGACCAGGAAATGGTAGTTTAACTTGCCGCCCACCTTGGCTAAACTGCTGGTGAGCACCCCATGCCAGAAGAGCGTCATCTTCTCTTCGAGCGGGCGCTTGCTTTCGAGCATGCGCAGCAACGTCCAGCGCATCGCCTCCTGCTGTTTGGTAAAGTCGAAGTGCAGCGCGGCCAGGCGGGCGTCGAGGTCGTCTGGCGTCGCGGCGGGCTTGAGCAGGCGCTCGATCGAGCCGGCAACGCCGAGTGCGAGATACTCGCCGAAGTCCGCTGGGGAAGGGCCGAAGCCGGCACGCCGCAACAGATGGGCAACCTGCCCAGCATCCGACGCATAGATGTCCGCCGGACTGCTCGCAGCGCTGGAGCGCGTGAGCAGCAAGCCGACGCCGGCACCAAGCGCGCCGACACCCAGCGCGCCAGCGCCGGCCCCGATCAGCACCGACCGCCGTGATAGGCTGCGTCGCGCTCGCTCTGATGGTGGCGCGTCGGGCGGGAAGATCGGCGGCGGCAGCGGCACGGTGAAGGGCGGCGACTCCGCAGACGCGCTGGCGGCCTCGGCGCCCGGCGGCCACCCCGATACCGGCGCCTGCCAGGCATGGTGCCCGAGCGGAACGGTACCTAGCTCGGCATCGTCTCGTCGCTGTCGTGTGTCACGCTCTGGCATACGTGCTCACTTTCCACCACCACCCGGCGGCAGCGGGCAGGACCACCTACCCGACCAGCTGATCCCCGCGTATGGCCTCCCGATTCCAATGATGCCCGATCTGCCTTAGGAATCGCTGAGGATGTGCTGAAAGTCCTGCACTGGTTCGCCGGCGCTCCTATTCGTCCGGCTCAGGCAATGTCACACGCTCGACGCGCCGGCGCGCCTGCACCACTGCCCGGGCCCGCCCCTGCCACTCCGCGAGACTGCGTGGGGTGGGCCGCTTGCCCTCCGCGCCGGTCGCCTCCTCGTCTTCGACCTCCACCAGCAGCACGCCCGCGGCGAAGTCCGCGGGTGCTTCGGGAGCCGCCGCCAGTTCTGCCAGCCGCTCGGTCAGCGCGAGGTGATACTCCACCAACACACGCGCCGGGCCGCTGTGGGCCTCGAGCTCCGCCAGCATCTCGAGCAAGCGCTCATACTCCTGCATGGCGGCGGTGTGCTCCGCGAGCGCGAGTCCGAGCGGCGACGCATCGTCTTCGTCACGCTCTGGCGCTTCGTCCAGCGTTCCGGAGTGCAGGAGGAGGCGGCGCTCGTATAGGACCTGGCCCAGCGCCTCCCCTTCCAGCACGCGCTGGCGGGCCAGCCAGGCGCGGGTGGCGCGCAGCCGCGCGGGATCAGGCGCACCAGGCGGTAGATCGATCTGTTCCGCGGCCCATTGGGAGCGCGCTTCCTCGAGCAGCGTGGGCGCCTGTCTGTCCTCATCAGGCCCTTCCCAGCGGAGTACCCCGCCGACCGATTCCCAGTGGCCCGCCTCCTCCACGTCGTCGCCGTCCGCTGCCTCGTCTGGTGAGGCGCCATCGCGATCCATCCCGGGCTCAGGCGCCTCGTTGCCCCAGGCGTCAAAGTTGAAGTGGTCCCACTCGTTGCCGTTGTCACTGTTCATGGCATCCTACCCCTATCTGCTCGCGCGCGTATCTGCTCGCGCGCGTATCTGCTCGCGCGCGTATCTGCTCGCGCGCGTATCTGCTCGCGCGCGTATCTGCTCGCGCGCGCCGCGGCTATTCCCACTCGATGGTTGCCGGGGGTTTGCTGGTGATATCGTAGACGACGCGGTTCACGCCCGGCACCTCATTGACGATACGGTTGGCGATGCGACCCAACAGCTCGTGCGGCAAGCGCGCCCAGTCGGCCGTCATAAAGTCGCCGGTAGTGACAGCGCGCACGGCGACCATGCTGGCGTAGGTGCGGCCGTCGCCCATGACGCCGACGCTTTGCAGCGGCGTGAGGACGGCGAACGCCTGGCCGATCTGGCGATAGAGCTCGGCGCGTCGCAGCTCTTCGATCACGATGGCGTCGGCCTGGCGCAGCGTCTGCAGTCGCTCTGGCGTCACCTCACCGATCACGCGAATCGCAAGGCCGGGACCAGGAAACGGGTGGCGCCAGACCCACTCCTCCGGCAGGCCGAGCGCCTGGCCGACCTCGCGCACCTCGTCCTTGAACACATAGCGCAGCGGCTCGACCAGCGCGAAGCGCATCCCCTCCGGCAGCCCGCCGACATTGTGGTGGGTCTTGATCTTTTGCGCGGCGTTGGCATCGTGGCTTGTGCTCTCGATCACGTCCGGGTAGAGCGTGCCCTGCGCCAGGAAGCCGATCGGCTCGCGTTCGCGCAAGCGCTCCGCCTCTGCCTCGAAGACGTGCACGAACTCTTCGCCGATGATGCGGCGCTTCTGCTCGGGATCGGTCACGCCGGCGAGCCGCCCCAGGAAGCGTTCGCGCGCGTCCACTGCGACCAGCGGGATGCGCAGGTGCGTGCGGAAGGTCTCGACCACCTGCTCCGGCTCGCCGGCACGCATGCAGCCGGTGTCCACGAAGATGCAGGTGAGCCGGTCGCCGATGGCACGATGGACCAGCAGTGCAGCCACCGCCGAATCCACCCCGCCCGAGAGCCCGCAGATGACGCGCCCCTCCTCGCCCACCTGCCGCCGGATACGCTCGACCGCCTCTTCGATAAATGCGCCCGAGGTCCAGCTCGGCGCGCAGCCGCAGACGCCAAAGAGGAAGTTTTCCAGCATAGCACGCCCCTGCGGCGTGTGGCTGACCTCGGGATGAAACTGGATGCCGATGCGGCCGCGGTCATCGGCCATGGCGGCGAGCGCGCCGGAAAGCGAGCGCGCCACCTCCGTGAAGCCAGGCGGTAGCGCGCCGACGCTGTCGCCGTGGCTCATCCAAACCGGGATGCCCGCCCCCTCTGCGATGCCCAGGCCGGCGAACAGCCCGTCCCGTCGCGCCGTGTCCGTAGCGGCGTCCGCGCCCGTGCCAGCGTCCATCACGACCCGAATCTCCGCTGGCCCATACTCGCGGCGGCCCGACTGCGGCTCGACTCGCCCGCCCAGTTGATTGGCGAGCAGCTGCATGCCGTAGCAGATGCCGAGCACCGGCAGCTCACTCTCAAGAATCGCCTGGTCGACACGGCGCGCCCCCTCGTCGTAGACGCTGTCTGGTCCGCCGGAGAGGATGACGCCTTTGGCGCCGAGCCGGCGCAGCTCCGCGAGCGAGGTATCGGCCGGCAGCAGCTCACAGTAGACTCGGCACTCGCGCACACGCCGCGCGATCAGCCGGCTATACTGCGAGCCGTAGTCGAGGATGGCGATCATCTCGCGCGGCGCCGCAGTGGCTGCGGCTTCCTCGAGCGTGGCCTCTACGGTTGGATGCATTGGGACGGGTAACCTCTCCTGATGGGCACGATTTTCAGCGGCGACCAGCACGCCCGGCGCGGCACGCATTGCCCGCATTATCGGCCACGGGAGGCTCGCACGGCAAGCGAGGTAGGGACCATCCACCGGCGCGCGGCGTGATCGCCAGTCACGGACGATGCTCACTGCGAAACCTAGCGGTCGCCGCCATTTGTCCTCGCCAGAAAGGCCTATGGCGGTTGCGCTCGCCGCGTGCTACCCTCTGATTCTCAGGCCCGTTGTTCGCGTCGCCGTGCCAGGCACGCGATCTGCATGGCGAACATACGGCGGGCGACGCGATGAGGTGCGGACCGGCACTTTCGCAGCATCATGAGGCCGGCACGGCTTCTGTGCCCTTAGCTCGTAGTCGCAGAGGATGGTGACAGCGTGGCCGCGGACTTCGCCCATCTGCACGTGCACTCCGAATACAGTCTGCTGGACGGCGAGTCGCACATCGACCGCCTGATCGCGGCCACACGGGCCGCCGGCATGGATGCGCTCGCCCTGACCGATCACGGCGGCATGTATGGCACCATCGAGTTCTACAAGGCCTGCAAGGCGGCCGGCATCAAGCCCATCGTCGGCTGTCTTCTTGCGGGGCAGGAAATCATTACCTCGACTGGTGTGAAAAACGTGGAAGACGTCCAGAAAGGCGACTACGTTCTCACGCACAAGGGCCGCTTCCGTCGGGTCCTTCGCACCCTGCGTCGTCACTATCGAGGTAGGGCCTATACCGTCGCCCTCAGTGGCCGCTATGGAAGAACACTGACACTTACAGAAGAGCACCCCCTCCTCGTGCGGACACGACATGGTTCACTGGGCTGGACTAAGCCGGGCGAGATTGTTGCAGGCCGACCGGGGGCCAGCGTCGGTGCTGAGAATTGGAATGCTTGGGCGTGCTTGCCCAAGCTTGCGGTGGAACACGTGAATAGTGACGTGTTTTCTCTGCTACCCGCTGATTTCTCTGCCTCCCAATGTGGAGTGAAACGCTCATACGCCTCGAAGTATCGTGCGGATGAAGTTTGGCCTAGATTTCCGACAACAATAGCCCTGGACTATGACTTTGGCTACCTGCTAGGCATATACGCTGCCGAGGGCAGCGCAAATCCCAATGGAGTAATCGACTTTACGCTTCACGAAAGTGAAATAGACATTGCCGAGTTCCTAGTTAGTATCGCTCAGAGATGGGGCCTGAATACGGCTATCTACCCTGTCCAGCGAAAGCACTCTCTAACTGTGCGTATCTGTGGTGTTCCGCTAGCCCTAGTTCTCATTGCACTGTGTGGCAAGGGAGCGCCAGAGAAGCGCGTGCCTCCTGAGGTGATAACAGGTCCACAAGCGGTCCGTACAGGATTCCTTGCTGGAATTTTGGATGGCGACGGGCGCGATCCCCACCGCCCTTCCGGACGCAAAGGGCGACGCGACTTCAAGACCTCCTCACGTTCGCTCGCATGGGGCGTCAGAACGCTTCTTGCCGACCGGGGACATTGGGTCTGTATCGCAAGTGGAGACATGCCCGCGAGGCTGCCTGGTGGCAATGGCGCTCTGAGTGAGAAGACATACCGCTACTATATGCTGTCATATGGGCCGGAACGTGGCTTCTGCTATACACAAGAGGATGAGCATGCCACTTATCGCCCCATTAGCAGTGTGACGCCAATTGAATTAGATACGGACGTGTACAACTTTGCCGTCGACGAAGACAATTCATACGTCTCAGACATAATTCTCCATAACTGTGAAGGTTATCTCGCGCCGTCGATCGAAGAGAAGACCGGCCGCTACGAGTACAGCCACCTGTTGCTGCTGGCCAAGAACCGCGTCGGGTACCACAACCTGCTCAAGCTGACGACCATCGCGCACACGCGCGGCTACCACTACCGCCCGCGGGTGGACAAGCGCGTGCTCGCCGAGCACGCCGAGGGACTGATTGTCACCTCCGGCTGCCTCTCCGGCGAGATCCCCGAGCTACTGCTCAAGGGCGACCTCAACGGCGCGCGCGCCGCGGCACGCTGGTATCGCGAGGTCTTTGGGCCGGACAACTTCTACATCGAGATTCAAAATCACAACGCGCCGGAGTCCGAGCAAAACCGGCTCAATCCCCTGCTCTACGAGCTGGCGCGCGAGATGGATACGCCGCTGCTCGCCACCAATGATCTGCACTACGTCGCCGCCGCCGATGCCGACGCGCAGGATGTACTGCTCTGCGTGCAGACCGGCAAAACCTTGGACGAGCCCAAGCGCATGAAGTTCGACAGCCAGGAATATTACCTCAAGACGCCCGAGGAGATGGCGCGCCTCTTCCCAGATCTGCCCGAGGCGCTCACGAACACCGTGCGCGTGGCCGAGCAGTGTGAGGTCGAGGTCGACTTTGGTGGCAACCTCCTGCCGCAGTACCACGTGCCGCCGGAGTACCCCTCCGCGGACGAGTATCTGTATCACCTGTGCCTGGAAGGCGCGCGCGAGCGCTTCGGCGCGGTTAGTGAGGCGGTGCAGCGCAAGCTGGACTACGAGTTCGAGATCATCCGCTCCAAGGGCTTCGTCTCGTACTTCCTCGTGGTGTGGGACTATGTGAACTTCGCGCGCCGGCGTGGCATGCGCTGTGTCGCGCGCGGCTCGGCCGCCGGCAGCCTCGTCGCGTACGTGCTCGGCATCACCAACGTGGACCCGCTGCGCTACGACCTGCTGTTCGAGCGCTTCCTCAATCCCGAGCGCCTCAGCATGCCGGACATCGATATGGACTTCCCCGACGACCGCCGCGAGGAAGTAATCCGCTACGTCGCCGACCGCTATGGCTGGGATAAAGTGGCCCAGATCGTCACCTTCAACACGATGGCCGCCAAAGCAGCGGTCCGCGATGTGGGCCGCGTGATGGGCATGCAGGCGGAAGCGGACCGCGTCGCCCGCCTGATCCCCGTTGGTCCGAAGGTCAGCATCGATGGCTCGCTCAAAGACGTGCGCGACCTCAAGCAGCTCTACGACGCCAGCCCGCAGATTCGCCGGCTGGTCAATATGGCGAAGGACCTCGAAGGCACGGTACGCAGCACTGGCATTCACGCCGCCGGCGTCGTCATCTCCCGCGAGCCGCTCGAGAACGTCGTGCCCTTGCAGCTGCGCGACTACAAAGACCCAAACCCGTGGCTGGTCTCGCAGTACGAGCAGGCGCATCTGGAAGAGCTGGGTCTGCTCAAGTTCGACTTTCTCGGCCTCTCGAACCTGACCATCCTCATGAACTGCCGCAAGTTCATCCAGCAGACGCGCGGCATCGACCTCGAGCTGGACCGGCTGCCAGACGACGACGCCAAGACGTACGCGCTGCTGGGCGAGGGCGAAACGACCGGCGTCTTTCAGCTTGAGTCCGGCGCGATGCGCACCGCCATCAAGGACCTCAAGCCGACCTGCATCGAGGACCTGACGGCCATGGTCGCGCTCTACCGTCCCGGCCCGATGGAGTCGATCCCGCAGTTCATCAAGTCCAAGCATGGTGAGATCACGACCAAATATCTGCATCCGGCGCTGGAGCCACTGCTGCGCGAGTCGTACGGCGTCATCGTGTACCAGGATCAGGTGTTGCAGATCGCGGTGCAGCTTGCCGGCTTTAGCTGGGGCGAGGTGGACAAGTTCCGCAAGGCGATGTCCAAGAAGATTCCCGCGGAGCTGGCGCAGTATCGCGAGAAGTTCGTCAAGGGCTGCCAGAAGCATGGCATCGACGCGCGGGTCGCCGAGCGCATCTTCACCTTCATAGAGCCGTTTGGTGGTTACGGATTCAATAAGGCGCATGCCTGCGCCTACGCCTGGGTGGCCTATCAGACGGCGTATCTCAAGGCCAACTACACGGCGGAGTTCATGGCGGCCACGCTCACGACCGAGGCCAGCGACGCCAAGAAGGTGGTCGCCGCGGTCGAGGAGTGCCGGCGCATGGGCGTAGCGGTGCTACGCCCGGACGTCAACCACAGTGACGCCGGTTTCACCGTCGAGCGCCTCCCCGCGGCAGCAGCAGAGGCAGCCGGGGCGGAGGCGGACGCGTCCGAGACGGCCGCCGCGGACGACTCGCGCTGGGGTGTGCGCTTCGGCCTGCTGGCGATCAAGAACGTGGGCAGCCGGCCCATCGAAGAGCTGCTGGAGGCGCGGCGCACTGGCGGTCCGTTTAAGTCGCTGGCAGACATCTTCGCGCGGACCGATGCGAAGAACCTGACGCGGGGCGCGGTCGAATGCCTCATCAAGGCGGGCGCGCTCGACGCGCTGGGCCGGCGCAGCCAGCTACTGGCCGCGCTGGATCGCGCGATGGCGCTCGGCCAGCAGCAGCGCAAGATGCGCGAGATCGGCCAGAACAGCCTCTTCGGCGCGGTGGTGGACGACACGGGCGTAGATTTCGTGTTGCCCGACGTGCCTGACCATCCGCAGCAGCAGATCCTGGCCTGGGAGAAAGAGCTGCTCAACCTGTATCTCTCCGCGCACCCGCTCGCGCACGTCGCCAGCGTGCTGCGCAAACGCACCACTGCCTCCACGTCGCACCTCAACGAAGAGTGGGCCGGGCAGCAGGTGACGCTCGGCGGGCGTGTCACCGAGGTGCGGCGGCTCATGACGAAGCGTGGCGCCTCTATGGCGGCCGTACAGCTCGAAGACATGCAGGGCGCTATCGAGGTCGTGGTCTTCCCGAAGGTCTTCGCGGAGACGGCGGAACGCTGGCACGAGGATGCGATCTTGCTGGTGACGGGCAGCGTGAAGCTGCGCGACGTGGAGCCGCAGATCGTCTGCGAGAGCGTTGAAGAATTCGTGCCGAGTGCCGAAGAGCTGAACCGCAAGGAGTATCTGCTGAAGATTCATATCCAGCGCGCGCGCAGCGAGGCGCTGGCACGCGCGGATGCCGAGCAGGTGCTTGTCGCGCTGGCGCGCTTTCCGGGTGACGATCGCTATGAGATCTACGTGCGCAACGGGCGGTGGGAGGCCCGGCTGGCGCCCGTTCCAGGAGGCGGTGGCGTGCAGTTCTGCCCCGAGCTGATGATCCGCTTGGAGGAGATCCTCGGCCCGCGCTCGGTCGAGGCAACGCCGATCTCGTCGCCGGTGCCGGTGCGCAGCGCCTGAGTGCTCAGCTCCGAGCGTCCCCCACCAAAGCTACATGCGCCGCCGCTCCGTGAGCGCACAGCGCCTTCCGGTAGTCTGCCAGCCGGCGTGAGACAACCCACGCCAGCGGTGGCTCGTAGTCGTTTGGTGGCGGGTCGCACTGTCGGTGGCGCTTATCTAAAGATGCGGCGCGAAGACCCCCGGCTTTGGCTCTGGGGATTGAAGCGCCGCGCGCCCGCAGGCGCCACCAACTACGCCAATAGGACTACCGTCCATCGCCTGC
>Ga0070706_100002480_pt1 | contig 18577 bp, 16 predicted proteins | sample KBSK5501metaG_FD_65476 | JGI IMG/M metagenome (GOLD analysis project Ga0070706, IMG submission 65476) | Corn, switchgrass and miscanthus rhizosphere microbial communities from Kellogg Biological Station, Michigan, USA - KBS K5-50-1 metaG | ecosystem: Host-associated > Plants > Roots >... | reverse complement strand
ACCTTCACCAGCTCGTCGACGGTGCGCCACTTCGCGTCGCTCTTCGGCCCCGGCGAGCTCTCGCGTCTCATGGGCGGCGTCACCGTGGCCTGCATCGGGCCCATCACGCGCGCGACCGCCGCGGCCCACGGTCTCGGCACGCAGATCATGCCGGAGGAGTATACGATCCCGGCGCTGGCCGGGGCCATCGCCGCCTACTTCGAGCACAGAAGGAGCTAAGGTATGCCGTATCCCGTCTACCGGCCCCGCCGACTCCGCGAATCGCCGCTGCTGCGCCGCATGGTGCGCGAGACCACGCTGCGGGTGGACGACCTGATGTATCCCTTGTTCGCCGTGCACGGCCGCGGCATCCGCGAGGCCATCTCCTCCATGCCGGGGCACTGCCGGCTGTCCATCGACGAGCTGCTCAAGGAGTGCAAGGATGCGGCCTCCATGGGTATTCCGGGCGTGCTGCTCTTCGGACTCCCCGCCGAGAAGGACCCGCGGGGCAGCGAGGCCTATGCCGAGGACGGCATCATCCAGCAGGCCGTGCGCGCCGTGAAGGAGACGATCCCGGATCTGCTCGTGGTCACCGACGTCTGCCTGTGCGAGTACACGAGCCACGGCCACTGCGGCGTCGTCGAGGACGGGCGCGTCAAGAACGATCCCACGCTTGACCTGCTCGCCCGCACCGCGGTCTCCCACGTCGAGGCGGGAGCCGATATGGTGGCGCCCTCCGACATGATGGACGGGCGCGTCGCCGCGATCCGGGAGGCGCTCGACGAGGGCGGCTATGCGGAGACCCCGATCATGGCGTATTCGGCGAAGTACGCCTCCGCGTTTTACGGCCCGTTTCGCGAGGCGGCCGACTCGGCGCCCCAGTTCGGCGACCGGCGCTCCTACCAGATGGATCCCGCCAATGCCCTCGAGGCCATGCGCGAGGTCGCGCTGGACGTGGACGAGGGCGCCGACATCGTGATGGTCAAGCCGGCGCTGCCGTATCTCGACGTCATCGCGCGGGTCAAGGGCGAATTCGGGCTGCCGGTGGCCGCCTATTCGGTGTCCGGGGAATACGCCATGATCCGCGCGGCCGGCCAGCTTGGCTGGCTCGACGAGGAGCGCGCCATGGTGGAGGCGCTTACCGGGATCCGCCGCGCCGGCGCCGACATCATCATCACGTATTTCGCCAAGGACGTGGCCCGGCTGATCGAGCAGGGGCGGGCGTGAGGATTTCGGCCAAAGGCGAGTACGCGATCAAGGCGATCCTGGACCTGTCGCTGCACGAGGGCCACGGACTGCAGCCCATCCAGGAGATCGCGGCGCGCCAGGGCATCCCGCAGCGCTATCTGGAGCAAGTGCTGCTGCAGCTCAAGCGGACCGGTTTCCTGCACTCGCGACGCGGCTCGGCCGGCGGCTACCGATTGAGCCGGTCGCCGGACCAGCTTACGGTCGGGGCCGTGCTGCGCGCGGTGGAGGGGAATCCCGCCACCGAGGGGCATCGGCGCGGAGGCCGGGCCGGCCACGGAGAGGCCGCCGGCGACCTGTTCGAGCTCTGGCGGGAGGTCGCCGAGGCGGTGTCCGGCGTCATCGACCGCACCACGTTCGAAGATCTGAAGCGGCGCGCGGAGGACCGGCGCAGTGCCGCGCGCCCGATGTATCATATCTGACGCGATTTTTTTTGCGGTGCTCGCGCGTTTCCCGATCGAGTTGGAGCCCATGACACAGCGGAGATCGGCGGCGGGAAGGCCCAGGCTGGCGGCGTCGGTACTGGACCTGATAGGCGGTACGCCGCTCGTGCGGCTGAACCGCGTCTGCAAACCGGGCGGCGCCGTCGTGCTCGCCAAGGTGGAGTCGCTCAACCCGGGCGGGAGCGTGAAGGATCGCATCGCGCTGGCCATGCTGGACGACGCAGAGCGGCGCGGCGTGCTCAAGCCGGGCGCGACGGTGATCGAGCCGACCAGCGGCAATACCGGAATCGGCCTGGCCATGGTGTGCGCCGTGCGCGGCTACCGCCTGATCCTGACGATGCCGGATGACATGAGCGTGGAGCGGCAGCGTTTGCTGGCGCGCTACGGGGCCGAGATCCACCTCACGCCGGCCATCGAGGGAATGACGGGCGCGGTATTCGCCGCGCAGCAGATCTGCAAGGAGCATCCGGACTACTACATGCCCCAGCAGTTCGAGAACAAGGCCAATCCCGAGATCCACCGCCGCACCACCGCGCTCGAGATCCTCGAGGCAACCGAGGAGCGAGTGCACGTCTTCGTGGCCGGCATCGGCACCGGCGGCACGATCACCGGCGTGGGGGAGGTGCTGAAGGAGCGGCTCCCCGCGGTCAAGGTGATCGGAGTGGAGCCGGCGCGATCTCCGGTGCTCTCGGGCGGCCACTCCCGCCCGCACGGCATCCAGGGCATCGGCGCCTCCTTCGTCCCCGGGGTGCTGAACCGCGGGGTCCTGGACGAGATCATCCAGGTCCGCGACGAGGACGCGACGGCGACGGCGCGGCGCCTCGCCCGCGAGGAGGGTTTGCTGGTGGGCATCTCCTCGGGCGCCAATGTCTGGGCGGCGTGCCAGGTGGCCGAGAAGCTGGCCGCGGACCGGATCGTGGTCACCGTGCTGTGCGATACTGGGGAGCGGTATCTCAGCGTGACGTTCTAGCGTCAGGAGATCGAGAACATGAGCGTTCAGGTGTATATCCCCACGCCGTTCAGGCGAGCCACGAACAACAAAGATCGCGTGGCGATCGACGCCGGGGACGTGAAGGCGCTGCTCGACGAGCTCGAAGGGCGCTTCAGCGGATTGAAGGGGCTCGTGCGGAATGAGCAGGGCGAGGTGCACCATCACGTCAACATCTACGTGAACAGCGAGGCGATCGAGGCGCTCCAGGGTGTACAGACGTCACTCAAGGACGGCGACGAAGTGTCGATTATTCCGGCCCTCGCCGGGGGGCAGGCCCGCCCTCGCCGGGGGGCATGTCCCCCGCCGGCGGCGCTGAAGGCTGATCCCGCTGGATGATCCTCAGCGCCGAGGAATTCTCCCGCATCCAGGCGCAGGCCGAGGCGGAGTATCCGGCCGAATGCTGCGGCGTCGTCCTGGTGCGGCCCGATTCCCCCGGCGATCGGCTCCTGCTGGCCTGCCGGAACATCCAGAGCGAGCTCCACGCCAAGGATCCGGTGCGGCACCCGCGCGACGCGCGGACGGCGTATTTCATCGACCCGAAGGATCTGCTCTCGATCGGGCGGCGGGAGGCGCAGGGCTACCGCGTCGCCGTGATCTACCATTCGCACATCGACGCGGGCGCGTACTTCTCCGAGACCGACAAGCGCAATGCCCTCATGGGCGGCGAGCCGGCGTACCCCGAAGCGGTGTACGTCGTGGTCTCGGTCGTCGAGCGCAGGCTGGCGGACGCCGGCCTGTTCGTCTGGGATCCTGCGGCCCGTGATTTCATTCCCGCCGAGCTGAAGCCCGCCTGATCCTCCCATGTCCGCTTCCGAATCCCTCTTCGAGAGGGCCCAGCGCGTGATGCCCGGGGGAGTCAATAGCCCCGTGCGCGCCTTCCGCGCCGTCGGCGGCTCGCCATTTTTCGTGGCCCGCGCCGAAGGCGCCAGGATCGTGGACGCCGACGGCCGCTCCTATCTCGATTTTCTCGGATCCTGGGGGCCGCTGATCCTTGGTCACGCCGCGCCCGTCGTCGTGGAAGCCGTGTCGGAGGCGCTCCGGCGGGGGACCAGTTACGGCGCGCCGACGCCGGGCGAGGTCGAGATGGCCGAGGCTATCACCGGGGCGTACCCGTCCATGGAAATGCTGCGGCTCGTCTCCTCGGGCACGGAGGCGGCGATGAGCGCCATTCGCCTGGCGCGCGGGGCGACGGGACGCGACGTGATCGTGAAGTTCGAGGGCTGCTACCACGGCCATGCGGACAGCCTCCTGGTGAAGGCGGGATCGGGCGGCGCTACCTTCGGCGTTCCCGATAGCCAGGGCGTGCCGGCGGCGCTGGCCGCGCTCACGTTGACGGCGGCGTACAACGACCTCGAGGCGATGCGTCGGCTCTTCCGCGACCGCGGCGGCGAAGTGGCCGCGGTGATCGTCGAGCCGGTGGCCGGCAACATGGGCGTGGTGCCGCCCACGTCGGGGTTCCTGGCCGGCCTGCGGGAGCTCTGCACGGCGCACGGCGCGCTGCTCATTTTCGACGAGGTCATCACCGGCTTTCGCGTCGCGCGCGGGGGCGCCCAGGCGCTCTACGGCGTCCGACCCGACCTCACCTGTCTCGGCAAGATCATCGGCGGCGGGCTGCCCGTCGGCGCCTACGGCGGCGCGCGCGCGGTCATGAGCCGCGTCGCGCCGCTGGGCGCCGTCTATCAGGCCGGCACGCTGTCCGGCAATCCGCTCGCCGTCGCCGCCGGATTGGCGACCATACGAGCGCTGGCCGAGCCGGGTGTCTACGAGCGGCTCGAGCGTCTGGGGCGGCAGCTCGAGCGGGGGATGGCCGAAGCCGCGACGTCCGCGGGGATTCCGCTGACGGTGAACCGCGTGGGCTCCATGCTCACGGCGTTCTTCACCGAGGAGCCGGTCACCGATTATGCCTCGGCCAAGCGCGCCGACACGAAGCGCTACGCGAGCTTCTTCCACGGGATGCTCGAGCACGGCGTCTTCCTCGCCGCCTCGCAGTTCGAGGCGGTCTTTGTCTCCCTGGCCCACACGGAGCGGGACCTCGACGAGGCCGGTTTGGCCTGCCGCCGGGCCCTCGCCCGCCTCCGGTAAGCCTCGGGCCGCCGGCCGGCGCGCTTCCCGAGCGCCGTCCCGACTTCGGAGCCCCCGGAACGCTACACCGCTATTGACACTCAGTTTTTTCGCGTGATAGGGTTCACAAGGCTGGAGCCCGGAAGCACGTCTCGCGTCCGCCGGTCTTCATCCGCCACAGCCTCAAAGGCCGGACAGCACCGCTGAACTGCGCCACGCGCCACCAACGAGGAGAACGGAGCAGGGGATGAGCGGGATGGATCGCCGGTCGTTCTTCAAGGTGGTGGCCACCTCCGGGGCGGCGGCGGTCGCCGGCGGCTGCGGACCGTCGGCCGAGAAGCTGATCCCCTATGTCAGCCCGCCTGAGGACATCGTCCCCGGCATCCCCGCGTACTACTCCACCGTGTGCCGGGAATGCCCCGCGGGCTGCGGGCTCGTCGCCAAAAATCGCGACGGCCGCATCATCAAGCTCGAAGGCAATCCCGATCATCCGGTGAACGCCGGCACGCTGTGCATCCGCGGCCAGGCAGGGCTGCAAGGCCTCTATCATCCCGACCGTTTCCGCGGCGCGCTGGCCTCGGGCAAGCCCCTCGCATGGGAAGAAGCCGAGAAGCAGCTGGCCGATAGGCTGGGTGCCCTCGCCAAGGCCAAGCAGGGCTCCAGGATCGCGCTCGTGAGCGGCCTCGAGACGGGCAGCCTCGGGCGGCTGATGGACGAGTGGACGCGCGCGCTCGGCGCCCGCCCCCGCATCGCCTATGAGCCGCTGGGCTATGAGGCGCTGCGCGCCGCGAACCGCATCACCTTCGGGCGCGACGCCATTCCCGACTACGGCATCGGCGAGGCGACATACCTGCTCTCCTTCGGCGCCGACTTCCTGGAGACCTGGCTGTCGCCCGTGGGCTATGCCACAGACTTCGCGCGGATGCACGCGTTCACCCGCGGCCGCGCGGGCACGTTCGTCCACGTCGAGCCGCGCCAGTCCATGACTGCGGCCAATGCCGACGAGTGGGTGAAGAACGCACCGGGCACCGAAGGCCTGCTGGCCTTGGCGATGCTCAAGGTCATCGTGGACGAGGGGCTGCAGGCGGCGGGCGCCGACGCCGGCGCGCTGCGCGGCGCGGTTCGCTCGGCGGATGTGGCCGCCGCGGCATCGGCCTCAGGCGTCCCGGCCGACACCATCAAACGCGTCGCCCACGACTTCGCCCGCTCCAGGGGCGGGCTCGCCATCGGCGGCGGCATGGCCATGACCGGCCCCAACGCCACCGAGACGCTGGTCGCCGTCAATCTGCTCAATGTCGCCGTGGGCGCCGTCGGCACCCGCGTGCGGTTCGGGAGCGAGTCGGCGCTGAGCAAGTCGAGCCCATACGCCGACATGATGAAGCTGACCCAAGCGATGGCCCAGGGGCAGGTCGACGTGCTGATTTTCGTCGGCGTCAATCCCGTCTACAACATGCCGCCCCGATCGGGTTTCGCCGAAGCGCTCGGCAAGGTCGCTCAGGTCGTGAGCCTCGCGACGGGACCCAGCGAGACCACCGCGCGCGCCCACATGGTGCTTCCGACGCTTCACCCGCTCGAGTCCTGGGGCGACTACGTGCCCGAAGAGGGCGTCATCGGACTTATGCAGCCCGCGATGGGGCCCGTCGAGATCGACGGCAAGGCCGTCGAGGCCAAATCGACAGGCGACATCCTGCTCTCGGTGGGGCGTCAGGCGCTAGGCACCGAGGAAGGCAAGGGGCCGCTCAAGTGGGCCAGCTTCCAGGAGTACGTGACGGAGGAGTGGAAGAAGCTCGCGGCGACGTTCGGCGGGGGCAAATCCTTCCCCGACTTCTGGGAGGCCTCGCTCAAGCGGGGCGGGGTGTGGCGCCCCGTGTCGGCGGCGGGCGCGGCCGCGCGGGTGGACGCGACCCGCGTTCCGGCGGCGCCGGCCAAGCTTGAAGGCGACGGCACTCACGCGCTGCTCGTCTATCCATCGGCGCGGTTCTACGACGGGCGCGGAGCCGACAAGCCATGGCTGCAGGAAGCGCCCGACACCATGACCCAGGTTGCCTGGGACGGGTGGGTGGAGGTGCCGACGGAGACTGCGGCGAAGCTCGGTCTGAGGCGCGGCGACATCGTCAGGCTCACCTCGCCGCACGGCAGCATCGAGCTGCCTGCATATCCGTCGGAGCTGATCCACTCGGGCGCGGTGGCGGTAGCCATGGGGCAGGGGCACGATTTTCCCGGCTCCTACGCGATTCACGGCTTCAGCACGCCGGGCACGCGGCCGGCCGGCACCCATTTTCTCAACGTGGGCGCCAATCCGATGGCCCTGCTCGGGTTCGCGCCCGAAGCCGCCTCGGGCGGCCTGCCGCACCTGGCGGTGAAAGTGTCGCTGACCGCGACGGGGACGCGCCGACCGCTCGCCGTGCCTCAGGCCACCTTCAACCAGGACGACCGCGAGATCGCTCAGCACATCGGTCTGGCGCAGGCGCGGGAGCTCGAGCTGCGCGGCCGCGCGCCCGAGCACGCGAGCCATCCGAGCATGTACCCGCCCCTGAAGTATCCCGAGCACCGGTGGGGCATGGCGGTGGACGTCGACGCCTGCATCGGCTGCCAGGCCTGCGTCGTGGCCTGCGTGGCCGAGAACAATGTGCCGGTGGTGGGCAAAGAGCAAGTCGCGTACGGCCGCGACCAGCACTGGCTGCGACTCGAGCGCTGGCAGGAAGGCACGCCGGCGCATCCCGAGAACATTTTCCTGCCCATGTTTTGCCAGCACTGCGAGGTCGCACCGTGCGAGCCGGTCTGCCCGGTGTACGCCGCCTACCACACCCAGGAAGGTCTCAATGCCCAGGTGTACAACCGCTGCGTGGGCACCCGCTACTGCGGCAACAACTGCCCGTACCACGTGCGCCGGTTCAACTGGTTCAGCTACGCGTGGACGTCGCCGCTCGACGTGCAGCTCAACCCGGACGTCACCGTGCGCCAGCTTGGCGTGATGGAGAAGTGCACGATGTGCCTGCAGCGCATCGTCGCCGGCAAGGCGCAGGCACGCGATGAGAACCGGCCGGTCAAGGACGGCGAGATCGTGACGGCGTGCCAGCAGACCTGCCCGACCCAGGCGATCACGTTCGGGGACCTCAAGGAGGGCGGCGCGCGCGTCTCGAGACTCTCGCGCTCCCCGCGCGGCTACCACGTGCTGGAGGAGCTCGGCACCCGTCCGGCCGTGACCTACCTCAAGAAGGTGGTCCGGGCCGAGGCCGCGGCCACTGGCGGCGCGGAGAAAGGGCACAAGTCGTGAGCGCGCCGCCCCCCGGCACGGCGCAGGCGGCGCAGGCGACTTGGGCCGACGTCAACCGCGACGTCATCCGCACAGTCGGCATGCCGGGCGACCGCTACTTCGCCTGGATGTGCCTGGTCGCGCTGACGCTGGCAGCCGGCGTGGCGGCATGGGCCTACCAGATCTGGGTGGGCATGGGCGCCGCCGGCAAGCGCACGCCCCAGATGTGGGCGATGTACATCACGACCTTCGTGTTCTGGATCGGCATCGGCCATGCCGGGACGCTGATCTCGGCGATCCTGTACCTGTTCCGCGCGAAGTGGCGGACATCCGTGTATCGGGCCGCGGAGGCCATGACCGTGTTCGCGGTCATGACCGCCGGCCTCTTTCCGCTCATCCACGCCGGCCGCATGTGGTTCGCCTACTGGCTGATGCCGTACCCGAACCAGCGCTACCTGTGGCCCAACTTCAAGTCGCCGCTGGTCTGGGACGTGTTCGCGATCTCGACCTACCTGACCATCAGCGTGGTCTTCTTCATCGTGGGGCTGGTCCCCGACGTGGCCGCCCTGCGCGATCAGTCCACCGGCATCAGGAAGAAGATCTACGCGGTGATCTCGCTGGGCTGGGAGGGGTCGGACTCCCAGTGGCGGCACTACCGCCGCGCCTACGGTCTGCTGGCGGCGCTCGCGACGCCGCTGGTGCTGTCAGTCCACAGCGTGGTGTCCTTCGACTTCGCCATGGCGCTGGTGCCGGGCTGGCACTCGACGCTGTTCGCCCCGTTTTTCGTGGATGGCGCCATCTTCTCCGGCTTCGCCATGGTCCTGATCCTGCTGCTGCCGATGCGTTACTTGTTCAACTGGTACGCCTACATCAACGAGAAGCACCTCGACGCGATGGCCAAGCTGATCCTGACCACCAGCCTGGTGCTCACCTACTTCTATTCGTGCGAGGTCTTCACGGCCTGGTACAGCGGCGACCACTTCGAGCGCGCCTCGGTGTTCGCGAAAGCGAGCAAGCAGTACGCGTGGGCCTACTGGCTGATGTATTTCTGCAATAGCGTGGTGCCGATGGTCCTCTGGTCGAAGAAGGCGCGCACCAGCGTCGTGACGCTCTACATCGTCTCGATCTTGGTGATCATCGGCATGTGGTTCGAGCGCTTCAACATCATCGTCCCCGGCCTGGGCTTCGACTTCTACCCGTATACCTGGGGCACCTACTACCCGACGATCACCGACACCACGATCATCATCGGCTCCTTCGCGTGGTTCTTCATCCTGTTCCTGGGCTTCATCCGGGTGATGCCGTCGCTGTCCATCGTGGAGGTCAAGGAAGTGCTGCCGCATCCGATGAAGCATGCTCACCGGGGGCATCACTGAGATGGCGGGCCAACTGACGTCGCCAGATCAACTCAGCCCTCGCCTTGCTGCTACGCGGCTCAGCTCGAAGTGCCACGTTCTCGGTCGTCGTCGGCCCTCAACGTACGGTCGACTCAGCCCTCGCCTCGCGGCAGGGCCGCTCAGCTCGAATTGCCACGTACGCCTCGGGCCGACTCCTCGCTCGGGCCTCGTCTGGCTCGCCATTTGGCCCGCCACCGAGTTGTTCACGGTGGCAGAGACTCACTGAGCGATGGCGACCACCAACGTGCTCGGCATCTTTGCCCACGTGGACACGACGCTGCAGGCCATCCGGGACCTGCGGGCCAAGGGATTTTCGAATCTGACCGTCTACACGCCCGTGCCGGTGGAGGAGATCGAGGAAGAGGTGGAGAAGGTCCGGCCGCTGTCCAAGGTCCGCTTTTTCACTCTGGTCGGCGGGGTGACCGGGACGGCGACGGCCTTCTTCCTCACGATCTGGTCCTCGCTCAAGTGGTCGCTGATCACCGGCGGCAAGGACCCTGTCTCCATCCCGCCCTTCATCATCATTGCGTTCGAGTTGACGATTCTCCTCGGCGGGCTGTCGAGCGCTCTGGCCATACTCATACTCGGCCGGCTGCCTCGGCTGCGGCCGTCGTTGACCTATGATCCGCGCTTCACCCTTGACCGGTTTGGGGTCGCGGTGGCTTGCCCGGCCGACAGGGCCGAGACCGCAAAGTCGGTGCTCAGCGCGGCCGGGGCTGAAGAGGTTCGGCGATGATGAAGTATGTCTTCGCCCTGACGCTGCTGGTGCTGGGCGCCACGGCCGCGGTGCTGGGCTCGAACATCGTCTACCGCTGGACGCACAACATGTTCTACACGCAGCGCGTGATGCCGGGCGAGCGGGCCTTCGCGATGCCGCCGGGCAGCGTCGCGCGCAATGGCGGCGAGCTCTATTATCCGAAGGAGCAGCGCGAGGCGGCCTCGGCCCGGAAGAATCCCGCGGCCGCGACGGCCGCGTCGGTGAAGAAGGGCGGGGAGCTGTTCGCCATCTACTGCACGCCGTGCCATGGCCCCGGCGGCAGAGGGGACGGGTTGATCGCCGCCAAGTTCGTGCCGCCGGCGGACCTGAGCAATCCCGACCTCCAGAAGGCGCGGACCGACGGCTACTGGCAGAGCTACCTCTCGGTCGGCGGCGCCGTCATGCCCGCCTATGGCGAGGCCCTCACGCCCGAGGAGCGCTGGCACGTGGTGAACTTCCTCCGGACCCTGGCGAAGAAATGAGCCCGACCCGCGCGACCGCCCAGGCGTCAGCAGGCCCGCAGGCGGTGGCTGGCATCTTGGCGCTGGCCGGTGCGGCGGCCTTCGTCTACGGGGTGATGAACCAGCCCACGCAGACCTGGGCCATCTATCTGGTGAACCTGCTCTTCTGGTCGAGCCTGGCCATCACCGGACCCGCGCTGGCCGGCATGATCCAGATCACCGAGGGGCGATGGTCTCCCAGCATCAAGCGGATCGCGCTCACCACCGGCGGCTTCCTGCCGGCCTCGTTCGTGCTGTTCGTCATCCTGTTCTTCGGGCGAACCGTTCTCTACCCCTGGGTGACCACCCCCGTGCCCATCAAGGCGGCGTGGCTCAACGTGCCGTTCATGTCGCTGCGGATCGGACTTGGCGTGCTGGCCCTGTACGGGGTGGCGCTCACCTTCGCCAAGGCCGTGATCGCCGAGGATCAGCAGGGCGGCGCGAGCCCGGAAGCCGTGGGGCGCCGCAACCGGCTGGCCGCCACGATGCTGATCCTCTACGTCGTCGTGCTCTCGCTCTGGGGCTTCGACCTCATCATGTCCATCGATCCGACGTGGTACAGCGGTCTCTTCGGCGGCTACTACGTGGTCACGTCCCTCTACACCGGCTTCGGGCTGGTGACGTTCCTGACCATCTGGTCGAACAGCCGAGGCGTCACTAATGTGCCGGCGTCCGGCATCCAGGACGTGGCGAAGCTGACCTTCGCCATGTGTGTCATGTGGATGTACTTCTTCTACTCCCAGTACCTGGTCATCTGGTACGGCAATGTGCCCGTTGAGACCAAGTTCTTCCTCCAGCGGTTCTTCGTGGATCCGTGGCGAACGCTGGCCTTTGTCATCTTCGTCTTCGGCGCCCTGATCCCATTCTGCTACCTGCTCAAGCGCCTGACGGGACGTCCGCCGACGCGGCATAAGGTCTTCGTGGTGATCCTGTTCTTCGGCTGGATCTGCATCTTCCTCGAGCGGATCATGCTGGTGTTCCCGGCGCTGTCGAAGAGCAGCGCGTTCCCAGTCGGCGTGGTCCAGATCCTGATCACGGCGGGCTTCTTCGGCCTGTTCGCGCTCAGCCGCGGCTGGTTCATCGCCAGGTTCCGACCCGCCCTCAATCAGCCCCGCTAGCGTCGCGCCAGCAATCGGACGCGGGGGCCGGGGCGCCTCCCTCAACCACGGACGGCAGGCAACGGGTTTCGGGAGGCATCCCCGGTCCCCGCGTCCGATGTGAGGGTTCGCGGTAGAATGTCGCTGTGATCTCCGTCGAAGAAGCGCAGGAGGGCATCCTTTCTCGCATCACCGTGCTCGGCGACGAGCGCGTCGAGCTGGTCCGCGCCCTCCGCCGGGTGCTGGCTGAAGCCGAGATCGCTCCGCGCGATATCCCGGCGTGGCCGAACTCCTCCATGGACGGCTACGCCCTGCTCGCCGCCGACACGAGAGGCGCGAGCGCGGAGCGGCCGGCCCGCCTGAGTCTGGCGGGCCGAGTGGCGGCGGGGGGCGTCGCCGAGAAAGCGCTCAAGCCTGGCGAGGTGTACCGCATCTTCACCGGCGCGCCGCTGCCCGATGGCGCCGACGCCGTCATCCCCCAGGAAGAGATCCAGGAGGACGGCGGGATGGTCCGGGTCCCCCGGCTCGTCTTGCCCGGCCAGTTCGTGAGACCGTGCGGCGAAGACATGCGGGCGGGCGAAACCGTGCTCGAGCGGGGCCGCGTGCTGGGCCCGGCCGAGATCGGATTGCTTGCGACGCTGGGCCGCGCCCAGGTCAGCGTGGTGAAGCGGCCGATCGTCGGGATTCTGTCGACGGGTGACGAGGTCGTGGATCTCGGCGGGGCGCTCGGCCCCGGTCAGATTCGAAATTCGAACACCTACTCGCTGATGGCGCAGGTCAGCGAGGCGGGCGCCGAGCCCGTCAATCTGGGCGTGGCGCGGGACCGGCTTGAGGACATCGAGTCGCGGCTCCGCTGGGGACTGGGCTGCGATCTGCTCATCTCGTCGGCGGGCGTGTCGGTAGGAGAGCACGACTTCGTCAAGAAAGTGCTCGAGGGGCTCGGGGCCGAGCAGCATCTCTGGCTGGTCAATATGAGGCCGGGCAAACCGGTCGCCTTCGCCACCATCGCCTCGGAGCGCAAGGGCGCGCTGCCGGTCTTCGCCCTGCCGGGCAATCCGGTCTCGGCCATGGTGACCTTCGAGCTCTTCGTCCGCCCCGCAATTTTGAAGGCGGGCGGTCACTCGCGGCTGAATCGCCCGACGATCACGGCTCGCGCCCTCGCCCCCATCCCGAACGCGGGCCGGCGGCGCGGCTACCTGCGCGTGACGCTCACGGCCGAGGCGGGCGGCTGGGGGGCGCGGCTCACGGGAGAGCAGGGATCGGGAATCCTGCGCTCCATGGTGGCCGCGGACGGCCTGGCCGTCGTGCCGGGGGACACCACGATCCCGCCGGGAGGCGAGGTGCGGGTCATCGTGCTTCGCGCGCTCTGACGCGCTAGGGCTTTCTGAGAAAGAGGGCCCAGAGCGCCACCCAGGCGCCGGCGCCCATCGAGGCGAAGGTCAGGAGGCTGCCGAGGGCCAGGGTCGCGGAGTTCGTGAGCCCCTGGTTGATATTGCAGCCTTCGGCGATCAGCGCCGAGCCCCCCATCAGCAGTCCCCCGGCGAAGATCTTCAGGAGGCTCCAGCCTGGCGGCAGCTTCCAGCGGAACTGCCCGGTGCCGTACGCGGCGACGAACGCGCCCACGGGCACGCCGAGCGCCATGAGCATGCCCCAGGTCACGCGGTTCGGAAAGCCGACCATCGGATAGGTGAGCAGCTCGCCGGTATTGGCGGCGAAGGTGATGCCCGTCGGCCGGTCGCCGAAGCTCGAGGCCCACCAGCCGGCCGTGATCATGACGCCCACGGCGGCACCGGTGAGGGGCCAATGCCACTTGCCGTGCTCGGGCTCGCCCCGTCCCCGGGCGAGCCAGAGTCCGACCCCGACGAGCAGCACGGCGATCACCACCCAGGGCGGAATCCCGAGCACGTTGTACAGCGTGGGCGCTTCGCCGCTGCCGAGCGCGACGCTGGTGGTTTGCAGCGTCACCCGAAGCGGCGAGAGCGCGCCCGCCCGCGCCGCCGTGGCGCCGATGGCGAAGCCCAGCAGCACGACCCAGGCGCCGATGGCGCCTTCGCCGACGCGGTACCACGTGCTGCCCGAGCAGCCGCCCGAGAGGATCATGCCGAAGCCGAAGAGCGCGCCGCCAACGATATTCGATACGGGGCGAAGCGGACGGATGGGAATGTCCACGATGCCGGTGGCGATGAGGATCTGGACGCCGACGATGGCCACCAAGAGAGCCAGCACGTAGGCGCGCAGGATGGTCGCGTCGCGCATCAGCACGACGTTGGAGACGGCGCGCGTCAGGCAGAAGCCGCCGCGCTGGATCACGTAGCCGAAGACGAGCCCCGTGCCGAGCGCTGAGGCGTAGAGGGCCCACGGGAACTCGTCCATGGGCGCATGCTAGCGGAAAGGGCCGTGGCAGTCAAAGTCCCGGGAAATTGACATTTCTTCTCTTCGGGTGCTACGGTCTGATGCATGAGGTGTCACATCGCATTCGGCGCGTTCGGCCCGCGCGCCCGCGCGCTCGCGCTCGCCGCCATCGTCGCGGCGGCGGCGGGCTGCGCGAGCGGTGAGGCAGCGCGCCGCGAGAGCGACATGGCGGCGCTGCGCACTCAGGTCGAGGAGCTCAGAAAGGCCAACGAGGCGACGGCCAAGGAGCTGGCGCGTCTGTCGGGAGAGATCAAGGCCGTGGACGCTCAGGCGGCCTTCCTCGTGGGCGAGGCGAAGACCGCCGCCGAGGAGCGCGCGCGTGTCAAGGCGGCGCTCGAGCAGAACGACAGCGCGATCCGGACGCTCCGCGGCTCGCTCGACGACGCGCTGAAGAAGGTCACGCCGCCGCCCGCTCCGCCGGCACCGCCCAAGCCGCTGGCGCAACCGTCGCCGGGCGACGCGACCGCGGAGAAGATCTTCGCGCGGGGCATGGCGAGCTTCCGGAACGAGGAGCACGGGCAGGCGGTGCTGGAGTTCACCGAGGTGACGGAGAAGTTCCCCAAGCATCCGCTCGCCTCGAGCGCGCAGTACTGGATCGGCGAGGCCTACTACCGCCAGCGCGACTTCCAGCAGGCGCTCGTCGAGTTCCGCAAAGTGGTGGACGACTACGGGCAGAGCCCGCAGGTCGCGGAGGCGCTGCTCAAGATTGGACTCTGCCACCGCGCTCTCCACGACCTCACGCGCGCGCGCGAGGCCTGGGAGCAAGTCACGAAGAACTACCCAAAGAGCGACGCCGCGACACAGGCCCGTTCCCTCCTCGCGGCCCTGGGCAATCCAGGGCGCCGCACACGGTGACCACGGCGAGCACTACCGCCGCCGGTCCAAAGTTTGACGCTTCCCCTCGCTCCGGTATACTGAAGCGCACTCTTTTCACTCGGGGAGCGTGGTCGATGGACGCGGGCATGAGATGTATCGGCGGAGAGACAGGCAGCGCGCGTCGGATCGCGCTGCGCGACGCGGAGTATCCGGCGCAGCTGCGGAGCGTGCCGCAGCCGCCTGCGGCGCTGTGGGTGCGCGGCGCGCTCGCGACCGAGGACGCGCTCGCGGTGGCCATCGTGGGCTCGCGCCACGCGACGCCGTACGGACTCGAGATGGCCGAGGCGCTCGCCGCGGATCTCGCCGCGCGCGGCGTGACCGTCGTGAGCGGCCTGGCGCGCGGCATCGACAGCGCCGCGCATCGAGGCGCGCTGGGCGCCGGCGGCCGAACAATCGCCGTCTTCGGCTCGGGAGTGGACGTGATCTATCCGCCCGAGAATCGGCGGCTCGCGGCGAGTATCGTCGAGCACGGCGCGGTGATGTCCCAGTTCGAGCCGGGCACGCCACCGCTGCCGCAGCACTTCCCGGAGCGGAACCGGGTGATCGCGGGGCTCTCGCTCGGCGTCGTGGTGGTGGAAGCCGCAGAGCGCAGCGGCTCGCTCATCACGGCGGGACTGGCGGCGGAGCTGGGGCGCGAGGTGATGGCGGTACCGGGACGGGCGACGTCTGAGCAGAGTGCCGGCGCCCACCGCTTGATCCAGGACGGGGCCGCGCTGGTGACGGGATGGCAGGACGTGGTGGCCCAGCTGCCCACCCGTTGGCAGGCCTGCGTGCGGGAGCCCGCCGTATTAGATGATAGGGGTTCTGAGCGCCGGGCGGCCGGCAGCCCTGAGGCCGAGCGGGTGTTGGCCGCCCTGGGCGAGGAGCCGATGGGCATCGACGACGTGATCGAGCTCAGCGGCGTGGGTTCGGCGAAAGCGGCTGCGGTGCTGCTCGAACTCGAGCTGGAGGGTGCGTGAGGCAGATGGACGGAAAGCGGTTCATTCAGGTCCGGCGGGGATAGGGGGAGCCAGGTGGCGAAGCGCTCACTGGTCGTGGTGGAGTCGCCCACGAAGGTCAAGACGATCCAGAAGTATCTGGATTCGAAGTTCATCGTCAAGGCCTCGATGGGACACGTCCGCGATCTGCCCAAATCCACGCTCGGCGTGGACGAGAAGAAGGGCTTCAAGCCCGAGTACCGCGTCCTGCCCGCCAAGAAGAAGGTCCTGGACGAGCTCAAGAAAGCCGCGGAGAAATCGGACGCCCTCTACATCGCCACCGACCCGGACCGGGAGGGCGAGGCCATCGGCTGGCATCTCGCCCAGGAGCTGGGCATTCCCAAGGCGAAAACCTATCGCATCATGTTCAACGAGATCACAGAGCGGGCAGTCAAGGCGGCATTCCAGCACCCGGGGAAGATCGACGCCAACAAGGTGAACGCCCAGCAGGCGCGCCGCGTGCTCGACCGGCTCGTGGGTTACAAGCTCTCGCCGCTGCTCTGGGAGAAGATCCGCCGGGGGCTGTCGGCCGGGCGCGTCCAGTCCGTGGCCGTGAGGCTCATCACTGAGCGCGAGCGCGAGATCCAGGCCTTCGTGCCGGTGGAGTACTGGTCGCTGCACGCCCGGCTCAAGGCGAAGAGCCCGCCCGAGTTCGTCGCGACCCTCAAGGAGGTCCGCGGCGCGAAGGCCGATCTGGCCACCGAGACGGCGACCCTGGAGGTGATGACCGCGCTGCACGGCAAGCAGTGGCGCGTCAAGTCCGTCACCCGCGGGGAGCGGAAGCGGAACCCGGCAGCGCCGTTCATCACCTCGACGCTGCAGCAAGAGGCCAGCCGCAAGCTCCACTTCACGGCCAAGAAGACCATGATGCTCGCCCAGCAGCTCTACGAAGGCATCGGCCTGGGCTCCGAGGGCGCGGTGGGCCTCATCACCTATATGCGCACGGACGCGGTTCGCGTCGCGCGCGAGGCGCAGCAGGAGGCCCGGCAGTGGGTCGCGCAGCGCCTGGGCCGGGAGTTCCTTCCCGATTCGGCGCCCTTTTACAAGGCCAAGAAAAGCGCCCAGGAAGCGCACGAGGCGATCCGGCCCAGCTTCGTCTCGCGCGAGCCCAAAGCGCTCACCCGGTATCTGAGCAAGGACCAGCTGGCGCTCTACCGGCTCATCTGGGAGCGCTTCCTCGCCAGCCAGATGCTGCCGGCGGTCTACGATACCGTCTCGGCCGACATCGAGGCGGGCCAGTGCCTCTTCCGCGCCCAGGGATCGACGCTCAGGTTCCAGGGATTCATGGCGGTGTACGTGGAGTCGCGAGAGGAATCGGAAGCGGCCGAGGACGAGGCCGAATCCGTGGTGCCGCCGCTCGCCGAGGGCGAAATTCTCAAGCTGCTGGCGCTGGATCCGAAGCAGCACTTCACCCAGCCGCCGCCGCGCTTCACGGAAGCCTCGCTGGTCAAGACGCTCGAGGAGCGGGGGATCGGCAGGCCTTCCACGTATGCGCAGATTCTGTCGACGATCTCGGATCGGGGCTACGTGCACCGCGAGCGGGGCACGCTCTTTCCCACCGACCTCGGCATGCAGGTGAACGACCTGCTCGTCCCGCACTTCCCCGAAATCATGGATGTGGAGTTCACGGCGCAGCTCGAGGAGTCGCTCGACAAGATCGAGGAGGGCGACACCGACTGGGTCAAGACGGTCGAGGCCTTCTACAAGCAGTTTGCGCGGGATCTCAAGAGCGCCGGCCGGAACATGGACAACCTCAAGCGCGGCATGGAGACCGGCGAGGCCTGTCCCGATTGCGGCAAGCCGCTGGTCGAGAAGTGGGGGCGTTTCGGGAAGTTCCTCGCCTGCTCAGCCTACCCCGAGTGCAAGTACACGAAGGATCTGGGCGGCGGGAGAGAGAAGCCGGCCGACGAGCCCACGGACGAGATCTGCCCGACCTGCGGCAAGCCCATGGTAATCAAGCACGGCCGCTTCGGGAAGTTCATCGCCTGCTCGGGCTATCCGGAGTGCAAGACCACCAAGCCGGTGACCCTGGGGATCACGTGCTCCGAGCCCGGATGCGGCGGCCAGCTCCTCGAGCGCCGCACCAAGCGGGGCAAGACGTTTTTCGCCTGCACCAACTACCCCACCTGCAAGTTCGCGGTCTGGGCGCGCCCCGTGCCCCAGCCGTGTCCCAAGTGCGGGGCCCCGTTCGTCACCGAGCGCTTCGGGCGCGGGGGGAAGATCACCCGCGCCTGCATCCGGGGCGAGTGCGGCTACAAGCAGGACGTCACGCCCACGGTAGCCTGAGAGGGGCTGGCATGGACAGCCCCGATGCCGCCTTCCTCGAATATCTGGCCGTCGAGCGCGGCGCCTCGCCCCATACGCTGCGGAGCTACGCGGCGGACCTTCGCGAGTTCCGGCGCTTCCTCGACACCCGGTCGGTGGCCGACGTCCGGAAGGTGGACGTCCGGCTGATCCGCGCCTACCTGGCCGCGCTGCACGAGCGGCGATTGTCGACGGCCACCGTGGCGCGAAAGCTCGCCAGCATCCGGAGCTGGCTCCGTTTCCTCGCCCGGCGCGGCATGATCGCCTTCAACCCGGGCCGCC
>Ga0070706_100002479_pt1 | contig 18578 bp, 21 predicted proteins | sample KBSK5501metaG_FD_65476 | JGI IMG/M metagenome (GOLD analysis project Ga0070706, IMG submission 65476) | Corn, switchgrass and miscanthus rhizosphere microbial communities from Kellogg Biological Station, Michigan, USA - KBS K5-50-1 metaG | ecosystem: Host-associated > Plants > Roots >... | reverse complement strand
CCGTGGCAGTCGTCGGGGTCCGCCGCGACCACGCCCGCCCGCGGCCGGCTGGTCTTGATGCCCTTCTGGTTCAGCCACTGCTCCGCGCAGTCGAGGTCATTCACCTTGAAGGTGATGCCGTAGATCATGTTCCCCCACCTGGCCACGTGCTCGCCCAGCGGCGAGTTGTCGTCCAGGGGCTGCGCCAGCTGCAGCAGGCAGTCGCCCAGCTGCACCAGCGAGTAGCGGAAGCGGCCGCCGTCGTCGACGCCCTCGCTGACCGGGATGGCGCCGATCTTCTGCACGTAGGTCTCGACGGCGCTCTCCAGGTCCTTGACGCCCAGCGTCACGTAGGCCAGGCGCTTGATGCCCAGGGGGTGGATCTGCTCCCACATCTTGACCTGCGAGCTCCAGGTGTCGAGCAGCCGCGGGTCGTTGGGCATGTCCACCTTGCAGAGCTCCACCATCAGCCCCTGCATGTCGCGCGGGCTGGGGTAGAAGTAGATCGTCTGCGGGTCCAGCTGCTCCAGCTTGCCGCCGCCCGGGGCCCCGATGTAGACCCCCTGCTTGATCAGGTTGTTGCCCAGGCCCACCAGGTCGTCCACCTTGTAGCCCACCGAGTGCAGGTGCTTGCCGAACTTGCTGAAGAACTTGCCCACCGGCTTGGTGGGGTCGGCCGGCAGCTTGGGCGCCATGGTCTCGATGCAGAGGTCGCTGATCTGCACCAGGCCCGCCCAGCGGTCCTCCACGGGCAGGTAGTTGGGCTCGTCCACGCCCATGTACATGAGGCCTCCGAAGACCTCCTCGTAGAACTTGTTCAGGGTGGGCACGTCGTCGGTCATGTGGACCGAGTGGATCATGATCCCGACCCCAAAGTCCCCCGTCTTCTTCACCTGCTTCTGCATTTAGCGACCTCCTAGTTGGTCGAGGCGACGGCCGGCTTGGGCGGCCTCGGGAGGCCCAGCACGTGCTGGGCGATCATGTTTCGGAAGATGTCGGTGGTGCCGCCGTAGATGGCGGTGCCCTGCGCGAAGCGGTGCTCGCGCTCCACCCAGCCCTCGGCCACCACGCCCGGCCCGCCTCGAGGCACGACCGCGGCCGGGCCGACCAGGTCGATGAGGTCGGCCGAGTACTTCTGGAAGCTCTCCGACGCGATCACCCGGCCCAGCATGGCGGGGCTGTTGCGGCTGGCCTCGGCGTACAGCCAGGCCTCGGCCAGGCGCAGCCGCACCAGCGGGTCATCAGCCCTGCCGATGCTGCGCTCGTATTCGGCGACGCGGTGCACGAGGTCGAAGAGCCGCTTCGTGAAGCCGGCGCCGATGCCGCTGATCTCGCCCAGGCCGCTGAGGTCCGCGGCCACGCCGTGCTCTGCCGAGAGCGGCCCGTTGACCACGTTCCAGCCGTCGCCCTCGGCACCCAGGCGGTAGCGGTCCGGGAGGCGCACGTCGCTGTAGAAGACGAAGTTGGTGCGCTCGCCGCTGATCGTCTTGATCGGGCGCAGCTCGATGCCGGGCGTGTCCAGCGGGACCAGGAACATGGTCAGCCCGCGGTGCTTCTGCTTGGGGTCGGAGCGCGCGAGCAGGAAGTGGTGCGTGGCGAACTGGCCGCCGGTGTTGAACATCTTCTGGCCGTTGATGACCCACTCGTCGCCGTCGCGCACGGCGCGGATCTTGGCCGCCGCCATGTCGGACCCGCTGTCGGGCTCGGTGTAGCCGAGGAAGAAGCGCGCGTCCCCGGCCGCGACCCTGGACACCACCTCCGCCTGGATCTCCGGCGAGCCGAACTGGAGGACCGCCGGCAGGATCAGGGTGGTCAGGCCCCAGCAGAAGACCGGCGCCTCGGCCTGGTCGAGCTCCTGGTGCAGGATCTTGTCCTGCAGTGCGGTGAGCCCGGCCCCGCCGCGCTCACGCGGCCAGCGGCCCATGATCCAGCCGCGCTCGCCCATCTTCTTGTAGAGCGCCTGGTCGTGGTAGCTGTCTTCGATCCAGATCTGCTCGCGGAGCTCGGGTGTGACCTCGGTGTCGCAGAACTCGCGGACCTCGCGCCAGAAGGCCCTGGTCGCCGCGTCGATCTCGAAGGGGGCGAAGTTCACGCGTGCCTCCTAAGCCAGGACCGGGACCGGCTTCTCGGCGAAGAGAGCGTCGGCGATCGCCAGCAGTTCGGACTTGGGGTCACCGGCGAGCACGCTCCAGGCCTTGACGCGGAGGAAGTAGAGCGTGATGTCGGTTTCGAGCATGAAGCCGGTGCCCCCGTGCACGTGGACGCCGGTGGTGACGGCGCGGGTGGCCGCCTCGCACGCGTACGCGAAGGCCATGGGCACCAGCTGCGGTTCGGCTTCGGGCTCGTTCTCGTAGAACCAGGCGGCCTTCCAGGTGATGTGCTTGGCGCCCTCGACCGCGATCGCGCTGTCGACGAGGGCGTTGGAGACGGCCTGGAAAGTGCCGATCGGCTGGCCGAAGGCCATCCGCACCTTGGCGTAGTCGACGGCCATCCTGGTGGCCACCGCCCCGCAGCCGGCCAGCGCGGCCGCGGTCAGCAGCTTCCACTCCTTGACCGCGTCCTCGTAGATGGCCCGCGCGCGCGCGCCTGAGGAGAGGACGGTGCGCTCGCCTTCGCGAAAGTCCCACCAGGCCAGCGGGGCGGAACCCTGGTTGATCACGTGGGGAGGCGGCGCCGGGAGGCTGACCAGGACCAGCTTGTCGCCGCTGAGCACGATCGCGTCGGTCGCCACCGCGCCGGCCGCGACCAGCTGCGGCGTGCCGTCGTCAGGGAGGAGCGCCGGCGCCAGGATGCGCTCGCCCGCGCCGACCTGGTCGAGCAGGTCCGCGGCGCCCGCCCTGGAGAGCAGGCGGGCGGCGACCACGGTCTCGATCAGCGGCACCGGGGCAAGCGTGCGGCCGAACTGCTCGGCGACCAAGGTGAGGTCGACCATCGAGGAGCCGGCGCCGCCCTGGGACTCGGGCAGGCCCATGGAGATGGCGCCCATGCCGGCCAGCTGCTTCCAGAGCCTGGCGTCGAAGCCGAGCGGCTCGGCCGCGCGCACGCGGGTGCCCGGTACCTCGCTCCTGAAGAAGTCGGCAAACAGGTCGCGCACCTCTTCCTGCTCCGGTGAGAGCGAGTAGTCGTTGCGCCGGACGACCATGTCCATCTCAGGCATCCCCTTCCAACGGAGTTTCTATAAACATCGAAGTATTGTCAACGCTCCTCTCCCTTTCGGGGGGAGGTGGCGCGGAGCGCCGGAGGGGGTTGGCTCAGTCGTACGTGTAGAAACCACGGCCGGTCTTGCGCCCCAGGTGCCCCATACGGACCTTCTGCTTGAGCAGGTTGGTCGGGTAGTAGCGAGGCTCCTTGGTCTCCTCGTACATCGAGGCCGCCATGTCGTGGACGATGTCGAGCCCGATCAGGTCGCAGAGCGCGAAGGGCCCCATGGGGTGATTGAAGCCGAGCTTGATCACCTCGTCGATCGCCTCCATGGAAGCGATGCCCATCTCGTACTGGCGGATGACGTCGATCAGGAAGGGCACCATCAGCCGGTTTCCGACGAAGCCGGGCACGTCGTTGCAGAGGACCGGCGTCTTGCCCAGGTCGGCGGCCAGCGCGCGGGCGGCCTCGATGTAGGACTCGGCCGCCGCCGGCGCCTTGATCACCTCGACCAGCGCCATCAGCGCGACCGGGTTGAAGAAGTGCATGCCGACCACGCGCTCGGGGTGCGTGGTGGCGGCGCCCAGCAGCACGATCGGGATGGTGGAGGTGTTGGAGGCGAGCAGCGCCTGCGGCCGCACGATCGAGTCGAGCCGCCTGAACACGTCCTGCTTCAGGGCCGGGTCCTCGAAGACTGCTTCGATCACGGCGTCGCAGCCGGCCACCGCGTCGAGATCGGTGACCGTCTCGATGCGCCCCAGCGCGGCTTCCGCGTCCTCGGCCGACAGGCGCTCACGCTTGACGAAGCGGTCGAGGCTCGACTTGACGCGGCCCACCGCCTCGCGGCCCTTGTCGTCGCTGACCTCGACGAGCACCACGTCGCGCCCGCTCTGCACGGCCACCTGAGCGATGCCGTGGCCCATGGTCCCGCCGCCGACCACCCCGACCTTTTTGATGTCCACGCTCTTACTCCTAGCGTTTGCGGCCTAGACCGGGCTCGCGGGCGTTCACCAGCACCACCGTGCTGCCGGGCGGCATCTCGCCCTCCCCCATCTCCCAGTGCACCCGGCCCACCTCGTCGAACGCCACCACACGGCCGAGGCAGGGGTTGATCTTTCCCGCCCGCACCAGGTCGTTGTAGGCGGTCGCCTGCTCGTCGTTCGACCCGTGCGAGCCCTGGAAGCGCTTCTGCTTTGTCCAGAGGTAGCGGACGTCGACCATGGCCGAGTAGCCGGTGGTGCCGGCGCAGATCACGACCATGCCGCCGTCGGCGCACACGAAGTTGCTGGTCGGCACGGTGGCCTCGCCCGGGTGCTCGAAGACGATCTGGGGGTTGACGCGCTCGCCCACGATGTCCCAGATCGCCTTGCCGAAGCGGCGGGCTTCGCCCAGCCACTCCTTCTGGCCGGCGCTGTCCTCCCAGTGCGGAGGCACGCCCCAGTGCTTGTACTCGCGCCGGTTGATGTAACCGAGCGCGCCCAGCTTGACGCAGTAAGCGCCGCGCTCGGGGCTCGACACCACGGCCACGGCCCGAGCGCCGGCGTTGGCGACCAGCTGAATGGCCTGGCCGCCCAGGCCGCCGGAGCCGCCCCAGACCAGGACGACATCGCCGGCCTGCACCTCGTTCCCCTTCCAGCCGTGCAGCATCCGGTATGCGGTGGTACCCACCAGCGTGGGCGCGGCGGCCTCCTCCCAGGTCAAGTGCTCGGCCTTGGGCAGCACCGCGTGGGCCTGGGCCAGGCAGAACTGCGCGAAGGAGCCGTAGTTGAGCTCGGCGTCGTAGCCCCAGATCCGCGCCGAGGGCGCGATCATGGGGTCGTTGCCGGCTTTGACCCAGGGATCGTCGGGGTCCCAGTAGCCGGGATGGACGATCACCTCCTCACCGGGCCGCAGGCCGGTGACCCCCTCGCCGAGGGCCCAGACGACGCCAGAGGCGTCGCTGCCGCCGACGTGGAAGTCCTCGGGCTTGCCGGCCCGCTGGCGCTGGGCGATGACGTCGACCGGTATGCCACGCGCCGCCCAGACGTTGTTGAAGTTGACGCCCGCCGCCATCACGGCGATCAGCACCTCACCCGGCCCCGGCCGCGGGGTCTCGATCTCCTCGAGCTGGAAGGCGCGGCGGGGGTCTCCGAAGCGATCCTGACGCACGACCTGGGCCAGCATTCGGGCCGGGATCTCACCGATCGGGGGCAGGTCGCCGAGCGCCTGGATCTCCGCAGTTGCCATCGATTCCTCCAAACCCCGGGACCGCCGATCCCGGCCGCCTCTAGGGTATGTCATTTCGACAAATGTGCAAGTGTCTTATGGTTCTCGTGCTCCCACCCAGGCTCAAGGAGGCTGAACCGTGAACGAAGACCGCTGGCTGCTCTCGATCACCGCGCGGGTCGCGCCCGAGGAGGAGGACGCCTTCAACGACTGGTACGACAACGAGCACCTACCCGTGATCCTCACCTGCCCCGGGTTCCACTCGGCCCGACGTTACGTGGCCGACGGCCCGGAAGGCCGTCGCTACCTGACGCAGTATGAGATCGACGGCCCCCAAGCGATGCAGACGCCGGAGTTCGCCAAGGCGGGCAAGGACACGCCGTTCAAGGGGCAGGCCACCTTCGACGTGGGCGTGTACCGGGTGCTCGAGCCGGCCCTGAGAACCTGACTCTCTAGCGCGCGGGGGAGACGATCAGCGCCGGGCGCGCCCGCTCGCGCACCAGGAGCACCAGCGCGTAGGCAGAGGCCACCGTGCCGAAGGCCACCATGGCCCGCGAGGGGCCGATCGCGGACCCGAGCAGACCGATGCCGAGCGAGCCGATCGGGATCAGACCCGCCCAGCCCAGCTGGTAAAGGGACATCACCCGGCCGCGGGCGGAGTCCTCGATCAGGAACTGGAGCGTGGTCGCGAGCATGGTCTGGGTGGCGAAGAGAAGGGCGCCGTAGACGACCACGACCGCCAGCGTCGGCACGAAGTCGGTGAGCACCCCGACCACGCAGAAGCTGAGGGCGGCGCCCAGCATGAGGACCGTCTGCTGCCAGAGGCGCATGCCGTTGGAGAGGAAGCCGACGCTGAAGGCGCCGATCGCCGCGCCGATCCCGATCGCGGCGGTGAGGGCGAAGAAACCGGAATCGCCGCGGTGCAGTATCTGCGTCGCGATCACCGGCGAGTAGGCCGTCATGCACGAGGTGAAGAGCCCGGTCACCGCCACCATGGAGAGGACGGTGGTCGCGGGCGGGCGTTCGCGAACGTGGAGCCAGCCATGGCGCAGCCGGGACCAGAAGCGGAAGTCGGTGTCCGTGACCACGTGTCGCGGCATCCGCACGCGGCCGATGAGGACCACCGAGGACAGCGCCGCGACCGCGTAGAGCGCGAAGGCGGCCTGCGGTCCGCCCCACACGACCAGCGGCAGGGCGGCGACCGGGAACACCATGCGCGCCACGTTCAGAGTCACCGAGGTGAGCGACACAGCGCTGACCAGGTCCTCGCGCGGCACCGCGTCGGCGACCAGCGCCTGCATGGCGGGGGCGCCCATGGCCTGGCCGACGCCCAAGGCGAAGGCCAGCGCGTAGATCAGCGGAACGCTGGTCAGGTGGAAGATCCCGACCAGGGCCAGCAGCGCCGCCACCAGCGCGAGGCCGAGCTGCGAGGTCTGGAGCACCCGGCGCCGCTCGTAGCGATCGGCGATCACGCCCGCGTAGGGCAGGAGCAGCAGCATGGGGACCAGGCTGAAGAAGGTCAGCAGCCCCACCGCCGAGCTGGCTGCGTTGGTGAGCCGCGAGATGATCAGCTGCATCGAGACCCAGGACACCCAGTAGCCGCCCAGCACCACCGAGTTGGAGGCCCAGAAGAGGCGGAAGTCCGGGGAGCGCGCGGCGGCGAAGACCCGGGGCAGCTTCACCGGACGGATATTTGCACAATCGTCGAATATCCGGAGGTTAAAGAAGCGCCCGGGATCGAAATCCCGGGCGCCAGGTCGAGCTTAGACGGCGGCCAGGACGCGGGCGGGCGCGGGCTTGGCCCGTGCCGGCTTCCTGGGGGCGTGCGCCTCCAGCATCCGGTCGAGCAGGCCGGGAGCGTGCGCCGCCAGGAGGTCGTGGCGAACGCGGTAGAAGTAGTGGCGCCCGTCCTTGCGCACTTCGATCAATCCCGCCTGGTAAAGGATCTTGATGTGGTAGGAGATGGTCGACTTGGAGATGGGCAGGGTTTCGTCGAGGATGGTGCAGGCCAGCTCGTGGCGTCCGGCGATGCGCAGCATGATGTCGAGACGGATGGGTTCGCTCAGCGCCGCGAAGATGGCGGCGTAGCGATCCAGGGTTTCGTCATCGCGGAGCACGGCTTTTCGAAAATCTTCTCGCATGATTAGGGTGTCCTTTTCTCTTGCTGCGACACGGTTTGGTGGTTGTGTCCGCTTAATCCTATAGAACAACAGCTCATTGCGCGCTGGATACGACGTTACGCGCGCTTAGAGGACACTCTACTGTCGGGCTATTGGGTGCGCATGAATTTTTCGAGCGCGTGAATGTGCTCGGTCATGGCGGCGATGGCGCGTTCGAGATCACCCCGGATCAGCGCGTCGGCAACCTCGACATGGGCGCCGTGGAGCCTGGCGTCGCCTTCGCGCGGCGCCGCCTCGGTGACGTTGATGTCGGTGAGCATCACGAGACACTGCGCAAACAGCTCGATTCCTGGATTTCCCGTCATCGCCGCCAGCATCAGGTGAAAGTGGTGCATGCCGTGGTGCGAGGTGGGTCCCTCGTCGACATCCAGGTGATGACGCAATTGCCGGGCCAGCTCTGGTGTCATCTTCGCGTGCACCAAACGAAGCACGCTGGCCTCCAGCGCCGCGCGCACTTCCACCAGCTGCGCGGGATCCACACGGCGGTGGCGGAAATACACGGCGATGGCGCGCGAAACCACTGCCGCGCTGGGCTCGCTGACGACCAATCCACCACCTGGTCCCTTGCGCATGGCGGCGATCGATTGATGCTCCAGAATGCGGATCGCCTCGCGCAGGATGGCGCGGCTGACGCCGTAGCTTTCGAGCAGCTGGGCCTCGGATCCGATCACGTGGCCCGTCGGCCAGCGATTGCGGATGATCTGCGTCTCGATGTCCGCCGCCACTCGCTCGGCGAGCTTGGCCCGCGGCATGAAGCCCGACGCCGGCCGCGCGGCCTGGCGATCCCACCGGGCGGGCGCCGCCGCGCCGCGGACCCGGTTCGACACCGTGGACTCCATGGCGCCAGAGCGTATCAGTCCGCGCGAGAAATCTAAAACTCTCTCGCCAAACCGGAGACTCTCGGCTTCCTAGACGGCTATCGCCTCGTGCAGCTGCAGCGTGCCGCCGCGGGCGACGAACGGATGCGCCCTGAGGACTTCTTCGGCCCTCTCGACCGAGGGGGCCTCAATCACCGAGTAGCCGCCGAGGCTGACCGCCGGCGCGGGCGTGCCGGTCGCGACCTGGGTGAGGGAACGGACCGGCGCTCCCGGATCCACGACCGCCTCGCCGGCCTGCGCCAGCCAGCCCTCGAAAGCGGCGTGCATCTGAGCGGCCTGCTCCGGGTCGGCCGGGGGACTGCCGCCGTGATAGGTGACTAGAAATCGGGCCACGTGCGCCTCCTCATCGGTTTGTGTCTGAAGGTAGGCCGGTGCCGGCTCGCGGGGAATGCCCGGGACGCCGGGATGATTCGCCCGGGCTCCTGGGTCCCGCGGCGGCGCCGGCTTCCGGATTTACGATTCCAGCGCGATGCGTTCGCTGGGCAAGCTGATGCCGGACGACGGTCTCAGTCAGCTGCTCCTTCGCGTGAGCGTCACCAGCACCGTGTACTGCCTCTCCGAGATGACCGCTCCGTGGGGCTTCAAGGTGGCCGCCCGCGAGGTTCCCGCCTTCCACCTCCTGACCTCGGGCGGAGGCTGGCTGGAGGTGGAAGGCCAGCCGGATGGCATCCGGGTCCGGGCCGGGGACCTCGTGATCCTGCCCCGGGGCAACGCCCATTCGCTGCGCGACACCGCGCAGAGCCGCGTCCTCTGGCTCGACGACATCCTGGCCGAAACGCCGCCGCTGAACGGACGGCTGGCCCACGGCGGAGGCGGCGAGCGCGCCGAGCTGGTGTGCGGCGGCTTCGCGATCGACCAGCTCACGGCGCGGCCGATGTTGGAAACGCTGCCGGTTGTGGTGCACCTGCGCGGCCACGAAGGCCGGGCGCCTGAGTGGCTCTCGGGACTCATCCGCATGATCTCAGTCGAGATGGCCGGCGGCGGGCCCGGCGCCGAGGCGGTAGTCAGCCGGCTCACCGACGCCCTGCTCGCGCAGGCGCTGCGGAGTCACCTCCTGGCCACGGAGCCGGTCTCCGCCAGCCCACTCAGCGATCCCCAGGTGGCCCGCGCCCTGCGCCTGATGCGCGAGCGACCGGCCGCGCCCTGGACGGTGAGCAAGCTGGCGGGCGCCGTCGGGCTCTCGCGCTCGGCTTTTGCAGACCGGTTCCGGGCGGCGACCGGCGAGTCGCCGATGCGGAGCCTGACGCGCTACAGGCTGGAGCGGGCCGCCGCCTACCTGAGGAGGAGCGACGCGGGCCTGCGCGAGATCGCGCGCAGGACGGGCTATGACTCGGAGGTGTCCGTCAGCAAGGCCTTCCGGCGCCAGTACGGCACCTCGCCCGGCGCCTACCGAAAGGCGGCGAACTAGAGCCGGGCGGTCACTGGGCGAGCCTGGCCCTCGAGGGCTCGGAGCAGGATCCGCCGCAGCGTCTCCCGATCCTCCGCCGTGAGCTCGGCGAAGACCTCGTCCTCGATCGCCTCCCGCGCCTTCTCGGCTCGCGCCACGGCGTCCTGGCCCGCGGGCGTCATCTCGAGGACGTGGCGGCGGCGGTCCTCGGCGTCGCGCCGACGGATCGTGAACCCCCTCGACTCCAGCTCGTTCAGCAGCAGGACGACCGTGTTGGGGTCCATCACCATCGCCTCACCCAGCTCCTGCTGGGTGACGCCGGGATGGTCGCGCACGTGGGAAAGGATCAGGAACTCCTTCAGCCGCATCCCCAGCATCTCCTCGGTGCTGCGGCGGTAGAAGGCCTTCGACATCTGGGTGAGCAGGGCTATCAGCCCTGGCCCGTCTTCCTTTCTTTTCTCGCTTCCGCCCATGGCGTCCTCGCCAGGGATGTTACCAGATCTCGGGATCATGCAAACATCCTAATCATCATGATATAGTGATGATCGTTGAGAGCGGCTCATTGGGAGATAACGATGATCAGAAGCTTTAGGGAACTCATGATACGGGATGATCTCAGGCGCTGGATCGCTTTGCTGGTCGTCTGCTTCGCCCAGCTGATGATCATCCTCGACTCCACGATCGTGAACGTGGCCCTGCCGGCGATCCAGCGGGATCTCGGCTTCCGCGCCGCGGACCTGACCTGGGTGGTCAACGCCTACGGGATCAGCTACGGCGGCTTCGTGCTCCTGGCCGGGCGCGTGGGCGACCTGGTCGGGCGCAAACGGGTGTTCCTGGCCGGCGTGGCCCTGTTCACCCTGGCCTCGGCGATCTGCGGCTCGGCCCAGGCGGCCCCGCTCCTGGTGGGCGCCCGCTTCGTCCAGGGGCTGGGTGCCGCCCTCTCGGCGGGCGTGATCCTGGCCATCATCACCACCGGCTTTCCCGCCCAGCGGGAGCGGGCTCAGGCGATGAGCGTCTTCGCGTTCACGATCGCCGGCGGCGGCTCGCTGGGCCTGCTGGCGGGCGGCTTCCTGACCCAGGCCGCGAGCTGGCACTGGGACTTCTTCATCAACCTGCCGATCGGGCTGGCCACGTTCGTCGCGGGCTGGGTCCTGATCGAGAGCAACGAGGGGCCCGGCCTGCGCCGCGGCGTGGACGTGGCCGGGTCGATCCTGGCCACGGCCGCCCCGATGCTGGCGATTTACGCGATCGTCACCGCCGACGCCGAGGGCTGGACCTCCGCTTACGCGATCGCCTCCGCGGCGGCCTCGCTCGTGCTGCTCAGCGGCTTCCTCTGGCTGCAGGCGCGGCTGCGCAACCCGATCCTGCCGCTGCGCATCCTGGGCATCCGCACCCTGATGGGCGCCAGCGCGGCACGCGGGTTGGTGGCGACGGGCATCTTCTCGACCTTCTTCCTGGGCGCGCTGTACCTGCAGCAGGTGCGCGGCTACAGCGCGATGCAGACGGGCCTGGCGTTCCTGCCCTTCACCTTGGGGCTCGCCGCCATGTCGCTGGGCATCACCGTTCGCCTGGTCGGCCGCTTCGGCCCGCGCCGGGTGCTCCTGGCGGGGTTGCTCTGCATCACCAGCGCCCTGCTGATTCTGGCGTCGGTGGGACCGGACACGGCCTACTTCCCGCGGCTCTTCGCGACCTACGGGCTGTTCGGCCTCGGCGCCGGGATGACGATGATGCCGCTCACCCTGATCGCGATGGCGGAAGTGCCGCCGGCCGATGCGGGCCTGGCGGCGGGGATCACGAACGTTTCGATGCAGGTCCCGGCGGCATTCGGGCTAGCGGTTTTGGGCACGGTCGCGGCGGACCACTCCCGCTCCCTTCTGGCCGCCGGCGTTCAGGCTGCCGGCGCCATGACCGGCGGCTATCAGCTCGCGTTCACGATCGCGGCCGCGCTCGTCGCCGGCGCCGTGGTCGTGGTGCTCACGGCACTCCGCATACCGGCGGTGGCGCGACCAGCGCACGCGCCGGCCGGCGAGGACCAACTCGAACTGCCGGATGCGGCATGAATCACAAGGAGGTTTGAAACCATGGTTGTGTACACCGCACAGGCGATCACCAGGTCTCTGTCCCGGAAGCTGCACATCTCGCCCGAGGAACCGATCGCGCATCGCGATCTCGAACACGCGCACTGGGATCGGGACGGGCGCCGGTGGTACACCCACCCGGACGCGCACGACGACGGCGAGGCGGCCCCCCGGGCCGCCTAGCCCGGTGGGGTCATCTCGGCGGCTATGGCCTCGAGCCCCGCGATCAATCCCTCCCGCTGCGGCTTGGTGAGCGTCGCGAGCGCGCGCCGCAGCGGTTCGGCACGCCGCCGCAGCCCCTCTTCGACCACACGCTCCTTGCCGGGCGGGATGGACAGGATGGTGCGGCGGCGGTCAAGGCCATCCTCTCGCCGCTCGATGAGATCCGCCTGCTCCAGCTCCACCGCGACCAGGCTGGCCGTCTTGACCTGGACGTGGTGGCGCCGGGCGAGGTCCGTCACCGACATCGGCCCCCACAGCGCCACCGAGAGCAGGGCGCTGGCATGTCGAGTGCCGAGTCCGTGCGCACTCATCGCCTGGCTGAGGCCGAGCCTAGAACCCGGCGGCTCGCTACGAGGCTCGTCGCGGCGCGTCACGGCCGTGAACTCGAGGATGGCGGCCAGCAGCCGCTTGGTGTCCTCGTCGAGCGGCCGCGGCGACCGGCTCAAGCCGCCCGCGACAGCCGCGACGGCCACCAGTTCCAACGACCGACCAGGCGAGCGAGGGCAGGCACCAGCAGGGTGCGCACGAAGAAGGTGTCCAGAAGGACGCCGAACGCGATGCTGAAGCCGAGCTGCTGCGCCTGCGTGCTGCCACCGGCGACCCCGAACACCGAGAAGGTGCCGGCCAGGATCAGGCCCGCGGCGGTGACCGTGCCGCCGGTCACGCCGATGGCTTTGGTCAGCGCCTCGGAGAGCTCGCCGCCGCGCGCCTCTTCGCGGAGGCGGCTCATGACCAGGATGTTGTAGTCCTCGCCCAGGGCCATCGCGAACACGAACATGATGAGCGGCAGCACGAAGATCAGCCCGTCCGACCCCGCCAGCCGTATGAAAACGAGGCTGGCGAAGCCGAGCGAGGCCAGGTAGGAGAGCCCGACGGTCAGCGCCAGGTACCAGGGCGCCACCAGGCTGCGCAGGAGCAGCCCGAGCAGGACCAGGATCAGCCCCAGCACGACCGGCACCACGACCAGCAGCGACGCGTTCGACGCCGCGTAGATGTCGGCGGCGGTCGAGTCCGGCCCGGCGATCCCGTCGCTTTGAGCCCCCGTAGCTCGGGCGATGCCGTCGACGGCCGACCTCGCGGCGGGGATGGCCGAGGCCGCGGCGGTGCTGCCGGCGGGGCCGGCCCGCAGTGCCGCGAAGTACCGAAGGGTCCGGCCGTCGGGGCTCACCTGGGCGGCGGAGATCGAGGCGAACACCGGCGCCCCCGACAGTTGGGACTGAACCGTCTCGAGCAGCGACCGATCACCTGCGAGCGGATGATCGAAGCGGATCAAGACCTCGTCGGATCCGGCATCTGCGGGCGGGGAGTGGGCGGTCAGGACCGCCTGCCCGAGGGCCGAATCGCTCCCGGCGGGCACGCTGCCGCCGAGTCCGGCCGTCTTGTAGAAGGTGAGGCCCGCCGTGAGCCCGCCGAAGAGCACCGCGGCAGCGCCGAGCGTGAGCAGGGGATGCCGGACGGCGACCACCGCGACCCGGCCCCAGAGCGGCGGCCGGCCGCCGCCGGGACGCGGCTGCAGCGGCCAGAAGAGCGCCCGGCCGAAGATCGCGAGCAAAGCGGGCGTCAGGGTCAACGAGGCGGCCAGCAGCACCAGGATCCCGATCGCCAGGCCGGGACCGAGCCCGCGATAGATCGCGAAGGGCGCCAGCAGCAGCGTGATCAGCGCGGCGCCGACCGTCAGGGCCGAGAAGGTGATCGCCTCGCCGACCCGGCCCACCGCCGTCACCAGCGCCGCGTGCGCGTCGGACTGTCGCGCCAGCTCCTCTCGCATCCGGAAGATCAGGAACAGGCCATAGTCGGACCCCGCCCCGATCAAGAGCACGATCAGCAGCTGCTGGGCCACCGGCGTGACCGCGACGCCGGACTTCGCCAGCTCGGCGATCAGCGGCTGCGAGACCAGCACCGCCACCGCCGCGGGGACCAGGGTTGCGAGCGGCGCCAGGAGGGCGCGGTAGACGGCGAACAGCAGTACCACGACCAGGATCAGCGAGAGCCGGGTGATGGCGGCGGCGTTGGTCTTGGCCGAGTCGACGGTGACGGCCAGCGGGCCCGTCAGGTGCAGGCTCAGGCCAGGCGGCGCGCCCGAGGGCGCAAAGCTGGCGCGGATCCCGTCGACGACCGCCTTCGACTTCTGGGTGTCGCTCGACGTGGCGGAGGAGACGGCGATGATCGCCTGCGCCACCATCCCGTCCCGGGAGGTGCCCCCGTCGCGCACGGACTCGACACCCGATGTCGCGCGCGCCGCCTCCTCTACGCGCGCCAGCGCGGCCAGGTCGTCTGCCGTCAGCGGCGCACCGGCGCGGGACGCGACCAGGATCGCCGTGCCGGCAGGATTGGACGCTTGGAAGGGAGCGGCCAGCTGGGCCGCCTGCTGGCTGGGGCTGGAGGCGGGGAGGAACTGCGCATTGTTGGCCTGGACGACGCTGGAGAGGCTGGGCAGCGCGCGGCTCAGCACGATGGCGGCGAGGGCCCAGAAGACCACGATCGCCCAACGGAAGCGGATTGAAAACCGCGCCAGCGCAGTGAACACGGGCCTAGGCTAACAGTCTTGTCACCAAGACTAATTCGCGGACGCTTGTAAAGCGCTGCAGACTTCGAGGTGATGAGCGCTGAGGAGCGCCGAGACGAGGTCACACTGACCAACCTGGACGAACCTCTCTTCGAAGGCGCCGGGGCGACCAAGCGAGACCTCGTCAACTACCTCGACACAATGGCCGACCGGATCATCCCGGAGCTGCGAGACCGGCCGCTTTCGGTGATCCGAGTCGTGCGCGGCCAGCCACCGTTCATGCAGAAGAACGTCCCTTCATACACGCCTTCGTGGGTGCAGACGGCGGCGCTATGGGCGGAGGCCTCGAAGCGAGAGGTGCGCTACGCGCTCTGCAACGACCGGCGCACGCTGCTCTGGTTCGCAAACCAGCGCGCGGTGGAGTACCACCCCACGCTCGTGCGCGCGGACAACTGGGCCGAGCCGACGCACATGGTCCTCGACCTCGATCCGCCCGACGCTCCGAAGGCGTTTGCACTGGCGGTGCGCGCCGCCCGGCTGATCAGGCAGACGCTGGCCGACGCCGGCCTGACGGGCGCGGTCAAGACCAGCGGCGCCAAGGGCCTGCACGTTTTCGTACCGATCGCGCGGACGCCGGCCGAGGACGCGGCCGCCGCCGGCCGGGCGATAGCGGCGCGCGCCGAGCGCCTCGATCCAGACCTCGCCACCACCGCCTTCATGAAGGAACAGCGCGGAGGGCGGGTGTTCCTCGACTCGACCCGGACCGGCGGGGCAACCGTGGTGGCCGCCTACAGCCCGCGCATCCGGCCGGGCGCGCCAGTTTCGTTTCCAGTGGCCTGGGACGAGCTCGGGAGCGCGGTCCCGGCAGAGTTCAATCTGCACACCGCGCCGCGCCTCCTCGAGAAGCGTCCGTCCTGGGCAGACCTGCTCCCCGATGCTCAGGCGGTCGACCGGGCCCTGATAGAGGAGGGGCACGCGGTTCCGATCGCGCGCGTGCAGGCGATGCACGAGGGCCGCCGCCGGGCCCGTAAGTAGGTCTGGTGAGCGTCAGGCCAGCGCTGTGTAGGCGATTCCGAGCGCGGCAACCGCGGCCGCCAGCGCCACGTCCAGCCGCCAGCCCTTAGACGGGGCGAACTTGTAGGCGAGGACCAGGGCTGCCACCGCGACCGTCCAGGCCAGGCTCGACATCCCGACCAGGACCATGGCGACCATCAGGCCCGCGCTGCAGCCCAGACAGCTCAACCCGTAGCGCCAGCCGGCGAGGGCGCCGGCGCGCACCAGGTTGAAGGGCAGCGGACCGTGCAACGCACAAACCTCGCGGCAGCGCTCCTGGCTGACGCGCTTGAGCGGCGTCAGCGCGTAGAGCGCGGCCAGCCCGAGCGCCACGCCGCCGGCCAGGGCTTGGTTGGGCCAGGGCATGCCGAGCGCGCTGTAGGCGAGGTAGCAGGCGACTCCGAAGGCGAGCCAGATCGCCAGGTAGACCAGCGCCAGTACGGCGAGCGCGACCGGCCGCGCGGGCCGGCCCTCGGCCTCCCGCGCGAAGCGGTACACGAGCGGGATCGCCGAGGGCAGCATCAGGGCGGCCATCATCAGCGTCCAGGTGGTCGCGAACGACAAGACGGGGCCAAGGCCCATCGTCATGCCCGAGCTCAACATCTGCCACGCAGTCACGGCCCATGCCGCCGCCGCCACCGCCAGCACGACGGTCACCGTCACGCCGTCGACCGCCATCTCCATGCCGCGCGCGGCCGCCGTCGCGCCGGACATACCGAGTCCGCACGCGGGACAGAACCCGCGCCGGCCGGCCGGCCTGGCCAGGCGCAGCGCCAGCAGGAGTCGACCGCTGTCCATCGTCACGTCAGTCCGGGTACTCGTCGCGCCGGCGCACCCAGCTTTGGCCCGAGTCGCCTTCGTCGCGACCCTTCGGCACCAGGTCCATGTAGTGGTAGGCGACGTTCAGCATGTCAAGCCCGCGCGCGTAGGTCGAGTAGGTGTGGAAGATGCGGCCGTCGCCGGCCTTGAGAAAGACGCTGATGCCGTGCGCCTCCGACATCGAGCTCCACGGGTTGAGGCCGTAGTTGTAGTCGACCTTCCCGGCGGCGCGCTCGGCATCGGTGAAGGAGACGCGGTAGTCGAAGTTGAAGTCGCTGCCGGCCGATGAATACCAGGGAAAGCCCCAACCCGCGCGCTTTTTGTAGGCGGCGATCGCCGGATAGCGCGCGCGCGAGACGGCGGCCATCGTGATGTCGCGGTGGTTGAGATGGACGGTGATGCCGTTGAAGTTGTCCATCCAGAAGGAGCAGGAGAAGCAGGGCGCGTCGACCGTCCACGTCGTCTCGGGCCCCGCTGTCTCGGGGTTGAACATCGCGTGGTAGATGACCAGCTGGCTCCGGCCGTCGAACAGGTCGCTCAGAGTCTGCGTGCCGCGCTCGCCCGCGAACGTGTAGTCCTTCTCGACCTGCACCCAGGGCAGCTCGCGGCGCTCGCGGCTCAGCTGGTCGCGCAGCCGCGTGAACTCCTTTTCCTTGGCGAGGTGCTTCTTCCGCGCCTCGACCCACTCGTCATGCGACACCACTCGGTGCTCAGCCATCTCGATCCTCCTCACTGGTCGCCGGCGACCGCCCGCCGGGCGTGGACCGCCTCCGCGATCCGCTTGATCGCCGCCAGCCGCCGGTCCCACTGAGCAGCCACCGCATTCAGCTGGCGCGCAGCCTCGGCCAGGCGTTGCGGCTCTACGGCGTAGTGCATCTCGCGCCCCTGGCGCCGGCCGTCGACCAGGCCGACCCGGCCGAGGACGGCCAGGTGCTTGGTCACCGCCTGGCGGGTGAACGGCAGCTGCTTGGCGAGCATGGTCGGCGTGGCGTCGCCGCGGTCGAGAAGCACGTCGAGGACGCGCAGGCGCGACGGTTCGGCCAGCGCCGCCCACAGGTCCTGCTCGCGCTCGAGGGCGGGAGCGCTCAAGCGACCGGCCGCTTGGCTGCGACCGCCGGCGCGTAGACACCCAGCCGCTCCAGGTGCCGCGCCCAGCCATTGCCGTGGCTGTCTGCGAACTCCTCCTTCTCGGCCTCGGGCCAGGGCATGGCCTGGATGCCGGTCTCGACCACCCGCAACCGAGTGTTCGCACCTTCTTCGGACAGGGTGAACTCGACCAGCGTCGAGTTCCCGGGCTGGGGGTCTTCACCGAGTGGGTGGACCCAGCGGTAGGTCAGCCGGCGCGGAGGCTCCACCGCCTCGAAGCGGAGGCGGTACGCACCCGCCTCGTTGGTGGCCATACCGCTCCAGGTCAGGACGCCGTCGCCGCCCGGCCGCAGGTCGAGACTCGCCTCGTCGCTGAACCAATGCACGATGTGCTCGGGTTCGGAGATCACCTCCCAGACGATTTGGATGGGCGCCTCGATCAGCACGTCCCGCTCGACCCGATCCGCAGCCATCAGACCCTCCTGACAAAGAACAATGCAACCGCCGGTTGCGCAACCGTAACACAAACGCAACCGGCGGTTGCGGGTCGGAGGGTCGGCCGCGGCTAGAGCATGCCCGTCGCCTGACCGACCTCGATCAGGTGGCCGTCGGGGTCGCGGACGTATGCGCGGATCTCCCGCCCGTGGTCCTTGGGCTCGGTGAGAAATTCGGCGCCTTTGGCGGACCACTCCTTGTAGACCTTGGCGATATCGGCTACGCGGACATTCAAAAACGCGCTCGGTCGGTTGGGGTCGGCCGGCGTCGAAAGCGTGACCGTGGGCTTGTCGTCGGTGGGACCGCCGCCGACGTTCAGGATGAGCCACGTGTTGGCGACCTTCATGATCACGGGGTCCCGCTCAACCAGAACGGTTCCGTCGAACAGAGACCGGTAGAACTCGCGGGAACGGTCTTGGTCGGCCACCACCAGAAAATGGGTGATGACGAAGCCTTCCTTCGGCGCCGGAAAGTCTTCCGGGTTCATCAGCTACCTCCATTGGTCTTCCAAGTGCAACGCCGAGCCGGAGCTGGAGGCTAACATCCCAA
>Ga0070706_100002476_pt1 | contig 18596 bp, 16 predicted proteins | sample KBSK5501metaG_FD_65476 | JGI IMG/M metagenome (GOLD analysis project Ga0070706, IMG submission 65476) | Corn, switchgrass and miscanthus rhizosphere microbial communities from Kellogg Biological Station, Michigan, USA - KBS K5-50-1 metaG | ecosystem: Host-associated > Plants > Roots >... | reverse complement strand
AGATGGATCGCGCCGCTAAGTCCAATGCCTTCCACGTCGCCTACTTCGGACTGTATGCCCTCTTTTTCGGAGCCCTCTTCTTCCCCACAGCTCGTGACGCGCTTCCGGTTGCAATCGGTGTGCTGCTGCTGCTGGTGAGCCTCACCTGGGCTGGCAGCTACATGTGGGGCCGCTGGCGCCCCTAAAGTGCGCCAGCGGCCGATAGCTAACAACGTCACTCCCGTTCTACGGGCGAGGGAGGTATCTACATGCGTGCGAGCATCGCCGCGTTGCGATGCTCATTGCGGCGCAGATTCGGCGGCGGCGAGTTGCCAGCAAATCACATGGGCCGTGACGCGAGCCGCTATGGTCCTGTGCCACGGATGAAATGGAGAAACACGTATGCAACAGACCGCTCGTGGACGACTTGTATTGCAACAGGGATTGTTTTTCGGCGCAATCCTCGGCGTTGTGGACCTGGCGCGCACCCTGGTCGAGGGACCTACCGGCCTGACCGCGGCTGTGCCGGGCGCACTCGGCATCGTGACCTTCCTGGTGGTTGCCGCCGGCTGCGTGTACCTCGGCTATCGCGTGGCAGCGCGGGCAGGCAAAGCGAGCCAGGGCGCGTTGGCCGGCCTGATCGCTGGCCTTGTCGTCTGGGCGTGCTATGTCGCTGGGGCCCTGCTCGTCACATTCTCTAACCAGGAGACGCTGCGTCGCCAGTTCCAGTCCGCGGCGGATCAGGCGCACCTGGGCATCCAGTACACGACGGGAACAGTGCTGGCGGCGATCATCGTCACGCTCGCGTTCGCCGTGTTCCTTGGCGCTGGCGTGGGGGCTGGGCTGGGCGCGCTCGGCGGCCTGTTCGGCAAGCGCAGGCCGGTACGGGCAGTCTGAGAGGAGGAGTACGATGACGACGGTACACGACGCGCCCAGCGGCGGCTCAGGACGTATCATCAACGTACGCAAGCTGGTGGCGCTCGACATTGCCCTGCACGGCACGCGGTTCATCGTCGGCGAATTTGCCACTGGCATCGCGCTATGCGCGGCGCTCGGCGTCTGGCTCGCCGTCTCCGGATTGCCGCTGGGCCACGCGGCCTCGGCGTTCAAGCTCGTGTTGGGCGCATACTTCCTGTGCCTGGCGCTCAACTACGTGCCAATGTTGCTCTACGCCATCGCGCTGGCGCGCAGCAAGAGCGCACGGCAGGAGGCGGCGGCGGAGATGCCAGCCAAGGGCAAGTACCCGCTCAAGTACGCCGTCCAGCAGGTCTTGCTCGTCGTGCCGCTGGCCATTCCGCTGCTCGCGCTGGGCCAGGAGATGCGCAGGCACGACTGAGGCCGCCGCGGCCAACATGGCGCTGACACGACAGGTGAGCTTCACGCGCGCCGGGCCAGGGAGGCGCCCACGACGACCGGCGCTACCGCCTCCGGGCGTTGCGCAGCGCCCAGCGGACGGCGCCAGCGGCCAGCGCGGCGACAACAGTGATGGCCACGGCTGCTCCCACGACGCGCGCGACACGGCGCGCGACTGGGGCGCGCTGGCGACTGTCCACCATGCGCTGGTAAGCGTCTTCGGGCCGGACGCCGGGCGGCGTCTCGCCGGCATGTAGCGCCAGCTGCAGCACCTCGGCCAGGTGCAGCGCGCGGCGCTCGGTGGTTTGGGCGATCTGCTCGCGGCAGCTAAAGCCATCCGAGACGATCAGGGCATCGTCGCTCGCCGCCCGCACCGCCGGCAGCAGCACACGCCCGCCGCAGGCCAGCGAGACATCGTAGTGCTCGCGCTCGAAGCCGAACGCGCCCGCCATGCCGCAGCAGCCAGCATCGAGCAGCGTGTAGTCCAGCCCAAGCGCACGCAGGACCGTCTCCTCCGTCGCGATGCCGAGGACGGCGCGCTGGTGGCAGTGCGCGTGGACCACGGCGCGCACCGGCAGCCGCGGCGGCTGGAAGTCTGGGGCCTTACGCGCCAGGAAGTCGCCCAGAAGATATGTTTGCTGCGCGAGCCGCCGCGCGCGCTCGTCCCGCGGGAAGAGGTTCACCAGCTCATCACGGAAGACCGCGACACAGCTCGGCTCCAGGCCGACCACCGGGATGCCGACCTCGATCGCGGGGCCGAGCGTCTCCAGGATCTCCCGCAACAGGCGTTTGGCCGTATCCAGCATGCCGAAGTCGTAGAGCGGCCGCCCACAGCACAGGCTGCGCGCGGGAAGCGTGACCTGGAAGCCCGCCGCCTCCAACACCTCCACCGCTGCGATCGCCGTCTCGGGATGAAAGTGGTTGTTGAAGGTATCGGGCCAGAGCAACACCGGCGGCAGATCCGTGTTGCGTGGGCCGCGCCGCTGGAACCAGGCGCGGAAGGTCATGGGGGCGAAGCGCGGAACCTCCCGCGCGGGCGCGATGCCGCCGAGCGCCTTCACGAGCGGGCCGAGCAGCGGCGCGTGCGTCAGCGCATTGGCCAGCGCCGGCGCGCGGGCGGCCAGCCGCGCCCACCAGTAGATCAGCCCCATGCTGTAGGCGCTCGGTGGCCGCAGGCGCCCGGCGTAGTAGTGCGCAAGGAACTCGGCCTTGTAGGTGGCCATGTCCACATTCACCGGGCACTCGCTCTTGCACCCCTTGCAGGCCAGGCAGAGGTCCAGCGCCTCGCGCACGCTCTCGTCGCGCCAGCCATCCCGCAGGACATCGCCGTTCAGCAGCTCGAAGAGCAGGTGCGCGCGGCCGCGCGTCGAATGCTGCTCTTCGCGCGTCGCCATGTAGCTCGGGCACATCGTGCCGCCCTCGTGCTGCCGGCATTTGCCGACGCCGACGCAGCGCAGGACGGCGCGCGCGAGGCTGCCGTCGTCGTCAGGATACTGGAAGTGGGTCGCCGGCCGCGCGGGAGCGTAATCGGCGCCGAGCCGCAGGTTGTCGTCCATGCGATACGAGTCCACCAGCTTGCCGGGATTCATCTTGCCGGCGGGATCCCAGATGCGCTTGAACTCGCGGAACGCCTCGATCAGCTCTGGCCCGAACATCAGCGGCAAGAGCTCGGCGCGCGCCTGGCCGTCGCCGTGCTCGCCGGAGAGCGACCCGCCGTAGCGCACGCAGAGCTCGGCGCCCTCGCGCATGAACGCGCGGAAGGTGGCAATGCCCTCGGCGGTTTGCAGGTCGAAGTCGATGCGCGAATGCACGCAGCCCTGCCCGAAGTGCCCGTAGAGCGCACTGTGGTAGCCGTAGCGGTCGGTGAGGGCGCGTAGCTCGCGCAGATAAGCCCCGAGCCGGCTCGGCTCCACCGCGGAGTCTTCCCAGCCGGGCCAGGTGTCTGCCTTGCCGGGCACACGCGCGGCCAGCCCCAGACCAGACTCGCGCACCTGCCAGATCTTCTCGGCGTCGGCGTGGTCGTCCAAGAGCCGCATCGCCGGTGCGGTCGCACCATTGCCCAGCTCGTCCATCAGCGTGCGCGCTTTGGCCCGCGCTTCGTCAGCGGAGTCGCCACCGAGCTCGACCATAAGCCAGCCGCCGCCCGGCGGCAGCAGCTGCACGCCGGCAAGGCGCTCGCCCTTGCGCACGACGTTATCCACCAATCGATCGTCGAGTCCCTCCAGGCCGATGGGATGGTGCGCCATGATTGAAGGCACCTGATCGGCGGCAACAAACACGTCTGGAAAGCCGAGCACGAGCAGCGTGCGCGCGGGCGGGCTGGCGACCAGCCGCACCGTCGCCTCCAGCACGGTGACGCAGGTATTCTCCGAGCCGACCAGCGCGCGCGCCACATCGAAGCCGTTTTCCGGCAGCAGCGCGTCCAGGTTGTAGCCGGAGACGCGCCGTGGGATGTCGGGGTAGCGCGCGCGAATGAGCGCGGCATACTGGTCGCGCAGGGCATGCAGCGACGCGTAGAGCGCGCCGCGCCGGCCGCCCTCGGCGATGATGCGCGCCAGCTCCTCGTCGCTGGTCCGCCCAACACGCAGCACCAAGCCGTCGTAGGTCAGGATTTCGAACTCTTCAATGTTGTCGGAGGTTTTGCCCGCCATCACCGAGTGCACGCCGCAGGAGTTGTTGCCGATCATGCCGCCGAGGGTGCAGCGGCTATGGGTCGAGGGGTCGGGGCCGAAGGTGAGGTGGTGCCGCTCGGCCGCGTCGCGCAGGTCATCCAGCACACAGCCGGGCTGGACGCGGGCGATGCGCCGCGCTGGGTCTACCTCCAGCACCTGATGCATGTACTTCGACAGGTCCAGCACGACGGCGGAGTTGCAGCACTGGCCAGCCAGGCTGGTGCCGCCGCCGCGCGCCAGCACCGGCGCGCCGTAGTGGTGACACACAGCCACCGCCTGGATGACGTCTCGCTTGTCGCGCGGGAGCACGACGCCGATCGGCGTCTGGCGGTAGTTGGAGGCGTCGGTGGCGTAGAGGGCGCGGTCGCCGTCGGAGAAGCGCACCTCGCCGCGCACCACCTCCCGCAGCGCGGCCTCCAGCGCCGCGACGTTGAGCGGCGGGCTAGCCGCGCCCGCACGCCGGACCTCACGCTTCGGTATCACGCTGCGCATCCCTCTTCGCGGCGCCTGGTCGAGCTGATACGTGGCGCCGCTGCTCCTTTCACTCAAGTTTGCCGAACACCGCTGCCGCCAGCGCGCATTCACGCGCCAATGTTGATCATAGGATGTGCATGTCAGTCAGCGCAGCCATCATCGCCCGCAGTGTTTGATACCACTGCGCAGCCATGCCAGTTCCACGCCCCCGGTTACGCGCCTAGCTGCTGCACCCGCGTCTCTGCTTCGGCCGCTTCGGCTTCGCGCCCCAGCAGGCGCAAAGCATCGGCCCGCATGCGCCATTCGTCAGCTTCCTGCGGACGTGCCACCAAGGCCGGCGTCTGCGCGCGCTGTGCCCATTCTTCGTCGAGGAATGCGAGCGATTGCTCGGCAATTACATGAGCCTCCTCGGTCCGCTTCAGAGCCGCAAGCGCCTCGGCTTTTGTGAGCCATGCGTTACGGGAGCGCGGCGAAAGACGCAACGCCTCGTCAATCGCGGTCAGCGCTTCCTCGTGGCGCCGAAGACGGCTCAGCGTAATCGCCTTATTATTCCAGGCCACATCAAGGCGTGCATCGAGCCGGAGCGCACGCTCACAAGCTTCCAGCGCATCCTCGCATGTTTTGTACGCTTCGCGCTTGAGCAAGAGATAGGCCTTCAGATTCCACAGCTCGTCGCCGTCTGGAACAAGGTCCAGAGCGCGCTCGCAGCTCGCCAGCGCCTCGTCGCCGCGCCCGAGTCGCTCCAGGCAGTAGACCTTATACCGCCATGCAACTTCATCCTTCGGCATGCGGGCGAGCGCCCGATTGAGTGGCGAAAGCGCCCGAGCATACTGGCCGACACAGTAGAGCAGCATGCCCTGCAATCTTATGGGCGTTGCCAGCCCGGGGCTACCTTCAATGTGCGCTGGACCACCGCCAGCGCATCCTCAGCACGGCCCTGCCTCAGCAAGATGACGCACTTCTGCGTCAAGAGACCGAGATGTCGAGGGTGCCGCGCCAGTGCGCGCCCGACGAGCGCGTCGGCCTTTTCGATGTGTCCAGCATCGAGCAATGCGTGGGCACGGCGTGCAGCACGGCGCGCCGTGCGCTCTGCGAGACGAGCGCGGGCAGGTGGGACTGCGAACCCGATGGCGGCCAGTGTGACAGTCACGACGACCGCAGTGGGACCAGTCGCCAGCCCAGACACGAGCCGGTTCCCCGTAGCAAGCTGTCCAACGCCAATCGTGGCGCCCCCTAAGGCAAGCAGCAATTCCAGGAACGACCAGGCTAACTGGGGTCTGTATTGGTTGATGAAGGGCAACAAGTGTCTGACTCGCTGTGTGTGCCGCACCCCAAACAGGACGCACATGGCGATCCAGCACAGCTAGAAGGGGGTAAACGACATGTGCGACCTCCTGCAGGCGGGCGCTGCGCCATCGCCGGCTATTCGTTGAGGCCAGTATAGCAGGGGGAGGAACGCGGCAGCGTGCAGTGCACGTGTCAGCGCTGGGGCAGAGAGGTGTAGAGGATCGTCGTGAGCCAAGTCGCTTAGGGCCGTAGTGCGTTCACTAGGCAGAGTCGCCTTCCAGCAGTCGGCGCAGCTCCGCCGCCGCCTCAGGTGTGAGCGTGCCCTTCGCCTCAGCCAGGGGTAGGGCGAGGCGGGCCAGCGCGACATAGGCATCGCGCAGGGCAGCGTCGGGGTTGATACCAGCGTGTGTGTCCAGCCAGGCCAGATGGGCAGCGACAGTGCCGCTGTCGCCGCGCGCCAGCGGGCCAGTGAGCGCCTCGGGCAGGCCGACCGCTTCGAGATTGGCAACCGTCGCCTTGAGCAGTGGCAGCAGCGCCCGCAGCGCCGCCTGGGCGTCCGGCTCGAACGGCTGCCAGAGGCGAACCGCCGTCCCTAGCAGCGCCGCCACATAGTTCGAGGCTAACACGCCCGCGATGTGGTAGGGCACACGGTCCGTCGGGGCCAGGCGCACCACCTGCCCATCCAGCGCGGCGACGAGCCGCGCGAGCGCCGCGGCGAGCCGCGCATCGGCGGCTTCGAGCGCCCACGTGCAGCCGGCCAGTCGCGCGAGGATCTGCTCGACCGGCGTGCCGAGCGTGTCACGTGGGAACGTCATCAGTGGATGCAGCGCACCCACGTGCATCCCACGCTCCGCTGCCGCCGCCAGCGCCTCGGCGCCCTGGGCGCCGCTCAGATGCACGACGCTCTTGCCGGCGAGCCAGGGAACGCTCGTGGCGAGCGCCGAGATCGCATCATCCGGCACGGCGAGAATGATCAGCTCGCACGCGGCGGCGACCTCTGCTGGCTCCGCCATGGCGGTTGCGTCGGGCAGCACGCGCGCCAGCGCCGTGGCGTGCGCGGGCGTCCGCGCGCTGACAGCGGCTACCAGCGCGCCCCGCTCGGCCAGGGCGCGCGCCAGGGCGGACCCGACAGCGCCGGCGCCGATGAAGCCAATGCGGCCGAGCGCCGCCAGCCTGGACTCGCTGCCCGCCATGCAACGTACCTCCGGGAACCTCACCCCCGGCCCCGCTCCGGCGCGGAGAGGGGTGCCATGCGCCGGGATTCGTGAGTAGGGCGAGCGCGTCCGCCCGCCTGAAAGACCAGATGTTTCGCCACAGAATACACAGAGTGGCTGGAGGAAGACGTCGCCCCCGGCGCTTCCCGGCCGACTGCGCGCCGCGGCCCACCTGGTACTAGCGCTGCTCTCAGGATTGGCTCCGCCCGTCAAGGCGCAGCCAATCTTCAAGGCGAGAAGCCGTTCCCCTACGAACGCGCGCTCCGGCTCCCCCTTTCCCTTTAGGGGAGGGGCTGGGAGTGGGGGCCGTTCGCCTAGTCGAGGTAATCTTTCAGCACGCGGCTAGACTGTGGATGCCGCAGCTTGCGTATCGCGCGCTCTTCGATCTGGCGCACGCGCTCGCGCGTCACTTTGAGCTTCTTGCCCACCTCTTCGAGCGTGTGGTCGTGGTCGTCCACCAGGCCGAAGCGCAGCTCGATCACCTGGCGCTCGCGCAGCGTGAGGTTGTTCAGCACCCGCCGCACCTCCTCGCGCAGCAGTGCGCGGTCGGTGGACTCAGCAGGTCCCTGTGCCTGCGGATCCTCGATGATGTCGCCGAGGGAGTTTTCCTCTTCGTCCGAGAGCGGCGCATCCAGCGAGAAGACTTTCTCCGCCCAGACCAGCAGCTCGCTCACGCGGTCGGCGGTAATGCCCAGGCGCTCGCCGATCTGCGCGTTGGTCGGCTCGCGGCCAAGCTCCTGATACAACTGGCGCGTCATGCGCTTGACCCGCATCACCTCTTCCATGATGTAGACGGGCAGGCGGACGGCGCGCGTGCCTTCGAGGATCGAGCGCGTGATGGCTTGCTTGATCCACCATGTCGCGTAGGTAGAAAAGCGGAAGCCTTTGCTGGGGTCGAATTTCGTGACGGCGCGGATGAGGCCAATATTGCCTTCGCCGATCAGGTCTTCGAGCGACAATCCTTGCCCGACGTACTTCTTCGCGTTGGCGACGACCAGCCGGAGGTTCGCCTCGATGAGCTGGTTGCGGGCCTCGCGCTCGCCCCGCTCCACCCGCCGGGCGACTTCGAGCTCGCTCTGGGCTGACAGCAGGGGGATGCGGGAGATTTCACGCAGATACAGGCGAAGGCTATCGCTTTGTGCCAGTCCACTGATGTCCGTTGTGTCTGTCTCCGCTACCGGCTCACGCTCGCGACTGGCGCGAGCCGCACGCTCCGCTTCGAATGCCGCCGCGTGATCGTCCATACTCATGGCAGATGCTCGTTTCGTGCCGGACTACTGCCCGCGCAGTATAACACCGTGGTTGCGCTGCTGCAAGGCCATGGTGGCGTTGTTGTACAACACGGCGTGCCGAGTGTCTTTAGATTCACCAGGAAGTACCGCTTGCTGCCAAGACAGACGCGCGAGCACTCGCCTGAGTAGCGGCGCGGGCACGCTGGCACGGCCGCGCCACGCGGCATATACTGTCGTGCAACAGCGGCGTAGGCCCGACAGGAGACAGCGAAGGGGGTGTCCCATGGCGGATGACGGCCAGCGGCAAGGAACGACAGGCTACGAGCAGGCACGGCGCACGTTTCGCTGGGAGGCGCCGGCGGACTACAACTTCGCGCTGGACGTGGTTGGTACGTGGGCGGAAGATCCCGAGAAGCTGGCGATGCTGTGGGTCGGGCCGGATGGGCACGTGGAGCGCTACCCATTCGTGCACTTCGACGAGCAAAGCAGCCGCGCCGCCCATGCCTTCGAGAAGCACGGCATCGGGCAGGGGGAGCGCGTGCTGGTGATGCTGCCGCGCGTGCCGGAGTGGTGGGAGGCGATGCTCGGCCTGATGAAGCTCGGCGCCGTCGGCATCCCCTGCACGACATTGCTGACGCCCAAGGACATCCAGTATCGCGCCGACGTGGCGGAGGCGGTGGCACTGATCACGGACCGGGCAGGCGCCGAAAAGCTGGCACAGGTGCGCGCGCAGTGCCCGACGCTGCGCCTGGCGATCGTGGTGGACGAGCCGGGCGCCGACTGTCCCGCGGGCTGCGTCGGCTACCATCCCGCCGTGGATGTCGCCTCGCCGACATGGTATGGGCGACGCACCAAGAGCGACGATCCCTGCCTGATCTACTTCACCAGCGGCACGGTGGGCTATCCCAAGATGGTGCTGCACACGCATGCCAGCTATCCCCTGGCCCATACCCTCGTGACGGGACGGTATTGGCTGGACCAGCGGCCGGACGATCTGCACTGGAACCTCTCTGAGATGGGGTGGGCAAAGGCCGCGTGGAGCAACTTCTTCGGCCCGTGGGGCCACGGCGCGGCGCTCTTCATCCAGGATGCACGTGGCAAGTTCAACGCCACCGAGACGCTGGAGCTGCTGCAGCGCTACCCGATCACGACGTTTTGCGCGCCGCCCACTGCCTACCGGCTGATGGTGCAGGAAGACCTCGCACGCTACGCGTTCCCTGCGCTCCGGCACTGTGTCGGCGCGGGCGAGCCGCTGAACCCGGAGGTGATCGAGGCGTGGCGCGCCGCCACTGGGCTGACGATCCATGACGGCTATGGCCAGACCGAGACGGTTCTGCTCTGCGGCAATTTCCCTGGTGAAGAGGTGCGCCCCGGCTCGATGGGCAAGCCTTCGCCCGGCTTCGACCTCGCCGTGATCGACTACGATGGCAACGAGCTGGGGCCGGATCAGGAGGGCGACATTGCGGTGCGCGTGCGGCCGGAGCGGCCGCTGGGCCTCTTCCGCGAATACTGGCGCAATCCCGAGGCCATGAGCCGATCGTTCAAGGGCAACTGGTACCTCACCGGCGACCGCGCCTATCGCGACGCGGACGGCTACTTCTGGTTCGTGGGCCGCGCCGACGACGTGATCATCTCGGCCGGCTATCGCATTGGTCCCTTCGAGGTCGAGAGCGCACTGGTGGAGCATGCGGCCGTGGTCGAGGCGGCTGTGGTGGCCAGCCCAGATGCGACGCGTGGGGAGATCGTCAAGGCGTTCGTGATCCTGGCGCCAGGCTACACACCTGGTGAGGTGCTGGCCGTAGAGCTACAAGACCATGTAAAATCCGTCACCGCGCCGTACAAGTACCCGCGCGAGATCGAGTTCGTCACCGAGCTGCCGAAGACGATCAGCGGCAAGATCCGCCGCGTCGAGCTGCGCGAGCGCGAGCGCCGGGCCAAGCTGACGGGTGGCAACGATGGGGAGCCATTGCCTTGACGGTTCGCGGTCCGCGCTTTACACTTGAGGTAGCGTGCGAGCGTGCGCCCCAGCATGTAGCGGGCGCAGCGGAGCGAGGAATGAAGAAGGCATGAGCTCTCCCTCACCGGCCCCGGAGAAGGTGTACGTCGAGATTCCGAAGGCGAAGCCCGGCCAGGAGTATCGCGCCCCCAAGAACTACGATCAGCCGCTGTTGCAGGCACTCAGCCGCATCGTCATCGCGTTGTTCTGTCTCTCGCTGGTCGCGGTGCCCGCCGGTATCTTGGGCGCGATCATGCTGCGTCCCTCGGGCCAGTCGCTGTGGTGGCTCTTCATTCCGCTCGCCGTGCTGGTGGAGGCCTTCGCGATCTTCGTCGCCATCGGCACCTACCGCGAGGCCGTCGGCAGCGCCGGCAACGACTGGCGCGCACGCTAGCGGGCGGCCTCCACCCCCAACCCCCAACCCCTCCCCCACTGGGAGAGGGAAGCACAGAATGATTCACCACAGAGAACACGGAGCACACAAAGACCAGAAGTGAGGAGAAATCCCCTCCCTGCCTCTCCTCTGTCTGACCTCTGCGACCTCTGCGACCTCTGCGACCTCTTTGGTGAGCGTCTGGGATCCGTAGAGCGTCTGTCGCTCACCCCTCCATCGCTGCGCCGGTTCTGGCTTCCCTCTCTCCGCGCTCGCTGCCCTCTGGCTTCCCTCTCCTCGTCGGAGAGACGCGCGAGCGGCAGCGAGAAGCACCGCCAGGTGCGGAGCGGCTCTTGAGTAGAGCGGAGGGGTTGGGGCTGAGGTCCCCTACATCGCGACCCCGCCGAGCCGGCTGCCTGCGACAAAACGCACTGGCATGACCATTGTCGCCACCTCGTCATGTACTGTATATTGTATGCGGTATGCAGTATGAACGTGATTGCTGAGAGGTCAGGCCGACGATGCCACTTCCTCCCACGACGACTCCACTGGCGCGCGTGTGCTTGCGCGATGTCGCCTACGCCCAGATGCGCGACTGGATCATCGACGGCACCCTCCAGCCCGGGGAGCCGCTGCGCGACGAGGCGCTCGCCGAAGCCCTCGGCATGAGCCGCACGCCGATTCGCGAGGCGCTCCAGCGGCTGGAAGACGATGGGCTCGTCGTCACCACCGCCGCCCGGCGTACCTTCGTGAGCCCCGTCACGCTGACCCAGGCGCGCGAGGTCTTCCCCATCGTCGCCGCGCTCGAAGGGCTGGCGGGCCGGCTGGCAGCGGCACAGATGGACGACGCGGCACTCGATGAGATGCGCGCGCAGAACGCGCGGCTGGCGCAGGCGCTGGCGAGCGCAGACGCGTCGGTCGCGAGCGCCGCCGACACCGCTTTCCATGCCATTTTCATCGCGCGGGCGCAGAATGCCGAGCTCGCGGCGCTGCTGGCAGAGTTGAAATCGAAGGTTTGCCGCATCGAGCGCGCTTTCTGGGGCGCCGCCGACCGCAAGGCCTCTGTGCACGACCACGAGCAGCTGATCGCCGCTTTCGCCGCGCACGACATGGAGAGCATCCGCAGCCTCCTCGCGCTCAACTGGGAGCGTGGCCTGGAGTGGCTTGACGCCGCGCGCGGCTAGTGTCGCGTAGCAGGTAGGTAGCGTGCCTGGCGAGGGAAGGGCTGGCGGTTCATGCGCTTGCGCGATTATGTGGTGCTCTTTGCCCTGGCGTTGATCTGGGGCGCGTCATTCCTGTTCATCAAGGTGGCCGTCCAGGAGGTCACGCCCGCGGTGCTAGTCGCCGGGCGGCTGCTCTTCTCCATCGCCACGCTGTGTCTGATCGTGGCCGCGAAGCCAGCCTTGCTCGCCGGCTGGCGCCGCTACTGGCGGCTGGCGCTGGTCGCCGGCCTCGTCAACATCGCGCTACCCTTCCTGCTCATCTCCTGGGGTGAGACGCGGATCGCCAGCGGCGTCGCCTCGATCCTCAACGCCACCACCCCGCTCTTCACCGTGCTGCTGGCCAGCTGGTGGCCCGGCAACGGCCACGAGGCGCTGACCGGTGGGCGCGTAGCGGGTGTGCTGCTTGGCTTTGTCGGCGTCGGCGTGCTGGTGGGACCGGGCGCGCTGAATCTCGCGGGGACAGGCCTCGACAGCACCATCGGTGAGCTAGCGGTGCTGCTGGCCGCCGCCGCCTATGGCGTAGGTGCGTTGCTGGCGCGGCGCTACGCCGGCTCCAGCCAGCTAGTGGGGCCGCTGACAATGCAGGTAGCGGCGCTGGTCTACACGCTGCCGCTGGTCCTGATTACCGGCGTGCCGATGCGCGTGCCCTCAGCGCAAGCCATCGCCATGATGGCGATCCTGGGCGTGATGGGCACCGCCGTCGCGTACTTGCTGTACTTCTCGCTGATCCGCAATGTCGGCGCGAGCCGCACCACCGTCGTCACGTATCTATTGCCGTGCACCGCGCTGATCTGGGGCGTGACGCTGCAGCACGAGACCGTCTCGTGGAACACCCTGGCTGGTCTGCTGCTGATCTTGCTCGGCACGATGGTCACCAACGGCACGCTGCGCGGCCTGCGGCGCTCGTCCGCTGCGCGCGAAGCGCTGCCGCTGCCAGCCGAGCGCGCCGAGGCGGCGCGAGGCTAGCGCACGACACCCGCTTACCATCCGCTGGAACCGAGGGCGCTATGGCCAATCCCAGTCTCAGTCTTTCGCGCGGGCAGGTGGTCGCCACCGACCGCGCCGCCTACGCGCCAACGCGCCAACGCGTCTACGCGATGCTCGCGCTGGGTATCGTGTGCATCGCCCTGTCGGCGATCTTTACTCACTGGTCTGGCACGCCTGGGGCCGTCTCCGCCTTCTATCGGGTCGCGATCGCGGCGGTGGTGCTGACTCCGCTGATGGCCCGCGGGGTGGCGACGGGCCGGGTGTCACTGGACCGTCGAGTCTGGGCGCTAGCGGCGGTGGCTGGCATCTTTTTCGCCTCGGACCTCGCGCTCTGGGGCACCGCGCTCTTCGTGGTGCCGGTGGCCACGGCGACGCTGCTCGCCAACAATGCACCGATCTTCGTCGGCCTGGGCGCGCTGCTCCTCTTCCGCGAGCGGCTGGGGAAGGTCTACTGGCTGGGGCTGGCGGTGGCGCTCGCCGGCATGGCGGTGATTGCCGGGCACGACGTTGCCAGCGACCGTAGCCTGGGCGTGGGCGACTTGCTGGCGCTCACCGCCGGCATCTCCTACGCCGTCTACATGCTGGCGACGCAGCGCATTCGCGCCAGGCTCGATACCCTGACCTCACTCTGGATCCCTGGCGTGTCAGGTGCACTCTTTCTGCTGGTGTTCGCGCTGGCGACGCGGCAGCCGCTGCTAGGCTACTCCGGGCGCGCATACCTGGCACTGCTGGCGGTAGGGCTGATCTCACAGGTGGTGGGCTGGCTGGCCATCAACTACGCGCTCGGCCACCTGCCGGCCTCGGTGGTCTCGGTGACGCTGCTGGGCCAGCCCGTGCTGACGGCGGTGTTCGCGGTGCCGCTGCTCGGCCAGGCGCTCTCGCAGGCTCAGCTGCTCGGCGGTGCGGTGGCGCTCGTGGGCATTTATCTCGTCAACCGCGGCTTCGCGCAGCGACCGACGACCCGGTGGAACGACGCTTCCCCAGCCGCAACGAGCGCCAGCGTTGACCTGGGGAACACTGTGCGGGATGGAGATGATGTGGAAGTCCGCGCGCGATGAAACACACGCAAGAGCACCACGGGGCTGCTGCTATGGCGGGCAGTGAGCGCGCGCGGGAGCCTGCCCAGCTCCCCATCTGGCGGAATCGCGCTTATATGCTGCTCTGGAGCGGGCAGATCGGCTCCGCCGTCGGCACCGGCGTCACCCGTCTGGCGTTCCCGCTGCTGGTGCTGGCCCTGACCGGCTCGCCGGCGCAGGCCGGGTTCATCAGCGCCGCGCGCACGGTCCCGTATGTCCTGCTCAGCTTGCCCGCCGGCGCGCTGGTAGATCGCCTGGATCGCAAGCGGGTGATGCTCGTCTGCGAGGCCGGGCGCATCGTGACGCTCGCCAGTATCCCAGTGGCGTTCGTGCTGGGGCGGCCGCCCATCGCGCTGCTCTACGCCGTCTCGCTGGCCGAGGGCATATTCTACGTCTTCTTCAGTCTCGCCGAGACCGCCAGCGTGCCCAGCCTCGTCTCCAAAGACCAGCTTGCCGACGCTACGGTGCTGAACGAAGGTACCTTCACTGCGCAGCAGCTGGTCGGGTCGCCGCTGGGCGGCGTGCTCTTCGGCATCGCGCAAGCGCTGCCGTTCCTCGCCAACGCGATCTCATATGCGCTGTCTTTTGCCTCGCTGCTCTTGATTCGTGGCCGGTTCCAGCAGGAGCGCGCCGCGACATCCTTGCGCCTGCGCGAGCAGATCGCCGAGGGAGTGCACTGGCTATGGCGCCAGCGGCTGCTCCGCTTCATGGCGCTGATGACGGGCGCCGGCAGTCTGGTCTTCCCCGGCACGACGCTCATCGTCATCGTACTGGCGCAGGGACAGCATGCTTCCTCCGGCACGATTGGGGTGATCCTTACGGCGGGGGGCATCGGCGGCGTCGCGGGCATGGTGACGACGGCCTTTGTGCAGAAGCGCTTCAGCTTCGGGCAGATCATCATCACCTCTGGCTGGCTCTATGCCGCGTTCTGGCTGTTCTTTGCCGTGGCGCCTGGCCTATTCGCGCTGGGCCTGGCGCTCTTCGCCCTCAGTGTGGTGGACAGTATCTACAACATCGTGCAGTTCGGCTACCGGCGCGCGCTGATCCCAGACGCGCTGCAGGGGCGGGTCAACAGCGTCTTCCGGCTGCTGCTCTTTTCGCTGGACGCCCTTGGGCTCGCGCTGACCGGTATCCTGTTACAGCGCGTCGGCCCCATCGCGACGATCCTCATCATGGAGGTGTTTCTCGCCGCGATCGCGCTGGTGGCGACGTTCAATCCACGCGTGCGCCACGCGCCGCCGGTCTTTGGCACAGCAGCGCCGCCGCCCGCGGCAGACGAAGTGCTGGGCGCGGCCTATGCCGAGACCGCCGAGCGGTCCTAGCGACGGGACGGGGAAGGCCGCTTTGTGCGTCCCCCCAGTCACGCTGCGCTCACCATTGCTCGACGCGCGGGCCATTGATCCACCAGTTGCCGTTGAACTGCTTGTACAGGTCTGGAGCGCAGTCAGCTCGTCCGGTCAATCTGTGGGCCGGCGAGCCTGGTTCGCCTCGCGGATGACCGCCCAGGCGTCCGCCACCGGACCCACGTGCCCGAGCTTGTCGGGGTTGATCACCGCGCGGATCGTCTGGATCCGCCCGTCGAGTATATCGAGCGTCAAGGTATTGAGCACCTTGCCGTCCCGATCGCGGAAGATCGCGCCTGGCTGGCCGTTCACCTCGTGCGGCTCCACTACGCCGCCGATCCGGACGAACGGCGAGACGAGCGCGGCGAGCACCCGGGCCACGTTCTCGGCGCCGATGATGCCCCTGTCCCCGGCCCACTGTGGGGCCTTGCCGCCGCCGTCCCCGACCATCTGAACGTCAGCGGCGAGGAGCTCCCGCAGCCCGTCGACGTCCCCTTCCCTGAAGGCGTCGAAGAATCGCTCGGCGAGTTCCTCGCGCTCCTTTCGATCGGCCTCGAATCGGGGCCGGCCCGCGTCCATGTGGCGGCGCGCCCGCACTGCGAGCTGGCGGCACGCCGCCTCCGCTCGCCCCACGGCCGACGCGATCTCGGGGAAGCTGAACCCGAACACCTCCCGCAGCACGAAGACCGCCCGCTCGAGCGGGGTCAGTCGCTCGAGCAGGAGCAGCGCCGCCATCGACACCGAGTCGGCCAGCTCCGCCGAGCGCTCCGGGTCCTCGTAGGGGTCGGTCAGCAGCGGCTCGGGGAACCACGGCCCGACGTACTCCTCGCGCCGGCGGCGGGCCGAGCGCAGCACGTCGATCGAGATCCGGGTCACCGCGGCCGAGAGGAAGGCTTTGGTCGACGTGGGTTGTGTCGGGGAGGCCTCGTTGCGCAGCCAGGTTTCCTGGACCGCGTCCTCGGCCTCGCTCACACTGCCCAGTATCCGGTAGGCGATCGCAAACAGGAGCGGCCGCAGCTCCTCGGCAATGGTTGCCATGTGCAGCTACTCCCAGGCGACCTATATGCGGTGTCGGGCCTGTCAGGCCTGTCAGGCCTGTCAGATCCCCCGCCCTCAGTGTAGCATGCAGCAGCGGCGGCAGAGCAGGTGCGCAGCACGGACAGCGTGGAATGGTATGATATCCGTTCAAGGGTGTCGGCAGGAGGCCGATCGCCCCTCGATGCTCGTAGAGCGAGGCGTGCGATGACAGATACAGAGGTCGAGCGCCTGCTGGCCGAGCTCGTCACCGAGCTGGACGCGCGTGAGGTGGTCGGCATTTACCTCGGCGGTAGCTATGCGCGCGGCGCCCCGACGCTGTACAGCGACGTAGACCTCGCGCCAGTGCTGCCCGATGACGCGGCGCTGCCGCCCAAGCGCTACGAATATCGTGCGGGGCGGCTCATCAGCATCTCGCCGAAGGCGCTGATAGGCTGGCGGACGCAGATGACGCAGCCCGAGCGCGCGATCTACGCGGTGCCGAGCGTGCGCGAGCTGCGCATCCTGCTGGATAAAGACGGCTCGCTGGCGCGCCTGCAGCAGGAGGCGTTCGCGTTCCGCTGGGAGCCGCTGCAGCCGGCTGCCGATGCCTTTGCCGACAATGTGCTGCAGCAGATGCCCGAGTACGTTCACAAGCTCCTGGGCGGGATCGCCACACGGGACGAGTCCATGATGGCCTTCGCAGTGGGGGAATTCGCACACTTCGTGACGGGGGCGGTGGCGACTCAGCGCGGTATGCTGGTGGTCAGCCAGAACACGCTCTACCGGCAGCTCTGGGAGGAGCTTGGGCGGGAAAGCGCCTGGACGCGCGCGCACGCTGCGGCGGTAGGCAGCGCCGCGATGGAGCACACGCCCGTCCTGGCTCCGGTCACGCTGATCGAGCGCGCGTTCGCGGCGCTGCGCCTCTACATCGAGACGATCCGCCTGCTGCGGCCGATTCTGCTGCCAGGCACGAGGCGAGTGGCCGACGAGTCCATACGCATCATTCAGCAGGTACATCCTGGGCTGGAGCAGCAGTCGTAGCACGAGCCAGGCGTGAGCGGACGTGGAGGAAGCGGAGGAAGCGGAGGAAGCAAGGGCATGGCGCTTTCTGGCCTGGAGTTTCTGCGGCGGCACATCGAGGCGGTGTGGGACGTGCGCGTGCCGCCGCTCGCCCCCAGTGACAACGATCTGCTGCCCGGTCCAGCGGCTCCGCCGTGGTCGTTGCATCTCAGCCACCTGGCAAGCGGCGCTGTTGTGCGCTGCTGGGGCTGGACTGTGCCCCAGGAGGCGCGAAGCGCGCTGCTCGCGCGTGCGGAGGAGGCACTGGAGCGGCCGGCCAGCGAGACGGTGGGGCCGGGGATCACGCGGGAGGTCATCCTGCGTCGGGAGGCCGCGCCGCGTCTGTCACCTGTGGAGGCGGCCCGCCGCGCACGTCCCTTCACGGTGCACGGCGCCGCAACCCTGAGGGCGTCACGCATCGCGGCCCGGCTGGAGCCCGCCACCGCCCCACAGTGTGGCGTCGTTGTTGGCGACGAGGTCGTGGCACTGGCCCATAGCTCGCGCAGGACCGCCTTCGCCTGCGAGCTCGGCGTGGAAACCGTGCCGCACGCGCGCCGCAGCGGGTACGCGCTGGCCGCGACCGTGCTGTGGACGGAGGCGGTGCTGGCCGACGGCCTGCTGCCCTTCTATAGCGCGCACCTGGAAAATGCCGCCTCGCTGGCACTGGCGCACGCCGCCGGCTTCCGCGAGCTGGCGCGGGCAGCCTACATTCCCGGAGAGTCGGAATAGAGGTAGCTATGCAGTCACTTGGCGCGGTGTTGGAGCGGCTGCATACTGCCTGGGATCGCCTGCACAGTGCGCAGGGAACCATGCGCTCCTGGCACGAACCCCAGCGCACGCGACGCGCCTATGAGGCATGGCGCCACGCCTCCCCTCCCGGCAGCATTGAGCCACTACGTGCTGACGGGGCGCGTGCTGACGCCTCACCAGCACCCGAGCCGGCAGACACCCTGCGCGAGGAAGCGGTCGAACAATACCTCCGCTTTTGGATGACCAAACCCTGGCACTGGCGTGTTGAACGAGTAGAGGCGGATAGTCGCGGTCAGCTCGGCAAGCCGCGCCAAATAATGGTGATCAATGGAGCGGTCTGGTGGGTTTGGACCCAGGACGAGAAGCACAAGGTGCACACCAACGCGCGGGCCGCGCATCCAGAAGAGCAGAAGCATGACGGAGTGGATCGGGCGCTGCTTGTCAGAGGGTATTTGGAAAGGGGATCAAGGAGTCCTGGCCGCCAAGCGAGCGAGCATCAGGCGGCTCATGGCAGTATACACCATGGCCGTGCTCGTCGCCGGCAAATACTCGTCATCCTTG
>Ga0070706_100002474_pt1 | contig 18615 bp, 15 predicted proteins | sample KBSK5501metaG_FD_65476 | JGI IMG/M metagenome (GOLD analysis project Ga0070706, IMG submission 65476) | Corn, switchgrass and miscanthus rhizosphere microbial communities from Kellogg Biological Station, Michigan, USA - KBS K5-50-1 metaG | ecosystem: Host-associated > Plants > Roots >... | reverse complement strand
GCGCCTCCGGGGCGCTTAGCGCGCTGCCTTCCCTCGTCGCTCCTTCGCTCGTTCCTCGCTCCTCGCTCCTCAGTCCAGGCAGCGCCGCGCCCCTTCGGCGCGTCAGTCCAGGCGACGCCGCGCCCCTCTAGCTCGCTCATCGCCCGGCGAACGTGGCCTTCCCAGGCCCATTCTCGACGAAACTGTGCATTCCCGTGCGCTGGTCTTCGGTGGCGAACAGCCCGGCGAAGTGCAGCCGCTCGATCTCGAGCCCAGTATCGAGGTTCACTTCCAGGCCCTCGTCAATGGCCTGCTTGGCGGCGCGCAGGGCGGCAGCAGGGCCCGCGGCATACCGGCCGACGAGATCACGGGCCGCCTGATAGACGTCCGCGTCAGGTACAACCCTGTCCACCAGGCCGATGGCGAGTGCCTCCTGCGCGCCGACAAACCGGCCCGTGTAGACGATGTCCTTCGCCCTGGCCGGCCCGACCAGGCGGGGCAGGCGCTGCGTGCCCCCGGCCCCGGGGATGATGCCAAGCAAGATCTCCGGCTGGCCGGCCCGCGCACTCTCACCCGCGACCCGGAAATCGGCGCAGAGCGCGAGTTCGAGCCCGCCGCCCAGTGCGTACCCGGTCACCGCCGCGACCACCGGCTTGGGAATCTTCGCGACCGCGGTGAACGATTCCTGCAACCGCCGCGTGTCGGCCGCCATCTGGCTGTAACCGGCCTCGGCCATCTCCTTGATGTCGGCGCCGGCCGCGAAGACCTTCTCCCCGCCGTAGAGGATCACGGCACGGATCGCCGGGTCCTGCGAGACCTGCGCGGCGGCCGCCGCGATCTCACCCTGGACCTGAGCGTTGAGCGCGTTCATCGGCGGCCGGTCGAGCCGGATCGTGGCCACGGCCTGCTCAGTTTCCACGTGGACGAAGTCGCCCATGCCGCACCTCCATGCCCGGGCCACGATCTTACGGGAGAGCCAGCCGCGGCCGGCCGGTGAGCCCAGGACAGAGACCCCAGGACCGGCCGCCCAGGGCCGGAAATGCCGTGCCAAGCCAGGCCAGGCCGGGCCCGGCCCGGCCTGGCACGGAGCCAGGACCAGGAAGCCAGGCCACGGCCAAGCCGATGTGCCCTCCAGGTGGGCTTAATCCCGTGGTTCCGGGAGCTACTCCCCGGCCGCCCGCGGCAACGGCACCTCCGGGTCGTCCAGGAATGCCTGAATCTCTGCCTCGCTGTAGCGGCGATGCCCGCCGAGCGTCCTGATCGAGCGGAGCTTGCCCTGCTGCGCCCACCGGGTGACGGTCTTGGGGTCGACCCGGAATAGCGCGGCCACCTCCGAAGGAGTCAGAAGTCGGTTCTCGGGACGGATGTCTGGCCTCACGATGACGGTGTCCTTTCACGTGCGGGAGAGCCGACGCAAACAACGGAAAGTGACACGGCGGCGTCATGCGACTGGCATAACGCGATGCGGTCTGTCATGGCCCCCCCAGGGCTTTGCGGATACCCCTGGCACAGCACCGGCACGTAGCGGCTGAGCAGGCGATACATGCTAGACGCCATACACGGCGCAACGGTTTACTTGCGCCACGTAACACGTGAGCCGGCGATGCCGCACAGAATCGGGCACCCTGTGCGGTCAGTGACGGCACAGGGGTGAGAGCGGCCGCCGTCGGCTGCTCAGCGCAAATCGCCGGTCGTCATCCCGGCCGGCACCTCGGGCAGGGTGACGAGGCCCATCTCCGCGGCCGAGGCCAGCAGGGGGTGGTGGGGCACCACCCGCACCGTGTACCCGGCCGGCCCAGGCCGGCCGAGCTCGGCGTCGCCGGCGTACCGGGCCACCCCATCCTCCCCGGGCGCCTGATCGACGGTCAGCGCGTTGCAGTCCGGGTTGATGATCTCGTCCTCGTCGCCGAGCCTGCCGTAGACGACCTCGACGGTCACGTCGTCGGGCGTCAGCGTCCCCAGCCGGACGCTGGCCCGCACGACCAGCTTGCCGCCCGGGACCTGATCGCCGTCGAGCGCCTCCACGTGCTCGATGGCGACCCCACTCCAGGCCAGCTTCACCCGTCGCTTCCAGGCGGCGAGTTCCCGGGCCGCGGCGAAGGTCCCGGGTGCGTCCGCGCTGCCATCCGCGAGCGCGCGGGATGCCCGGGCCGCGGGCAGGTACAGCTCCGTCGCGTACTCGCGCACCATCCGGGAGGCCTGGACCCGGGGGCCGAGGGCGCGCAGCGTGTGCCCGACCATTTCCAGCCAGCGGCGGGGCAGCCCGTCCGGGCCAGCGTCGTAGAACAGCGGCGCCACCGTCTGGCCGAGCAGGTCATAGAGGGCGGCCGACTCAAGCTCGTCCCGGCGATCCGGGTCGGCCACGCCGGCCGCCGAGGGGATCGCCCAGCCGTCGGCGCCGTCGTACCACTCGTCCCACCAGCCGTCCCTGACGGACAGGTTCAGGCCGCCGTTCAGCGCCGACTTCATGCCGGACGTGCCGCACGCCTCCAGCGGGCGGAGCGGATTGTTCAGCCACACGTCGCACCCCTGCACCAGGGCCTGGGCCATGGCCATGTCGTAGTCGGGCAGGAACACGACGCGATGCCGCACCTTCGGGTCGTCGGCGAACTTGACCATCTGCTGGATCAGCCGCTTGCCGCCGTCGTCGGCCGGATGCGCCTTCCCGGCGATGATGATCTGCACCGGCCGGACCGGGTCGAGGAGTAGCGCGGTGAGCCGGGCCGGGTCGTGCAGCATCAGGGTGAGCCGCTTGTAGGAGGGCACCCGGCGGGCGAAGCCGATGGTCAGCAGGTTCTCGTCGAGCACCTCGTCCGTCCAGACCAGTTCCGCGTCGCTGGCCCCGCGCTGCCGCCAGGAGGCGCGCAATCGCTGCCGGGCCTGCGCGACAAGCTGCGACCGGAGCGCGCGCCGGATCTCCCACTGCCGCGCGGGGGCGGTGTGCGCGACGCGCTCCCAGGCGTGCCCGTCCTCCGGCAGCGTCGCCGCGGCCGCGGCCGGTTCCGCTCCCGCGACCGCCAGGTCCAGGATCTGCCTGGCGACCCAGCTGGGGGCGTGCACCCCGTTGGTGATCGACCCGATCGGCACCTCCGAGGTGTCGAATCCCGGCCACAGGCCAGCGAACATCTCCCTGCTGACCTGTCCGTGCAGCCTGCTCACGCCGTTGACCCGCTGCGCGAGCCGCATGCCCATCACGGCCATGTTGAAGACGGTGGGGTCGCCGCCTGGAAAGGTCTCCGCCCCCAGCGCGAGCACCCGGTCGCAGGGCAGCGCCGGGTCCGCCGCCGGGCCGCTGAAATGGCGCTCCACCAGCTCCCGGGTGAACCGGTCGATCCCGGCCGGTACCGGCGTGTGCGTGGTGAACACGGTGCCTGCCCGGCACAGCTCGATCGCCTCATCGAAGCCGAGTCCCTGGCAGGCGTACTCACGGATCCGCTCCAGGCCGAGGAAACCGGCATGGCCTTCGTTGGTGTGGAAGACCTCGGGCGCCGCATGCTCAGTGAGCCTGCAGAACGCGCGCACCGCCCGCACGCCGCCGATGCCAAGCAGCAGCTCCTGCCAGAGTCGGTGGTCGCTGCCGCCGCCGTACAGCCGGTCGGTGATCTCACGCAGGGCGGGCTCGTTTTCCTCCACGTAGGAATCGAGCAGCAGCAGCGGAACCCGGCCCACCTGCGCGAGCCAGATCTGGGCGGCGAGCACGCGGCCCGCATCCAGGGCCACGGTGACCCGGGTCGGTGACCCATCGGAGTCATGGAGCAGCGAAAGCGGGAGCCCGTTCGGGTCGTTCGACGGGTACCGCTCCATCTGCCAGCCCTCGGCGGACAGCGACTGGGTGAAGTAGCCGTGCCGGTAGAGCAGACCCACGCCGATGAGCGGCACGCCAAGGTCGCTGCCAGCCTTGAGATGATCCCCGGCCAGGATGCCCAGCCCGCCCGAGTACTGGGGCAGCGCTTCGGTGATCCCGTACTCCGGTGAGAAGTAGGCGATCGCTGCGGGCGGCGGCCCATCGCCCGCCGATCCGCCGGCCGCCTCAACCGCGCTCACCTGGTACCAGCGCGGCCCGGACAGGTACTCGCGCAGCTCGTCGGTGGCCTCGCCAAGCCGGTGCAGGAAGGCCTGATCGGTCGCGAGGGCGGCCAACTGAGCCGCCGGTACCTCGCCGAGCAGGGTCACCGGATCGTGTCCGGACGCCTCCCACCCGGCCGGATCGATCGCGGCGAACAGCTCGCGGGTGTCGGCATGCCAGGACCAGCGGAGGTTCAGCATGAGCTCACGCAGCGGGCTGAGCGGGCCTGGCAGGGCGGTGCGCACGGTAAACCGGCGGATGGCTCTCACGGGGAGTGACCTTATAGCTGAACGAAGGCTCGTCAGCACTCACCCGGGCAAGCTCGCGGCCCATGTGGCATTTGTCTCAGCCCGGCGGGATGGCCAGAACGCTACTGGCCAGGCCCGCCTCGCGCTGGCCCAAGGTCACTCGGTAGCGTTTGGTGGTGATCGGACGAATCCCCATCCTTGACGTCCAGCCCGTTCTGGAGTGCGGACGGCGGCCAGCCAAGGCGGTAACCGGCGAGACGTTCCCCGTCAGCGCGACCGTGTTCCGGGAGGGACACGAGATGCTCGGCGCGGGCGTGGCGCTGATCAGCCCGGACGGCCAGCAGCAGCCGCTCGTCACCATGCGCGAGCTGGCCCCTGGCACCGACCGCTACGGCGCGGATGTCACGGTCACCTCGGAGGGGCCCTGGCGCTTCCGGATCGAGGCCTGGGGCGACCCGATCGCGCACTGGCTGCACGACGCGGCCATCAAGATCCCGCGCGGCCAGGATGTGGAACTCGTGCTCACCGAGGGCGCGCTCCTGTTCGACCGGGCAGCGAGGTCCGCGCGGCCGGTCAGGACCGGCCAGGGCCGGGCGGCCGGCGCCCGCTGGGTGGACGCCGCCCGGGCGGCCGAAAGGGCGCGCGCCGCCCGGGCCGCGTATATGGCCGCGGCGGCGCGGCTCCGTGATCCGGCCCTCCCGCCCTGGGACCGGCTCGCGGCCGCCACGGGCGAGGAGATCACCGCGATCCTGGCCAGCTACCCGCTGCGTGATCTGGTCACCCGGTCGGCCAGGTTCCCGGTGACCGTGCACCGGCAGCGGGCCCTCTACGGGGCCTGGTATGAATTCTTCCCGCGCTCCGAAGGGGTGCAGGCCGACCCGATGGGCCGCCGGGAGCCCGCCGGCGGGACGCTGCGCAGCGCCGCCTGCCGCCTGGAGGCGATCGCGGGCATGGGGTTCGACGTGGTCTACCTGCCGCCGATCCACCCGATCGGGACCACCGCCCGGAAGGGAGCCAACAACGTACTGCACGCGGGCGCCGGAGATCCCGGCTCACCGTGGGCGATCGGCTCGCCCGAGGGCGGCCACGACACCGTCGACCCGGCCCTCGGCACGCTGACGGATTTCGACGCGTTCGTCGCCCGCACCAGGGAACTCGGCATGGAGATCGCTCTCGACTTCGCGCTGCAGACCTCGCCCGATCATCCCTGGGTGAGCGAACACCCCGAATGGTTCACCACCCGGGCCGACGGCAGGATCGCCTACGCCGAGAACCCGCCCAAGAAATACCAGGACATCTACCCGCTCAATTTCGGCGACGACCCCGAGGGCCTGTACGCCGAGGCGCTACGGGTGCTCCGGCACTGGATGGCCCACGGGGTCAGGATCTTCCGGGTCGACAACCCTCACACCAAGCCGCTGCCGTTCTGGGAGCGGCTGCTCGCCGAGGTGGCCCGCACGGACCCCGACGTGCTCTTCCTGGCCGAGGCCTTCACCCGCCCCGCCATGATGCACACCCTGGCCAAGATCGGCTTCCACCAGTCGTACACCTACTTCACATGGCGCAACAGCGCTGCTGAGATCATCGAGTACATGCTCGAGCTGGCCGGGTCGGCCGCCGCCTACATGCGGCCCAACTTCTTCGCCAACACCCCGGACATCCTGCACGAATACCTGCAGCATGGCGGGCCGCCCGCGTTCAAGATCCGCGCCGTGCTGGCCGCCATGCTGTCGCCGTCGTGGGGCATCTACTCCGGCTACGAGTTGTCCGAGAACACCCCGATACGGCCGGGCAGTGAGGAGTACCTCAACTCGGAGAAATACACATACCGGCCGCGGGACTGGGCTCGGGCGGAGATCGGGCCGCACGGCATCGCTCCGTTTGTCAGGCAGCTCAACGCGATCAGAAAAGCCCACCCAGCGCTGCACTGGTTGCGTAATCTACGGTTCCATCACGTCGACCAGCCTGACCTGCTCTGCTTCTCCAAACGCCGACCGCATGGCGGGGACACAGTCCTGGTTGTCGTGAACCTTGATCCGCACCAGGCTCACGAGGCCACGGTCTGGCTCGATCTGGCCGCACTAGGAATGGAAGGCCACGCCGAGTTCGTTGTGACCGACGAGCTATCCGGCCAGGCCTACCGGTGGGGCCAGGCTAATTATGTGCGCCTCGACCCGGCAACCGAGCCCGCACACATCTTCAGCGTCACACCAGACCCGCCCGGCTGATGGCGCCCGATATATCCGCAGGAGACGCCAGTGGTCAAAGAGCCTAACCCGGGCCGTCCCGGCCCCGCGGGCCTCTCGCTCCCACCGAACGTGCCCAGTTTCGCCGCAGGTCCCGGTGAGCCCATTCCGGACTCCTTCGAGAAGCCACGCGATCCGCAGTGGTACAAGCGCGCGGTCTTTTATGAGGTCCTGGTCCGCGGGTTTCACGATTCCAACGGGGACGGCACCGGCGATCTGCGCGGCCTGACCGAGCGGCTCGACTACCTCCAGTGGCTCGGGATCGACTGCATCTGGCTGCTGCCGATCTATTCCTCGCCGCTGCGCGATGGCGGATATGACATCTCCGACTTCACCTCTGTCCTGCCGGACTTCGGGCACATCGGGGATTTCGTCGAGCTGGTCGATGCCGCGCACGAGCGCGGCATGCGGGTCATCGCCGACCTCGTGATGAATCACACCAGTGACGCGCACCCGTGGTTCCAGGAGTCCCGCAGCGACCCCGAGGGCCCGTACGGTGACTTCTACGTCTGGTCGGACACCGACGACCGGTACGCCGAGGCGCGGGTCATCTTCGTCGACACCGAGCAGTCCAACTGGACCTATGACCCGGTCCGCGGGCAGTACTACTGGCACCGGTTCTTCGCTCACCAGCCCGACCTGAACTACGAGAACCCGCGGGTCCAGGAAGCCATGATCGAGGTGCTGCGGTTCTGGCTCGATCTCGGCATCGACGGGTTCCGGCTGGACGCCGTGCCCTACCTCTACGAGCGGGAGGGCACGAACTGCGAGAACCTGAAGGAAACCCACGAGTACCTGAAGCGGATCCGGACCGAGGTGGACCGGCTCTACCCCGACCGGGTGCTGCTCGCGGAGGCCAACCAGTGGCCGGCCGACGTGGTGCAGTATTTCGGCGATCCCGAGACCGGCGGCAACGAGTGCCATATGGCGTTCCACTTCCCGCTGATGCCGCGCATATTCATGGCCGTGCGCCGCGAGCAGCGGTACCCGATCTCGGAGATCATGGCCCAGACCCCGCAGATTCCCGGCAGCTCCCAGTGGGGCATCTTCCTGCGCAACCACGACGAGCTCACGCTGGAGATGGTCACCGACGACGAGCGTGACTACATGTGGGCCGAGTACGCCAAGGACCCCCGGATGAAAGCCAACATCGGCATCCGGCGCAGGCTCGCCCCGCTGCTCGACAACGACCGCAACCAGCAGGAACTGTTCACCGCGCTGCTGCTCTCGCTGCCCGGATCGCCGGTGCTCTACTACGGCGACGAGATCGGGATGGGCGACAACATCTGGCTCGGAGACCGGGACGGGGTGCGCACCCCGATGCAGTGGACGCCCGACCGCAACGCGGGCTTCTCCAGTTCTGACCCGGCCCGGCTCTACCTGCCGATTCTCATGGACCCCATCTACGGCTACCAGGCCCTGAACATCGAGGCCCAGCAGCACAACGCCGGCTCGCTGCTGCACTGGACCAAGCGGATGATCGAGATCCGCAAGCGGCACCCGGTCTTCGGCCTGGGCGGCTACGAGGAACTGAGTTCCTCGAACCCGAGCGTGCTGGCGTTCGTCCGGGCCTACGACGGGACCGGTCACTGGCCGGAGGGGATGGACGTCACGGACCGCATCTTGTGCGTCAACAACCTGTCCCGGTTCCCGCAGCCGGTCGAACTCGACCTGAGGCGTTTCCGGGGGGTCACCCCGGTGGAGTGCATGGGCGGGGTGATCTTCCCGCCGATCGGGGAGCTCAGCTACCTGCTCACCCTGCCGGGTCACGGTTTCTACTGGTTCCAGCTCCCGGCACCCAGAGGAGAGCATCCGCGCTGACGCGGGGAGGATTACGGAATCCAGGCGTGGCCCGACCCCACATTCAGGGAATGGTGATCTTCAACGGCCTACATGTTTGCCGTGGACGGGGTAGACCGGAACCATGACATTTGCGGACGGGATAGACCTGAACCATGACATTTGAGGAAACGCTGGCGGCATGGATCCCGACCCAGCGGTGGTTCGCTGGCAAGGGTGCCAGGATCCTGGATCTGGCGATCGTGGCTGACACCGAGCTGGCGGGCGGCGACCCAGGGCTGCGGCACCTGATCATCGACGTGTCGCAGGCCAGCAGCGTCGATTCCTACCAGGTATTCGTGGGCCTGCGGAAACGAATCCCGGACCGGCTCGAGCACGCGGTCATCGGCAGCGCCGGCGCCGGCGCCGACGTGGGCGCCGGCCGGCTGATGGCCTATGACGCGCTGCACGACCCGGAGCTCACCAGGCTCCTGCTGGCTGCCATCGCCGCCGGCCAGCAGGTCGCCCCGGTGCGCTTCGCCCGGGAGCCCGACGTGGCGATCGACACCGACCTGGACAGCCTGGTGCTCACCGGCGAGCAGAGCAACACCAGCCTGATGTTCGGCGAGATCAGCATCCTCAAGGTGTTCCGCCGGCTGTCCCCCGGCCCCAACCCCGACCTCGAGGTGCCCCGCGCGCTGGCCAGGCTCGGCTCGCAACACGTGGCCGAGCCGCTGGGCTGGATCGAGACCCGGATGGACGGCGCGCCGACCGTCCTCGGCATCCTGTCCCGGTACCTGCGAGCCGCCTCCGACGGCTGGTCCCTGGCCGCGGCCAGCGTGCGCGATCTCTACGCGGGCGAGGACATGCGCGCCGCGGACGCCGGCGGGGACCTGGCCGGCGAGGCCCACCGGCTCGGCGTGGCCACCGCCGAGGTGCACCGGGACCTCGCGGAGGCCTTCGGCACCGACGAACTCCCCGCGGAGGCCACCGGTGACCTGGCCCGGCAGATGTTCCACCGGCTGGAGGTGGCCCTGGCCGCCGTCCCGGAACTTGGCCGGCACGCGGACTTGATCGGCTCCGCCTTCTCCGACCTCGCCAAGCTGGGCCAGCCGCTGCTCGTGCAGCGGGTACACGGCGACTACCACCTCGGCCAGGTCATGCGCACCCAGACCGGGTGGGTGGTGCTGGACTTCGAAGGGGAGCCCGCCGTCCCGCTGGCCCAGCGCCGGGCGCGCTCCCCCGCGCTCCGCGACGTCGCCGGCATGCTCCGCTCGTTCGACTATGCGGCCCGGCACCAGCTACGCTCTCATGCCGACCAGGAGCGCGTGCAGCACGCGGCCCGTGAGTGGGTGCGGCGCAACCAGGCGGCGTTCTGCTCCGGGTACGCCGAAGCTGGCGGAATGGATCCTTACTCGCACGCGACACTGCTGCGCGCGCTCGTCCTCGACAAGGCGGTGTATGAGGTGATGTACGAGGCCAGGAACCGGCCCGACTGGCTCCCCATCCCGCTCGGCTCGATCGCAGACTCCTGAGATGGCCAGGGAGATGGTGACCAACCCGGACCCGTCCGCGCCGGTCAGCGTGGGGGAGATCGACCGGATCGTGGCCGGTACCCACCACGACCCGCATTCCGTGCTCGGCGCGCACCCAGTCGCGGGCGGCGTTATCATCCGCGCGCTGCGGCCGCTCGCCAAGACAGTGAGCGTGGTCCTGCCCGACGGCACACGTTTCCCGATGGAGCACGTCCACGAGGGCGTCTTCGCCGTCACGCTCCCGGCGTCCAAGGTGCCCGACGTGCCCGACTACCGGCTGGCGGTCACCTATCCGGGCCCCGACGGCGGGCCGCCGCTGCCTGAAACGCTCGTCGACGACCCCTACCGGCACCTTCCCACGCTCGGTGAAATGGATCTGTACCTGATCGGCGAGGGCAGGCACGAGCAGCTCTGGCAGGTGCTCGGGGCACATGTGCACCGGCCGGACGGCTCGTCGGCGACCAGGGAAGACCGCGGCGCCGGGGCGACGGCAGATCCTGGGGTTGAATCGTTGGGTAAGGATAGTTCTGGGGTGAATGCGGCGTTCGAGCCCCTGGTCGGGACGTCATTCGCGGTCTGGGCGCCAAACGCGCGCGGAGTGCGGCTGATCGGGGACTTCAACCACTGGGACGGCCGGGGCCACCCGATGCGCTCGCTCGGCGGAGCCGGGGTCTGGGAGATCTACCTGCCCGGGGCCACCGAGGGCGCCCGGTACAAGTTCGACATCTGCGCGCCCGACGGCCAGTGGCGGCGCAAGGCCGACCCGATGGCCAACCTGGCCGAGCGGCCGCCCGCGACCGCGTCCGTGGTGTACAGCTCGAGTTACGAATGGGGCGACGGGGACTGGCTGGCCGCGCGGAGGCAGGGCGAACGGGTGCGCGAGCCGGTCAGCATCTACGAGGTGCACCTCGGGTCCTGGCGTCCCGGGCTGTCCTACACCGATCTCGCCGAGGAACTGACTGACTACGTGGCCGGGCTCGGCTTCACCCATGTGGAGTTCCTGCCGGTCGCCGAGCACCCGTTCGGCGGCTCCTGGGGCTACCAGGTGACCTCGTATTACGCGCCCACGTCACGGTTCGGCACGCCCGACGAGTTCCGCCACCTGGTGGACCGGCTGCACCAGGCGGGCATCGGCGTCATCCTCGACTGGGTGCCCGCCCACTTCCCGCGCGACGACTGGGCGCTGGCCCGGTTCGACGGCACCCCGCTGTATGAGCACCCCGACCCGCGCCGCGGCGAGCACCCGGACTGGGGCACCTACATCTTCAACTACGGCCGCAATGAGGTACGCAACTTCCTGGTCGCCAACGCCCTGTACTGGCTGGAGGAGTTCCATGTGGACGGGCTCCGGGTGGACGCGGTGGCCTCCATGCTCTACCTCGACTACTCGCGGACCGAGGGCCAGTGGACGCCGAACCAGTTCGGCGGCCGGGAGAACATAGAGGCGGTGTCCTTCCTCCAGGAGGTGAACGCCACCTGCTACCGGCGGGACCCGGGGATCATGATGATCGCCGAGGAATCCACCGCGTGGCCCGGGGTGACCCGTCCGGTGCACCTAGGCGGGCTGGGGTTCGGCTTCAAGTGGAACCTGGGCTGGATGCACGACACGCTGACCTACTTCTCGCACGACCCGGTGTTCCGTCACTACCACCACAACGAGATCACGTTCTCGCTGATGTACGCGTTCAGCGAGAACTTCATCCTGCCGCTCTCACACGACGAGGTCGTGCACGGCAAGGGGTCGCTGCTGGGCAAGATGCCGGGCGATGACTGGCGGCGTTTCGCCGGGCTGCGGGCGCTGCTGGCCTACATGTGGGCGCACCCGGGCAAGCAGTTGCTGTTCATGGGCTCCGAGTTCGGCCAGGGCGCCGAGTGGTCGCAGGAGCGCGGCCTCGACTGGTGGTCGCTGGACGACGACTATCACTCCGGGACACGCCGCCTGGTTCACGACCTCAACGAGGCCTACCGGTCCGCCCCCGCGCTCTGGGCGCTCGATTACTCACCGGAGGGGTTCGGCTGGATCGACGCGAATGACGCCGCGGGGAACACCCTTTCGTTCCTGCGCTTCTCCGGCAGTTCTGGCCAGCCAGGCGGTTCCGGCGAGACGGGCGAAGGCGGGGAGCCGGGCGGTGGCGGGGAGCCGGGCGGTGGCGGGGAGCCGGGCGGTGGCGGGGAGCCGGGCGGTGGCGGGGGGCCGGGCGCCGGAGCCGCTGTGCTCGCCTGCATCGCGAACTTCTCGGGAGATCCGCATTCGCAGTACCGGGTCGGGCTGCCGCAGGCCGGCCGGTGGCGCGAGGTGATCAACACCGACGCCCAGGGCTATGGCGGCAGCGGAGTCGGCAACCTGGGCGTGGTCGACGCCGTCCCGGAGCCCTGGCACGGCAGGCCGGCCTCGGCCGTGATCACCCTTCCGCCACTCGGCGTCCTATGGCTGGTCCCAGAAGCCTGACGCGCGGCGGTCACCGGTAGGCGCTGATGGCGAGCTTGGCCGCGAGGGCCAGGCCGCAGATGGCGATGAAGATGCGCAGCGCCCGCCCTGGGAGCCTGCGCACCAAGGATGGCCCGGTCCAGCCGCCGATCAGGAAACCCGCCGCGAGCGGCACCACGAAAGACCAGTGCACCGGGCCGAACATCGCGAAACCCACCGCCGCCACGGCATTGGCCAGCCCGGAGACGACGTTCTTGATCGCATTGGTCCTGGCCATCGACTCGTTGAGGATGGGGGTGAGCACCGCGAGCAGCAGGATGCCCGCGGCCGCGCCGAAATACCCGACATAGATCGCGACGCAGAACAGCGCGGCCAGCAGCAGCGTGCTGTGCTCGCCGCCGGCCCGCCTGGCCCGCCGCTCCGGCCTCTGCTGCACCAGGAGGACCAGCGACGCGCCGCCGATCAGGAACGGGGCAACGTCCTCGAACGTCCGGGCCGGCGTGACCAGCAGCAACGCAGCGCCCGCAGCGCCGCCCAGGGCGGCGACCAGGCCGAGGCGGCGAATCCGGCGCCACTGGCCAGCCAGTTCCGGCCGTGAACCCGCTGTCGCGCCGACGCCGGTGAATAGCAGGGCGACGGTGTTCGTCACGTTCGCCGACAGCGGCGGCAGGCCGAGAGCGAGCAGCACCGGGTAGGAGACCACGGACGCCAGGCTCGCCACCGTGCTGACGATGCCCGCCAGGACGCCGGCCCCGAGCAGCACGAACACCTCGGCAGCGGTCACCTCCCGACCCAAGCACAACCCAGGCCCCACGCGCCGTGACGTGGCACACACCCCCACACTGGGTAGTGATCATGTATGACAGAAGCTGCTCGGGCACTGGCGCCTGCTGTGCGCACCGCCTACCACGAGGAACTCGATCCGGCGCACCGCAGCGCGCTGCTCAGCTGGCTCGCCTTCAGCGCCACGTTCGCCGTGACGCGCGGCATCACGTACAGCATCCGGGCCGGTAAGGGCCCGTTCGGCAACCTCAGCGCGGGCGGCGAGCACCTGCATCATTACCTGTGGGGGATCGGGATGCTGACCGGGGTGGGCGCCGTCGCGGTCCGCGGCGAGGACCGGCACCGCAGGCATCCGGCGGTGGCGCTCAGCTACGGCGCGGGACTGGCGCTCATCGTCGACGAGTTCGCGCTGCTGCTCGACCTGAAGGACGTGTACTGGGCTAAGCAGGGACGCATCTCGATCGATCTCGGCGTCGGCGTCAGCGCACTGGCGGGGTCATGCTTCGCGGCGCGGCCGGTCATGCGCGCGGTGCGGCCCATAATGCGGTCCGCGTGGCACGAGTGCCTGCACGTGGCCAGCCGCGCGCGCGTCACCGGACAGTGATCCTAGGCACCTCGCCGGGATAGCCGGTGAATGTGCCGTGTGCCCGCGCTACCCGCCGCCCGGTACCGTGACGCCCATCTCGATCCGCGGCGCCGCGGCGGGGTTCAGCCATCGCAGGACCTTCAGCAGTTCGCCCATCGGCAGCGTCACGCAGCCCGCCGTGGGCATGCCGATGTTGACATGCAGGAAGATCCCGCTGCCGAGCCCGGGCGTACGTGCGGTGTTGTACCCGATGACGGCGCCGTAGTCATACCCGGACACATCCATCGGCTCGGGTCCCGCGCCGGGGCTGTGGTACCGGTCATCCACCCACTCGTTGTAGAGCGGGCTCGACGGGTCGTCGTCCCAGAAATCGAAGGCATGCGCCATCCGGTAGGGAAAACGCACTCCTGGATCAGGGGCCGCCCCAAAGAAAAATCCGAAGCCGAACGTTCCAGACGGGGTACGGCCGTCGCCCTCCCGTTTGGCGCCGGGTAGGGCCATCCCGTCGCGGCCGATCCAGGCGGCCCATGGCCCAAAGATTCGCCGCCATTGCCCGCTCACCTGCTGATAGGCGGTGAGTTCCGCCTGCGTCGCCGCGTAGGACGCCGCCGTCACGGTGACAAGCTGGCCGGCCCCCGCGACTGCCCCCTGGCCCGCAACCGTCCCCTGGGCTCCGGCCGTCCCCTGGGGTCCAGCGGTCCCCTGGGGTCCGGCGGTCCCCGGGGCGGAAGATGTCGGAGGATCGGGTGTCGCCGGGCTGGCGGATGCGGCCCGGGCCGGGCCTGACACCGAGGCCGCCCGCGTCGGCGAGGCCGGCCCATGGGCGTCCCCGGCCACGGCACACCCGGTGACGCCGAGGACCGCGGCGGCCAGGCCAGCCACGCCCGCCCTCACTAGCAATCCGCCCCACCTCGCCCAGCAGGGAACCAACCCCGATTCATCGCAGACCACGGTACTGCCCGAACTGGCCCGGCTGCCCGGCTGGCTGGCTGTCGATTTCCGCCGCGCCGTTCGTCGGGTAAGTGAGACGGGCGCGCAGGGCGCGCACCCCGGGGAGACCAGGCGCTTGACTGCCGGTCTCTCCGACCACGAGAGGAGTGGCAGATGACCAAGTACCTGTACCTGTACCGTGGCCCGGCGCCGCCGATGGACCAATTCACAGCCGAGCAGTCAGCCGAGCAGATGCAAGCGTGGGCCGAATGGATGGGGCGCATCGGGTCCGCACTGGCCGACGGCGGCGCGCCGTTCGGCGCGCGCTTGGCGGTCAGCGACGACGGAACGAACCCGCCGCCCAGCGACCAGAACGGCTACACGATCGTCGAGGCCGACAGCCTCGACGCCGCCCGTGCGCTGACCGACGGCCACCCATTCCTGTCCGAGGGCAAGGGTCAGTTCAGTATCGAGATATTCGAACTCGTCCCGATGTAGCCGTCGCGGCGGGCCCAGCCGCTGGTGATCTGCAGGCGTCCGACCGGGGCGGATGCCTGCAGATTCCCTGGGCCGTGCCGGGTCAGGCGTCAGAGCAGGCCGAGCAGCCAGCGCGGGCCGGTGACGGCCGCCCCGGCGGCCGTGCTCCGGCGGCGCAACTCGCGGTCGGCGGTCACCACCAGGCGGCGGCCGTCAGTCTCCGCCGCCAGGGCGGCGACCGTGTCGTCGCCGCTGCCGCGGGCGGCCACCACCACGACGCCGTCGTCGGCCTTGGGCCCGTACCCGGACCGTGCCGCCAGGCGGTCGGCGGCGGCACGGGCCGCTCCCTCGATGACCAGGACGATGTGCGGGAACCAGCGATCCAGGGCCGGGCCGGCTGCCCCGTCGGGAAATGACGTCACGCCACGAGTGCTCAGCCTGGCCAGTTCGTCGTGCAGGCGCACGGCAGCGCCGGCCCGGTCCCGCCACCATCCGTCGGCGCGTGCGCCCATGACGTTCGCGCCGTCCACGATCACAGTGACAGGTTGCAGCGCGTCCCGGATAACCGGCCATGCCTCCGCGAACCCGGGGTGCAGGGGCAGCGACTCGACGCTGCCGGTCGGCACCCAGCGGGCCTCGGTCGCTTCCCGGCTCGCCGCACGCACCGGAAACGCCGACCGCGCGCTCGCGATCAGCGTCTCGTAGGACCAGCCGCCGTGATCGTCGATCAGCACGCCCTCGATCCGCACCGCGCCGGGAGGCACGCCAGCCTCCTCGGCGGCTTCGCGCAAGGCTGCCGCCTCCGCCGTCTCGTCGCTGTCCCGCGCACCACCGGGCGGTCCCCAGGTGCCGCCATGCTGAGTCCAGCTAGCTCGGCGCACCAGCAGCACGGATGGCTGTCCCGCCCGGTCGCTCGCGTAGGTCAGCAGGCCAGCGGCCCCGTACTTGCCCCAGTGTCGGTGACCCAGACCGCACTCGGCCCAGCCATTCCCATCCCCATCGGCCATCCTGACTGACGATAGCGCAGGCCTGGGCGAGCCCTGGGGCACGCGTGCCGCACATTGCCTCCGGCTGACGGCGGAGGTAGCCGCGACCCGTAAGCTGACTGGCATGGTGAATTCGATGCTTACCGACCGGATCACCAGGCTGCGCCAGCGCAGGACGGCCCCGCTGATCCTGGAACTGGACCTGACCGAGGGAATCGCGGAGGAGCCACCGACCGATCCCGTGTCGGCGGTGCTGGCCATGCGACGGACCAGGCTGGCCGACGTGCTCGACGGGCTGCGCCGCGCCCGCGACGACGACCGGGTCAGGGCCCTGATCGTGAAGATCGGCGGCCGGCGCATCGGGCTGGCCCGGGTCCAGGAGTTGCGCACCGCCATTCAGGAATTCGGCGGCACCGGCAAGCTCACCGTGGCCTGGGCGGAGACTTTCGGCGATTTCTCGCCCGGCAACGTGCCGTACTACCTGGCCACCGCGTTCGACCGCATCTACCTCCAGCCCTCGGGTGACGTGGGTCTGACCGGCATCAGCATGGAGAACTGGTTCTACCGCGGCACGCTGGACAAGCTCGGTATCGACTACCAGGTCGGCAAGCGGCAGGAGTACAAGAGCGCCGCCGAACGGCTGACCGAGCACGGGTTCACTGCGCCGGCCCGGGAGGCCACGGAGCGGCTGGCCGCCTCGATCATCGAGCAGATCACCGAGGCGATCGGGCAGCGGCTCGAAATCCCGGCGCAGGAGGCCAGGGCGCTGATCGACCGGGGCCCGTTCCTGGCCACCGATGCGCTTGACGCCCGCCTGGTCGACGCGCTGGGCTATCGCGACGAGGTGTACGCGGAGGTCAGGAGGGAGGTCGGCCCGGACGCCTACCTGCTCTACCTCGGCCGCTACCAGCGCTCACGCGCGTTGGCGCAGCGTGCGCGCAAGCTGCCGAGCCCGGGTGAGGATGTCGTCGCCCTCATCTACGCGACGGGCGCGATCCGCCGCGGCCGCAGTGGCCGTGGCCCGCTCGCCTCCGGCGCCATGGGGTCAGACACGATGACCGCCGCGCTGCGCGCTGCCGCGGCGGACCACCGGGCCCGGGCGATCGTGCTCCGGGTCAACAGCCCGGGCGGCTCGTACGTCGCGTCTGACTCGATCTGGCGCGAAGTTGTGCGGGCCCGCGAGACGGGCACGCCGGTCGTGGTCTCCATGGGTGATGTGGCCGCCTCGGGTGGCTACTTCATCGCCATGGCCGCCGACGTGATCGTCGCGGAGCCCGGCACCATCACCGGCTCGATCGGCGTGCTCGCCGGCAAGCCGGTCGTGATTGACCTGCTCCGCCGCGCTGGAGTGAGCACTGACTCGGTCCGCGAAGGCGCTCACTCGGACATGTTCAGCACCAGCCGTTCGTTCAGCGAAGACGAATGGGCACAGGTCAACACCTGGCTGGACCGGATCTACGAGGACTTCACCAGCAAGGTCGCCGCCGGGCGGCGCATGTCCGCCGAGAAGGTGCATGACATCGCCCGGGGCCGGGTGTGGACCGGCGCGGACGCCGCCGGCAACGGCCTGGTCGACGAGCTCGGCGGCCTCGCGACCGCGGTGGCACTGGCCAGGCAGCAGGCGGGCCTGCCGGATGCCGCGCCGCTTCGCCTGTACCCCCGCACCCGCCCGTTGGACCGGGTCCGCCCGCCGGAGTCGAGCGAGGACCGGTCCGCCGCGCAAGCGGGGCTGTTCGCCGAGAGCTGGGGCCCGGTCTGGCGGCTCGCGGCCAGCGTCGGCCTGCCGCCATACGGACCGCTGATCCTCCCTGGCCCCTGGACAATCCAGTGACCGAACGCTCATCCGCCGCCCGTGACGACCGGGGATGACTCCAGCGGGCGGCTAGCGGAAGCGATGTCGGTGTTCGCCTCCGGGGTCACCCTGGTCACCGTCAGCGACGGGCGGGACGACATCGGAACGACAGTCAGCGCGTTCTGCCCGCTATCGCTGGCGCCACCACTGGTGCTCGTCTCGCTGATCGCCGATTCCTACCCGGCCGAGGTGCTCAGCCGGGTCAGCCGGTTCGGGGTGACCATCCTGGGCGCGACCCAGCGTCCGCTCGCCGGGCGGTTCGCCGCCGAGGGCCGGCCGGGCGCCCGGCTGCTGCTCGACGACGTGCCGCATTTCCGCGGCGCCCAATCCGGCGCGCTGATCCCCGAGGGTGGCCTGGCGGCGCTGGAGTGTGAGGCCAGCCAGCGCCTGGAGGCCGGTGATCACCTGCTTGTCATCGCGCCGGTGCTCGGCGTCCCGTACGTGGCCGACTCGGGCGAGCCGCTGATCAGGTTCGCCGGCCGCTACCCCGCCCTGCGGCACGTGTGATCGCGTACAGGACGATCGGCTCCCCGTGATAGTCGAGGGGCCCGGCCATCCCACGCGTTTCGTTATCAGTGAACTTTTTCGCCCCCGCGCGGGGGGGGGTGTCCCCATGTTCTTGTCAAGCCTCCTGGGGATCTGTTTCGCCGGTATCGGGTCTTGCTGCGATGTCCGCCGAGGACAGTCGAAGTGCTGGGCATGATGGGTCCGTGACTAACG
>Ga0070706_100002471_pt1 | contig 18630 bp, 14 predicted proteins | sample KBSK5501metaG_FD_65476 | JGI IMG/M metagenome (GOLD analysis project Ga0070706, IMG submission 65476) | Corn, switchgrass and miscanthus rhizosphere microbial communities from Kellogg Biological Station, Michigan, USA - KBS K5-50-1 metaG | ecosystem: Host-associated > Plants > Roots >... | reverse complement strand
CTCGGCGCCCCGTTGAGCGGATCTTGAACACTCAAGCGGTTGAAAACCAGTTTGGTTTCAGATGCCAAACGCGGTGAGAAAGTATGAGTGAGACTGACAAGTACATTTTGGTTGAAAGTCGTTTGTCCAGTATTGAAACCCTGGTAAGGGCTGGCTGAAGTGAAGCCTGGAAAATCGAGACGGTTCTCAATCGCATAACGTCCGAAGAGTTGACTCTTGCCGTTGATGTTCCAGTCACCGCGGTTAACAGTTTGATATCCATTCTGTGGACTGCCACCGCCAACGTCTTGCGGGATGCTGTAATGAACTTCGCCGAATGCCGGAAGGTTGCCGGGAAGGGCCGCAAAAGCGTTAGTAGCCGTAAACCCAGCCGCCGCCCCACCGAGCGTTGACGTTACGTCATTTACAGTGAGTATTCGACCGTTGATTTGCGTAGCGAGCGGGAAGGTCGTAAAGAAGTTGCGAGTATTGGCGTTCGAAGCGGCAAGCAGTTGAGGCGTTGGCACCAGGTTGATCGACTCTGCATTGCTGCGAACGCGAATCCACTCGGTACTGCTGAAGAAAAACAATTTGTTCTTCAGTACCGGACCACCGACTGAATAACCAAATTGGTTGCGATTGAAGTGGCCTTTGGCGATATCGTTTGCATTATTGTTGAAGCTGTTTGAGGCAAGTTTGGAGTTTCGGTTGAACTCATAGAGTGAACCATGAAATTCGTTGCCACCGGACCGTGTCGTGACATTCACAATCCCACCAGACGCGCGGCCATACTCCGCCGAGAAGTTGCTCGTGATGACGCGAAATTCGCCCACCGAGTCGAGCGGAACCTTTTGTCCAACGGTGGCCAGATAGGCATTAACGTTCTCTCCGCCATCCAGCAGGATATTTGTGCTCGCAGCGCGCTGACCATTGATAGCATAGCCGGCGCCGCGGCTGGTGGCGCTGACACCGGAGGTGTTTTCTACTTGTCCCTCGCCCGACACGTTTCCAGAAATACCGACAAGATCATAAGGGTTACGTGTGATCGTGGGCAGCTCGCGCAGCTGTGTTCCTGAAACAACACTGGAGAGCTGTTGCTCCTGGGTGTTGACTTCCACGCCTCCGCTGGCAACGACATCGACTGTGCCGACGGCGACTTCAGCTAGGCCTAACACGGTGTCGATTGAAATTCTTGATCCGACTGTCACCTGCACACGTTGTGTGCTCGGCTTAAAATTTCCCCCTGTGACAATAAGGTCATAGAGACCGGGCTGAAGATTCGTAACGGAGTAAACCCCTTCGTCGTTTGCTGTCGCCGTGACCTCACGGCCGGTGTTAACTGACTTTAGGGTTATTGCCGCGCCTGGCACAACGGCACCGTTTGGGTCGGCTACCTTTCCAATGATTTGGCCCGTTTCGGCCTGGCCCATCGCAGTGCTTGCCATCAGGGTTATCGCGAATACGACTGTTAGAAAGGCTAGTCCTCCAGTTGCAGCCGTTTGTTCTGATCTGATCTTCCTCATGATAAATTTCCTTTCTTGCTCTAATCTTTTTCGATTGATTCAATCCACTGATTTACCACTACTGGGGAGTTCGTCCGTTAGACTCGGGCTTTACGAATTCTCGTAAGAGTCGTGAAGCGTTCCTTTTTGCCACCCTTTCCTGGCGCACCGATCATGCCGACACTGCGCCTACGTCGCGTCGCTCAATGAATCTCAAGTGAACGCAACTGAGAAATGCAGTTGGTCCATCGAAGAGATCGCGGCTTTCGGATTTTGTTCATCGGCAATCTTGCGAGAATTGGATTTCTGAGAGATTGAACCGCAAATGAGTCCCAACTTAATTCCAGATCTTCGTAAGGGAATTAGATACAGAACCAGGAGCGACTCTTATCGATGAGACATTGGCATCAGCAATGCACCACTCAACGTCAGAACCGAGGAGCGGTAGCGACCGGGTCACACGCGCCCAAGACTCGACTAACGTCCACCACCCTTGTGCGCCCAACTTCTATTCCTGCTGCGTGCTGGTAAGAACGATCGTTGAGTGCGACTCACGATTGACCCGCCCAAGACTCGACTAACGTCCACCACCCTTGTGCGCCCAACTTCTATTCCTGCTGCGTGCTGGTAAGAACGATCGTTGAGTGCGACTCACGATGGACCCGGTCGCTACCGCTCCTCGGTTCTGACGTTGAGTCTTATGTTGCGGAGCACTCAAGTTACATGACGATCGAGGTCAGGACTTAAGAGATCTGTTCTTGGGTTCGTATCCTAGTCGTCCCGTTCGTTGAGTGCGGGCGCTACCGCTCCCGGTTCTGTAGTTGAGGGTTCGTATCGTAGTCGTCCCGTTCGTTGAGTGCGATCGCTACTGCTCCCGGTTCTGTAGTTGGGTGGGACGTGCACCAATCAGCTCGCGCTCAAAACTCATATGACTAACTTGCGTGATCTGATCGCGGCACGCGTCAATCACCCGGCCGGTATTCTTCCGACTGAGACTCGTATCGTCGCCATCGTCGGGTAAGACCCATTGTTTATCTGCAGTGGAGAGCACGTGGCCCAATTCATGGAGCAGAATGGTTACACGCGCTTCTCTCGTATTAGGTGGGAATGAGCCGATAAAGGGAATCTTCGCCTCATACAGTGATGTATTTCCTCTGAAGAAGGGGCCGCTGAGATTCACCTCTGTTTTTTGAAATAGGCGGAAAGCTCTGCCGGTGAGATAGTCTCGCACATGTGAAGTTTCACCCTTCATCCGGACTGCGATGAGGCGGTCTAGATGCGTGGGTGTTAGCCGCCACACCAATCCGTTAAGTCCGCCGATAGCGGATGAGCCGCCGTAAAACCTGCTGCACGAGTTGTCTTCCTTAAGAATTGTTAAAGCATCCAGATACGCTTTCTCAATGAGACTGGGCTTCTTCGAATCCGCAAACGGCAGCAAGCTCCACCGGGAAGGTTCGGGAGCCACAGCTGTTTCGGGCGCGACCGCTTCCAAACCGCCCTTGTCTATTTTAGGTTTAGATTTCTCTTCAGTAGTGGCGGGCGACTTACTACTCTCCGCGGAAGAAGTTTTAGGATTGTTTTCGCTCGAGACTGTCGTCGCCCTATCTGAGTCGTACGCTTGCCTTTGATAACCGGCAAGAGGAGCAAAAACTGTAAAGCCAATTGCAACGCAAGCATTCAAAAAACTTAGAGATTGACCGAATTCCATCTCGCACCTCCGTTGCTGAAATTTGCCCGGTACCTCTTGACTCGAGGGCTTCCCGGCGAACGTTGAGCAACGCATGCACAGACACTACGGAGTGGGCGGTGCTTTCGGCGAAGGTTTGTGACAGATGGGTGATGCTTTGTGATGGAACGGCTTGAATCGCTGACTGTTGGCTTAGAAGGACAAGACTTTTTTGTTGGATTGGACCAAAGAGACTGGCGAACGTTCGACAGCGATCACGGCATCCATTGAGTGATGAAAAAACTGGAGAGGTGGAACGAAAGTGCGGACTAATGTCTAACTACGGGAAGCACTGCGCCGGCGAAGAGCTGCGGTGGGTGTTAAAGGTACGAGAGCATCGCTTGTGCCTTCGGCAGGAGGTTCGACGAAGTTGGTTAATTCTTCGGCGTGTGACTGCAAGTATTGAAAGAACCGTTCAAACTCGTGCTGCATTGCGTCCATTTTCTCGCGCATGTTGAGGATGATTTCAACACCCGCGAGGTTCACGCCCAAGTCGCGTGTAAGGGAAAGGATCAACTCCAGACGCTCGAGATCCGGGTCGGTATAAAGCCGAGTGTTTCCCACGGAGCGCGATGGTTTCAACAGCCCTTCGCGCTCGTAAAGGCGCAGTGTCTGCGGATGAATGCCATACTGGTCCGCCACTGCGCTGATCGTGTAGGTTTTAGCCTTGCGTTTCATGATTTTTTGGGTCTTTGGTCTTTGTACTTTGATCTTTGTCGTGTAGCGCAGCAACTACTCAAGTTTGACGCTCGAACAAAGACCAAAGTACAAAGACCAAAGACCGTTTTATTCTAAACCCATCTCCACTCGTGGATTCGTCGAGTTTAACTTCGCATATTCGCGCAACAGTTCTTTAGTTTCTTCTGAAACCACCTGCGGCAAAGTGACCTGCACTTCGACAAACTGATGACCTTTAGCCCCAGGGTTGCGTAGCGACGGCGCGCCGCGCTCGCGCAGACGGAACTTTTGCCCTGACTGTGTGCCCGGCGGAATCCGCAACTGCGTTTTGCCATCCACTGTAGGCACTTCAATCTTTGCTCCAAGCGCGGCTTCCGGCACAGTGATCGGAACTGTGACGTAGATATTGTCACCCTTGCGCTTGAAGTACTTGTGCGCACCCACGTTCGTAATGATTAGTAAGTCACCTGCGGGCGCGCCGAGACGACCGCCCTCACCCTTGCCAGGAATTCTGACGCGCGAGCCAGTGTCGACTCCAGCAGGGATGCGCACCTTTACCGTCTCGGTTTTTGGCAGCGTGCCTTTGCCCTTGCATAGCGAACAAGGCGGTCGTCGTCGTCCCGTACCGCCACAGTCAGAACACTCCTGGGCAAAACGCAAGCGACCACCGGCACGCTGCACCTGGCCCGAACCCTTGCACGTCGGACAAACCATCACTGGTCCACCAATGTCGCCCGCGCCATTGCAGCGCGAACATTGTTCAGAACGATTTACTGTAAGGTTTGTTGTCAGCCCCTTGATTGCTTCTTCAAACGACAGCGCCAGTGGCATCTCTATATCTGCACCACGTTGAGGCTGGGGTCGTGGAGGTTCTTTCTCTTTAGTCCCGCCTCCGCCGAACAAGTCCGCAAAAATATCTCTGAAGCTGCTGCCACTGCTGCCGGAGCCCGTTGAAGCGTTGCTCCAGTCAAACCCTGTAAAATCGAAACCTGGCGGTGTTCGTGTAGCTGAGGGTCCCGCGCCTCTGGCGGCAGCATCGGCAAGATTGTCGGAATATTGGCCAAAGCGATCGTAGATGACACGCTTCTTCGGATCCGACAACACATCATGGGCCTCGGTAGTCAGCTTGAACCGTTCCTCCGCTGACTTGTCGCCCGGATTTACATCCGGGTGATACTTACGAGCCAGACGGCGATAGGCTTTCTTGATCTCCTCAGGTTTAGCGTCGCGCTTAACACCGAGTATTTCGTAGTAGTCTTGCTTGGAAGCCATCGCTAAATTGCCGATTGCCGATTTTGGATTGCCGATTTAGAAAAAGGCGGAGATAGTCTTTCATCCCCGCCTTTCAATCGGAAATCGGCATTCGGCAATCTAAAATGCCTTTACTTGTTTTCGTCTACATCAACGTATTCCGCGTCGATCACGTTGTCGTCAGCAGCACCGGCCGAAGAGGAAGCTCCGGCTGCCGAGGCCTGATCTCCCGCTGCTTCTGCGCCGGGAGCCGGGGCCTGTTGATAAAGCGCCTCGGCTAATTTGTGGGAAACAGTTTGCAGTTGATTGAAAGCTTCGTTGAGTTTCTCGACTCCGCCTTCCTGCAATGCTTTCTTTGCCTCGGCTATGGCCGTGTCTACCTCACCAGCGACGGCGCCAACTTTCTCGCGATTGTCATTGACCGTCTTTTCCATCTGGTAGACCAATCCATCCAACCGATTCCGCGCTTCTATCTCTTCGCGTTTGCGTACGTCGTCAGCCGAATGAGCTTCAGCATCGCGCATCATCTTATCGATCTCTTCTTTCGAAAGACCCGACGAAGCCGTGATAGTAATCTTCTGCTCACGTCCGGTGCCCATGTCTTTAGCTGAGACGTTCACAATGCCGTTGGCATCGAGATCAAACGTCACCTCTACTTGTGGCATACCGCGCGGAGCGGGTGGAATACCGACCAGATGAAACTTGCCAAGCGTGCGGTTGTCACTGGCCATCGGACGTTCGCCCTGCAGCACGTGCACTTCCACAGATGTCTGGTTGTCGGAAGCCGTCGAAAAGATTTCCGACTTCCGCGTTGGAATAGTCGTGTTGCGCTCGATCAGCTTCGTGAAGACTCCGCCCAGCGTTTCAATGCCCAAACTAAGCGGCGTGACGTCAAGCAGGAGAATATCTGTCTTCTCACCTGAAAGAACGCCCGCTTGCACTGCTGCGCCAATAGCCACGACTTCGTCGGGATTGACGCTCTTGTTCGGCTCTTTGCCAAACAGATCTTTCACCAACTCCTGAACTTTCGGAATACGAGTCGAGCCTCCCACGAGCACTACTTCATCAATCTTCTTCGTATCAAGCCCGGCATCCTTTAGCGCTTGCTCCACCGGCCCTCTCAATCTTTGGAAGATGGGATCGACCAATTGCTCAAACCGGGCCCGGGTCAATTTCATGGCCAGGTGCTTTGGACCAGACTGGTCGGCCGTCACAAACGGCAGATTGATCTCGGTCTCCATCGTACTCGACAGCTCGATCTTTGCCTTCTCGGCCGCCTCTTTCAGACGTTGCAAAGCCATTTTGTCGCTCGAGAGGTCGATGCCTTGATCTTTCTTGAATTCTTCGATGATCCATTCGATGAGACGCTCATCGATGTCGTCGCCGCCCAGGTGGGTGTCGCCATTGGTTGATTTGACCTCCACGACCCCTTCACCAACCTCGAGGATTGAAACGTCAAAAGTGCCACCGCCAAAGTCAAACACGGCAATGGTTTCATCCTTCTTCTTATCGAGACCGTAAGCCAACGCAGCCGCAGTGGGCTCGTTGACGATACGCATCACATCGAGACCGGCAATTTTTCCTGCGTCCTTTGTTGCCTGACGCTGTGAGTCGTTGAAGTAGGCTGGAACTGTAATCACGGCCTTGTCGACCTTCTGTCCCAAATAGTCTTCAGCCGACTGCTTCATCTTTTGCAAAATGATCGCCGAGATTTCAGGGGGACTCCACTCTTTACCACCGGCTACGATGCGGACATCGCCACCGCTGCCGGCACCCTGCACTTTGTAAGGAACCTGCTTGATTTCCTCGGTGACTTCGTTGTAGCGACGTCCCATGAATCGCTTAATTGAATAAACTGTATTCTCCGGATTGGTAACCGCCTGGCGTTTTGCCACTTGACCTACAAGCCGGCTGCCGTCCTTCGTGAATGCGACCACCGATGGTGTCGTGCGGCCACCCTCCGAGTTGGTGATCACGGTGGGCTCGCCGCCTTCCATCACAGCCACCACGGAGTTTGTTGTTCCCAAATCAATTCCTATGATCTTGCTCATCTTTTATTCTCCAAAACCTATTCTGGTAAGTATCAAATCCCGCCCTCAGCTAAGCAACGAGCCTTTTCGTTGGCTCCAGTCAACAGCACTAACTGACTCATTAGTTGAACGCCTCGCCAATATAATACCTGAGTCCGTTGTTGTCAACTTTGATTTAAGGTCTGGAACTCAGAAGCGATGCCGTTGAAACCGTCTGGGAAACCCGGCAGGAAGCACCGGAGTCGGAGAGGTGCCCGATGACCACGAATTATGCCGCTTCGTACCGGCTACGGCTGCGGCCTGCCGTCTGGCCCCTGCTCATTTTTGTTAGCGGCGGTCTTCGTTCAGGAGTTTTGAGACAAAGAAGACATAATGGGCGCCCGAGAGGACTGCGAAGACGAAAACTGTGGTGTAAATGGTGGGCAAGTAATATCCCGTACCTAAGGGCACGCTGGCGGCGAAGATTATGGCGGCAATGGCGGCAATCTGGACGGTGGTATTGATTTTTCCCAGCAAAGACGGGCGAAACCCGCGGAAACCAGTCACGATGTTTATCGCTGCGGCACCCACCAGAATAAACACATCGCGGCTGATGACGGCTACAGTTACCCAAAAAGGCACTGGCAAGTGAGGGGGCAAGGGCTGCGGAAATACACTTCGCATGGACAAGACTACGAAGGAGGTTACCAGCATCAGCTTATCGGCGATGGGATCAAGAATAGTGCCCAACTGTGAACGCTGATCAAAACGCCGCGCCAGGAGTCCGTCCAATCCGTCAGTAACTCCTGCCAGAACGAAAACACAGAGGGCCAGGATGAACCGTTGATAAAAGAGAAGGGATACAAAAACAGGAATCAAGACCATCCTGAAGACGGTTAGCACGTTCGGGACGGTAACGATTCGGGAGGACATCAACTAGGGCTGCCTTGGACCCGGACTATTGATTCGCGACTTTCTTGCGTGCTTGTACTACAACAGGAGTTGATAGGGCTGGTTACCCACATCGCAGTTCCAGCAATGAAACTTCTGGCGGGCAACCGTACCTGATGGGAAGGATTACGGTTCCTAAACCGCGGGTGACATAGATCTGCGTATTGCCTTGTCGGCCCAAGCCTTTCAGCAAACGCCTGCGCGGCCTCCCCGACGGGCTGCGTTCGGACCGCCAAGCCACCTGACCGCCGTGCGTATGACCGCTGAGCACCAGATCCACTGCAGCGCGAGCGGCGCGACGCAAAATGATAGGATTATGAGCAAGCAGGAGTTTCATCTCGTCGTTGCTGGCGCCGGCCAAGGCCAGTGACAGGTCTTCTAACCCGACCATCGTGTCGTCGACACCTGCTAACCAGAAAGCCGCTCCCTGTTGCTCGAAGCGCATGCCCTCATTGACTAATACCCTGATACCTTCAGCCTGAAAAAGGTCTGTAATGAGTGCGGCATCAGTCCAATGGTCATGGTTGCCCAATACCGCATAGACACCGTAGCGTGCGCGAAGTCGACCCATCATTTCCGCGCATGGGGCTGCATATTGTCTCTCTCGAGAGATGTAGTCTCCCGTGAGAGCAACGATGTCAGGCTTTAGTCTATTGGCAGTTTCGACGGCTCGTTCAATCTGTTCCTTGCTGGAGAAAGGTCCATGGTGAATATCTGATAACTGAACAATGCGAAAACCTTCGAAAGCCTTTGGCAAGCGACGCAAGTTTATCCGCTGATGCTCAACTGTAAGCATGTAGGGCTCGGTAAGCGCAGCTCGGGCAGCCTGCGTTAGATTAATGGCCAGTGCGCGTAATGGAGTGTCTCGTTGGTTTGCGCCGCCATAGGGCAAAACACGGCTGCGTTGTTTCCATCGAATTGGAGTCGACATAGGGTGATTCTTGGATTGCGTTGCGCCGATAGCTGCCAGGCCGAAGCGCTTTAAGTGTGGCGCATTATAGTTACGACCGCTTCGAGAGGCAAATCGCGAAACAGGCCCTGCGGCTTTTAGTACACAATTGCAATAATCCCCGGTACTGGAAGGGAGACCTCTCCCTTGAGTGCTGCGACTGTCGCAGCGTTCAACGCTGAATGGCTCTGAAGCAAAAGCGGTTTCAAGGCTCCGGACTCCGAGGAGATGCCTTTCTCCAGCGGGTTTTTTCTGTCGGGGAATACTGATATGCAATAATCCTGCCTCCACGATGAGCAAACGACTGTTAGCCCTTAGCTCCTTACTAGTCATATCTGTAGCGACCCAAACGGTATTGGCCGCGGAGTCAAGTGGCGACGATTCCCACGGACTAGATCCCACCGTACTAGTCGGCATTGCCCTGATGCTGCTGGCAGCAAAAGTGGGTGGCGAGATCTTTGAACGGATGCAGCAGCCGGCAGTTTTGGGCGAACTGCTTGCAGGGATTGTGCTCGGCAATCTCACGTTAGTCGGCTTCTATCGTTTTGAGACGCTGAGAACAGACATCGTAATCGCCGCACTGGCGCAAATCGGCGTGATCCTGCTCCTTTTCGAGGTAGGTCTGGAATCGAAACTCGCAGAGATGCTCGAGGTCGGATGGTCTTCGTTATTTGTTGCGGTCTCCGGCGTAGTCGTTCCATTCTTTCTTGGCTGGGGCGTTTCAGCTTATTTTCTTCCCGAAGAGTCGCGTCTGGTCCATGTTTTCATCGGGTCCGTGTTGTGCGCGACCAGCGTTGGGATAACAGCGCGGGTGCTGAAGGATCTCGGCAAGCTTTCATTGCGCGAGGCGCGCATTATCCTTGGCGCCGCAGTGATCGATGATGTAATTGGACTGCTGATTCTTGCGCTTGTCGTTGGATCCGTCACTGCGGCGGCGGCAGGCACTTCGATTTCGCTTGCCCACATCATGTGGTTGGCCGCTAAGACAGTCGCCTTTTTCCTGAGTGCTTTTGTGATAGGACAGTATGCAGTACCCCCAATCTTCCGGGGTGCGGGTAAGTTTGAGAGCCGCGGTATCTTGCTGGTGCTATCAATCTCCTTTTGCTTCTGGTTGTCGTGGTTAGCAACGCAATTTGACCTGGCGACAATAGTGGGCGCATTTGCCGCGGGTTTGGTGCTTGAAGAGGCTCACTTCAAATCTTTCACAGATCGTGGGGAACACGACCTAAGAGAACTGCTCGAGCCTGTGACGTCCGTTCTTGTCCCTATCTTTTTTGTCCTGATGGGAATCAAGGTCGACTTAAGGGTCTTCGCGCGTCCGCAACTTCTCGGTTTCGCATTTGCGTTGACCGCGGCGGCCATCGTCGGCAAACAGATTTGCTCATTTGCAGTAGCCGAGCGCGGTCTCAATCGTTTGGCTATCGGACTCGGCATGATCCCGCGCGGTGAGGTCGGCCTCATTGTGGCTGGTATCGGTGCGACTCTGACGCTGCCAAACACGAGTGGAGTAAATGAACCAGTTATCAACAGCGCAACCTTTGGCGCGGTTGTAATAATGGTGATCATTACAACGCTGGTTACTCCCCCACTTCTCAAGTCGGCGCTGGCACGAAAACCCGCGAGCAAGAGGGGAAGCTCTCCGACACGGTGACTGGGCAAGACGAAACACCTTCACTTGATCAGAGGTTTCTTAAGTGCTATAGCACCCATGAAGGAGCATCGAGTCTCGGGAGGTATCAAGATGGCAAGAACCAAAAAAGATCAGCACAATGTGGGGACGCCAACGAAGCCACGTGGACAGCAGATGGGCTTTGCCGGTAATCCGGATCAAAATCGGAAACTGCTGCAGGAGACACCCTCCGTTCGTGGGAACACCAAAAGGGCAAACAAAATGTTTGGCGACGCATCGGCGCAACATATCGGCAGCGACCCGATCACACCCAGCACTAACTCACCTTCTACACCCGCGATGAATACTGCCGTTAAAGGCGACACCGGCGGCGAGAAAGTGTTCAAGCGGCGGTTGGCAAAAAAACGCGCCATGAAGTAGTTGGTCAACTCATGCCGCTTTGCGCAACTGTGCTGACTTCCGCTTTCCTGGCCGCGCCACACGGTACATCTCGCGCGCGATGCGTTCGGCGAGACCGCCGTTATAAAGATTAAAGTGATCGCGGCCGGCAATGAATTCAAGGTAACCGCCGCCGCGAAGTTTGATTACCTCACTACCTGTCGCTTCAGCACCTTCGCCTGACGCTTGTTCACCAGTCGAATCGTTTGCATCTCCCGGACCAGTCCCCCTGGTCCTACCCGCTAGCGAAGTATTTTTGTCAGTTTCGCCCAATGCTTTAAGAGTATTGCGAAGCAGGTAGACGCCTTCGTCAAGGTGGAAGGTGTCGGCAGTGCCGACGATGATGTGAAGCTTCCCACGTAGTTGTGGTTCCAGACGCGTCCAGTTTGTGCGCAGCAGTCTCGAGATGTCGTAATGCCCCCACGCCTTTTGCACAAAGGCGTCGATGGCGCCCGTATCACGATCGAATAAAGGCATTGGCTGCCCATCAGGTCCGCGCGGGCTGAAGACGGCCTCAAAGGAAGCCATCTGTCCGCCATAGTACCCTTCGACGCGTTCAAGACGCGCGTAATCTTCCATGGTCATGATCTCGCGACCACCCATGCGGACGAGGTTGTAAAGTTTGCCGTCGTCACGGCGATAGAAATTCTGCGGCGGAACGCGCGTGAGATCGGGTCCGGTGAAGTTGCGAAAATCAACCGGGTCCGGTGAGGTAGACCATGTGCCACCAAATACATTCGGATAGTTAACCTGAAGCCAGAACGTGGACCAACCTCCCGATGAATGACCATTGAGCAGGCGACCTCTCGAGACTGCATCCATGCGAAACTTCTTCTCGAGATACGGAATCAACTCCGCCGTTAGCGCGTGTCCCCAAGGGCCGTTATTGACGGAGTCAGCGAATACGTGATGGCCTAAAGAGAATGAGGCATCGAGATAGACATAGATCATCTCCGGCGTCCGGCCATCAGCCATTTGCTTGATTTGATTTGGACCATGCCGCCAGGCGGCTGTGTGATTACCACCATAACCATGAACCAGATAGACCGTTGGGTAGCGGTCGGTTGTTGACTTCGCATAACTCGGTGGCAGCACAACGCCGGCACGCATCACAATAGGACGGCCCCAGAACGCTGTTAGCAAAGGGCTTTCGAAGGTGACTAGTTTAATCGAAGCCGTGTCTATGAGTTTTTGTTCAGGAACTTGCTTCACTAACTTCAAGCTGATGGCCGGAGTTGAAGCCGGATCCAAACCGCGCGCGTTTGTAACTCCGCTATACAAATCTCCGGCTCCCATACCGTCGTAGGTGTAGGAATGATTGCGGTCGAGCAGGGCCATGATCTGGTAATCGCCGGCAGGGGCAGTTGAAAAGGGTGCAGGAAAGGCCAGCGCGTCCGGATCGATCTCGACTGTTTGACCCGCCGTCAGGTTATGGACCTCCACTCCGGCGAGCCAGACACTGCGGGGATTGAGGAAGTCTGGTTCGATTATTTCCAAAGGTTTGCTCTGGGCGGTCATGAAGATCAATAAACGCCCTGAAACAGGGTGCGGTGCCAACACGTTATCGATGCCGATCTGGAAACGAATTCGTTCACTGGCCGAGATGTTGATTTGAAAAAGCGCGATAAGACCGAGCAAGGCAAGCGAGAGATAGTGTTTTTTCATATTGTCAGGTTCTTTTAACGTAAGGGACCGGGAAAAACAATTTCGAATTCCTCCGTAATACTCTCTTTCGTAGTGACTTTTTTGGAACTCTCGACGCGATCGGAAGTGACATTCCGCGGTAACACTGCTGAGGTGTTGAGCAAGTTGCGACCTACAGGCTCGAAGTGGAAGGCATGCAGGCGCATCCAGTAATTTCGGCAATCGTGCTGGGCAATGTCGAAAGTTACCGCGCCCCATCGTGGTTCAAAGTCAAGGTTGGTGAGGCGGTTGTGCGGTGGAGAGTGAGTGCGTTCGATGAACAGGGAAGAGTGATAGGTGAAACAGAGGGGCGCAGCGCAAGGATAAAGCACCAGTCTCCCACGGAGGACACATCTCGGGAGCCAATAAACCTACCTTGACCACTACTCAACCACCCATGTGTCTCCGCCATTGATCAGCTTCTCGAGACTGCCTGGTCCACTCTTGGCAATCGCCTCATCTATCTGTCCCATCATCATATCTTCATACGTGGCTCGCTCAACAGCCCTAAAGATGCCCACGGGTTGCGGGAAGTCGGGCTGTTCCATCCGCGCCAGCATGAAAGCGACTGACGGATCCTTCAAATAAATGTCGTGTATTAGTAAATCGTTTTCGGTGATTCCGTTCTCGCCGATCGTCACCACCTCGGGATGCGCGCCATTCATGCGGATACCCTTATTACGTTCTTTGCCGAAGATCATCGGATTCCCGTGTTCCAGATAGAGCACACGATCCGAACGAACATTTCGATCGGCGAAGTAATCGAAAGCATGGTCGTTGAAGATATTGCAGTTCTGGTAGACCTCGAGAAATGAAATCCCTTTGTGTTTCGCCGCGGCTTCCACCATCGCTCCGAGATGTTTGACGTCGATGTCGATTGCGCGAGCCACGAAGGTCGACTCACTGGCGATCGCCAGCGAAAGGGGATTAACCGGGTAGTCGATGGTGCCTGCGGGAGTCGATTTGGTGCGCTTACCGAATTCGGATGTCGGACTGTACTGGCCCTTTGTCAGACCATAGATGCGGTTATTAAAAAGTATGTAGTTGATGTCGAGATTTCGCCGGATGGCGTGCATAAAATGGTTTCCCCCAATTGAGAGGGCATCGCCATCTCCCGTGATGACCCAGACGCTGAGGTCAGGATTGGCACACTTGATACCGGTCGCGATTGCCGGCGCGCGACCATGAATGCTATGGAATCCATAAGTGTTCATGTAATAGGGGAATCGCGACGAACAGCCGATGCCTGACACGAATACTGTTTTTTCACGAGAAACGCCGAGCTCGGGCATCACTTTTTGCACACTGTTAAGAATAGCGTAGTCACCACAACCGGGGCACCAGCGCACTTCCTGATCGGAAACGAAGTCAGCCTTCTTCAATTGCCCCGGCGGTGGTGCAACACGTCCTGAGACGGATGAACCGGTATCGCTCTCTGCCGAGACTGCTTCAGTGATTGGCTTGTTTCCGTTTCCACCATGACCATTTACATTAGTGCTCATTATTGCTCCTTGAACAAGATAGTTATTCTGCAAAAATCTCCGCTATCGACATCTGAAATCCCGGCACAACATCGCCGCCATCCAGAATGTCTTTTTCAGTCAGGGTTTGGAAGGTCAGCAAACGATATACCGTCACAGCGCAGCGCTTCGGATTTACAAGCCAAACCATTCTTGTTCCTGCTTCCAACCACATCCGGACCTTTTCCTCAACTCTACCGACCACATTATTGGGACTAATAACTTCAACGGCTAGATCCGGCGGACCATTCCAGTAGCCTTTGACTCTACCTACTTCGTCAATCCTTTTTTGTCTGATAAAAGCGATATCAGGGGCTCGAACCGTATCCGGATCTCTTGTAAGCAGAAATCCTGTTTCGGCTGCGTAGACTTTGCCAAGTCCCTTCTCCTTCACAAACTGCTGAAGAGGACCTGCGAGCTCCATGGTTATTCTTCCATGGTCATGTCCGGCGGGTGACATTTTCTTGAGCGCTCCGCTAATAAGTTCATAGCGAAACTGGCCGCGAGGCAGTGCCAGCAAATCTTCGGCGGTCATGAGTTGTATTTCAGCACTCATATTTTTGCTCTATATTTGACGGAGAGCGCCCATACTCTCGACTACAAATACTCTTCAACCTTCCTGACAATCTCGCGAATCTGAAACGGCCGGCCCTTAACTTTCGAGAACGGCACCGCATCAACCAAATACTTCGCACGTATCATGGTGCATAGTTGGCCCAGATTCATCTCCGGTACTATCACGGTTTCAAAACCCGCCAGTACTTCCCCAAGATTCTTCGGGAAGGGATTCAAGTGACGCAAATGGGCGGAGGAAACGCTCTTACCCTCTCGCTGCAGCTTTTCAGCCGCTGAGCTGATCGAACCGTAAGTCGAACCCCACCCAAGCACCAGAACCTTTCCAGTCTTTTCGCCCATCACTTCAACCGGCGGAATGTCGTTAACTGCGCGATCCACTTTCTCCTGACGCAAACGCACCATGAGGTGATGGTTCTCGGGATCGTAATTCACATTACCGGTGATGTGTTGCTTCTCGATGCCGCCAATGCGGTGTTCGAGGCCGGGCGTACCCGGAAGAGCATATGGGCGTGCCAGCGTTTCCGGATTGCGGGCATACGGCATGAATGTGGCCGGGTCAGTAGCGAACTTCACTTCGATCTTCGGCAGTGATTCGATTTCGGGAATGGACCAGGGTTCAGCACCGTTAGCGAGATAACCATCCGAGAGATAGAAGACCGGGCTCATGTACTTAAATGCCAGGCGTACCGCTTCAATCGCCATGTGGAAACAGTCCGCCGGTGTGGCGGGAGCAATAACGATGGCGGGACATTCTCCATTTCGTCCCCACACTGCCTGGAAAAGATCGGCCTGCTCCGTTTTTGTTGGCAGTCCCGTTGATGGACCACCTCGCTGCACATTGATTATCACGAGCGGCAGCTCAGTCATTACGGCCAACCCAATGGCTTCCTGTTTAAGAGCGACACCCGGACCGGATGTTCCAGTCAGACCAATCTGCCCGGCGAAGCTGGCTCCAATTGCAGCGCACACGGCCGCGATCTCGTCTTCAGCCTGGAATGTCTTCACACCAAAACTCTTGTGCCGGGACAATTCGTGCAGAATGTCTGACGCAGGCGTGATTGGGTAGGAACCATAAAACAACGGCCGACCGGCGAGCTGCGAAGCGGCAATAAAACCTATCGCAGTCGCTTCGTTGCCGGTGAGTTTCCGATACTTGCCCGGAGCGATCTTGGCCTTCTTGACGGTGTAATGTGTAGTGAAAACTTCTGTGGTGTCAGCGAAGTTATAACCAGTCTTTAACGCAATTTCGTTAGCCTTGGCCAGCTCCGGATTCTTACCAAATTTATTCTTGATCCAGTCGAGAGTGTTATCCATCGGACGATCGTAAAGCCAGTAAAGCACCCCCAACGCGAAGAAGTTCTTTGAGCGATCGATTTCCTTGCGCGAAAGCTGGACATTGCCTTTCAACGCATTCATGTTGAGGGTGGAGATAGGTAGCTTGTGCACACGATAGCCGGCCAGCGAACTATCTTCCAATGGATTGGAAGCATAGTTGGCATACTTTAGATTCTCCGGCGTAAAGCCGTCGGTATTGACGATGAGCGTGCCACCCTCTTCCAAGTCGGGAAGATTTACTTTCAAAGCCGCGGGATTCATCGCCACCAAAACGTTTGGCTGGTCGCCGGGGGTTTTAATCTCTTGACTCGAAAAGTTCAATTGGAACCCGCTAACGCCGGGCAAGCTGCCGGCTGGAGCACGAATTTCCGCAGGAAAGTCAGGCAGCGTCGAAATGTCGTTGCCCACTACGGCTGACGTGTTTGTAAACTGGGTCCCCGTCAGCTGCATTCCGTCGCCGGAATCTCCGGCGAAGCGGATCGTTACGGTTTCCAGTTCCTCGAGATTTTTTTCAACCTGTGCGACAGGCGGTTCGATAACGGTGCTCATTTGATTTGTTATTAGACCCCTTCCAAAATTGGAATTAGCTGGCCAATTACCGCTGTTTCTCCTGTTCTTGCAGCGGATTCGGCGAATTTATCTCTCGCAACGTTGCGAATTTGTACGCAACGAAGTGGCAGCAATAGAGGATTTTCGCGCAATGACCCGGTGGTTCGAGTGATATCAAAGGACTGCTCCGGAGTACTTTAGGGAGTGAACTCTGGTGGAAATCCCCCCTCAACTTCTGCCAATGAATTCTACCAGCAAAGCAGAGCCCACAAAAGCTGAAAAAAAGGATTGCCCGCTCCAACGTCCGATATGCTTCAGCTTGTCGTTAACTCTTGCAGAAGACTCCAATGCAAGATAACGACAAGCTGAAGCATATCGGACATAAGCTCGACTTCTTCAAGTGTGAGACACACAGCGTCTATATTCCGGACCAGTAAATTGAAGCGCTCGCTGGCTCAATCATTGCGCTGTGGACCTCGCTGCTTTGAGGGTTTGAAGTTCCTTCTCGTAAGGCGACATCTCAACAAGTTTGGCAATGATCTCAGGCAGAGCGTTTAGTGTGATTTTGATCTCTTCTTCAGTGTTGTATCTTCCGAGCGAAAATCTGATTGAACCTTGAGCCGCCGTGTAAGGCACATTCATCGCTCGCAATGTTGGAGACGACTCGCGGGTTGTTGAGTGGCAGGCAGAACCGGTTGAAACGCAGATTCCCGCCTGATCGAGGTAGGCCAGGATGTTTTCACCTTCGACATATTCAAACGAGATGTTTGAAGTGTTTGGTAAACGCTTCGCGCGATCCGCGACGCCATTTAGCCGGGCGTTGGGAAACGTTGCCAGAATCTCATCCTCAAGACGGTTGCGAAGTGTTTGAATGCGGTCGTGCTGATCGAACTCCTGGGCCAGGCGGCAGGCCGTTCCCAACGCGACGATGTTTGGCACTGCAGACGTGCCCGCGCGGCGTCCTTGTTCCTGACCGCCGCCGATAATAAACGGCGGCAGGGTGATTCCATTCTTGATGTAAAGGGCTCCGATACCCTGTGGCGCATGTAGTTTGTGGCCCGAAAGCGCGAATAGATCGACTTCGAGGTTCTTTAGTTCGATGGGAATCTTTCCTACAGCCTGAACCCCATCGACATGAAACACTGCATCCGAACTCTCGCGCACTATTTCTCCGATTTCTTCAATGGGAAAAAGGACTCCCGTTTCGTTATTGGCAAGCATGATGGAAACGAGCGCCGTGTCAGGACGTAAGGCAGCACGCAAGCTATCAAGATCAAGTTCACCATTATGGTCAACCTCTAACCAGGTGACCTCGTAGCCCTCGCGTTCCAACAGTGCGCACAGGTTTCTGACTGCCTCGTGTTCGACCAGGGTCGTGACTATATGCCTCTTGTCGTTGCGCGTGGCGAGAACGCCGCGGATGGACCAGTTGTCTGATTCCGAACCGCATGACGTGAAGACGATTTCGCTCGTATCGGCCACGCCGAGCAAACTCGCCACTTCTTCGCGTGCCTGCTCCATACCCTGCTTCATATTGCGGCCTAACGAATGTGCCGAAGAGGGGTTGCCGTAAAATTCGCTCAGATAGGGCTGCATCGCGTCAAGAACTTCCGGAGCGACACGAGTGGTTGCGTTGTTGTCGAGATAGATCATCTTCTCAATTTCTTCCCTTCTCTGCTTTCGGTAGCGCCCTAATTTGAGATTGTCTTACTGCATTCTCAGTGTTCTCCGTGCCTGCTCTGAAAAACAGTTGGACGCGGGGGACACTACTAACAGCTGCGCCACAAGGGCCCAGGAATTAAGGCGAGGAATTGACGGGCAGGTAAGCTTTCAGGCCGCTGCGGGCAATTCTTC
>Ga0070706_100002468_pt1 | contig 18636 bp, 17 predicted proteins | sample KBSK5501metaG_FD_65476 | JGI IMG/M metagenome (GOLD analysis project Ga0070706, IMG submission 65476) | Corn, switchgrass and miscanthus rhizosphere microbial communities from Kellogg Biological Station, Michigan, USA - KBS K5-50-1 metaG | ecosystem: Host-associated > Plants > Roots >... | reverse complement strand
GGCAGGCCACGATCTATGTGTGGCGGGACACGTCATCGAACGAGCTGCGGCTACGGTGTGACACGGGTTCGACCTTTCCCGTTGGGGTGTGGCCCCCGATGCTAGAGCCGCATACGGTCATCGGGACCAAGGTGGTCGCGGCGTCGTTCACCCTTCAGCCCGCGGAGCCCCCGGCTTCGACGGCGATTGCCGTAGCACTTCAGGAGCAGGCCTCTTCGCGTTCCACGTCCAGATATCACACGAGCTCGTTCAACCGGACCATCTTCTTGCCACGGAACCAATGAAGACCAAGTCGGGGTGCCCAGTCGGGACGATGGCCGTCCCTCGATCCGATGAGCGCGGGCTGGCGATGATCACGCTCTTGGTCACCGTGATGATCGTCACGATGATCAGTTTGTCATTGGTCGGGTTCATGAGCACGGATATGACCCATGCCTCCATCCAGTACGCGGTAGCCCGCAGCTTTTATATCGCCGAGGCCGGCTTGGAAGAAGCCAAGGTGCAAATTGTCGCGGCGGCAGATCCCTCGATCTACCGGACGCCGGCTGAGGGGGTGACGGAGTCGTACGGTAGCGGCCAATTCACGTATTGGGCGGATCCCGGTACTGGGCTGGAGACCGCGTGCGGGGCCGGGTTCACGACGCTTGAGGCCGTCGGACAGGTCGCATATCTCAACAGGACATTTTCCACGCGCGTCCGGGCGTGTGGTGTGGCCGGGGCGCCATTCTTGACCGCCCTGTTTGGCGTGTCCCGCATTCAGTTTCAAGGGGCGGCCTCTCGCGTGTACCTCGCGCCGTACCTGGTGGGCACGCCTGGGGGAGGAGGGAGCCTGGGATCATTCACCGAGATCAAGTTCGCGGACAACGGCGTGCGACTCAATGCCCTCAACGAAGTGACCGCCGATACCCTCACGTTGCGCGATGGGAGATTTCTCGACTACGCGCTATTCGGGTTCCCTGCACCTCCGCGCTACGATCCCGCTCCCATGAGTGATCCAGCCCCGTGGATCTTATCGGCGTTCGGGGATATTATCAAGGCTCAACCGACGACGGGGCTGATCACGAACCCGTGCGGTACGCCGTACGCCTGCGTCACGGTGGGAAACGGCATCACGGATATCAAACGGATCGCGGACCTGCGAGAGGCCCATTATGTCCAGCATGCCTACATGAAGAGCATTCGCGAGGAAACGTTGCCGCGGCTCGCGCTCGATCCCGAGACGTTGCGGGCCCAGGCCGCGCAGAATACGGCCAATGCAGCCCTTAATAGGAAGCTGGGATTCTCGCGTAGTGATTCTGTCTATGCATCCCAGCAGTTCTATCAAATCGTTGCCTATCTCGCGGCGGACCCGTCGAAATCCCTTGCGGGCACGGTATACGTCGATGGCTCATTCCCCTTCACCCGCAGCGTCAATTTGGGCAACGTCACGCTTGCCGTGCGGGGCGATTTGGTCATTGGCGACAAGGTTGCGGTCACGATTCGGCATGACCTTTCGACGGGTGTAGGTCGCCGAACGGCGGGGATCGCGGTGTTTGGGTCTCGCACCCCTAGTGAACGCTCGGTGGAAGACTGCGAGGGTGAACTAGTCCGCGGATCTGGGCGCTTCGTGTTGTGCGAGGGGAGCACGCTGGCCGTCGACGGCCTGGTCTACACGCAGGATGGGATGGTCATGCATTCGCAGGCGTCTGTGGATCAGGTGGGGGCCATGTATCACGATAGTCGGGAGACCGGAGCCCCCAGCTTCTCCGCGCAGGATGCGACCCTCGTGTTGCGATTTGACCCCCTTGCGCTCAGCGCGTTCGGTACCGGCATCGCTATTCTCTCCTGGCAGCAACTGCATTAGCCGTCGAAGGCGGGGAGCGCCTGCGGTGAGTCTCCTGTCATTGCTTTTCCCCCCCCCTTGCAGGGCAATTCCCCACGCAGGCATCATGAGTTTTGGAACAGTTCCCCCTGCAGACATAGAACGACGCGTGACAATAGTACTCGCACGCAAAGCCGAGTCCCATGCACTGAGCCAGACACGCCGTGCGCCCGGCGCTACACTTGCTCTCGCAAGACTCCTTCGATGCGTCGCACGCATGAACGCACGGTACATCTGGACCAAGCGCAAGCGCTTGGCTGCATTGGGAGACGGTGTTCCCGGCCTTATTCAGGGAGACAACGTTCGACCGGATGGACCTGCCGTCCATGTGGGAGAGTTGAGTGTAAGTGTCCAGCCGGGCCGAGATGTCTCCTCGAATGCCCTCGATCCCGGGGCATCCTGCGCCACTCTGGTTCACGTCGCAGCCGCGTCCGCCCGATGGAGCCGCGTCAGCCGCGTCCGCCCGATTGGCGACGTCGATCCCATGTCGAGGAAGGGCTCGCTGATCGACGCCGGATAGACCTGCTCCAGCGGTGCTGGGCTGCACGAGCACCACAGCGAGGAGGCATACGGTAAGCACCCGGGTCATCATGACGCACCTCCGGGATCCTCTCCTAGAGCGGGTCCAGGTGAGGCACAAGATGTAGCGCAGATGAGAAGTCGAAAAACCAGGGCCGGTACAGTGTCCCCCATTTTCGGAAGAGGCCCGCCGTTCCCCTTCCGGTCGGTGCCTTTGGAGGCCACTCAGGAAGGAGGATTCCCCCCATCCGGGAGCAAAATCGATGCTGGACTATCCATTGGCATCAAAATCGGACCATCATCGACCCATTTTCATGGCAGCCAAACGATTTACTGGGGGCAACATGCCCATCCCGACGGCGTCCTTCTGGCGGCGGCTTGCTGGTGGCGACGCCGGCGGATCGCCCGCACCTCCCAAAGGCATCTGGGATGCTCTCCGTGAGCGCCTGAACCCTGCGCTCTACCGCCCCGTGCGGTCTCCGGAGGTCGCGGCCGTTCCCCTCGCCACCCGGCACGGTCAGCCGTTTTACATCCTGGCCAATCGCCGGTACTCCCGATACCTGCGACTGGCCCCGGAAGACTATCACCTGTGGTCGCTGATGGACGGCACCCGGTCGGTGAAAGATCTGGTCTTCGAGTACTTTACGACGTTTGGCGCGCTGGCGTTTGACCGGGTGGCGCAGCTCGTGTTGCATCTGCGACTCGATCGCATGTTCGCTGATCCCCCCTTAAACATCTACGCATCCATTCGGCGGATATTGGGGGGGCGCGGCCAATCCATCCCCCGAACCCTCTGGCGCGTCATCACGGGGGCGCACACGTTCCAGATTCGTCGAATCGATGGGCTCATCGATGGGCTGCATCGCCGTGTGGGTTGGTTGTTCTACACGACGCCGATGCAGGTCGTATGGGTGATCGTATCTCTTGTAGGGGGATGGCTCTTTCTCCAACACCTCGCGTCGGGGCGGTACGATCTCTTCCAGGCCGGGGGATCGTATACCAAAGGGTTGGTGCTTTTGGTCGTGCTCAACTACCTCAGCATCACGATCCATGAGGCGTCGCACGCCCTGACGTGCAAGCACTACGGCGCGCACGTGAACGGCGCCGGGGTCATGCTGTATTACGGGCTCCCGGCTTACTTCGTGGACACGACGGATGTCTGGACCAGACCTGCCTACGCCAGGATCGCGACCTCCTGGGCCGGACCCTATTCCGGCGTCATCCTCGCCGGGCTCGGCGCGATGGTCGTGCAGGTCATGCCGAACTCCGGCATCGCCCCGATCCTGCACCGTCTCTCGTTCCTGTGGATCCTTATCCTGCTCTTTAACCTCATCCCGCTACTGGAACTGGATGGCTACTTCATGCTGGTCGACTGGTTGGAGATCCCGATGCTCCGCGCAAGGTCGTTGGCGTTCTTCCGCACGGAACTGTGGAGACGACTGCGCCGGCGAGAAGCGCTGACGGGGCAGGACCGTTTCCTGGCTTGGTTTGGCGGGCTCTCGCTCGCGTTCTCGATCTTTGTCATCATTTCCGCTCTCGTCTCCTGGCAGCTTCGCCTTAAGTCGCTGACGCAGTCGCTCTGGAGCGGAGGGCTGGGCTCCAAAGCGTTGCTGATCTTGTTACTGCTGGTGCTGAGCCTGCCGCTGGTGATGGGCCTGGGGGGTCGGGCGGTCTCGGTCACCCGCGCGGCGGCGAGGCGGACCCGGACGTTCTGGGGCACACCGCACGGGCGTACCCTCCGGCAGCGGGAGACTCTGTTGCAGGCGGTCCACTTTCTCTCTCCGCTCCCAGAGGCAGAGCTGGCTCAGGTTGCCACGAGGATGCATCGCCAAATCTTCCGTCCTGGAGAAATCGTCATCCGCCAGGGGACAGAGGGGGATCGCTTCTATGTCATTGAGCGGGGAGTGGCGGAAGTGCTGGTGGGAGACGATCCCCTGCCGCGGCGGCACTTGACGCGGGGGGATTATTTTGGGGAGATCGCCTTGCTGGAGCGCGTGAGCCGTACGGCCACGGTCCGGGCCGGATCGCCGCTCAGCGTCCTCTGGCTCGGGCGGGGCGATTTCGACCGTCTGCTGGCCGCCCGTGTCTCTCCTCCAACCCAAGTCGCCGAGAAGATCCATAATATTGAAGCGCTCAGACAATTTTCCCTTTTCGCCGAGCTCTCCTCGCGGGAACTCGACGCGCTGTCGTCCCGGCTGCAGCGAGAACGGTTCCCGACTGGGGCGGTCGTGTTTCAGGAAGGGGATCCTGGGGAGGCCTTTTACCTGGTGGACTCTGGACAGGCCGAAGTGATCGTGGGGGGACAACGTGCCAACATCCTTGGCCATGGCACCTACTTCGGCGAGATCGCGCTGCTGCTGAATATTCCGAGGACGGCGACCGTCCGGGCCCTCACGCCGCTGGACCTGTTTAAACTCTCCCGCCCGGACTTTGAGGCGTTGGTGGCTACGACGCTGCACAACGTAGCGGCCGTCCTCGAAGACGTTGGCCGCGAGCGGCTCGTCACCGGCCGTGGCCCGAGCCTGATAGGTCAACCCGGAGAGGCCTGAGCATGGACTGCTGGATCTGCAAGCGAACGGCACTCGGGGTGTGTCGGTTTTGCGGACGGGGCATTTGCGAGGAGCACGCCCGGTTTCATCCCTACATCCTCTCCCTCTATACCGCGCATAGTAAGGAAGTCGTGAAGGCCTTGGTGGTCGAGGATGCGCTGCACTGCGGGGTGTGCAAGCCGCGTGCCGACCCGGTCGACGTGCCCGAGCTGGAATGAGCGCAGCGATGCCGAGCCGCGACGAATTCCGGCGGACCGCTCTTCCCAATGGCCTGCGCGTGGTGACGATGCGCAGGCCGGAGGCGCCGCTGGCCGGGATCAAGCTGTTCTTCAACGTGGGGAGCCGCCACGACGGCGACCACCCCGGCATTGCCCATTTTCTCGAGCACGTGCTCCTCTCTACGGCGGGGTCGAACGCCGCCCAGACCGTGTATGACACCGTCGAGGGGCTGGGCGGCGAGCTGAACGCGGCGACCACCCGCGAATACACCGTCCTGCAGGCGGTGGTCCTGGCGCCCCACGCGGAGGCGATGGTAAATCTGTTCGCCGATCTCCTCGAGCCGGGCCCTATCGACCCCGTCGCGGTGGACCGCGAGCGGCGGATCATTCACGAAGAGATCCTCCTCCAGAACGACTCGTCCCAAATCATCTGGGATCTCTTCCTGCACGCGTTGTGGGATGGACACCCGCTGGCCCAACCGATCCTCGGGACATGGGAGATCATCGCTGCGCTCTCCACGGATGCGCTGGCGGACCACCGGCGCTACTATCAGGCCGCCGACCGAATGGTCCTGGCAGCGGCCGGCGGCGTCGATCACGAAGCCCTGGTGCGGATCGCGGCGTCCCGATTTGGGGACGTTCCCCCCGGACCATCCCTGGCGATGCCGGCGTTCCATCTTGTGCCTCCCCGGACGGCCCTGGAGGAGCGGGAAACCCAGTTGACGCACTTGGTCCTTGGCGTGGAGGGCGTGGCGATGCCCGACCCCCGTCGATATGCCCTGCGGCTGCTCGACATCGTCCTCGGGCGAGGCGCGAGTTCGCGCCTGCATCGCGCGCTCCGAAGCGAGCGGGGCCTCGTCTATGCCGTCTCGTCGTTGGCGATGAGCTACGCCGACCGCGGCTATTTCGCGGTGTCTACTTCCTGCGCTCCCGAGCAGGCCCGGACGGTGAGCGGAGTGATTGTGGAGGAACTGGACCGGATCAGGCAGGACGGGGTGTCTGACGCCGAGCTCGCCCGGGCGAAGATGATCTACGAGGGCTCACTAGCGCGGAACTTCGAGACGGTGCTGTCGGTGGCCAGCATCGTGGGGATCGAGGAGCTCCTCTACCGGATCGAGCCGTTCCCGGAGAGCGTGGCGCGCATCCGAGGGGTCCGGCCCGAGGAGGTACGGCGCGTCGCTGCGGAGATGTTTCTCCCGGAGCGCGTTGCCGTTGCGGCGGTTGGGAGGCAACTGTCAGATGTCACAAGTTCCGCCTGATGACATCCTGATCGCTCGGGCCCTGGAGCAGGATGAGGATGCCTGGCGCCTCCTGGTGCAACGCTACACGTCGTACATCTATACGATCGCGATGCGCGGCTTCGGCATCGGGGCCGACGATGCGCGCGAAATCGTGCAGGACAGCCTCCTGAAGCTGTTTGAAGGCCTGCCCGGCTACCGCGGGGAGGGGGAATTCCGTGCCTGGCTTCGGCAGCTCGTCCGCAACTCCGCCATCGCCCATCTGCGCCGGCGTCGCCCCACCGAAGTGCTGGACGACACGGTGCGTGACCATGACCAAGAAGAGACCTTCGCGCGCATCGAGCGTGCCTCCATGCTCCGGGAGGCCGTGCGAAGCCTCGACGAGCCGTGTCGGCAGATCATTTCCCTGTTCTTCTTTGAGGGGCGATCATACAAAGACATCGCCGGCGCCCTCGCGATCGCTGAAGGCACCGTCGCGAGCCGGCTCGCGCGCTGCGTGGCAAAGCTCCGCGCCAAGGTGGGAGAGCGGACGTAGACCGCCGCGTCGGGACGGGTCGGTCCGCGGCCCCGCCCATGGAAGAAATGTGCTTCCCCGTGCATCTAGTATAGACGGGAGAGATCCCGCGAATCGTTTCCAATGAGGACATCGCCGATGGGGCATCCTGCCGAGGACGTTCTGACCGCGTTTGTGCTCGGGCTGCTCCCTCGGACGCAGCACGATGAGGTCGCAATGCATCTGGAGACGTGCGACGTGTGCGATCGAGCCATCGGGGACTATCGGGAGACCGCCGCTGCTCTTCACACCTGGTGTGAGGCGCCTCCGGAGATGGCGGCGGCCGGGTACGAGGCCATCGTGCAGCGACTTCGGCTTCACCGCTTGCTCGATCGGCTGTTTGCCGATGCTGGGTTGCGCCGCCAGGCGGGTCAAGATCCAGCAGGTCTGCTCACCGCACACGGGATTGCGCCCACTCCGCAGTTGCTGGCGGCATTCAAGGACCTTAGCGGTGCATCCCCGGAACGATTCCCGGGTGAGCTGGATGAACGTATTACAAAGCTCCGGCGGTTGCTCGAGTGGTTCCCCGGAGGCCCAGGACCTCTGTCCTGAGGCGGCACTGGCTATAGTCTCGCCGGTGGGGGCTCCGGCTAATACGCTCCGATAACGGAAAGGAGGTGAACGGGACGACCCGGATCGGTCACATCGAAGGACGCCCCAGCATGCTGTACGACAGCACGGCCAATCTCTCTGGAGGTGGAAGAAATGTCTAAGAGCGGCGTAGAGTCCCTGGTGCAGAAGGCAATGGCAGACGAGAAGTTCCGCAAGCAGCTCAAGGAGAATCCCGAGGCGGCGCTGGTGGGTTACGATCTGACAGCCGAAGAGAAGGCGGCGATCAAGAGCGGCAATACCGCCAAACTTCGCGAGCTCGGCGTCGATGAGCGGATCACCAAGTCGACGATCTGGACCGATCCCTTCACAGAGGGGACCCAGCGCTAAATCCAAGTTCGGAAATCGGAGTGAAACCCTCCGAGCCAGCGGGGAGCTAGAGAGAGTCCTCTAGCTCTTCCGCTGGTTCATTTTGTGTGGTCCTTGTTCATGGTGTCTTTGATCGCGACGACGTTGAAGGCCGAAACGGGTTTGAGGAATCCCTTCAGGTCCAGGTCTCCGAGCGGCTCGACCTCAACCAAGTCCTCAACCATGGCATACACGCGCTGGCTGATCAGAATTTGCCCGGATCGGGCCTCATCACACAAGCGCGAGGCGAGATTCGTGACCGGGCCGATGGCCCCGTAGTCGAAGCGCCCTTCGAAGCCGATCTTGCCCAGGGTGGCGTACCCCAGAGCAATCCCCACCCCGAAGCCGAGCTCGTGCCCTCGTTTCCGCCACATCCGGCTCAATTCGCCCGTGCGCTCGCGCATCGCCGCACTCATCCGCACCGCCCTCGCCGCCGGATCCTGGCACGGCAACGGGTCGTTGAAGAAAACCATCATTCCGTCCCCGGCGAAGCGCTCTAGGGTCCCCTCGAATTGGAAGATCAGCTTTCCCATCGCGCTGTGGTACTCTTGCAGGATCCCCATGACTTCTTCGGGCTCTGCGGTCTCGGCGAACGCGGTGAAACCTCGGAGGTCACCGAAGAGGACCGTGATCTCCCGGCGGTGACTCTCTAGGATCCTCTCATCTTTGGATGAGATGACGAGTTCTGCCAGCTGGGGGGAGAGAAATCGCTTCAACCGGCTGATGCGCTCCAATTCACTAAGCTGTTCTGCGACCCGTCGCTCAAGCGTCAGGTTCCATTCCGACAGCTGAGCCGCCTGGGAGCGGACTTGAGCGGCTTGCTCCTGAACCGTATCGTGGAGGGTCTTCATCCGGAGCATCGACTTGATTCTGGCCACCAACGCAGCCTGATCGACCGGCTTCGTCAGGTATTCGTCGCCGCCCGCCTCGAGGCCGGCGACGATGTCCTTCGAGTCCGTTTTGGCCGTGACCAGGATCACCGGGATGAGTGGGAGGGAGCGATCCGCTTTGAGGCGCCGGCAGACCTCGAAGCCGTCCAGCTTGGGCATCATGACGTCCAACAGGATGAGGTCCGGCTGCGCTTCTCTGGCGATGGCCAGGGCCTCCTCGCCGTCAGTCGCGGTGAGGATTTCATAACCGTGGATCGCGAGGCGCGTCTGGAGAATGTCCCGATTACTCGGGCTGTCGTCCGCGATGAGAATCCGTGGCGGCGTTCTCACGACGGGGCCCCAGGCGTTCCTTGCGCCAGACACTCGCGGATCTTGACCAGCAGGTCGCGCGGGCTGAAGGGCTTCGCGACATAGGCGTCGCAGCCGGCCTCGCGAGCCTTGACGTCGTCGCCGCTCAGTGCGTACGAGGTCACCGCGATGACCGGGATCTGCCGAAGGGCGAGGTTGCCTTTGATCCGGCGCGTCGCTTCGTATCCGTCGAAACCCGGGAGCTGGACGTCCATCAGGATGAGGTCGGGACGCTGCGTTTCCGCCAGCCTCACTCCCTCTTCCCCCGTCACCGCTTCGATGACCTCATACCCGGCGCTCGTGAGGAGGTCCCGCAGGATGTGCCGGTTGTCCTCGTTGTCTTCGGTCACCAGAATGCGCGTCCCCATCAGACCCATCACCTACCGCTCGACGATCACCGGGAGCGCGAACCAGAAGGTGGAGCCGTGGCCCAGGATTGACTGGACCCACACGCGTCCTCGGTGCAACTCGACGATCCGCTTGGCGATCGTGAGGCCCAGGCCGGTGCCGCCCTTGGGCCGTGTGCTGGAGCCGTCGCCCTGCTGGAACTCTTCGAAGATCCTTTGCTGATCCTGCTCGGAGATGCCGGGTCCCGTATCGGAGACCGCGACGAGGAACTGGCCGTCTGAGACCGTCGCGCGAATCGCCACCTCGCCAGCCTCTGTGAATTTGATCGCGTTCCCGACGAGGTTGAGGAGCACCTGGGTAATCCGGCGTTCGTCGCCTCTGCCACGAGGCAGGTCCGGAGGAACCGTCATCGTGAGGGTGAGCTTCTTCTCCGCGGCCAGCGATTCTACCGCGGCGACAACGGTCTGCGCGACGTCGGCCATCGAATAGTCGCTGAGCGCGAGGGTGAGTTGGCCCGCCTCAATCTTGGAGAGATCGAGGACATCGTTGATCAGACCGAGGAGATGGCGCCCGCTGTTCTGGACGCGCTCCAGGACTTCGCGGATTTTGTCGGGCACCTCGCCATAGATCTTGTCGAGGATGAGCTCCGTGTAGCCCAGGATGGCGTTGAGGGGCGTGCGGAGCTCGTGGCTCATGTTGGCGAGGAACGCCGACTTGTGGCGGCTGGCCCCCTCCAACTGTTGATAGAGTTGCCCCAGTTCTTCGTTCATGTGGTTCAGGTTGGCCGCGAGGGCTCCGAGTTCATCCCGGTTCTGCACCTCAACCCGGTCTGAGAAATCGCCCGAGGCAATCCGTTTGAGCTGGGCGTCCATCTGCTTGACCGGCCCTATCAGCGACCAGGAGATCACGTATCCGAGAACCAGCGCCAGACCGATGCTTCCGGCCGCGAACCCGATCACCATCCACCGGGAATGCACGTGCGCCTCGCGGGTCTGCTTGATGCTCGCCGCCATCTCGGCGTCGGCGAGCACCACGAGCTTGCCCGTGGAGAGCTCCAGTTGGTCGGCCAGGGGGGCGGCCCGCATGAGCCGGTCCCGGCCTTCGGCGACATGCCCGCGCCGAACCACGTCCACGACGTAGGCGACGATCTTGATGAGCTGGTCGTCGTTCGACAGGATCTGGGAGAGCGCCTGATTCTCCTGCGGGACCGGGCCGAGAAACCGCGCCGCGTCTTTCGCCAACGAGCGCAGGCGGTCGAAGTCGCTGCGGAACTGGTTGACCTGCCGAAGAAGAAACTCATACTCCAGCTCGCCGCTTGGGACCATGAGCGCCGTGGAGACGCTGTCGTTTTGCACCAACGCATCGTGCTGGAGCTCGCGGTAGGAGACGATTTTCTGTTGAAGGTTCACCAGGGCTTCGGCACGCTTGTTGGCCGTGCTCAGCTCGTGCAGGCCAACGACCCCCAGCGTGATGAGCAACGCCACCATCGCCAGGAAGGCCGCGAGGAGCTTTGCGTGAGCGGTGGCCGGCACCCGCGCCACAAGCTGGATCAGCCATTTCCTCATCGCACGATGACGTTCATGGCAGATCCCCTGCGCTCCTGCAGGGCGATCCCGGAAATCGCGGGGAGAGGGTTTTCTCAAACCCCGGCGGAATCCCCCTGTGGGCCTTGCGAGAGGGCCTATTCGAAGGGAGGTGTCCGCTGATGCGTCATTGGGGGAGGGTGGGGACGGCTGCCCTGATCCTCCTATTGATCGTAGCATTCCCGTTCGGCTGGCGTCCGATGCCGGCCCGCGCGGCGGCCGAGACACTGTTGATCGGGCACTCGACCTGGGTAGGGTACGGCCCGCTGTTCCTGGCCCGGGACAAGCGCTTCTTCGACGAGGCCGGGGTAAACGTCGAGCTCAAGACGTTCGAGGATCCCAAGTCGCGGTTCTTTGCCTTGATCTCGGGGAGGCTCGACGGCATCGCCACGACGCTCGACACCGCGAGCCTGTACTGGAGCCCCGAGCATCCCTTCCGCTCCGTGCTCGGCCTCGATGACAGCAAAGGCGGGGACGGCATCGTGGCCGTCGACGCGATCAAGTCGATCAAGGACCTCCGCGGCAAGCGGGTCGCCTTCAACAAGGGGTCGGTCTCGCACTTCTTCCTGAGCGTCCTGCTGCGCAAGAACGGGATGAGCGAGAAGGACATCAAGGGCATCCAGATGCAGCAGGACGACGCGGGCGCGGCGTTCGTGGCCCACAAGGTCGATGCCGCGGTCACCTGGGAGCCGTGGCTCAGTCGGGCCAAGCAGACTCCGGGCGGCCACGTGCTCGTGGACAGCAGCAGCACGCCGGGCCTGATCGTCGACATCCTGCTCTTCCGGACCGACATCATCAAGAATCATCCCAACGCAGTCAAGGCCTCGATCGCCGGCTGGTACAAGGCCGTGGACTACTGGAAGAAGAACCCCGACGAGTCCGACGCCGTCATGGCCAAGGCGGTGGGCGGGTGGCTCAAGGACGTGAAGACCTTCAGGGAGACGCTCGCCGGCGTGCGGTTCTACGACGAGGCCATCAACAGGGACTACTTCAAGGCGGGCGGGACGATCTTCGTGACCGCCCAGAACGCGATCGATATCTGGAAGTCATTCGGCATGATCCGGGTGAACGAGGCCGCCGCCGACCTGGTGGACGGGGAGTTCATCCGCTAGGGAGGAGGCAGGGCCGGCGCGGGACGCCGGCCCTGCGGCCGTCGACGTGAGCCTGGCGCAGCCCGGGGTCGGGGCCCCTCGCGGGTCCGGCCCTCGCGGGTTCTTCGCGTACTTCAGGCCCCAGGAGTCCATCCCCCGGCGGGTCTATCTCGGCACGGTCACCGGGAGCGCAGTCGGCCTGGTGCTCCTGTGGTGCATCGTGTCCTACGGGAAGCTCGTCGAGCCGCTGTTCCTCCCGAGCCCCACCGCCATCCTCGCTGCCGCCGTCGACCTGCTGCGCGACGGCAGCCTGATCCAGGACGCGCAGGCCAGCGTCTACGTGATCGTGACGGGCTGGGCGCTGGCGGTCCTGGTGGGGGTGCCGGTGGGGATCCTGATGGGATCGTTCAAGGTCATGGAGGCGCTCGTCGAGCCGGTCGTGGATTTTGTCCGGTACCTTCCCGTCAGCGCGATGATCCCGCTCCTGATCTTGTATATCGGCATCGGCACATCGGAGAAGATCGCCGTCATCTTCATCGGCACGTTCTTCCAGCTCGTCCTGCTCGTCGCGGACGTCGCCGCCCACGTCCCCCACGAGCAACTCGACGTGTCGTACACGCTCGGCGCGTCGCGCGCGCAGGTGGTCGCGCGGGTGCTGCTGCCGGCCACCCTGCCCGGAGTGATGGACACGCTGCGGATCACGATGGGATGGGCATGGACCTACCTGATCGTCGCCGAGATCGTCTCCGCCGACCGCGGGCTCGGGTACCTGATCCTCAACTCGATGCGCGGGCTCTTCACGGACCGGATCTTCGTCGGGCTCCTCGTGATCGGCGGGTTGGGGTTGCTGATGGACCTCACGTTCAAGTGGCTGCACCGGCGCCTGCTGCCCTGGTCTCCGAAGGCGTGACCGCCAAGCTCCGCATCCGGGAAGTCTCCGTCGCGTTCCGCACGCGCAAGGGCGCGGAACTTGTTGCCGTCGACCGCCTCTCGCTCGACGTCGCCGACCGCGAGATCATCAGCATCGTCGGTCCGTCCGGGTGCGGCAAGAGCACGCTGCTGCGCCTCATCGCCGGTTTGGTGCGGCCGTCCTCCGGGGAGATCTGGCTGGACGGCCACCAAGTCATGGATCCCGGCGCCGACCGGGGGATGGTGTTTCAATCCTACACCCTCTTCCCCTGGCTCACGGTGCAGGGCAACGTGGAGTTCGGTCCGCGCCTGCGCAGAGTCCCAGACGCGACGCGTCAGGAAGCCGCCCGGCGGTTCATCAACATGGTCGGGCTCGCCGGGTTCGAGCACGCCTACCCCAAGGAACTCTCGGGGGGCATGATGCAGCGTGTGGCGATCGCGCGGGCACTGGCCAACGATCCCGAAGTGCTGCTGATGGACGAGCCGTTCGGCGCCCTGGACGCGCAGACCCGGGCGTTCATGGGCGAGCTGCTGCTGGACATCTGGCAAAAGTCACCGAAGACGATCTTGTTCGTCACCCACGACATCGAAGAGGCCCTCTTCCTCGGCGATCGCGTCTACGTGATGACCGCCCGCCCCGGGCGCTTCAGAGCGGAGGTATCGCTAACGCTTCCCCGCCCCCGCACGCTCGAGGTGACGACCTCCGAAGAATTCGTGAGCGCGAAGCGCCGGGTGCTGGCGATGATCCGCGAGGAGACCGCCCGAACGATGGGTGCCGGAGCAGGAGCCGATGACGGACGAACGGTTTGAGCCCCCCAACGCCTTCGAGTCTCCCCGCTTCGCTCAACTCTCCACGTTCATGCGGCTTCCCCACACCCGGAATCCCGCCGGCCTCGACGCCGCCATCCTCGGGATCCCATTTGACGGCGGGGTCAGCTTCCGGCCGGGTGCCCGGTTCGGGCCGAAGGAAGTCCGCAACCACTCATTACTGATCCGGCCCTACAACCCGGTGTTGCGCACCTCGCCGTTTGCACGGCTGCGGGTGGCCGATTGCGGTGACGTCGACACGAATCCGATGGACATCCTCGATACCTACGGCCGGATCGAAGCCGCCGTTGGGGGGATCCTCGAGGCCGGCGCGATTCCCGCCTGCGTCGGCGGCGACCACTCGATCTCGCTCCCGATCCTGCGCGCCGTGGCGCGCCGGCACGGCCCGGTCGCGCTCGTACACTTCGACAGTCACCAGGATATGTGGGAGCAGTACTTTGGCAACCGGTACTTCCACGGCACGCCCTTCCGGCGGGCGCTCGAGGAGGGTCTCTACCTGCCCGCGGCCACCGTGCAGTTCGGGATCCGCGGCCCGGTGTACGGGGAGAGCGACTTCGAGTTCGGAGAAGCGCACCACGTCACGGTCGTGCGGGCCGAGGAGATCCACCGCGACGGCATCCCGGCGGCCCTCACGCGCCTCGATCGCGTCAGGGGGCGCAAGGTCTATGTGTCGTTCGACATCGACTCGGTCGACCCGGCGTTCGCGCCCGGCACCGGCACGCCCGAAGTCGGCGGTCTTTCGAGCGCGCAAACGCTCGCCCTCCTTCGCGGCCTGGCGGGGCTCGAGATCGTCGCGTTCGACATCGTCGAGGTCTCGCCGCCGTACGATGTGAGCGGCCTCACCGCCATGCTCGCCGCCAACGTCCTCTTCGAGCTGTTGTCCCTCATCTCGCTCGACCGTCGCTGACAGCCGGCAGGGTCTCCATTCGCTCCGAACCGGGCACTAGGGGGAGTGAAGAGGCCCAGAGCCTTCATTGTCGGTGCGGAAGGGGCGTTGCGACCATGCACTCACGTTGGATATGCCGGATCGTCCTGAGGCTTGTTTTGTGCGGTTTGGGTGCAGTGATGGTGGTGTCGGCGCTCGTGGCCGCGTACGGCGCGCCGGCGCAGACGGCGCAAGTGCTGCTGCCACAAGTGAGCGTGTCTTCTTCCGCGACGGGGTCGCCGCAGACATTGTTCGCCACGGGGGTGGCGGATCTGCCGGTTCCGCAGTCTCCCAGTTCCCTGGCATTTCTCTCGTTGAACGTCTCGGAGCGGTTTGCCGGGACCGATCGCGATGCCGCAATTCGGTCGGTCGCCGAGAAAGTGGCGGCCGTGCGGTTGGCGCTGGGGAAAATCGGCGTGCCGCCTACCAACATTGAGATCTCGAACGCGACGGTGCTCCCGGTCTACGGCAATTCGCTCCCGAGCCGCGCTCCGTCGCCGGAGGCGTACAACATCTCCGAAAACCTGCAGGTGTTCGGAGTCGGCCCGGACAAGGTCGAGGCCGCGATCGAGGCAGCGCTCGCCGCGGGTGCCACCAATGCGAATCGGTCTTCGGGCGCGCCCGCCCGGCCTCCACAGCTTGACACCTCGGCCATCACTCAGGCGGTCAAGCAGGCCGCCCACCAGGCGAAAAACGATGGCGCAGGCAGGTGCCGAAGGCCTGGGCGTGACTCTTGGCAGCATCCGCAACGTCCAGGTGCAACTACCGTCGTTCGCCGTCGCGGCTCCCGGATCTGTGCAGCTTCGTGTCTCCGTCACCGTCACCTACGATATTCGTCAGCCTTGATCAACAGGCGGCCGTCCGCGGTGACACGCCCCGTTTGAGCGGCGATTTCCGACTCGGGCACGGTGAGCAGGCGCCCGCGCTCGACCACCGTTCGCCCGGCCACGACCACCCGCGCGATCGCCGCGGGGTGAAGGGCGTGCACTAGGTGTTTGAGCACGGGCCCCGGGGGGAGCAGCGAAAGGTCGTCGAGGTTGAGAGCGACCAGGTCGGCCCGATATCCAGGCGCGATCTCGCCGACCGGGAGGCCGAGGACCAGGCCGCCGTTTTTCGTGCCCATCGCCAGGGCGGTCTCGGCCGGGAGAGTCTCGCCGCTCAGCGTCGAGAGCTTCTGGAGGAGTGAGGCGGTTCGCATCTCATCGAAAACGCTCGCGCGGTTGTTGCTGCACGGCCCATCGGTGCCGAGCCCGATGGTGACCCCGACGGCGAGCATCAGCGGGATGTTCGTGACTCCGTCGCCGAGGAACATGTTGCTCGCAGGGCAGTACGCGAGCTTGACCCCGCGCGCGCCCATCACACGGATCTCGTCCTCCACGAGCCAGACGCAGTGGACCCCCACCATGCGGTCGCTGACGACGCCGAGACGGTCGAGCCAGTGGAGGGGAGGCCGGCCGTGTTCTCGCGAGATCATCTCGACCTCGTACCGCCCCTCGGCAACGTGGATGTGCCACCGCGTACCGGCGGCCTCCGCCAGGCGCGCGCCGGCTTGGATCATTTCAGGCGAAGCCGCGTGCGGGCTGTGGGGGGCGGGGCAGATTGCCACCATGGGATCGCCGGCGTAGCGGTCGAGGAGGGCCTCGCACCGGCGCACGGCCTCGTTGACGGTCTCCCGGTACGCGGCGGGCGCGCCGCCCCAGTCGTACATCGTGCGGGCCAGGACTAGCCGGATGCCGAGGTCGCGCGCCGCGCGGATGACCGCCTCGTCGTTGTCATTCCCACCGGCGTGGACATAGAAGAAATCCGCGACGGTCGTGACGCCGTACCTGAGCATCTCCCCGAACGTCAAGAGCGCCCCAGTGTAGATCTCGTCCGGCCCGAGGTGGGGCGAGATGCGATAGATCCCTTCGTCCCTCCATCGGAAGAACGGCAAGTCGTCCGAGATCCCCCGGACCAGGGACTGGAACGAGTGCGTGTGGGTATTGACCGTGCCGGGCACGATGACCACGGATCCCCAGTCCTCGACCCCGATCCCCTGGAGGCGAGGGGAATCCTTGGGGACGACGGCCTCGATGTTCCCATCCCGCACCACGATCGCGTGGTCAGCCAAGAGCGTCTGCCCGCTCAACACTTTTCGCCCTGCGTACGCGCGCTGCATCAGGGTCGTCTTGGGGGCGCTGACGGCGGGGGAATCGCGCCGGGGGAGGTCGTCCCGGGTGGCTTGGACACGGGCGGGACAGGAAGCGTCAGTCCCGCCCTCCCGGCCGCCTCGATCGCCAACGGGTAGCCGGCGTCCGCGTGACGGACGATCCCGATGCCGGGGTCGGTCGTGAGCACTCGTTCGAGCCGGCGGACCGTACCCGGATCGCCGTCCGCGACGATCACCATGCCTGCATGGAGAGAATACCCGATCCCTACCCCGCCGCCGTGGTGCACGGCCACCCACGTCGCCCCGCCGACCGCGTTCAAGAGCGCATTCAGGATCGGCCAGTCGGCGATCGCGTCGCTCCCGTCGGCCATCGCTTCCGTCTCCCGGTACGGCGAGGCGACGGATCCCGCATCGAGATGGTCTCGTCCGATCACGACCGGCGCGCGGAGGGCGCCGGCCGCCACCATTTCGTTGATCGCGAGCCCGAACCGGGCGCGCTCGCCATAACCGAGCCAGCAGACCCGCGCCGGCAGTCCTTGAAACGGGACGCGGGCACCGGCAAGGCGGATCCAGCGGGTCAGCGACTCCTGCTCGGGGAAAAGGCGGATAACCGCGTCGTCGGTCTTCCGGATGTCCTCCGGATCCCCCGAGAGCGCGACCCACCGGAACGGTCCCCGCCCTTCGCAGAACAGCGGCCGGATGTAGGCGGGCACAAAGCCCGGAAACGCGAACGCATCAGGGAACCCGCCGCGGTGCGCCTGCGCGCGGATGTTGTTGCCGTAGTCGAAGACGACCGCTCCGCGCTTCTGGAGGTCCACCATCGCGTCGACGTGCCGGACCACGGACGCCTCCGCCCTCCGCACGTACTCCTGCGGCGCGCGCCGGCGCAGGGTGGAGGCGTCTTGTGCCGAGAGCCCCTCGGGGAGGTAGCCGTCGAGCAGATCGTGCGCGGAGGTTTGATCGGTGACCACGTCGACCGCGATCCCCCGCCGTAGGACCTCCCGGTACACGTCGGCGGCGTTGCCGAGGAGCGCGATCGAGCGCGGCCGGCCGTCCCGCACCGCCTGTTGCGCGAGATGCAGCGCCGCGTCGAGGCTCTGGGTGGCCTCGTCCACCCATCCCGCCCGCGCCCGGCGCTCGATCCGGGCCGGGTCCGCTTCGACGACGAGACCCACCCCCTCGTTCATCGTGATGGCGAGCGGTTGGGCGCCGCCCATTCCTCCGAGCCCTGCGGTGAGGACGAGGCGGCCCCGGAGCGTGCCCCCGAAATGCTGACGCGCGACCGCGGCAAACGTCTCGTAGGTCCCCTGGATAATGCCCTGGGTCCCGATGTAGATCCACGATCCCGCGGTCATCTGCCCATACATCGTAAGTCCGAGGGCCTCGAGGCGGCGGAACTCGTCCCATGTCGCCCACGCCGGAACCAGCATGGCATTGCTGATCAGGACGCGGGGCGCATCGGGGTGCGAGCGGAAGACGCCGACCGGCTTCCCGGACTGGACCAGGAGCGTTTCGTCATGGGCCAGGACCCGCAGGCTCCGCACCAGGGCGTCAAAGCACGACCAGTTGCGGGCCGCCCGTCCGGTTCCCCCGTAGACGATGAGGTCCTCCGGGCGCTCGGCGACCTCGGGATCGAGGTTGTTCATGAGCATCCGCAGCGCGGCTTCCTG
>Ga0070706_100002466_pt1 | contig 18647 bp, 19 predicted proteins | sample KBSK5501metaG_FD_65476 | JGI IMG/M metagenome (GOLD analysis project Ga0070706, IMG submission 65476) | Corn, switchgrass and miscanthus rhizosphere microbial communities from Kellogg Biological Station, Michigan, USA - KBS K5-50-1 metaG | ecosystem: Host-associated > Plants > Roots >... | reverse complement strand
GAGGAGATGCGCTTCGAGATCCGGCGGCTGCACGAAACGTTCGCGATCACCACGCTGTACGTGACCCATGACCAGGCGGAAGCCATGGTGATCTCGGACCGCGTGGCGGTGATCCAGAGCGGGCGCGTCGTCCAGATCGGCACCGCGGAGGAGCTCTTCGAGCATCCGCGGACGCGCTTCGTCGCCGAGTTCATCGGCAAGACCAATCTCGTCGACGGCGTGGCCGAGGGGCCCGCCACCGTCACCCGCGGCCGACTGCGCCTGAGCGTCGCCTCAGCCGACTTGAAGCCCGGCGCCCCGGTCGTCGTCTCCATCCGGCCGCATCACATCGAGCTGCACCCGGCCACAGCATCCGGGCTCTCGGCCGGGCCCTCAGGCGCGGCGGGCGGAAACCTTCTCATGGGCACCGTCGTGCGCGCCAGCTATCTCGGAGACGCCGTGGACTACCAGATTCAGCTCGACTTGAGCGATGTCGTCCTGCGGGTGGCCGGCCCGACTCCGGCCCGCGTCCGCGTCGGCGAGCGAGTCCGTGTCCACGTCCCCGCCAGCGCCTGCATCCCCTTGTCGGCCGGCGAGACCTCCTAGGCCGTGACGGCCGAGGCGCGATGGCGAGAAGACTGTCAGCGACCCTGCCACGGCGAGTACGAGTGCCCATAGTAGTGATGCGGATAGTCCGGATAGCCATAGGTCGCTCGCGGGCGCGGCGCTGGAGCGTACCCATACGGAGCAATCGGAACGATGGCACAGCCGGACAGAAGCAGGGCGAGCAGCGCGATCCAAAGTCGTTTCATCGTACGTCCTCCCTATCGAGTGGACGTGTCCACAGCCCTTTTCTATTCCACGGGGTACGGGGAGGAACGTGCGAACGCTCGATCTATCTGTGGACGATGCGCACCGCGAGTGGCACGCTCGATTCGAGAACGTCGATGAGCCGGTTGGGCCAGTCAGAAACCCGTTGGGAGCAGTCGAGAGGAGGGTTTGTGCATGAGCGGACAGCATGTGCGCAGCACGCTGTTTGGACTAGGCGCCGGACTTTTGCTCACGGGCTGCGTCGTGGCCGAGCCGGTCGTGGTGAGGACACCGCCGCAGCCCCCGCCGCCACAGGTTGAAGTCGTCCCGGTACAGCCCGGGCCGGCTCATGTTTGGGTGCAGGGCCATTGGGTCTGGCGGCATGGGGGCTATGTCTGGCAGCCCGGGTTCTGGGAGCCCGTGAGGGCGAACCATGTCTGGGTGCCAGGGTACTGGGCGCCACGGGGCGGCGGGTACATCTGGATCGAGGGACACTGGCGGGCGCGTTGAGAGCGTCGGATCGCCAGGCGTGACGGCAGTCCTACCCTGAATCGCCGGCGCTACTGAGTGGGGCCGGGCGGCGGAGGCGGCGGCGATCCCGCGGGCGGAGGAGGAATCCCGGGCGGGACCTGATTCGAAGCCGGCGGCGGAGGCGGTGGGGGCGGCAGCGGCGCGCTGCGCGCGGGCTGCGAGCCCCGGGCCAGCGGGATCTGGTTTCCTTTGGTGTACATGCACTGCATATACGTCACGTCGTAGCGACGCTGCGCCGAGCCGCTTGAGGCATAGGAGTTGCCGGCGCCGATCATGGTTCCGCCCAGGAGTCCAGCGCCCGCGCCCACGGCCGCGCCAGTGGCCGGACTTCCCGCGGCCGCGCCGATCGCGGCACCCGCGGCGGCTCCCACCACGGTCCCGATCACCGCACCGCCCACCGTGCTTTGCGCCGCGGCCTGATTCGGCGTTCCGGACTGCTGAGTCGCCCACTGGCGGCATATCGCATCGTCGGTCTGGAACTGTTCGAAGCTCTTCCCATTCCCCGGCAGCACCATCACGCTCGGGCCGGTGGGGACGGTCGCGCAGGACGTGAGCAGCAGTCCGGCCACGACGGGAAGGACGATGAGCTTCCGTATCATCACTGCGGTTGCGCCGGAACCTTTATCCAGGCCTCGGAACAGTTCTGAACGTTGGGGTAGTACGCCTTTGCGCTCGTGCAGTAATACCAATAGCCCTGAGCCGCCGGCGCGGGAGGCTGCTGCTCGACATAGGCCGGCGGCTGCTCCACTACGACGGGCGCTGGAGGATAGTACGGGGGTGGGTACGCGTAGTACGGGGGTGGATACCACCAATACGGATACGGGCCCCAGTACCCAGGCCCGACCCCGATGAACACGCCTACACGGCCATGCCCATGATGCCAGGCCAAGCCGGGCGTTGCGGTGAGGACAAGCAACCCAATCACGAGGAGTGATATGAACGCTGACCTTCTCATCGGTGCCTCCTTCGACGGGCCCTGCCTGACTTTATTCAGTATACCGCTAGCCGCCTCCCCTTGTCCTCCCCCGTGAGGCCCTAGGCTGGGGTCGGCGCGCCCCAGCGACTACATCATCCATATATACTGGACCTGTGAGGCGGCTATCACAGGGGATGAGAGCCGGGAAGGCGCGCCTGAAGACGCTGACCTCGGCGGCGCTCGGCCTCGCGCTGATCCTGGGATCCGAAGCCGCTTCCCACGCTCAGGGCCCGACAGCATCGCCACGGACAGCAGCCAATTCGCCGGTACACGAGACCGCCCAGGCCCCCGCTCCGCTCATGAAGCGGGCCGCGGAGCTCGTCGGCGCGCTGAAGGAATATCGGGCGAGCCTCGACGAGCTACTCACCCTGCAGCAAAAGGATCTTGACGCCGCGACCGAGCAGCGTGAGCGGTGGCGGGACCTCTTTGCCCGCGAGCTCGTCTCCAAGCGCGAGCTCGAGGAACGCGAAACGACGGTCACCGTCGGCCAGGGGAAAGTCGAGGAGACCCGGCGGAACATCATGGTCGCCGACCATGCCATCGCGGAGGCCGCCGCAGCCGGAACCCTGGCGTCGCTCTCACCACTGGTGCCCGGCGGCTACCAGCGGACGGCGTTCCTGATCCGCTTCAATGGCCAGGCCGCTTGGTCGCTTCGATCTGGCACGGTCAAGCTGCAACAGTTCTTCGCGGCCCGATTCGCTCGCCCCCTGCCGATCAGCGCCTTCGGCCAGACGCCTCTCCACGACCGGATGGGCTTCGATCACCACGACGCGCTCGACGTGGCGGTGCATCCCGACAGTCTTGAAGGGCGGGCGCTGATGGACTATCTGCGGGGAGCCGGCATCCCCTTCATCGCCTCATGGGGAGCCGTCCCGGGCTCGACGTCGGGCGCGCACATCCATGTGGGGCAGCCGTCACCGAGGATCGCGGCGCGGCACTGACAATCAGGGCGCTCGGTGCACCGTCGCGAAGATCTCAGCCACCTTGTTACCATCGATCGGCTTCGTCAGGTAAGCGTCGAATCCGGCGTCGCGCGCGCGCTGGTGGTCTCCTGGCAGCCCATAGCCGGTCAGAGCGATCAGCCGCAGCCCCTTCACCTCCGGAGCCGCCCGGAGGCGCCGCGCGACCTCGTAGCCGTCGAATCCGGGAAGACCGATGTCGACGAATGCGATGTCGGGGCGCGAGTGCAACGCGGCCTCGATGCCGCCCGGGCCGTCCGACGCCTCGGTGACGATATGCCCCGACACCTCGAGCAGGCGGCGCAGCATCTCGCGCGAGTCGTCATTGTCCTCGACGACCAGGACCCGGAGCCTGAACGCGCGCGACGGGGGGCCTTTCTCCGGGGGCTCCTCGGCATGCCCGAGCCCTAGCGCCGGCCGGGCGATCGTTGGAAGCCGGACGGTGAAGACACTGCCCTTGCCGGGCCCCCCGCTGCGCGCTTCGACCCTGCCCCCGTGAAGCTCGGCGAGCTGCTTGACCAGAGTCAGGCCGATTCCGAGCCCTGCCTGAGCCCGGTCCGGAGGCGGGGCTCCCTGGACGAAGGCGTCGAAGACTCGCGGAAGCATGTCGGGCGCGATACCGGCGCCCGTGTCCTCGACGCGGATCAATGCCGTCGTGCCATTGTGGCTGATCTGGACCAGGATCGAGCCGCTCGGCGGCGTGTACTTGAGCGCATTGCCGATCAGATTGGTCAGGATCTGCTCGATCCGGGCCGCGTCGCCGTGGATCCAGACCGGCTGGCCCTCGAGCGTGACCGTGTGGCGGTCGATCTTCCCGGCCGCCCGCAGCATATTCAACGCGCGCTCGGCCATCTCGAGGAGCTCGATTGGTTCCCGCTCGAGCACGACCCGCCCCGCGATCACCCGGCTGACGTCGAAGAGATCGTCGGTGAGGCGCGCCAGATGGCTGACCTGGCGGGCGATCACCTCGCACGCGTGAGCGGCCAGATCCGGTCGCAAGCCGCCCTGCCGCAGGAGCTGGACGGCATTGCTGATGGCGCCCAGCGGGTTCCGCAGCTCGTGCCCCAGCACGGCGAGGAACTGGTCCTTCGCTCGATTCGCCGCCTCGGCTTCGGCGCGCGCGACCTCCATCGCCCTCAGGAGCAAGGCCTTTTCCTCCTCGGCCTGCTTGCGGGCGGAGATGTCGCGGGCAATCTTCGACACCCCCGTGACTTCTCCCGCGGCGTTCTTGATCGGCGAAGCGGTCAGCGAGATGTGGATCACGGAGCCGTCCTTCCGCCACCGGATCGTCTCGAAATCGGCAACGACCTCCCCGCGCCGGAGCGCGGCCAGGATCCGCGCCTCTTCGTCGAGCCTGTCGGGGGGAATGATAACCGTGATCGGATGGCCGACGACTTCGTCCGCGGTATAGCCGAACATCCGCTCGGCGGCCGGGTTCCACGAGGTAATCGTGCCGTCGAGCGCCTTGCCGATGATCGCGTCTTCGGACGACTCGACGATCGCGGCCAGCCGGATCTGCACCTCTTCCGCCGCCCGGCGGGTCCGCTTCTCGTCCTCGATCTGGCGCAACTTCTCGACGAGCCGCCCGCGGGTCCGATGCAGGGTATCCCACATCATGCTCATCAGGAGGCCGATCCCAACGAACACGAAGAGGCCGACGATGTCACCGAAGTCCTTCGCCTGGAAGCTCTTCAGCGGCGGCAGCCAAAGATAGGCCGCGCTGATTGCGCAGAGCAGGGTCGTGGCCACGCCGGGCCCCAGGCCTCCGAGCCAGGCGCTGATCATGATGGCCGGAAAGAAGGTGATGAGCGGGAGCTTGAGGCCCCAGATGGGCGTCAAGGCATCGCGAAGAGCAATCGCGCCGATCGCGGCGGCGACGGCGATGCCATAGCGAGCGAGCGCAGGCTCGAGAGGCCTCATGGGCGGAAGGGTGACAGACTACAAAACCAGTTGCGCATCGTACGCGTCAATAGGGTAAATCCCAAAAATAAATAGGGTAAATCCCCCCAAAAAACAAGAATCAATTTCTTCGGGGCGCGCCCAGCTGGGCCTGGCTGGAAGACTCGGAAAGTCTTGCCGCCAAAGTCAGAAATTATTTCCGACCCGGAGCTCGCGGCCGCTTGCATCTGGCTGATTCTTTTAGTCAGTAATACTGGCTCGGCTCTTGCTGACCATCAGTGGCCGCAAGTTCAGGAAGCGAGCACTGAGGGGAGGATAGGGTTTGGGCAAGAGTGCGGAGCTGGCTGGCGTCCCAGGGAAAGTCACTCGTCGTAATCTAGCGATGAGCCGACAGGAGCCCAGGCGACCCGCAAAAGACCTGTTGTCCAAATGGGGAGATCGGCCATGAAGCGTGCGATGACTGACGCGGCGACGCGGCGACGCGCTATCGATCCGCTCGACACGGATCTGCTCGAGCCCCTCGAGGAGCGTGACAAGCGCCTCTACGCCATCGTGAGCAAGGCAATCAGGTACCGGGGGATTCTGTCCGAAGAGGTCAAGCGGCTTCGGATCGGGGATGACCCCGAAGTCGTCCGGGCCCTGCTGGCCCGCTGGGACGTGCTGATTCGGGAGATCCAGAGGCTGGCGGTGGAGCTGTAGCGTGGCCAAGCTGCCTGTGGCGGTTGCGCGGAAGCCCCGCGCTCACATGGACCTCGTGCACGGCGACTCCGGTCAGACCTGGGCCGTGGTGCTGGCCGGGGGCGAGGGGGTGCGCCTGCGGCCTCTCGCTCGGCAGTTTTTCGGCGATGACCGCCCCAAGCAGTATTTGCCGCTGGTCGGGCAGGCCTCGCTCTTCCGCCAGACGCTCGACCGCGTCGGGCTTCTGATTCCCCCCGAGCGCACCGTGGTCGTCAGCCAGGCGCACCACGCCGGCTTTCTTGCCCGGGACTTGGCCGAGATGCCTAGCCCGCCACGCGTGCTCTTCCAGCCTACCGATCGGGGAACGGGCACGGCCGTGCTCTATGCCGCCCACTGGATCCACCAGCGGGATCCGCAGGCAACGGTCATCGTCTTCCCGGCTGATCACTTCATCCGCGAAGAGACCGCCTTCATGGCCCATACTGCCGAGGTACTGTCGTTTGTCCGCCGCCACCCCGAGCGGCTCGTTCTGCTCGGCGCCAGGGCCACGGAGCCCGACTCCGAGTACGGCTGGATCAAGCCAGGGGACCGTCTGGGGGAGAGCGCCGACGGCCCGATCCATCGCGTCCATGCGTTTTGGGAAAAGCCCGGCCTCGAGCAGGCGCGCACCTGCCTGGCCGCCGACTGGCTCCTGAACACCTTCGTCTTCGTGACCAACCTGTCCATCCTGCTCCATCTCGGGCGCGCGTTCGTGCCCACCGTCGACGAGCGCTTGGCCCGCATCTGGGTCTTTGCGGGCACCCAGCATGAAACCTGGGCGATCCGCCAGGCCTATACCCTCGTCCCGACCTGGGATTTCTCGCGCACGGTCCTGCAGGAATGCCCGCCGTGCCTGGCGGTGTCCAAGTTGCCGCCGCTCTCCTGGTCGGATCTGGGGACGCCCGAGCGGGTGCTCGAGGTGCTCGGCATGCTGCCGACTCCGCCCGCCTGGGTGACCTCGCTGCAGCCGGCCGCCAGCGGCCTCGCTTCGTAGCCCTCCGAAGGCGCCGGCATCGCCCCGCAAAGCGGACAGGTCCGCCCGCGGCACCCGCCGCGATGGCGATGCGATGGGCCTTTTCTCCCGCCCGCGCCCTGGCATAAGATGGCGCCCATATGGCCCGCGCCCTCCTCGCTCTCGCGGTCGCGCTGGCGCTGCTCACGGCGAGCGCCGCCGCCGCCGGGCCACCCACCGACCAGCTTCGAGGGTCCATCGACCTGGTCCTGAAAACGCTCACGGATCCCGAGCTCAAAAAAGAAGCGAATACGGCGCGGCGCCGGGCGACGATCCGGTCGATCGCCAACGAGATCTTTGACTTCGCCGAGATCTCGCAGCGAAGCCTCGGCCGCCACTGGCAGGCGCGCACCCCGGCCGAGCGCGAAGAATTCGTTCGGCTCTTCGGCGACCTGCTCGAGTACTCCTACATCACGAAGATCGAGAGCTACTCCGGCGAGAAGATCCAGTACGGCGGGGACGTCATCGACGGCGACCAGGCGGTTGCCAAGACCCGGATCGTAACCAAGCAGGGCACCGAAATCCCGGTGGACTACCGGATGCTGCTCAAGGACGACCGCTGGCGGGCCTACGACGTGAACATCGAGGGCGTGAGCCTCGTCGCCAACTACCGCACCCAGTTCAACGCGATCATCCAGCGTACGGGATATCCGGACCTCGTCGCCAAGCTCAGGGCGAAGCAGGCCGAGCGCCCGGGCGCGCGCGAGGCGGGGCGTCGCGAAGAGGCCGTGCCGGTGGCGGCGCCGCCGCCGCCGCGTCAGTCGCCCTAGCCGCTGCCGTCAGCGGCGGCTCACGCCCTTCGCGCGAGCGGGCCCCGCAGCAGCCGCCCCGGCAGCGCCCCGGTGTGCTTGCCGTCGCGCAGCAGGATCTCGCCGTTGACGACGGTGGCCGAGATCCCGCGCGCCCGCTGCACGAGCCGCTTCGCTCCCGCCGGCAGGTCGTTCACGACTTCCGGCATCTCAGGCCCGACCGTGTCGGGGTCGAAGACCATGAGATCGGCGGCGAGGCCCGCACGGATCAGCCCGCGGTCCGCGAAGCCCCAGTGGGTGGCCGTGTCGAACGTCAGCATGCGGACCGCTTCCTCGAGCGTCAGCGCCTGCTTCGCTCGCACCCAGTGGCTGAGCAGGTGCGTCTGGAGTGAGGCGTCCATGAGCTGCGAGACGTGGGCACCGGAATCCGAGAAGGTCACGACGGTGCGCGGGTGCTTGATGAGCTCGAGCGCGTAGTCCTGGTTCTCGTTGGCGATGGGCTGGAGGAAGAAGAGCTCCAGATCTTTTTCGAGCGCGAGGGCGATCATCGCCTCGACGGGATCCACGCCGCGCTCGCGTGCGACCTCGGCGACGGAGCGATGCGGCCCCTCCACCGTATCCATGACGAAGAGCCATTCGTAGACGGCCGGCCGCGCCTCGGTCCCGATCGCCCGGCGCTTGTCGCGCTCGCGCGCGGCCTCGACCAGCCGGCGGCGGAGCTCCGGATCGCGGAGCCGGTGCTTCTGCTCCTCGAGCGGCAGCGCCCGCAGCTCCTTCCAGACCGGCAGGCGGTCGAACGGCAGCTGGGTCTTGAATGAGAGCACCGCGGCGAGGGCGCGGCTGTGCACCTGGGCGAACATCCGCCCGCCGGCGGCCGCGGTCTCTTCCAGCAGGTCGAGGTAGGTGCGCCAGATTTCGGGCGCCTCGCGCCGGCTGAACAGGCCATAGGTCACGGGGCGACCCGATTCGACCGCGAGGTCGAGCAGCCGCGCCTGATAGTCGCGCAGCCCGGGATCGCCCAGGGCGCGGTCCACTCCCTCGCCGGCGATCTCAAAGATACCCGCATTGAGCTCGCCCATGACGCCGACCAGCCGCCGGACCTCGTCCCACGACGCGACGCGGCTCGCGACGGGACGCCCGTCGGGGGTCTCGTGGCTCGGCGAGCGGGAGGTCGTGAAGCCGATGGCCCCGGCGCGCAGGGCGTCGCGCAGCTCGCGCTCCATGGCGCCGAGGTCATCCTCACCGGCCGCCTGCTCGAACGCGCGCTCGCCCATGACGAAAGTGCGCAGGGCCGAGTGCCCGAGGTAGCCGGAGTAATTGATGCCCTTCGGCAGCGACTCGATGGCGTCGAGGAATTCCGCGAACGTGGTCCACCGCCACTCGATGCCCGCCTCCATCGCCTCGGCGGCGATGTCCTCGGCGCGCTCGAGGTTGCGCATCACCAGATGCCGGTCGGCCTTGGCGCATGGAGCGAGCGTGAACCCGCAGTTCCCCATGACGACCGTCGTGATCCCATGCCAGCACGAGGAGGTGCCGAGCGGATCCCAGAAGACCTGGGCATCCATGTGGGTGTGGCCGTCCACGATGCCGGGCGCCACCACTTGGCCCTCGGCGTCGATCACCTCGCGCGCGGACTCCCGGATGCGACCGATGGCGGCGATGCGGCCATGGGTGACGCCCACGTCGGCCCGGTAGCGGGGCAGCCCGGACCCATCGATCACCCAGCCATTTTTGATCACCAGGTCATAGCCCATCGCGACTCCTCTCCGTCCCCGTCCGGGGCCCGCCTCGTCGAAGTTGCTCCATGGTACCCCACCTCGGGGCCACATCAAGGGACTCGGCGGGGGCACCAGCGGGTCCGCCGGCTCAGCAATGCCGGCATGGCGGAAAGTCCCGGGAGTAGACGGGTTGGCGCAGGAACTCCTGAGGGTCGTACTTCCAGAACTGGCCGACCGCCGGGTACGTATAAATGACGGTGTTCTGGAGTGCCCCGCCAACCCGCTCCACCTTTCGAATGTAGATGTTCTGCGTCGGGTTACCGAAAGCGTCGAGCTTGATCGGGCCTCGGGGCGCGTCCGTGATCTCGACCTTTCGCAAAGCGGCCATGAACGCCGCCCGGTCCTCGACGTTCCCGCCGATCGCCTTCACCGCTTCGGAGATGACCCGCGCCCCGGTATAGCAGTTCTCCGAGTAGAAGGACGGCAGCCGGTTGTACGCCTTCTCGAAGGCCGCTCGGAACCTGCGATTCGCCGGGGTGTCGAGCGAAGCGGAATAGTGATGCGCGCTGATCACGCCGATGGATTCATCCCCCAGCTGCGGCAGGATGTGTTCATCGGTATAGGTGCCGCCGGCGATCAGCGGGATCCGGCCTCGCAACCCGCTCGCGGCGTACTGCTGCGCGAACAGCAGCGTCCAGCGACCCAGCGCGACCACGAACACGGCGTCGGCGTCCCGTTTCACCTGGGCCAGGTAGGGACCGTAATCCTGGACGTTCAGGGGCACCCACAGCTTTTGAATCACCTGCCCCCCGTTATCCTCGAAGGTCTGCTGAAAGCCGCTGACGGTCTCCCAGCCAAACGCATAGTCGAGACCGATCGTGACGACCTTCTTGTAGCCCAGAACCTTCGCGGCGTATTCGCCGAATGGATGCATGTTCCCGCCGGCCGAGAAGCCGGTGCGGATCAGCCACTTGGGACGCTTCCGCTGCGTCAGGTCCTCCGCGGAGTTGATCGGATAGATCGTCGGGATTCCCTGGCTCTCGATCTGCGGCACCAGGGCGTAGGCCACATTGGACAGAATGACCCCGGCGACCAGATGAACCTTGTCGTTCTCGACGAGCTTCCGGAACTTGGTCACGGCCATCGCCGGCTGGCCCTCGTCATCCTCGAGGACCACCTCGAGCTTCCGCCCGGCGATCTGCCAGCCGCTCTCCTTCCAGAACAACTCGCAGCCGCTGTACATGTCCTTGCCTGCCTGGGCGATCGCGCCCGACAGCGGGGACAGGAATCCGATCTTGATCGGCCCCTCCGCCTGCGCGGGGCCGAGCCCGATCACCAGCAGCGATAACACGCCGAGCGGACGCAGCGCTCCAATCATTTGCATTCGTTTCAGCCTCCTCCAGCGCGGGCGGTGTTCCGCGGCGAGAATCCCCGGCTACTGCTCGACGCAGCGGAGCGCCGCGCGGGCGAAGAACGTGCCCTTGCGGAAGTACCGGATGGTGGCCACGTCGCCCTCCCGCTCGAAGGGCGCGCCTGACCAGCTGTCGTTGACGTTCTTGAGCGTGCCCATGTACCGCTCGAGGCCCGCCTTGCATGCCTCGGCCGTGGCGAAGCTGTCCACCCGCATCCTGTCGGTTTGGAGCCGCGGCACGCCCGCCAGCCACCGGAGCATGATGGTATCCAGCGGGTTGTCCTTCTCGATCACGGTCAGGTCCGACCACAGCAGCCAGGCCATCCCCATCACGGCCACCCACTTCCTCATGCGCTGTCTACCGGGATTCTCCCGATGGGTCATGTTCGCGTCCCCCTCAGCTTGTCGAGCGGGCTATGGTTCCGTCAGGTGCCGCGCAGGTTCCTCGATAGGTTCGAGAATGTCCTCGCCGAAGCTCGGTGTCAAATGGCCCCGGGTCGGGCCGTCAGATCTTGGACACCGTCAGCCAGGGAGCGGAGCGATTCTATCCGAACGCCCTTTCTACAGCTATTTGAGGGATCACGGATGGCCGACGACTTGCAACACCTTGAGCGATTGGCCGGCCCGTCGGCCGAGCACCCGACCAGGAGGCGACGATGAAGATTTTCTATGGCGAGAGTCTTGAACCGGTCCGTCAGGACGGCTTCCGCGCCGGCGCCGCTGCGATCCTCACCTTGCTCGCGACGGCGATTTTCGCCCTCGCCGCCGATCCCGTGGGCATTGCGGCGCTGAGTCCCGCCGCGGCCCTGGCGGCGCACCAAGGGGTGAAGCAGATCAAGCGATGGCGCCGCGGAAGTGTCGGGGATTGGGCCATCGGAAACCTGCTGCGGGATCTCTCTGACCGCTACTATCTCGTCAGGAACGTGGTGCCGATCAGACGAAGCCACCCCGTTCACGTCCTGATCGGGCCGTGCGGGGTCCTCGTGATCGAGACCAGGCGGATCCACGGCCGCATTCTCTGCTACGGCGAGCGGTGGTACGTGAACGGGTGGCGGCGGAGAGGCTTCGGCAGGCGCATCAGCCGATCAGCCTCCACGATCCAGAGAGCCCTCCAGCGGTCGTGTCCCGGGGAATCTGCCCTGCTCCGCCGCGTCGAGCCGCTGGTGGTCTTCACCCATCCCCATTGCCAGCTGAACGTCTATCGGCCGCGGATCCTGGTCACGCGCTACTCCGAGCTGCTCAAGCTGATCTGGGCGCTCGAGCGCCGGCAGAATCTTCCAGCCGACGCGGCGGGCCGGCTTGCCGAAGCCGTCGCCCACGCGCCCGCCGATCGCGCCACCTCCGGCTCCTCTCTGAAACACGCGGTGGGCTAGTAGCGCTGGCGCCTACAGGCCGCCCCAGACGTCGCGGGCCAGCTCGACACAGAGCGACAGCTTGGCTCTCTGCTGCTCGACCCCGACGGCATTACCCTCGACTGTCGAGGAGAACCCGCACTGCGGGCTGACGCCGAGCCGGTCGAGTGGGATGTACTTGGACGCCTCCTCGAGACGGCGCTTGAGATCGTTCTTCTTCTCGAGCATGCCGATCTTCGTCGTGATGAGCCCCAGTACCACGCGGACGTTCTTCGGCGCGTGCCCGAGGGGCGAGAAATCGCCCGAGCGGGCGTCGTCGAACTCGAGGAAGAACCCGTCGTAGGGCATCTGGTTGAAGATCACGTCGGCGATCTTGGCGTAGCCGCCTTGGGCACGCCAGCTGGACCGGAAATTACCGCGGCAGATATGAGTGCAGACGGTGAGATCTTTGGGCCGGTCGCGCAGCGTCGCCCGGATCAGTTTGACCGAGAGCGCCAGCTGGGCGTCGGGATCCTCGCCATGTGCCCGCCCCTTCGCGCGAATCTCCTCGTCGCACAGATAGGCCAGGCTCACGTCATCGAGCTGCAGGTAGCGGCAGCCGGCGGCATAGAGGTCGGCGATCTCGGCGCGATAGGCGGCGGCGGTGTCCTCGACGAAGGCGTCGAGGCCCGGATAGACCGTCGCGTCGATATTGGCGCGTCCGACCTGCGAATAGAGCATGCAGGGGGATGGAATCGTGAGCTTGGGCGTGCGGCGCGCTACGGACTTCAGAAACTTGAAGGCCTCGACGAAGATCGGCTTGGGCCGGGTGACGCGGCCGCTGATCTGCAAGTCGGGGCGAATGAAGGACAGATCCCCAGCCGGGCCGTGGAAAGTGACCGGCAGCGATTTGCCGGCGCTGGTCAGGCCCCCGAGCCGCAGCAGGAAATCCATGTGCCAGGATTTGCGGCGGAGCTCGCCGTCCGTGATGCCCTCGAGGCCGATGTCTTCCTGAATCCTCACGACCTCGCGGATCGCCGCGTCCTCGGCGGCGGCGAGCGCCTCCGCGCTCGCCTGCCCCGACGCTGCTTCCAGCCTCAGTGCCTTCAGCGCCGGGGGACGCAGGAGACTCCCGACGTGATCAGCCCGAAAGGGTGGTCGCGAGGGGCGCATCGAAGTCGCCTGAGCCGCGCGCGTCAGACGCCCGGCAGCTTGACGCTGGGCCCGCCGTCCTCATACTCGTAGAGTCCGAGATTCATCGCCCGCTGGCGGACGAGGCCGAGCACCGCCCGGCTGAAGGGCATCGGAATCCCTAGACGGTCGCCGATTTCGCAGGGCGCGGCGAGGATGGCGTCGATCTCGAGCGGCCGGCGGCCTTCCAGGTCCTGCAGCATGGAAGTCTTGAACGCGCCGAGCTCGCGGGTCACCGCGATCCGGCCCGCGGCGGTCATGCCCATCTCGATCCCCAGGGCGCCGCCCACCGCGCCCGCCTCCTCCATGATGGAGCGCACGAGCTCGACCGTGAGCGAATCGTCGAGGATGACATCCGCCGTGGAGCCGGTCAGGGCGCTGATCGGGTTCATGTTCATATTGCCCCAGAGCTTGAGCCACACCTCGCGCTGGATCTCCGCAGTCGTCTTGACGGTAAAGCCTCCGGCTTCCAGCACTTCCGTGACGCGCGCCAGTCTGTCGCTTCGCTCCCCGGACGGCTCGCCGACGATGAGCAGGTTGCCGAGCCCGCGGCGGATGACCCCCGGGCCGGCGATCGACGAGGATAGGTGCACGACGCTGCCGATAACCTGCTCCGCCGGCAGCGCCTCCGAGATCACCCCACCCGGGTCAACCGACGCCAGCCGCGTGCCCGCGAGCGCACCGCCGAAGCGATGGAAGAACCACCACGGCACGCCGTTCATCGCCGGGACGAGCACGGTATCCGGGGTCAGCAGCGGCTTCAGCGAGCTCGCGGCCTCCACCAGGGACGGCGCCTTGAGCGCGATGAACACCACGTCCTGAGGCCCGAGCGCGGCCGGCTCGTTCGCCGACGCGACGTGGACGGGCGCGCCGGCTTCGCCCTCGAGCAGGGTGAGTCCCCTGGCTTCGATCGCGCGCCAGTGCTCCCCGCGAGCGAGAACGCTGACGGGGAACCCCGCGCGGGCGAGCTTGGCCGCGATCAGCCCGCCGACCGCGCCGGCGCCCGCCACACATACCCGAGGGGCTTGCATGATTGGTCGCGGGCCGTCTTCGGGCGGCGGCTACGGCTCGAGGGCGGCGACCTCGACCCGCGCGTCGTTGAAACAGGCGCCTCCCGCGATGTCCGCGTGGTGCGCCGGGCAGAGGGCCGAGACGGTCTGGCCGTTGTCGCTCGTGCGCAACCACGCCCCCTTGAGCGTGCACACCACGCCGGGCGGCACGGTGTCGCTCACGCGCAGCGGCAGCCGCACCTCACCGAGGTCGTTCCACACGCGCACGCGCAGGCCGTCGCGCAGGCCCCGCGCCGCCGCGTCATCGGGGTGCATCTCGAGGGGCGGCGTGTCGTCGCCGTTCACGCCGCCGAACGTGGAGGTGATGCGCTGGTCGGAGGCGGGGGAGATCAGCGTCAGCGGATAGCGCGACTCCACGGGCGCGTAGCGCGGCAGTCGCGCCCCATACTTCGCCTCCAGATGGGACGAGGCCAGCTCGATCTTTCCCGACTTCGTGGCGGGAAACGCATTCTTGAAGAACACGAATTCCTCGCCGCCGGCCGTCATCGCCAGCGCCGTGTCGGTGGGGACGCGGCTCGGCCTCATCCCGCCCAGCCTCGGGTCGCCCGGATCGACGGCGTCGTCCATCAGCTCGGCGTCGCTCGCTGTGAAGGCGGGGTCGGTAAAGCCGAAGCGCGCGGCCAGCCGGCGGAAGATCTCGGTATTGGGCAGCGCCTCGCCCTGGGGCGGAATGACCGCCTCCGCGCGCTGCAGCCAGTGCTGGCCGTACGCGGCAAAGAGATCGGCGTGCTCGAAGTGGCTTGCGGCCGGCAGCACGATGTCCGCGTAGAGCATGCTGTCCGTCATCGCGACATCGGAGCCGACCACGAACAGGTCCTGACGCTGCAGGCCGCGGCGCAGGCGGTTCTGGTCGGGGTGCACGACTACGGGATTGTGGTTGTAGATGACAACCGCTTTGATCGGCGGCGCCAGCTGCGGATCCAGCAGGTGCGCGCCGACGTCGACGATATTGAGCGTGCGCGTCCCGGGCGGCACCAGGTCGGGACGCTGCAGCCGTGCCGGCGTCTTGGGGAATGCGAAGCCGGCACCGTTGATCAGGCCGCCGCCCCGGACGCCGAACTTTCCCGCCAGCGCGGGCAGCGCGAAAATCGCGCGGATGCCGCTGCCGCCGTTCTGATTGCGCTCGAGCCCGTTCCCGACGCTGATTGCCGCCGGCGACAGCGTCGCGTACCATTCGGCCAGCGTGCGCGCCTGGCTTTCGGTCACCCCGCAGGTGCGCGCCGCCTCGGCCAGGGTGTACCGCCGCGCCAGCGCCATGTAGTCCGCAAAGCCCTCGACGTGGCGCGCGACGAACTCCCGGTCGATGGCGCCGCGCCGCTCGAGCTCGGCCGCGATTGCCCACGCGAGCACGACGTCGGTGCCGGGCCGCAGCGCGATATGCAGATCCGCCTGCTGGGCGATCTTGGTCCGCCGCGGATCGACCACGACCAGCTTTGCGCCCTGCTTCCGCGCGCGGTTGATCACCGGCACCAGGTGCAGGTTCGACCACGTCACGTTATTGCCCCAGACGACGATGAGCCGGGCGTGCTCCGCCTGCTCGGGCCTCATGCCCGGCACGGCGCCGAACGTGCCCACCCAGCTTTCGGTCCTGATGCCGCCGCACAGCGGCTTCCGGTCGAGCAGGCTCGCACCCAGACGGTGGAAGAAGCGCAAATCCATCGAGCCGCCCGCGAGGAAGCCGTGCGGGCCGGCGTAGTTCAGCGGCAGGATGGCTTGAGAGCCGTGGGCAGCGATGATCGCGGTGAACCGCTCGTGAATCGTATCGAGCGCCTCATCCCACGAGAGCCGCTCGAACCACGCCTCACCGCGGGGGCCGCTCCGCCGCAGCGGGGTGCGGAGCCGCCGCCCGCCATGCACGAAGCTCGGGTAGAGCGCCGGCACCTTGGCGCAGAGCACGCCCGCCGTGTACGGATTGGCATGCGAGCCCCGGATCTCGACGATCCGGTCGCGCTCCACGCTGACACTGAGGCTGCAGGTGTCCGGACAATCGAGGGGGCAGACGCTGAGCCGCTCGGTGGCCACCGGGCTTACCCGCGGCCCAGGTGCGGCATCTTGGTCGCCATCACAGTCATGAACTGCACATTGGCGTCCAGCGGCAGGCTGGCCATGTACACGACGGCCCGCGCGACGTGCTCGACGTCCATGGTCGGCTCCACCGCGACCGACCCGTTCGCCTGCGGCACGCCTTTGCTCATTTTCGCCGTCAGCTCGGTCGCGGCATTGCCGATGTCGATCTGGCCGCAGGCGATGTCGTACTTCCGGCCGTCGAGGGACGTCGCCTTGGTGAGGCCGGTGACGGCATGCTTGGTCGCCGTGTACGGGGCCGAGTTGGGCCTCGGGGTATGCGCGGAGATCGAGCCATTATTGATGATGCGCCCGCCCCGGGGTTGCTGGCTCTTCATGATCCTGAAGGCTTCCTGAGTGCAGAGGAAGACGCCGGTCAGGTTGGTGTCGACGACCGCCTTCCACTGCTCGTAGGTCAGGTCTTCGAGCGGTACCCCCGGCGCGCCGACCCCCGCATTGTTGAACAGCAGATCGAGCCGGCCGAAGGCCTCCTTCGTTTTGTCGAACAGCGCCTTCACGCCAGCCGGATCGCTGACGTCGGTGGGGACCACCAGCATTCGCGAGCCGGACGATTTCCCTTCCCTGGCCGTCGCCTCCAAGGGCTCGGAACGCCGGCCGGCCAGGGCCACCGAATAGCCCTCCCGCAGCAGCGCCAGGGCGACGTGCTTGCCGATGCCGCTTCCCGCCCCAGTGACGATCGCAGTCTTCTCAGATGATGTCATCGCCCCGCCGTCCGCCTTTCATCGGATCACCGGCTCCGCTATGGTAGTCCAACCCGAGCCGCGGCGCGAGCCAGGAATGCCGTATCCTTACGCGCGGCGGAAACGAGCCTACCAGTGCTTCCTGACAATACGGCTCAGAACGAGGCTTACGAGCGAGACGATGAGCGCGCCGAGCAGTGCCGCCACAAAGCCGTCGATTCGAAAGCCCAGAGCCATGCCCTGCGCGATCCAGCTCGTCAGCAGAAGCATGAGCGCGTTGATGACGAACGTGAACAGCCCAAAGGTCATGATCTCGAGCGGCAGCGACAGCAGGAGCACGATCGGGCGGATGATCACATTGACGGCTCCGAAGATCAGCGCGATGATCCCCAGCGCGATCCAATCATGGGGCTGCGGATGACGGCCCGCGACGCTCAGATGAAATCCCGGAACGATCCAGGCCGCGACGAGCAGGCCGATCGCATTGATCGCCAACCGGAGCAGGATGAACATCGCGTCCTCCTATAGCGGACCAGCGGGCGGCGGCAGCCCGGTCCTCGGGACCTGGCCACAGCCGCCCGCGGCCGTCAGGAGCCTTGCGCGCCTCGGGAGCGCGCGACGTGGCGGCCTACTTGAAGGGCTCCTTCACGATCACCTTGACGCCGGCGATCATGCCCGTCGCTGCCTTGCGAACCTGCTCGACGGCTTCCTGGCTGATCTCGCCCGCGCCTCTCAGGGCGCCGGTCGCCGCCGCCGAGGCGGCCTGCTCGGCATTGAGGCCGATCTGCTTGGCGCCGGCGATGGCGCCCTCCACGGTGTTCCGCGCGGCGCCGCCGATGTCGCCGCCGACCTCCGCCACGCTCTTGACGAGGACGCGCGCGCTCGTGCTCACGGTATCGAGCACTTCGGCACCCACCTCCCTGGTGCCCTTCAGCACCCCGACGACGGCGCCTTTGGCCGCCGTGCCGACGTCACCGCCAGCCTGGGCCGTGCCGACAATGGCGCCGTGAACGACGTCGGACACGGCCGAGGTCAGCGCGGTGCCGACGGCGCCAGTGCCCTTGATGGTGGTCACCAGCGTGCCGCTGACGGTGTCGACGACAGCGCTCATAACCTCGCCGGTGCCTTTGATCGAGCCGACCAAACTGTCTTTCACCGACTCCATGAGCCCCTTGTTTTCTGTGCTCATCTGGGACCTCCTTCCGAGGAAAAATATACCCGCTCGGACTGGAAGCGGCATACAGACGCTATAGAAAAAGCATACACCTGCCCGGTCCAACACGAAACTGGAGGCCATCGATGGAGCTCTACGATGTGTTGCACACCACCTTCGCCGCCCGCGAGTTCACCGACGATCCTGTCCCGGACGACGCGCTGTTCAAGATCCTGGATTACGCGCGCTTCGCGCCGAGCGGCGGCAACCGCCAGGGCTGGCGCGTCCTCGTCGTCCGCGAGCGCGCCACCCGGGAGGCCCTGGCCGCGCTGAGCGCCCCGGCCGCCAAGCGCTATGCGGCCCAGGTCGAGCGGGG
>Ga0070706_100002465_pt1 | contig 18649 bp, 14 predicted proteins | sample KBSK5501metaG_FD_65476 | JGI IMG/M metagenome (GOLD analysis project Ga0070706, IMG submission 65476) | Corn, switchgrass and miscanthus rhizosphere microbial communities from Kellogg Biological Station, Michigan, USA - KBS K5-50-1 metaG | ecosystem: Host-associated > Plants > Roots >... | reverse complement strand
CCTGCGGAAACGAGGTTCCGGAGACCCCGGCGGTATCCGGAACCTGCCGGAACCTGCCGGAACCTCTGGCCGCCGCGCTGTGGTGTGCGACACGCCCGCAGGTCACCCCCGATGCCCCCCTCCCTGAGAGCCGTTCGACTGTCCCTACGCAGGTCAGCGACCTGGACACGGGCTGCGCAACGGCTCTCAGGGAGGGGATTGACCGGCCCCGGCCGGTCACGCTGACTGACCCGCCCACGGCGTGCCCCCCGGTTGAGTGCCGTCCGTCCGGCCGTGAGCCGGTCAGTGACCCGACTATGGGCGGGGGCAACGGCACCCAACGGGGGGATACCCGCCCGGCGCCTCACCGTGGCACACTGCCCAGCCGCCGTCCTACCCCCATGGGGTGCCGCTCGCGCGTACCCGGTCAAGCCAGCGACCCTGCGTCGTGCGCGGCAACGGCACCCCAGGAGGGGACGGCCCGCCCGCGCCAGCGTGCGGCCAGCACGCCCCTGCACACGCCGCTGAGCACACGGCAAGGGTCCGCCCCCGCCGCCCGCCACGCGGTCCCCAGCGTCGTTCCTGCCGCTGCTCAGAACCTCGCCGGGCTGCATGCGCTCCGCGCTGACGGAGGGCTGACGGAGAGTCTGGGGAATCTATCGGCTAACCGCCCGCACGTGCGGGGCGCAAAGCTCCACACCCTCCGAACCCTCCGTCATCCGGCTAGGCGGGCGGGGTTGACGGAGGGTTCGGAGGGTCCGCGGGTTAACCGCCCACACGCGCGTAGCGCGAACCTCCCAACCCTCCAGACCCTCCGTCACGAACCTGCCGGACGGCCAGAGGTTCCGGAGGGTTCCGGCAGGTTCCGGATACCGCCGGAGTCTCCGGAACCTCGTTTCCGCAGGTCAGACCACGAAAACCCGGAAAGGTTCCGCAGGTTCCGCTTTCCGGCCGGGGGAGAACCGGCCACCCGCGCCGCGAGCTGGCCCGCCGCCCACCCAACGCCACCAACCGCGCCAGCGTCCGCGACGCCGCAGGCGTCGCCAGAAATGAGCCGCGAAGCGGCCTCTTATGACCTTGACCTGCCGCGCTACACACGGCCCGCACCATCGGTAAGCGGCCCCCGACGCCACAGCCGCCAAGCAACTGCGCCGGGGGCCATTGCCCCTCAAAGGAAGGCACCCACCATCATGCCCGCAACCGCCACCCTCACCCGCCCCGCCGACCCGTCGCCCGAGGCCCTGCACGACGCGTCGCGTCCGTCGCCGACAGACGGGACGGCTGACGGTATCCGGAGCCCCCTGCTGTACAAGGTCACCGATGCCATGCGTGCGCTGCGGATGTCCCGAAGCGTCATCTATGAGCAGATCCGCGCCGGGCGCATCCGCACCGTCAAGCAAGGCCGCGCCACATTCATCACCGCCGCCGCCATCACCGATTACATCACGCTTCTGGAGCGGGAAGCCGGGGCCACCCGATGAGCGGACCAGCCGTTACCGGCAACACGCCACCCAGTAAATGGCTGACCATTCCCGAGGTGTGCGTCTACCTCAAAGTAAGTGACAAGGAATGGGCCGACTGGCAGGCTAGGGGAGACACGCCGCTGCACATCATCGGCCAGGACGGGCTGGCCCGCATCCGCCGACGCGACCTCAACCGCTGGCTAGACCAAGCCGAATCCAGCCCCGACGAGGGCACCTGCGCCTGTGACGGCTTGGCCGCGCGGCTCAGCGCGCTCCCCGGCGTCAGTCACCTACCCGGCGGCCATCTCGCAGCCCGCACCGCCGCCAGCGCGATTTACCATCTGAGCCAATGGGTCGGCCAGGCCACCGACCACATCACGGACGGCCAGTCATGAGCGGGACGCGCCGGGGCCGCGGTGAAGGTGGCCTGCACTGGGACAAGCGGCGGAAGCGATGGATTGCAACCGCCAGCCTCGGCTACGGCGCCAACGGCAAGAGGATCACTAGGCGGGCCAGCGGGGAGACCAAGACCGAGGCCAGGGACAAGCTGCGGGAAATGCTCCGTGACCACGATGACGGTGTAACCACCGCGCCCGGCGGTTACACCGTCGGTGATGCCGTGCGGGACTGGCTAACATTCGGGCAAGGCAAGCGAGACACAGGAACAATCGCGTGGATTACGAGCCTGGCCACCAATCACGTGATACCGGCGCTCGGCGCGCGACAGCTACGCGAGCTTTCCGCCGATGACGTGGACAAATGGCTCGCAGGCAAATCGAAGGTTCTCAGTACCCGGAGCCTGCAAGCCATCCGTTCCATTCTTCGATGGTCTATCACTCGTGCCCAGGCACGGGACAAAGTGAAGCGGAACGTGGTCTTGTTGTGCGAGACGCCCAAAGGCAGGGACGGACGGCCGTCGAAATCGCTAACGCTCGATCAGGCCGTGGCGGTACTGGCCGCTTCGGAGGGCACGCCCATGCACGCCTACGTCGTGCTGTCACTTCTGACAGGGGCCAGGACGGAAGAGTTGCGCGCCCTGCGGTGGGATCACGTAGTGGCCTACGACGAAACCGGGAAGGCTTGGATTCCCGTCAGTGTCGCGGGGTGGGATCACGACCGTTTCGCTATCTACGTGTGGCGCTCAGTGCGCACCGGAGGGGACACCAAGACGAAGAAGTCACGCCGGAGCCTGGCCTTGCCGAAACGGTGTGTTGCGGCGCTGCACGGACACTACGGCACAGCGCGTCCCGGGAAGCTCGTGTTCACGAAGGCGGATGGGGGGCAGCTCGACAGGCACACCACGCTTCGTGCTTTCCGGAAGGTCATCGGCGCGGCCGGGCTCACGGCGGGGGAGTGGACCCCCCGGGAGATGCGGCACAGCTTCGTCTCGCTGCTCGATGACGCCAACGTGCCGGTTGAGAAGATCTCCCGCCTGGTCGGCCATGCCGACACGGCGACCACGGAGACCGTCTATCGTCACCAGATCCGCCCCGTCATTCAGGACGGGGCCACGATCATGGACCACATCTTCCCCGAGGACGAGAACCCTTAGTAGCGCAGTTAGTCGCTCAAGGCCGCATCCGGGATTCCCGGATGCGGCCTTCTGTCTTGGTCGGATCACTCCGGTAACCCGCTGACCTGCGAAAACTCCCGGTGTCCGAGGGGGGACTTGAACCCCCATGCCCCTTTCGAGGCACTAGCACCTCAAGCTAGCGCGTCTGCCTATTCCGCCACCCGGACGTGCGCCGGACCACGGTCTCCCGTGTCGGCCGCCTCACGATAGCAAATCCCGGCCAGTCACGGCGAAGAGCCCGGTCATAGCGAAGAACCCGGGTCTGCCCGCCACGGCCGGCGGCCGGAAGCCCGCGCAGAACAGCCGGGTGCGCCCGCTCATGAAAATCGAGCCCATGCTACAGAACAGGGCAACGCTCCCCGCAGGCAGCGCGAATGCGACGATGGGCGGGTGACGCAGAACCCAGCCACCGCGCCCCCGACCGCGCAAGACGAAGTCGCGGGCTTGTGCAGCGACCTGATCAGGATCGACACGTCGAATCGCGGAGATCATTCCGGGCCGGGAGAACGCCTGGCCGCCGAGCATGTCGCCGGACTGCTGGCCGAGGTCGGCCTCGAGTCGACCCTGCTGGAGTCTCATCCTGGGCGCGCGAGCGTGGTGGCCCGTATCGCGGGGGGGGATGCCCAGCGGCCGGCCCTGCTCATCCACGGCCACCTCGATGTGGTCCCCGCGGACGCGGCGGACTGGCGCGTGGCGCCGTTCTCCGGCGAGATCTCAGACGGGTGCGTCTGGGGCCGCGGGGCGGTGGACATGAAGGACATGGACGCGATGATCCTCGCCGTGATCCGGCAGCGGCTGCGGGAGGGACGCCGCCCGCCCCGCGACATCGTGCTCGCCTTCCTGGCCGACGAGGAAGCCGGCGGGACCTGGGGCGCCCGGTGGCTGGTGGATAACCACCCGGATCTCTTCGAGGGTGTCACCGAGGCCATCGGCGAGGTCGGCGGATTCAGTGTCACCATCGGCGGGCGGCGGCTCTATCTTCTGCAGACCGCCGAGAAGGGCATGGCCTGGCTCCGGCTGACGGCGCACGGCACTGCCGGCCACGGCTCCATGCTGCAGCCCGATAACGCGGTGACCGAACTGGCCGAGGCGGTGACCCGGCTCGGCCGTCATGAATGGCCGGTGCGGCTCACCCCGGCCGTTGAGGCGTTCCTCAAGGAAGCCTGCGATGCGCTCGGAGTGGAGTTCATGCCGGATGGCTGGCCCCAGGTCCTCGGCAAGATCGGATCGCTGGCCCGCCTTACCGGGGCGACCCTTCGCAACACCACCAATCCAACCGTCCTTAACGCAGGTTACAAGGTCAATGTCGTCCCGCAGGTGGCATCAGCCGACGTGGATGGTCGATTCCTCCCTGGCCACGAGGAGGAGTTCTTGGCTGAGGTGGACAACTTGCTCGGCCCTGGCGTGCACCGTGAGTTCATCCACCATGACGTGGCGCTGGAGACGACTTTCGACGGTGACCTGGTTGATGCGATGATCTCCGCCTTGGTGTCCGAGGACCCGGCGGGAAGGGTCGTCCAGTATTGCCTGTCGGGTGGGACGGACGCGAAGTCTTTCAGCCGGCTCGGCATCAGGTGCTTCGGCTTCGCGCCGCTGCAGCTTCCGCCAGACCTCGACTTCTCCGGGATGTTCCACGGCGTGGATGAGCGCGTCCCCGTCGATGCGCTCCGGTTCGGCGTGCGGGTCCTGGATTCCTTCCTGGATCGCTGCTAGGGACACGCCCTGGCTCGTCTGCCCACCGCCGATCCGCCCTGCCTATCCACCTGCTGCCCATCGTCCGGCAACTCCGCCGAGCCGCAGGCACGCCGGGTTCGCGGCTGCCTGCGAGCCGGCCCGCCACCCAGGTCGGCAACCGCTGCAAGGCGTGGCGCTTTCTTGAAATCAGCGGATGAACACCTTGGGTAATGCTATCGTTACACATTGTGTGAGGCTGGTCTGCCGGGTTAGCACCCCGTGCCGCAGGTGCCCGGACAGAGTTGCCGCACGAACCGTCCCCGACGAGGAAGTCGCCCGGGAACCGGAGCCGGACCATGACCCGGGGCCGCGCGTGAGCGTCCGTGCGTGAGGCGCGGGCGGGCAGCGACGCGGCCAGGCCCTTACGGCATCCGTATCCCGGAAGATTCGTCGCGGTCGAGGTGGTCACCACTCCGCGCAGGGCGGCCACCGCCAGCGAGGCTGCCCCTGGCAGCACGAGAGCTGGTGGTGGCCGCCGTGACCACTTGCGCCGGTCCCTGCGTCCGCGCGTGGTTCGGCAGCCGTGTCCGCGGGCGGCGTGACCGAGAACGAGGCGCGATCCATGCGCACGAGGGCGGGTGGCTCGGCGGCACGCAGCGTGCTCGCCGCACGGCCCCAGTGCTCCCTTAGACGCTTTGCCTGCCCGGTGGCGCGGCCCGGGGTGGGCAAAGCCCAGTTCACGGGGTATACGTGCGGGGGAGGCGAGCTGCGGTGGTCAAAACGTCCGGACGGGGCGTATGATCGGCCGCCGCAGGGTTGCCTTCCTGCTGCCGTCTGCGTTCAGCCGGAGTCTGGCCAGTTCCCAGTCCCCGTATTCCGCGTGATCGGTGAGGATTCGCCGCGCAGCGTCCCGTGACGTTCCGCGCGGCAGGTAAAGCACGAGGTAGGAATAGTCGGCCATCACTACTCATTGTGCGCGGCAAGCGTGGTGATTCAATCGGCGGCAGGAAAAAACTGGGCGGCCCGGCGAAGACGGCGGGCGCGCCGGAGTTTGCCGGGCGACGCTCGCCCAAAGCCCGGCCGGAAGTTCATCCGCGTCCGCGGACGGACGTTCCGGAGGCAGCGGAGAGCGAGGACAGGGCCACACGGAACGCGGCGGGAACTGCGGAGGACCGGCGGGTGGCGGCACGAAAGCCGCGAGATCGTGCCGGGAGGCTGCGGGAACACCCGCGGGGAAGTTGCGGGGAACACCCGCGGAGGCTGCGGCGTGCATCCGCAGGAGGTTGCGGGAACATCCGCGGGAGGCTGGGAGGAGCACCCGCGGAGGCTGCGGGGAGCATCCCGCGGAATGCTGCGGAGAACATCCGGCGGAAGGCTGCGGGAACATCCGCGGGAGGCTGGGGGGAGCACCCGCGGAGGCTGCGGGGAGCATCCCGCGGAAGGCTGCGGAGAACACCCACGGCCGGTTGCGGGAACACCTGCGGGAGGCCGCGGGGAACACCTGCTACCCGTGGGGGAGTTGTTGGGGGTAACGAATGGGCGAAGATGACCAGAGGCTGGGAAAGGTACTGGGCTAGAGGGTGAAGAGCGTGCCAGCAACCGCGGGTGCCGTCGCGAAAGGCGCGACGAGCAAAAATGGTGCGACCGGCAGGAAGGGCGCCGCCGCGCGTTCCGGCACCGGTCGGCGGCTCGTAATCGTCGAGTCGCCTGCCAAGGCACGGACCATCGCGGGGTACCTCGGCCAGGGGTACGTGGTCGAGTCGAGCATCGGCCACATCCGTGACATGCCAGACAAGGCCGCCGAGATCCCGGCCAAATACCGCAAGGAGCCCTGGGCCCGGCTGGGCGTCAACGTCGACGCGGGCTTCGAGGCCCTCTACGTCGTCCACGCGGACAAGAAGCAGCAGGTCTCCAAGCTGAAGCAGTTGCTCGCGGGCGCGGACGAACTCCTGCTGGCCACTGATGAGGACCGTGAGGGCGAGGCAATCGCCTGGCACCTGCTTGAGGAGTTGAAACCGAAGGTCCCGACCCGGCGCATGGTCTTCCATGAGATCACCCCCGAGGCGATCGCCCAGGCCGTTGCCAACCCGCGGGAACTCGACCAGGGGCTCGTCGACGCCTACCAGACCCGGCGGGTGCTGGACCGGCTGTACGGGTACGAGGTCTCGCCGGTTCTTTGGAAGAAGGTCATGCCCCGGCTGTCCGCGGGCCGGGTCCAGTCGGTTGCCACCCGGCTCGTTGTCGTCAGGGAACGCGAGCGGATGGCGTTCCGCACGGCCAGGTACTGGGATCTTGAGGCCGTCTTCGCCCCGGCCGACAGCGGGACCGCTCCGGCCGACGTGAATATTTCGTTCCCCGCCGGGCTGATTTCGGTCGATGGCCGTCGGATCGCCCAGGGCCGTGATTTCGCCCCGACGGGTGAGTTGCGCAACGCTGACGTCCTTTACCTGCACGGCGCTCCCGCCAGCGGGTCCGGGGTGCCTGATGACAGCCACCCGGTCCCGGCCGGGGTCGTCCACCAGCTTTCCGCCCCCGGGCTGGCCGACCGGCTTGAGGGCGCCGACTTCTCGGTCAAGTCCGTCGAGCGCAAGCCCTACCGCCGGTCCCCGTACGCGCCGTTCCGCACCACCACGCTGCAGCAGGAGGCCTCGCGCAAGCTCGGCTTCTCGGCGAAGTACACCATGTCCGTGGCGCAGCGGCTGTACGAGAACGGCCACATCACCTATATGCGGACCGACTCGATCCAGCTGTCGCAGACCGCGATAACAGCGGCCCGCCGCCAGGCACGTGAGCTGTACGGGGCCGAATACGTGCCAGACGCGCCCCGCGTCTACACCAGCAAGGTCAAGAACGCCCAGGAGGCACACGAGGCGATCCGGCCCGCCGGGGACAGCTTCCGCACTCCGTCCCAGGCCCGGCTGTCCGGGGATGAGCTGCGCCTGTACGAGCTGGTCTGGAAGCGCACTGTCGCCTCCCAGATGAAGGACGCTACCGGCGAATCGGTATCGGTCCGGGTCGCGGGCCGGTCCACAGCCGGCGAGAACGCCGAGTTCGCCGCCTCCGGCAAGATCATCACCTTCCATGGTTTCCTCAAGGCCTACGTCGAGGACGCCGACGATGACGCCGAGCGGGACGACCGGGAGCGCCGCCTGCCACCCCTGGCCGAGGGCGACGCGCTGACCGCGCTGGAATTGGCCGCGGCCGAGCACGCCACCCGGCCACCTGCCCGGTACACCGAGGCCACCCTGGTCAAGGAGCTAGAAGACAGAGAGATCGGCCGGCCATCCACCTACGCGTCCATCCTCGGCACGATCCTGGACCGCGGGTACGTCTTCAAGAAAGGCACGGCGCTGGTCCCGTCGTTCCTCGCCTTCGCCGTGGTCACCCTGCTGGAGCGGCACTTCGGCCACCTGGTCGACTACGACTTCACCGCGCGGATGGAGGGCGCGCTCGACGAGATCGCGCGTGGCGAGGCGGCCCGGGTGCCCTGGCTGCGCAGGTTCTACTTCGGTGCGGACGGCGAGGAGGGCCTGAAGGAACTGGTCAGCGACATCAGCGACATCGACGCCCGGGACGTCAGCTCGTTCCCGCTGGCCGGCACCGATATGATCATCCGGGTCGGCCGCTACGGGCCGTACCTGGAGCGGGACGGACAGCGGGTGAACGTGCCCGAGGGCATGGCCCCTGATGAGCTCACCCCCGAGCGGGCCACCGAACTGTTCGACCAGCCGAGCGGGGACATGCCGCTCGGCACCGACCCGGCCACCGGGCGGGCGGTCATCGCCAAGGGCGGCCGGTTCGGGCCGTACGTGACCGAGGTGCTGGAAGAGGGCTCGACGGAGAAACCACGCACCGCGTCGCTGCTGAAGTCCATGGCCCTGGACACGGTGACATTGGAAGACGCGCTGCGGCTGCTCACCCTGCCGCGGACCCTCGGCGAACTGGACGGCGAGCCGGTGACCGCGCAGAACGGCCGTTACGGGCCGTACGTCAAGAAGGGCACCGACAGCCGTTCGCTGGAGGATGAAGAGCAGCTGTTCACCATCACCCTGGCCGAGGCCAAGGAGCTGTTCGCGCAGCCCAAGGGCCGGGGCCGGGGCCGCGCGGCAGCCGTGCCGCCACTGCGCGAATTCGGTGCCGACCCCACGAGCGGGCGGCCCATCGTGGCCAAGGAAGGCCGGTGGGGGCCCTACGTGACCGACGGCGAGACCAACGCCTCGCTGCGCCAGGGCGACGCGGTGGAATCGCTCACCCCGCAGCGCGCGGCCGAACTGCTCGCCGAGCGCCGGGCTGCGGGGCCGCCCGCCCCCCGCCGCCGTGCATCCGGGGCTAGGGCATCCGGGGCCAGGACCGCACGGGCGAAGACATCAGGAGCCAAGACGTCCGGGACGAAGGCGACAGGAGCCAAGGCGACAGGAGCCAAGTCGGGCCGGGCGGCCGCCAGCACCCGGTCATCCGCGGGCGCTCGATCGCGTAGTCCCCGTTAGGATGTGTCTCGTAGATCTTGGCCGTCAGGAGCGGTCGTCTGGAGGGATGGCTCGCCAGGAGGAGGAGCCAATCGCGGAGCTATTGGCGACGACGACGCGAGGCGCCCTCTGGCGACTGTGCGGCAAACACCGGTGCAGCAGGCTGAAGATCTGCGAGACACGCCCTGGGAGTGTTCCGGCAAGTCCGGACATTCGCGAGCAGGCAGGCCACACGCGGCTGCCCTCTCTCGGTACTCTGACGCAGTGAACTTCCGATCCCCTCGAAACGGGCGCAACGGTGTGCTGTCCATCAAGCCGTTCCGGCGGCTGTGGATCGCGACGTCGCTGTCCAGCCTGGGGGATTGGCTCAGCCTGGTCGCGCTGTCCACGCTCGCGCTGACCCTGGCCGGGGGAGGGCTCGCCGCGCAGGGAGCCGCGGTGGGCGGCGTCTGGCTCTCCTCCCTGCTGCCTGCGCTCATCCTGGGCCCGCTGGCCGGCGCCGTCGCGGACCGGATGGACCGGCGCCTGAACATGATCATCGGCGACGTCGTCCGCGGGGTGCTCTACCTGTCCATCCCGCTCAACTTGTCGTTCGGCTTCGCCAACAGGCTGACCTGGATGTACGCGGTGCAGTTCCTGGCCGCCTGCGCGTCGCTGTTCTGGACGCCCGCCAAGGATGCCTCGGTGCCGAACCTGGTGCCGCCGGACAAGCTGGAGCAGGCCAACCAGTACAGCCTGCTGACCACGTACGGAACGGCCCCGGTAGCCGGACTCATCTTCGGCCTGCTCGCCAAGGTGAGCGCGGCACTCGGCCTGATCTCGCACTACTTCAACACCAACCAGGTGGACCTGGCGCTGTACTTCAACGCGCTCACCTTCGCCGTGTCCGCGCTGACCATCTACCGGCTGCGGGAGATCCCCAAGCGCAATGTCAGTGCGCACATCTCCGCGCCGTCCCTGACCAAGACCATCTGGGAGGGCTGGCGGTTCATCGGCCAGGACCAAGTGGTCCGGGGCCTCATCATCGGCATGGTCGGCGCGTTCTCGGCCGGCGGCGTGGTGGTCGGGCTCGGCCCCTTGTACATCGAGAACACCTTGCACGGCGGCAGCGCGGGGTGGAGCACGGTCTTCTCCGCGGTGTTCATCGGCCTGGCCCTTGGCATGTTCCTCGGCCTGCGCATCTTGAAGGGCTTCAGCCGGCGCCGCCTGTTCGGCCTCAGCATCGTCGGGGCGGGGGTTCCGCTCGCCCTCATCGGCCTGATCCCCAACTTGGTCGTGGTGGTCGTGCTCGTGGTCCTGCTGGGCGCGTCCGCGGGGATCGCCTATGTCACCGGCTACACCATCGTCGGGCTTGAGGTGGACGACGCCACCCGCGGCCGGACCTTCGCCTTCCTGCAGTCGGCCATCCGGGTGATCCTGTTCGCCGTGATCGCGATCGCCCCGTTCCTCGCGGCCGGCTTCACCGCGCTTGTCCACCAGGTGACCAACTCCCCGCTGCGGTTCGGACATGTCAGCTACGCGGCGATCGGCTACAACCTGGTGCTGCTGCTCGCCGCGGTGATCGCGGTCTGGCTCGGCGTGGTCTCCTACCGGCACATGGACGACCGGAAGGGCGTGCCACTGCGCGAGGATCTCGCCTCCGTCGTGCGCGGCGATGCGTTCGCGCCGGTCCCCGACGCCGGCCACGTCAACGGCCAGGAGCCGGTGGCCCGGCACGGCATGCTCATCGCCCTGGAGGGCGGCGAGGGCGTGGGCAAGACCACGCAGGCCAGGCTGCTTGCCATCTGGCTGCGCGATCAGGGCTTCGACGTCATCGCGACCCGGGAGCCCGGCGCCACCAAGGTGGGCATGCGACTGCGTGCCGTGCTGCTCGACACGACCCATACCGGCCTGTCCGCGAAGGCGGAGACGCTCATGTACGCGGCCGACCGGGCTGAGCATGTGGAGACCGTCATTCTTCCCGCACTGAAGCGTGGGGCAGTCGTGGTAACGGATCGTTTCGTCGATTCGTCGCTCGCGTACCAGGGAGCGGGCCGGAGCCAATTGAACGGGGAGGTGGCCCGGCTGAACAAGTGGGTCACCGACGGTCTCGTGCCGGACCTCACCATCCTGCTGGACCTGCCGCCCGCGGCCGGGCTCGGGCGGCGGGCCCGGTCCGCCGACCGGCTGGAAGCCGAGCCCACCGAGTTCCACGAGCGGGTGCGGGACGGCTTCCTCGCCCTGGCCCGGGCCGAGCCGCAGCGGTACCTGGTGCTGGACGCGTCCCGCCCGGCTGACGAACTGAGCCACGAGATCCAGGACCGGATCCGCGACCTGCTGCCCGACCCGGTCCCCGCCGTGGCGGAGGCCAACACCGGGAGCTTCCCGGCCATCCGCGAATGACTGACCCCGGGGTCTTCGGTGACCTGGTCGGCCAGGACAGCGTGGTCGCCCAGTTGCGGCAGGCGGCCTCGGCGGCGGCCCGGGTGCTGCGCGGCGAGGCCGCCCTGGGGATGACGCACGCCTGGCTGTTCACCGGGCCGCCCGGGTCCGGCCGGTCCGTGGCCGCGCGGGCCTTCGCGGCCGCCCTGCTCTGCCCGGACCAGGGCTGCGGGCACTGCGCCTCGTGCCGCCAGGTGCGCGCAGGCACCCACGCCGACCTGATGCTGGTCCGGCCGGACGGGCTCTCCTACGGGGTCAAGCAGACCAGGAACCTGGTGCTGCGCGCAGCGGGGACACCATCGGGCGGGCGGTGGCAGGTGGTGCTGTTCGAGGATGCGGACCGGGCCACTGAGCAGGCGGCCAACGCCCTGCTCAAGGCGATTGAGGAGCCGGCCCCCCGCACGGTCTGGCTGCTCTGCGCGCCCTCCGCGGAGGAACTGGTGACCACGATCAGGTCGCGATGCCGCCTGATCGTGTTGCGTACCCCGCCGTCCGCGGCGGTGGCGGAATTGCTGGTCAGCCGGGACGGGGTGGCTCCGGAGCGCGCGCTGGCCGCCGCCCGCGCGGCGCAGGGCCACATTGGCCGGGCCCGCCGGCTGGCCACCGACGTGGAGGCCGCGCAGCGGCGCGAGGACGTGCTCACGGTGCCGTCGCGGGTCACTGGCCTCGGGCCGGCGCTGGCCGCGGCGGCCGCCCTGGTCAAGGCCGCGGAGCGGGAGGCCGCGGCGGTCACCGAGGAACTGGACGAACCGGAACGCGCGGCGATGCGCCAGGCTTTCGGCGAGGGCTCCACCGGCAAGGGCGTGGCCAAGGCCGTCCGAGGCGGGGCCGGCGCGCTGAAGGACCTGGAGGACCGGCAGAAGTCCCGCGCCACCCGGCTGAAGCGGGACGCGCTCGACCGCGCCCTGCTCGACCTCGCCGCCTTCTACCGTGATGTGCTCGCTGTGCAACTGCGAGCCGAGGTGGAACTGGCGAGCGCCGGTCACGAGGCGGAGTTGCGGCGGCTCGCGGCGTCCTCGCCGCCGGAGTCCACGGTCCGCCGGATCGAGGCGATCATGGCGTGCCGTGAGCGGCTTGAGTTGAGCGTTGCGCCGCTGCTCGCCGTCGAGGAGATGACCCTCGCCCTGGCCGCAGGCTGATCCCCTGGGGCGTGGTGGTGATCTGGCGCTCGATGCTGGCCACCGGCGCCGGCGCGGCGGCGGTGAGCAAGGGGCGGGTTTTCGTTCGGTAGGAAGGTGGTGGTTTTGGCCGGAGGAGGCGCTCTGGGAGGTATGCCCGTAGTCTGTGGCGGTGGGCATGATGATGGCCGTCAGTTTCGAGCAGTATGGCCGGCTCTACTACGTGGACCCCGGTTCCTACATGCCTTCCGTCGGAGCGATGGTCCTGGTGCCCACAGACGCGGGGCCCGAGGTGGCCCAGTGTGTGTGGGCGCCGCAATGGGTGGACGAGGACATAGCGGGCCTTCCGGTCTGTGCCGGGCTGGCCGGCGATGAGCACTTGGCCAGGGACGAGGCCAACCGTGGCCGGAGGGCCCAGGCGAGGGTGGCGGCCCGGCGACTGGTCCGCGAGCACGGCCTGCCCATGAAGGTCATCGGCGTGGACTACGTGGATGCACCGAACGTCTTCACGGTGTACTTCAGCGCGCCTGGGCGAGTCGATTTCCGTGCCCTCGTCCGCGACCTGGCTGGCCGGCTGCGTGGCCGGGTCGAGTTGCGGCAGATCGGCCCCCGGGATGAGGCGAGGCTTCAGGGCGGGATCGGGCCGTGCGGCCGTGACCTGTGCTGCGCCACATTCCTCAAGGACTTCGAGCCGGTCTCCGTGCGGATGGCCAAGGATCAGGACCTGCCGGTCAACCCGCTGCGGATCGCGGGCGCCTGCGGGCGGCTGATGTGCTGCCTCAAATATGAGCATCCGCTGTACCAGGAGTTCCGCGACAAGGCGCCCGCGCTGGGGGAGTCGGTGGAGACCCCGGACGGCCCCGGCGTCGTGACCGCGCACAACGTGCCGGGCGACAAGGTCGTCGTGAAACTGACCAGGGACGGCAGGAAGACTGCCTGCTCGCGGGCCAGCGTCTGCGGTTCCCGTAAGGCCTATGAGTCCACGTACGGCGACGGCCCGCAGCCAGGGGCGTCCGGTGGCGGCTGCGGCGGGCCTGCTGGTGGGGTTGCCGGGGCCGACGGGGCTGGTGGGACGGCTTCTAGTGGGGCGGCTCCTGGTCCGGCTGCCTCGGGTGGGGTCGCCGGCGGGGCGGCTGGGTGACGAACCCGGCCCGGGGAGCGCTCAATATCGCTGCCCGCGTGGTGGTGACGGCTGGGCTGCTGGCCGGGTGCGCCGCCGCTCCAGCGGCCCGGCACCCAGTGGCGGCCGGAACAGGCGCGCACCGGCGGCCCGCGTCCGTCACCCCGGCACCGGTCCTGCCGCTGGCGCCACCACCCGTGACGCTGGCCGGCTACTACGCGCAGAAGCTGAGCTGGCAGGCCTGCGCCAAGGGCTTCCAGTGCACGCGGATGCTGGTCCCTTTCGACTACGGCCGGCCCTCTGAGCGCCGGTTCTCGCTGCCGGTCATCCGGCTCCCCGCGACAGATCCGGGTCAGCGGATCGGGTCACTGGTGATCAACCCGGGCGGGCCGGGAGGTTCCGGGGTCAGCTTCGCGCTGCAGGCCCGCAGCATGATCTCCGCCGCTGTGCGGGCCCGGTTCGACGTGGTCGGATTCGACCCGCGCGGGGTGGGCGCCAGTGTGCCGGCCGTGCACTGCATGACCGGGCCGCAGCTGGACAGGTACTACGAGACCGACGACACCCCGGCGAACCTGGGGCAGCTGGCGTCAGTCGTCTCGGAGAGCAGGCTCTTCGCCAGCGGATGCGAGCGCGACTCCAGGGCGCTGCTGCCCTACGTGGGCACCCCGAACGCCGCCCGGGACATGGATGTGCTGCGCGCCGCGCTCGGTGACAGCAAGCTCAGCTACCTCGGCAAGTCGTACGGCACCTACCTGGGCACCTGGTACGCGCAGCTGTTCCCGGCCCACGTCCGCGCGCTCGTGCTCGACGGGGCCATCGACCCCGCCGCCTCCTCCTTGGGCATGAACATCGTCCAGGGTGAGGGGTTCGAGGTCGCGTTGCGCTCGTTCGCCGCCAACTGCATGACGCGCGCGGACTGCCCGCTGGGGCACGGCGGCAACGTGAGCGCCGGCCTCGCGCGCCTTCAGGCCCTCATCACCAGGGCCACCAGCCACCCGCTGCTCAGCAACCTCGGCGATGGGCGCCCCGCGAACGGGGCCCTGTTGCTGAATGGCGTCGTCTCCGCGCTGTACAGCAGGGCAGACTGGCCGACTCTGCGTTCTGCGCTCCAGGCCGCGTTCACTGGAGACGGGACCGTCCTGGTCGAGCTGGGCGACCTGCTCTACCAGCGAGGGCCCGGCGGCACCTACACCAACCTGGCGGACGCGAACATGGCCGTGGACTGCCTGGATCGCCCGTGGCCCCGGGGGCTTGCGGCCTGGAGTTCTGCCGCTGCCACCGCCGCGAAAGTGGCGCCCCAGTTCGGCCAGGCCATCATGTGGGGCAGCCTGCCGTGCGCCTACTGGCCGGTGCCATCACCCGCGCTGCCGGCCATCCGGGCCGCGGACGCCCCGCCGATCCTCGTCATCGGCAACAAGCGGGATCCCGCCACCCCCTACCGCTGGGCCGTGGCCCTCGCGGGCGATATGGCGTCCGGAGTGCTCCTGGGCTGGAACGGCGACGGCCACACCGCCTACATGATGGGCAGTTCGTGCGTGGACGGGATCGTCAACCGGTACCTGCTCAGCCTGGCGGTGCCCCGCAGCGGCACCCTCTGCCCTTAGCCCAGCCGGCCCCGCGACGGCGCGTCCATGATCGCGGTGGCGCGTCCATGATCGCCGTGGATCGGTGGCCACATATATGACCGGCAATCAACCGCGATCATGGAACAATGCCGGGTCCGAGGCGAGTGAGGGGCCGGTAGACTCTTGGCGCTGCCGTCGGCGGCAGCGTGCCGCCTTAGCTCAGTCGGTCAGAGCGACGCACTCGTAATGCGTAGGTCCCCGGTTCGATTCCGGGAGGCGGCTCCCAGCTCAGAGGCCCTTTCCGATCTTGGAAGGGGTCTCCGTGGACAGGCCGACCTGGTAGACGGTCCGCCCGTTGCGGTCGGTCTTGACTTCGCCGGTGTTCTGGCTGACCAGCCGCGGACGGGGATCGGTGACGCACGAACGTCAGCCGTGCGACATCAACCGGGATGGGGATATTACGCATGGTGGTACTCCTCGTCATGCCCTCGCGGGCGGTGATGGACGAGGGAGGCATCCAGCAGCCAGGCGCGGTAATATCGGGGTGCGAACCAGCGGTGCTATGCCGCGTCTGGCCTGGGCGGGTTGCCTCCCGCTCAGGCCACTTTCATCTGTGGCCTCTCACGTCAGGAACCGGCAATCACTCGCTAGCCAGGCCTGGCGTTTGTGACATGTGCACCCCCTTTGCTGCCGGGATGTTCCATGCCACGAAGGCTACACGTACTCAGAGTCCGTGTCTAGAACTTTTTATGTCAGACACGTATTTGGTGGCGCCCACCCGTACGGAAAGTCCGCGCAGCTCGGTGCCCGGCGGGTCCTGCATGGCGAGCAGGTCGGAGACGAGCTGGCGGACCAGGTCGTGCCCGCGAATCTGCTCGGGGGTGATGTCCTCGGCCTGGCGCAGCACGCTTACCGCGTCGTCGACCTGGCGGCGCTGGGCGTGCGCGCGGGCCACGTCGATCAGCATCCGCGCCCGCCGTTCGGCGGACAGCCCGGTCGTGTCCACGGACGCGGCGGCCCGCAACGCGCGGCCCGCATCGCCCAGCTCGACGGCGACCGCGATCTCATACAGGCCCACGTTGGCCGGGCCGAACTCGGTGTTGTAGTCGTTGCGGCCCTCACCCAGCCGGGCGGCGATCTGCTCGGCACGCTCCAGGCAGGCGTACGCGGTGTCCGGGTCGTTGAGACGGGCGGCGATGACGGCGCGCTGCAAGGTCAGGCCGCCCCACAGCGACATCGCTTCCGGATTTCCCGCGTCGGCCAGGTGCCAGAGGGCATCGGCGGCGGTGCGGGCGGTTTCCTCGGCCTGGTCGTAGTGCCGGGCGGTCATGAACACGAACACCAGCCGGTACGCGCCAGCGGCCACCAGCAGCGGGTTACCCGCCCGCTCGGCCGCGCTCATAGCACGGTCAGCGGCGATCCACGCGGCCTCAGGCTCGCTCAGCTTCGCCAGCGCCGCCGAGCACGCCTGGTAGACAGCGGCCATCAGCTCGAAGACCTCGGGACGCTCGCGCTCGGGCAGTGCCCGCGCGGCGGTTTCCAGTCCGGGCACCAGGCCGTTGAGTAGGTCGGTCAGGTCCGCGTACCGCCCGGCGTGGGTCAGCTCCCACGCCTTGTCTGCCTTCACGCGCAGGGTGGCCAGGGCTGGGGACTGGTGGCCGTTGAGCATGGCCCGCAGCGAATGCACCCCCGACAGCACCAGGCGCAGGCCGCCCGCGCCGGGCGGTTCCTCGGTGACGGCGGCGACGACCGGCGCCTCGGCAGCCAGCTCCGCGAGCGGCACGTCCAGCGCGGCGGCGAGCGTTTCCAGGACCGACATGCGGTCGATCTTCCGGACCCCCCGCTCGACCTGGGACACCCACGCGACGGAGCGGCCGATCATCTTGGCCAGCTCGGGCTGGGACAGCCCCCGGCGGCGGCGCTCAGCGGCGATCTTCCGGCCGAGGGACTGCTGATAGTCCGGGGTGCTCACCCGCCCGTGCCCTTGCCGGTCTGCAAGGTCAGCCAGTCAACCTCCGTGCTGGCCAGGTACTGGTCCCGCTCCGCGAGATACCGCCGGGTGTGCGGGGCCGCCTCGTGCGCCTCGAACGCTTCCTTGTCGCGGTACAGCTCGTAGAAGATCCGCCGCAGCGGCTGGCCTTCCACCGTGTGCGCGGCATAGATGAGGGTTCCCGGCTCATGGTCGCGGATGCCCTCGGCGGTCTCGGCGACCAGCCGGTCATACGCCTCGGCGCTGGCCTCGTCCTTGCACGTGAACCGCACGAACAGCCCGAACATCGCTCCTCCTCCTCGCGTGACGCCATGGTCGCACTCTTTGTGCTGCGCCGGTACGCGAAATCACACGTACTCATTATACGGTACAGATATTCAAAGTACGCTACCGGATGACGCTGCCCGTGACGTGCGCAACCGCGAGGACCCATGCACACACCAGCCCCCGACACACTCGGCCTGCGCACCACCGGCATCACCTACCCAGGCAACCCGGAGCAAGCCTCCGCCGTCCGCGCCGACCTCCGCGGCTTACTCGACGGCTGTCCGATGGCCGACGACGTGACCCTCTGCGCTTCGGAGATGGCGGCTAACGCCGCCCTGCATAGCAACTCCCGCCTGCCCGGCGGGCAGTTCACCATCCGAGCCGAGATCCACCCCCGCGACTACGCATGGATCGAGGTCGAAGATGGCGGCGGCCCCTGGATCGAACCTGCCCCCGATCCTGACCGGGGCCGCGGGCTCGACATCATCCGCGCCCTCGCCAGCGACTGGGGCATCGACGGTGACTACATCACCCGGATCATCTGGGCACGGTTCGACTGGCCCACCCCATGACCACCACATAGCACCCATCGGCCCTGCACCCAGCAGGCCGGAACACTCCACCGCGCGGCCCATACCCCGGCAGGCGCCAGCCACCGCTCACAGGCCGCCACAAGGAGAAACACTCATGCCTGATGCGCACATCGCCCCAGGCAGCCGCCTGCCCAGCCCGCTGGCCGCGCCCCCTCTCACCAGCCATGCGTCTACGGACCGCCACAGGCGGTGGTACGCAATCATGGACGGCCAGCTGCTGCGGGAACTGCGCCGCCAGCATGGCCTCACACAAGCAGACCTCGCCGCCAAGGCCCAGCTAAGCGCCGCCACCATCGCCAGGCTGGACCTGTTGACTGAACAAGATCGGGAGTTTCCGCAGTTCAGCGGCTAGGTGGCTGGTTCTGGCGGTACGTTCTGCGGCCATGATCGGAGATGGTGATCCGGAGCGGGATCTGGCGG
>Ga0070706_100002459_pt1 | contig 18680 bp, 17 predicted proteins | sample KBSK5501metaG_FD_65476 | JGI IMG/M metagenome (GOLD analysis project Ga0070706, IMG submission 65476) | Corn, switchgrass and miscanthus rhizosphere microbial communities from Kellogg Biological Station, Michigan, USA - KBS K5-50-1 metaG | ecosystem: Host-associated > Plants > Roots >... | reverse complement strand
TCTCCACTCGTCTCACCACCCGGAAAGCGTTGATAGGTGGTGAGAACAAAATCTGATGCATTTTTGAAGTGGAAAATGGCTTGCACGTCATCGAGGTTGTCGGCTGGAACACAAGTGAACTGACCGTCTTTGACTGTAGCGCGCCACTGACCACCCCATTCTCCATCGACGATGATGCCGAATACAGCATCTACGCCTTTAGCCGATTCCTCCTCTACCGTGTACTGCATGACGATAAACATGAATGGCATAAGGATACCGGCAGTGCGTTCATCAAGCTTTCCAGTTTTATCTCCCAGGCCCCACTTCATATCCCATGTGTGAATACCATAGTCAATGATCTGGAAGGAGGGATAGAAGCAGGTTGGTATAGGGCCCATGTAGGGATGAGGGATGGTGGAGCCCATCCACTCTTCAGAGGTGAGGGCATCGAAAATAGCGAACGCCTGATTTGAGTCGCTTTTGAGTCGGGAGATGGCTTCTTCACGCGACAGGCTACGGAATGCCAGGGCATGTTCGTTGAGTCGGTCGCTCATTATCTTCAAGCCGAGTGCATTGCCGGTTTCACCCTTGCGAGCCATGTCCCAGGCTGTTAAGTAGCCTTCAGTGACGTCGATCATGTGGCCGACCATGTCGCGCACTTCCCATTCGCTGCAGCGTGTCTGGACGTACCAGTTTTTTGGATCGTCAATGATGTTGTAGAATTCAGCGCGATCGGTGCGCGCAATGTCGAGTACAGTATCTTTACTGCTATAAGCCATTGGGTCGCTTGGCATCGTAGCCTCCTTTTGATGTGTGACATCTCATCGTTTCAACGATAGCGAATATGCTGGAACACCTCCCTTCTGTTATCCGTCCGCTCGCAGTAGTACTTCGATCTGCGCAGCGTCAGAAGCATCTCCGGTTCCTGTTTTTATCACTTGTAATATGCTTCCACTCCTTCAATTTACTTGTCATCACGAAGTCCAATTAACACTGCTGTAATAGTATCATTTTGGTCAAAGGATTGGAAGAGTACACATTGCCTCACGGAAAATCGTACCGCTTGATGTGTTCACGCGGAGCAATTCCCCTTTACTTAAAAGCTTGTTTCTGTTTGCATAAAATCCCATCAGAACTCGCCTCTTTCTCCTGGAAACGATCAATGAGATGACACATACTCGTGAGGAAGAGTATGATTTGAGGATGAGGCAAGCGGTTCTGGAGTTGCTTCCTCAGGAATGCTACCCCCAATACTTGCATGAGGGAGGGCCTTATGAAAATATCTTTGAGCAATCGATCGCGCTACGAATTGGTCCAGCACATGGCACACCGCTATCAAGAAGTATCTCACGCACAGAAGATCCCACTTGATGCGCAACGAGATGGTGTATTGTTTTCTCTCCTCGGCTCCCGGTTTCCCCTTATCGTGTCCCAGCAAGCAAGCAAAGATATAAAAAAAGGAATAGATGATCTTCGTCGATATTCCCTCATCGGATGACGAATCAACCAGGCTCAGATAATGTTGCGTTCATGGCTCTGCTGGCCCGTGGAAAAGCGTGTAATCCGCAGAGGGTCGATATTGATCGACTGTACCTTCCCCAGCACCACTTCTTCGGCGATCAGGCGTCCTACGGCTGGTGCCTGTTGTACCCCGTGTCCCGAAAAGCCAGTGACGTTGATCCAATTCTCGATGGTTGGCAGTCGACCGAGTATCGGGTTGTGGTCGGGCGTGACTTCATAAAATCCCCACCAGCAAGCCCTGTGATCAAGCCTCGTTTCTTCCATCCAGGGAAAGCGCTCCAGCCCCACTCTGATCGTCGGTTCAAACCATTCCCAGTCCATCTCTTCCGTAAATCCAGGAGGTTCATCGGGGTTCGAACGGCCAAAGAGGATGCGCTGGCCCTCGCTGCGCAGGTAAAAACCACTCGTCAGGTCGATCGTCAAAGGGTAGATATGCTTCCAGGAGATAGGGGCTGTCATAAACACCAATCGTCTCACTGGATAGACAGGTACCTCCACCTCCAACCTTGCGCGTCTGGCGACTTCACCAGCCCAAGATCCGGCTGCGTTGATTAGGTACTCTGCCTCGAAGATGCCTTTGGGCGTCTCCACCCGCCATGCATTTCCTGTCCATGTAGCACCGGTCATGGGAGTCTCGACGTAGACAGAAGCGCCTCGTTCCTTTGCTAGTCTCAGGTAGGTGAAGGTCACACGATGCGGGTCGACGATACCATCGGCTGGTCCATAGGTCACCCCTGCGATACCATCGGTTTCAAAGCTGACGAGGCTCAGCGCGTCCTCGACGGAAAGAAAGCGCACCGGGGCGCCGATGCGTTCCTGCATCCTGACGCTGTCCTGGTGCTCGCTCCACCGTTCGGGCGGCACGAGGAAGAGATAGCCAATTGGGCGATAGCCTGCGTCCTCCCCATACAACTCCTGAAAATGCTGGTATTCCTGGATGCTCTCCCAGGAGATGCGCGCGTTGACCTCTTCTGTATATTGTACTCGTACACCAGCAGCGCTACGACCGGTTGATCCCATTGCCGGTGACAACTGTGCTTCCAATACTGCCACTTTTAATCCCAGCTCGCTCAGGCGGAAGGCGCAGGAAGCGCCCATAATACCGGCTCCGATGATTACTACGTCAGTATTCACACTCGATGACATGGCTGTTCGCCTTTTCTTACTCTTACTATCATTCACTGTTTTGCTAAACGTAGGGCTTTCGTTGCCACCTCATCGATCATGTAGTGGTTGGGCAGCCGCACAAGCTGCTCCTGGCTCCCAAGATAGCGAACGACCACGCCGTATTCGCGTTCAGCCGCCTCGATCGAGATATAGTCGTTGACGACATCGTTCAGCACCAGCTCTAGCGGGCGTTGGAACGGGTCCCCATAGCCTCCCCCTCCTGGTAGGTTGAGTTGGACGTGGTCATCCGGCGCGAGGAAAGTCAGTGCCTTTGCCTGTGGACGAATCGTGTTGTTTACTAGATATTCGCCGGGCGCACCGGATTTGCCGCCTTCAAGACCGGTAGCGGGAAAGCGGTTGCGGTCAACCAGCGCCGAAATTCCCCAGGAGGTGTCGCCCCGATAACCGACCTCAGTCCATTGTCCTAGCCCTCCACGATAGGTTCCAGGGCCGCCCGAGTCAGTGCGCAGATCCCTGCGGTACTGGATCAGCGGGGCTAAGTTCTCCACAACTTCAGCCGGCACGCCCGCGACTCCACTGGGGAACCCGGTGGTATTCAAGCCATCCTTGATCGCTCGCGCCCCGGTGCCTCCACACTGGAAAAGGCTGAAAGTAAAGGTCTCCGGGGATGCGGGCCATTTCCCGTGCCAGACGGAGATCCAGATGGGATCAGCGCCACAGGCGATCAGCTTCTCAGGCATGGCAGGGGCCAGCGCCCCGAAGATCACCCCTGGGAGGAAATGCCCGATCAGGTGGCGCGAGGCGACTGCGGCAGGCTCCAGGCAGTTCAAAATGCAACCAGCAGGCGCGGTCACATGCACCGGGCGAAATGCCCCCTCGTTATGGGGAACCTCAGGGCTAATTGCTGCCTTAATCGCGAACGAGGCGTACGCATGGGTATAGTTCAGCACCACGTTGATGCCCCTGGAACTTTGGGGCGATGAGCTGGCAAAGTCGATGAATAGGTCTTCCTCCTCGATAGTCACAGCCACCTTGATGCGTATCGGCTCGTCGAAGCCGTCGCTCCAGGATTCGTTCTCGTAACGCCCGTTGGGCAGGGTGCGGATCGACTCGCGCATGGCCCGTTCCGAGCGCGCGATGATTTCATCGGCCAATGGGTCAATCGAGTCCAGATCGAACTCCTGCATGAAATGAATCAGCTCGCGCGCGCTTACCGCATTGGACGAGGTCTGGGCGTACAGGTCGCCAATCGTTTCGTTGGGAGTGCGCACGTTCGCGCGGATGATCTTGAAAAGCTCGTGATTCGGCTCATCTCGGATAAAAAGCTTCGTGATTGGAATGCGCAGCCCCTCTTCGTAGACCTCGCGGGCCTCGCCCGAGAAAATGTGACCGCCGATATCGGGGGCGTGGCAGGTGCTGGCAAAGTACCCGATCACACGCGAGTTTTTGAAGACCGGGGTCAGGATCGTCATATCGTTGATCTGGCCGGCGGTCTGCCAGGGATCGTTGGTGATCAGCACGTCGCCCGGCTGCAGCGTCTCTGTCGGATACGCCTTCAGGAAGTGGCGCACGCCGGTCGCCATCGCGTTGATGTGGCCGGGTGTGCCGGTGAGCGATTGTGCAATCATGGAGCCGCGCGTATCGAAGACTCCACAGGCCAGGTCCTGAGATTCCCGCACGACTGTGCTGAAGGCGGTACGCATCAGTGTCACCTGCTGCTCATTCACGACGGAGAGCAGGCGATTCCAGAGCACTTCCAGGGTGATCGGGTCAAATGTATTCGTCATGGAAAAGATTCCTAGCTGGGGAAGTTACAATTCAACAATCAGATTGCGTTGCTCATCGATGCGGAAATGAGCATCCGGTCCGATAATCACCGTCGACTCGCGCTCTTCCACGATGGCCGGCCCGCTGAAGCTTGAGCCGGTCAGCAAGCCGTAGCGGTTATAGACCTGCGTATCGTAATATCTACCCAACTCTGGGAATTACGCCTGGCGGCTCCCTTTCAAGGTGATTTTGGCAGCGGCCTGCTCATCCCTGCCTGCTTGCAGATGCACTTGTGGCACGGGGCCGGATGAGGTGATGCGCCAGTTGATAATCTCTATCGGTACTGACTGGCTCAGCCGCTCGTAGAGATTGCGATAAGCCTCTTCAAATGAGTTGATGATCGTGTAGGCGCTATCGCTACCCAGCTGCCCGCCGGGCAGCTGCACCTGGATCTCGTGACCCTGGCCGATATAGCGTATATCTGTCACACGCAGGTGGTGAATGTGCTCGAGTGGCACGCCAGATTGCTCCAGCAGCGCCTGGCCTTCCGCTTCCATCTCGCCGAGTAGGGCGTTGACCTCCTGCCAGTCCAGTTGATCGATGCGACCAGGAGAGGTGCGCACGAAGTCGAATGCGAGTGGGGCGGTCAGAAAGCCAACGGCACTCATGACACCCGCTCCAAAGGGCGCGATCATGGCTGGTGATCCCAGGGCCTTCGCGATGCGAAAACCGTGAACAGGTCCTGCACCACCGAAAGCGAAGACGGGGAAGCGGTGTGGATCCTTCCCGAGTTCCAGCGTATGGATGCGGGCGGCATTGGCCATGCTTTCATTCACGATCTGGTGGATGCCCCAGGCCGCCTCTTCTATCGAGAGGTTCAATGGATCTGCAATGCGTTCCTTGATGGCCCTGCGAGCGCTGGCGAGGTCTATCTTAAGCTGGCCTCCAAGAAAGTAGTCAGGATCGAGGTAGCCAAGCACCAGGTCAGCATCCGTCACGGTCGGCTCGCTTCCGCCAAGCCCATAGCAAACGGGACCCGGCTCTGCGCCTGCCGAGTCCGGCCCCACTTTCAACAACCCCATCGGGTCCAGGCGAGCGATCGAGCCGCCGCCCGCGCCAATTTCGATCATCTCGATCACCGGCAGTTTTATGGGCAGTCCCGACCCCTTTTTGAGGCGATACCTCCTGTCAACCTCGAATTCGTGTGCGAGTAGAGGTTGGCCCTGGTCGATGATGCAGAACTTGGCGGTGGTCCCGCCCATATCGAAGGAGAGCAAGTCATTGTAGCCGCTGGCTGCACCATAACTGGCCGCAGCCAACGCTCCGCCGGCCGGGCCTGATTCGAGGAGACGCACTGGGAAGCGCATGGCAGTATCGACAGTGACAATCCCGCCGCTGGAAATGATCAGGAAGAGGTTACCTCTGAAGCCGATGCGGGCCAGGCGCGCCTGCAGCTCGCGAAGGTAGTTCTCGACGCGGTCCTGCACATACACGTTGGTGATCGTCGTCGAGGTGCGTTCGAATTCGCGTATTTCAGGCACCACCTCTGATGAGATGGAGACTCGCATGTCTGGCGCGATGTGCTGGACAATAGCGCGAGCTTCCCGTTCAGCAGAGGGATTGGCGAAACTGTTCAGAAAGGCGATGGCAACGGCCTCGATCCCGTTCGAGGCGAGTTCCTTTGTCAATTGCTCGACAAAAGCGGTGTCCAGCTCCCTCAGGGTCGCACCATCGGCCAGCGTGCGCTGTGGTATCCCGAAACGCAGATAGCGCGGCACCAGTGGCTGCGGCATTTCCAACATCAGGTCGTAAAGTTCATAGCGGTTCTCCCGCCTGATCTCGATCGAGTCACGAAAGCCCTCCGTGGCGAACAGTGCGGTGTGTGACCCGGTGCGCTCGATGATGGCGTTTGTTACCAATGTGGTGCCGTGAATGAGTTGCCGCACCCCGCCCGTGGGTATGTGCTCGCGCTCAAGTGTTTCGAGTACGAGCGTTTCGACGGCCTGGGATGGGTCGTGAGGCGTGGTAAGTATTTTCCCGATTGCGAAGCTGCCGGTCGCGTCGTCGAAGACAACGAGGTCAGTGAACGTACCTCCGATATCCACTCCAATCTTGAGACGCCTGGAGGAATCTTCCATCACTCACCCTCCAGCTTGGGGAAACGGCTCAGCGGGAAAATATCGACTTGAGGGGATCGCTGCTGGGATAGAAGACCTCCATCAACCCTCAAGATATGCCCTGTGATATAACTGGCATCATCCGAGGCGAGAAAGGCGGCTGGCCCGGCCAGTTCCTCAGCTTCGCCCATGCGTCCTAGTGGGACGGTTGCGCCCCGTTCTTGCTTCACCCCGGGACTCATCCCCTGGGTATCAATCGCACCCGGCACGAGCGCGTTCACGCGAATGCCATATGGTGCAAGGTCGAGCGCCATAGCCCTGGTGAGGGCTTCGATTCCGCCTTTTGACGCATCGTAGGCAGCCATTCCACGGTGAGCTTGCGAGGCTCCCCCGCTGGACATATTGATGATTACGCCTTGATGACGGCGAGCCATTACCTGAGCAGCGCGTAACGAGCAGAGGAAAACGCTCTTGAGGTTGACGGTGAGCACGCGGTCCCACCAGGCTTCGTTCGCCTCCAGGAAGTGACGCTCAACATCGATCAAGCCGGCATTGTTGACCAGCACATCCACCGTTCCAAAGCGTTCAAGTACGTCATCGAATAAGCGATCCACCTGCTCTTTGTTCGACACGTCCGCGACGCCAGGAACAGCCAACCCCCCATTACTGATAATCTGCTGGACAGTCGCTTCGACTCCGACGGCGTTGACATCATTGATGATCACCTGCGCACCTTCAATTCCAAAACGAGAGGCGATAGCGCGACCAATTCCATGTGCGGCACCTGTCACCAGCACGATTTTGTTGGGAAAGCGTTGTTGTACCACTGTAAGAATCTTTCTCTCTCAGAACTCCTCAGACTATGAGTGCTGTCAGCCCCCTGTATTGGCTATGTGGCAAGTCCGTTCGCACAATTTTTGGGTAGTGGGTAGGAGGTACTGTGCTTGTATCTGGCACTTCCATCAGTGAGTATAACACATGCCGATAAAAAAGCTGTAGAAGCGCATTGCCTCACGGGAAATCTAATTTTGCAGTTTGTTTACCAAGAGAAATTCCTTTTGGGCTTCGTTGACCGCTCAGGGTGCCAGGTGTTGCCTGAAGAGCAGATCTGTTCTGTATACGTCAAGGTCCATTCACGACAAAGACATGCAATGTGCGGGGTCCATGCACTCCCTCCACGCGGATTAGCTCTATATCGCTGGTGGCCGATGGCCCAGAGATAAGGGTGATAGGTTGCGTTGCCCGCTCCGCTAGTTCTGTGATAGCCTCGGGAACTAGCCCCATCACCTGTTCTGCACGCACGACACACAGGTGCCGGTCGGGGACGAGTGACAGCGCTCGCCTCCCCTGGGTCGCGCCGCCATCCAGGATAATGGTGCCTGTTTGGGCAATAGCGATGGCACAGCCTGTGAGGACACCGGAGCTTTCATCTAGAACAGTGTTGGGAAGCGTCGGGTCGTCTTGCAGCGTAGTCACCCAGTCGGGGATCCACCTGGTGGGCAGATCGGCCGGAACAACGAGCTGCGTGATGCCGTGCCACTGGCAGGCGTCCGCTATCGCCTGGGGCAAGTTCGCGTCATCTGTGCACGTCACGATCGCTTTGTAATCGACAAGGCGGTCGATGAAGTCCTCCTGGATAGCGCTGCGTTCCCGCTTATCCCATTCGCGGTAGTCGTGAGGGACCGGGGGCGGCTCGGGCGCGTTGGCGATGGCCCTGTGAATGCGAGATAGAATTGTGTTCTTTGCTCTTTCCTTCATGTTTAGACGCCTTTCTGCCGCTCTCGCCACCAATCGCGGAAACTCTGTTTAGGAACCGGCGCGAGATCGCGTGCCGCCGACCATCCCGAAAGCATTCCCGGCAGGTGGTCGATCACCCCATCATGCATGAAGAGCCGCTGTCCACGCTGTGCCAGTTGCTGCGCCTGCTCGTAGCGCTTGGGACTGGAGAAGATGCGTGCCAATTGCCGCATCGCAAGCGCTTCGGGGTTGATAGGCGATGCCTGGCTTGTCACCTCTCCGCGCAGGTGCAGCAGCACCTCGGGGATGTTGATCTTGACCGGGCAGACCTCGTAGCAGGCCCCGCACAAGGTAGAAGCGTAGGGCAAGGTCTTGGCCTGCTTCACGCCCATGAGTTGCGGTGTGAGAATGGCACCAATGGGACCGGGGTAGACCGAGCCATAGGCGTGGCCACCCGTACGAGAATAGACCGGGCAGCTATTGAGACAGGCACTGCAGCGAATACAGTGGAGCGTCTGACGGCCTACTTCATCGGCAAGGACATTGGTGCGCCCATTGTCCAGCAGCACCAGGTAGAAAGCTTGCGGGCCATCTCCCGGCGTCACCCCCGTCCACAAACTCGTGTAGGGATTCATGCGCTCGCCCGTCGAACTGCGCGGCAGCAGTTGCAAGAAGACGGCAAAGTCCTGGAATGTGGGCAGGATTTTCTCAATACCCATCACCGTGATGAGGGTGTGTGGTAACGTGACACACATACGCCCGTTGCCCTCGCTTTCCACCACACAGATCGTCCCGGTCTCGGCGATAGCGAAGTTGGCGCCGCTCACGGCTACCTGGGCAGAGAGGAACTGCTCCCGCAGGTAGCGTCGTGCTGCTGCGGCGAGTTGGTGAGGATCGTCGGTCAGGTCTTGCCCCCTGGCAATGGTGCGGCAGAAGAGGTCGCGAATCTCGCTGCGATTCTTATGGATGGCGGGCACCAGGATATGGGAGGACGTTTCACCTGCGAGTTGAATGATCAGTTCGGCCAGGTCAGTCTCAATGGCACGAATGCCCGCCTTCGCCAGTGCGTCATTCAGGTGGATTTCGTCAGTCGTGAGCGACTTAACTTTCACCACGCGATCCGCGCTGGTTCCCTGTACGATCGCTGTGATGATGCGATTGGCTTCCGCCGCATCGCGCGCCCAATGGACCTGCCCCCCGGCGCGCTGAACGGCAGTTTCGAGTTGCAGCAGGTACTCGTCGAGATGGCGCATCGTACGCGCTTTGATAGCTGATCCGGCAGCACGCAGGGCTTCCCAGTCGGGCAGTTCGCTGACGACGGAAGCGCGTTTGTTTCGAATCGTGGAGGTTGCTTTGCCAATGTTGCGGCGCAACTGACTGTTGGCGAGCGCGATTTTGGCGGCCTGTGGAAACATAGGTAGGGCTTTGGGCGTCATCACTCAACCTCGCTTTCCGTGCTGGCCAGAATTTCGGCCAGGTGGATGGCTGTCACGCCAGCACGCTGGCGATGCAGCCCCCCACCGATGTGCATGAGACAGGACGTATCGGCAGAACACAGCACTTCGGCCCCGGTATCCAGCACGCAGCGCATCTTGTCACTGAGCATGGCGAGCGAGGTGTCGGCGTTCTTGACGGCGAAGGTGCCGCCGAAACCGCAGCACTCGCTGGCGTTGGGCAGTTCTACCAGGTCGATCCCCTTGACCGCGCGCAACAATAGTAGGGGCACATCGCCAACGTGCAGCACGCGCAGGCTATGACAGGTGGGGTGATAGGTCACACGATGCGGGTAGTAGGCACCAACATCAGTGACGCCAAGCCGTTTGACCAGGAACTCCGAGAGTTCGTACACGCGAGGGGTGAGCTGTTCGACGGCTGAGAGAAGCGCTGCGTCCCCAGAGAGTGCAGCGGCTCTGGGGTAGAGATCGCGTACCATGCCGACGCAGGATGCCGAGGGAGCGACAATGACTTCGGCAGCGCCGAAGACCTCGACAAAGTGGCGTACCAGCGGGATAGCCTCGCGCTGATAGCCGGTGTTGTAGTGCATCTGCCCGCAGCAGGTCTGCGCCTCCGGAAAGTCCACGGTGTGGCCCAACCGCTCCAACAGCCACGTGGTGGCGATGCCGACGGTGGGAAACAGCGTATCGTTGAAGCAGGTGATGAAGAGCGCAACCCGCATTGGCTGCTCCTTTCATTGAATGTATGCATCGGTCATGGTGCTGAAACGCTGTGCCGCCTCACGCCATTCGGCGAGTTGGGCGGTCCGCTGCGAGAAGACCTGCGTAGGCGCCTTCTGCGCGAAGGCACGCACCTCCTCCTGGCTGTGCAGTTCGCCCAGGCCCACCAGTTGCATGAGCGCATTACCGTACGCCATCGCCTCAGTTGGCCCGGCAATCACGGGTACATCGAGCGCATCGGCCAGCCACTGGTTGAGCTGCACATTGTGCGCATCACCTCCCAAAATATGTACCTGATTGATTATAACACCTGTAAGCTGGCTGATCTGTTGAAATACCTCGCGATAGCGCAACACCAGGCTTTCCATGATGCAGCGCGCGAAGGCCGCCGGTGCCTGTAGCGGCGCTTGCCCGCGTTCCATCAAGTAAGAGTTGATCGCGGCTGGCATGTCTATCGGGGCCAGGAAGCGCGCATCGTCAGGGTCGTCAGGGCGGCGAATGGCGGGACACCATCCACATCCGCCAGTAATGTGTCATAGTCCGTGACATGACCCTAACGCTCCCAGTGGCGCTGGCATTCCAGCAAAAGCCACAGTCCCATCACGTTCTTGAGAAAGCCAGTACCGCGCATATAGCTTTCAACATCTCATCAGTTGAGTTTTAAGCTCCTCAAACCACGCCAGCGTATCGATTAGAGCGACGACGGCGCCAATCACCACCACGGAATACCTGTCACAAATAACCTGCACAAAGGCCAGCCACATTCAGAAGACCTCTTTTGATCACTCGTCTCCCAGCTGATCCCGCGTAAATCAACCTGAGCCTGAGAGAGGCAACGCTTCCACAAAGAACTGGATTTTTATCTAATTTATCCTTGTTGATCGATAGTAATTAGTATCCTACAAAAGCCACAGTGAGCCGGGCAATTTCTTGCTACCCAGGCCGGACGCAGGGGTGATACAATAGAGGAAAAATGAAGAGGAGAAAATGAAAGATGGCGAGAAGAGGTGGATTTCGCCAGTTCCTGACCAATCTTGATCAATCTATGCCCTTTCCTGAGAAATTGAGTAAGCTAACGGGCAACCTCTGGCGACGAGTGGTTTTGCGCCAGACCTGTTGCGGGCACCCAGGTGAACCAGGATGCTGAATGGGGAGCGCACCGTCCGGTACGGATGGTCACAATCACACGCATAATGAGCATCATCATCAGCACTAATCCTTTATATTATGAACGCAACGGAGAAACGAGAAGAGATGGACAAGCAGAACATCGTGGTTACCTACAACGCTTCATCCGAGCAGAAAGCGCTGTTGCTCGAGATGCTGGGAAGCGATGCCTCGCTCACCTTTTTCAACGAGCTAGCACCCGCCCAGCGTGAACAGGCATTGGAGGAGGCCACTGTACTCCTCTCGTGGAACTTCCCACGAGAAATCCATCCCCAGGACTATCCCCGCTTGAAACAGATATCGTTCATCCAACTCCTGTCTGCCGGGGCTGACCACATGCCGTTTACCGACCTGCCCCTGCACATCCTCATCGCCAGCAACCCTGGAGCGTACGCCGCACCCATGGCTGAACACGTCCTGGCGATGACGTTGGCGCTCGCCAAACGCTTGCTCGTTGAAAATCAGAAACTGAGGGATGGCGAATTCGATCAATTTACCCCCAACCGCATGCTCTCCGGCAAGACAGCGGGCATCCTTGGCTATGGGGGGATCGGGCGAGCCACGGCCAGGCTCATGCGCGCCTTTGGCATGCGGATCTACGCGATCAATACAAGCGGAACCAGCCCCGAGCCGGCGGACTTCCTTGGGACGCTGCGAGAGCTCGAGCGTGTGTTGAGCGAGAGCGACGCGGTGGTCATCTCCTTACCTCTTACCCGGACAACGAGAGGGCTCATTGGGAAACAGGAGCTTGAGTGGATGAAGCCCGATGCCATCCTGGTGAATGTCGCCCGGGGCGCGATTCTCGACGAAGAGGCCCTCTACACCCATGTGAAGAGCCATCCCAGCTTTCTGCTCGGCATCGATGCCTGGTGGACCGAACCCTTCCTGCATGAGCACTTCCGTATGGAGTATCCCTTTCTTGAGTTGCCCAATGTGCTGGGCTCCCCGCATAATTCTGGCGTTGTTCCCGGTGTCCTGATGGACGCGGCCCGGCAGGCCGCCGAAAACGTCAAGCGCTTCCTCAAGGGGGGTCAGGTTGTGGGGATGACACGACGTGAAGACTATCTGTAGGAAGTAGAGTAGCTTGCTTGAACTCCCTATGGAGTCGCTTCTCGCAGCTGTTGCGCAACCCAGGTATTTGCTTTTAGCTCTGCGATGAGGTAACTTTTACTTATGGAGCCTGGTAAAATGGACATCTTTCTATTAGTGTATGGGATGCAGGCGAGCGCAGGTATATGGTGCCGTAGATGGATCTATTTGCGCTCAACTGCATTATTTCTTGAGGAGAGGAATGAACACGATGGCAGAACCCTTTGAGTACATTTCACATGCGAGCCTCGTTTATAAGGACGGCTACCGCAACGCCTATCTCGGTGAAGTCAAAACTCCTGTCGTTTATGGTGTGCAGGGGAAATTACGTGAGTATTATGGGTCCAAAGAGGGCCCGGCAATTGCCTCTACGTTGGATCACATTGTCGCCGCCGTCGCAGGTTGAATGTATGGCACACTTGCCGGTGCCCTGTCAGGGCGCAAGATTCCTTTTGATCGACAGCTGTATACTGCCACCGTCGATGGACGGATTGTTGGCGTTGGCAAGACGATCCGTATTGAGTCGATTACTGTCCACTACGACCTGACGATTCCCACAGAGTCACGCACTGCGGCCGAACGTGCACTCCGCATACACCCGGAAGGTTGCCCGGCTCACCAGAGCGTCAAGGATGCGATCACGGTCACCTGGGATGCGATGCTGCATATGGATGGAGAGGTAATCCGATTGAGTAGCGAGATGCCGCCCGAATAGGAACCCGAAGAGAAGGTGAGCGGAGCCGTCGTAAAGGACTTACAGACGATGACCACCGAATGAAACTTCGTCAGATTGCGGCCAAAGTTCAGCGAAGAGCGGCAAGGAGCCCCCTGGCTTCAGCCGCTGGGAGGAATTGCCGCGTGCGTTAGCACACTCACTGGTTTCACATATATTCGACATTGACAAAATCTCTGAACTATAGTACAATATTTCTATGAAGCAAATCATCACCGCCAAGCTCAAATTGCATACCGATGCGACCCAGTTCCAGGCATTGCGTGCCACACAACTGAAGTATCGCGATGCCTTGAACTTTGTTTCCCGTTACTCGTTTGAGCATGGCAAGATGAGTAATCAAATACGCTTGCGTGATGAAACATACTATGAGATACGGGCGAGCTATAAATTGCCAGCGCAGATGGCAACCAATGTCCCCCGTCAGGTAGGAGCCACCTATAAGACGCTCTGGACGAAGGTCAAGCAGAATGCTGCTGCTCGCAAGGCAGGCAAAACTAAGAAACGCTACAAGGGTCTGGACAAGCCGCCTAAGTATGTTTCCCCCACGCTGACCTATAACTATCAACGGGATTATAGCCTGAAGCCAGATAACCAGGTGAGTATCCTGACCCTAGACGGGCGTATTATCGTTCCCTATACAGGTTATAGCCAGCATGTGGCATTGCTGCACCAGGGGACAACGGTTGGAGCGGCTAAACTCTGGTATGACAAACCTCGCAAGCAATTCTATCTGCTGGTTTCTCTTGAGCTTAAAGTAGCAAACCCAACACCGGAAACCCATACGGGGGTAGCTGGTGTAGATGTTGGAGTACGCTACCTGGCGGTCACTGCTACGACAAAGGGAGGACATTCCTTCCATAGCGGGAAAACTATTGTCCCCAAAGCAAATCATTATGCGAGACTGAGGAAGCGTCTGCAAAAGAAAGGCACTCGTGCCGCTGCACGACGACTTGTCGTCATTAGTGGACGAGAGAGACGGTTGAAGCAAGATGCCAATCATGTAGTCTCCAAGCGCATCGTAACTCGATATCCCCATTCGCTTATCGGATTGGAGAACCTGACAGACATCCGCGAGCGCACGCGACGCACGCACGGCAAAAAGGCGAGCACGAAGCAACATAAAGCCAACGCCACCTATTCCAAATGGGCCTTTGCCGAACTACATAGCATGATTGCCTATAAAGCCATCTTGCATAGTTCGATGGCTCTCAAGGTAGACGCCCACTATACGAGCAAGGCTTGCCCGCTGTGTGGCCATACCTGTGATGCCAATCGTCCTAACAAAGGATTGCTGTTCGTTTGCCAGAACTGTCACTATGTCCTCCATGCTGACCTGGTGGGTGCCAGGAATATCACGATGCGAACGTTGCTCATCCGGCAAGACTGGGTGAGCACGGGGCAGTTGTCACTTGCCCCTGATGTGTCGGACAACGAAGCCAAAGCTGCACGCCTCAAGAGGTATGCAGAGTTGCGGTGGAGTCTAGACACAAGCCCCGCCCTTTAGGGCTGGGGTATTTGACTGCAGTAAACCTCCCTGAACTTAGCGGGCGAGACGGATATCGACCTCTCGCTCCACATAGATCCACTCTTCTGACCCGCGGAGCGACCCGACGAGATCCTCGAACTACAAATATGGAAAGAAGGGAAGTCATAGCGCCGGTTCCTTGATCTGCTGAATATTACGGGCAGTCGGACCAGTTCTGGTCTCAACAACCTCAAACTGCACCGGAATACCCGGCCTGATGGTGCGATACCCCTGCCCAGGAAGAGCCGTAAAGTGAAAGAAGACATCCTCACCTGACCCCTCGCGTGCGATCATGCCAATACCTGCATTGAGATCGAACCAGCTGATCACGCCCTGTGCTATTGGCAGACCATTTGTGCCGAGTGAAGGCGTGCCATTAGCCCATTCTTGCTGGGGAATGCGAATCTTTCTCACTTCCGGCGTGTCGTACGCTTCGTAGCGGTAATCAGAACGGCTTTCCATAATGGAACGCAAGTCGTGTCGCAGTTCCTCATTGGTGGGGCGACCGACAAAATACCAACCGTTATAGATGGCGTGGATGCGCAGATCGGGCCGCAGCACAAAGGTGTAGGGCTGCGCACGATAAGCGTACTCACCTTCTGTCTCATCAAGGATGTTAATCTGCTTGATAATCGTGCGCTGCTCATCAGACAAGAAGGTCCACTGCGCTCCCAGACCAGCACGAAACGCAGCCTGGACGAGCGGCGGGTCCGCGCTTACAGCAACAAGCTTACCGTAATTCACTCTCAGTTCGTGTTGAAACTCCACGAACTGCCGCATCTGCTGCTGATCTCGCGGGCAGAAGAATCCTCGAAAAAAGACGAGGATCAGTGGGTAGCCATCCAGGAATCCCAGGTGCTTATCGAGGAGACTGGGCTTCGTGAAGTGTGAGAGTTGCGTCAACTCGTTCTGGTGATTCGGCAGAGCAATGTCGGGAAACTTATCGTTCAGGTGAAGGTTGGTTGTCATTTGTGTATACTCCTGATGATTTATGAACTGTGTGATCTTTACATCAACTACTCGCTAAGTCAGTTATTCATTTGTGTAGTCTCACCGGGATGCTGAACGTTACAACTCTGCTGATCGGGATTGATTTGAAATTGTAATGATCTAGCTGTAACGAATCAGCATGTAGCAAGACAATATCTCCAAGACATGAATACGCAGCAGGTGGAAGCGTTTGAAAGTGGGGGCTTCAGCGTCGATGCCTCTTCTCCGATCAAGACATGACTATCGCCAGTGTGCCATGTCCATGCTTCCTGAATGGCCATAAGCAGTATGGCCGTCCAGTACGAGAATGTTTTGAACTAAATCCTAAAAGAGAGGATACACAATGAAAGCAATAACAGTCTATCCCGGCAAACCGAATTCGATGCATTTGGAAGAGATACCCATGCCAGAAGTGATGGACATTCCAAATGGGCAAGGCGTACTGGTGAAGGTTCTGCGAGTAGGCGTTGACGGCACAGACAAGGAAATCAATGCGGCAGAGTATGGCATGGCACCGGAGGGCTATAACTTCCTCATCACCGGTCACGAAAACTTTGGCCAGGTCAAGGAGGTTGGTCCGAACGTAACAGATACGATCAAGCCGGGAACCTTTGTCGTAGCAACAGTTCGCCGCCCCGGACATAGCATCTACGATCAGATTGGCCTGCAGGACATGACCACCGATGATGTGTATTTCGAGCGTGGCATCAACCTGCGCCATGGTTACCTGACCGAGTACTATGTTGAGGACGCGCAGTACCTAGTGCCCCTGCCGGAGACGTTGCGCGAGGTGGGAGTACTGCTGGAGCCTACGACCGTAGCACAGAAGGGCCTGAACCAGGCCTACGAGATTCAGCGTCGGCTAAAGGTCTGGCAGCCACGGCGCGCAGCAGTGGTTGGAGCAGGCACAATTGGCTTACTCGCGACCCTGGGGATGCGCCTGCGTGGCCTTGAGGTCACTTGCTACTCACGTCGATTGCCTCCCTACCAGAACAGCAACCTCATGACCGAGCTAGGCGCTCACTACGTCAGTTCACAGCAGATGACGCTTAAAGAAGCGAGTGAGACGTATGGCCCGTTCGACATCATCTTTGAAGCCTCTGGCTTCAGTCCGCTGGTCTTTCAAGCAGCTGAGGCGCTGGGCAAAAATGGAGTGCTGGTGCTCTCGAGTGTGACGGGAGGTGAGAAGAAAGTCGAGGTGAATGCGGACATGATCAACCAGGGGTTCGTGCTGGGCAACAAAGTGATGGTTGGAACTGTCAACGCCTCTCGTGCCGACTTTGTTAGCGGCGTAAATGACCTGGTCAAGGCGGAAGCCTTCTACCCCAGGTGGTTGAATAAGTTGCTCACCACGCGTGTCGAAGGCCTGGAAAATTATGCTGAGATGCTCCGGCACCTCACCGAGGACAAAGAAGCTATCAAGGTCTACGTCGAGGTCGCGCAGCAAATGTAGGGATGCCCCTTGTACAAGCTGCACGGACACCCTTGTTAGAAAGGATGATGACAAAGATGGTGAGCAGTAAAACTCTCGCTCAGCCTCCGGGCCTGGAACATAATGCAGAGCGCCTGAGACTTGCCGAGGCGCATGAGAACACGCAACCATGGTATCGCTGGGGGCCGTATCTCACCGAGCGCCAATGGGGGACGGTTCGTGAGGACTATTCACCTTCTGGTAGTGCCTGGGACTTCTTTCCACATGACCATGCGCGCTCCCGTACCTACCGCTGGGGCGAAGATGGCCTGCTAGGCATCAGCGACGAAGAGTGTCGCATGTGCTTCGCTCTGAGCCTGTGGAATGGAGCAGATCCCATCCTCAAAGAGCGCCTCTTTGGCCTGACCGGCTCCGAGGGCAACCACGGTGAGGATGTGAAGGAGTACTATTACTTTCTTGACAGTACTCCGACACATTCCTATATGAAGGCGTTGTACAAATATCCGCAGCGCGCCTTCCCTTACGCTGAACTGGCAGGTGAGAATCGCCGTCGCGGGCGAGGCGAACCCGAATACGAACTGATCGATACCGGCGTCTTTGCGGAGGATCGTTACTTCGATGTCACCATAGAGTATGCCAAAGTCGATCCAAAGGATATCCTCATTCGCATCACTGCGACAAATCGCGGTCAGGAAGCAGCGCCACTGCATCTGTTGCCCACGCTCTGGTTCCGCAACACCTGGATATGGGGGTATGACGATCATGATCCAATACCCCGTCCGGAACTACGCGCCGTTGATGTACCTTCGGCTCTCGATGGCGAGGAGGGTCACAGTCTGGTTCAAGCGACTCATGGCACTTTAGGTGAATACTGGTTTGCGTGCCAGCAGAGAGGGAAGGAGCCGCAGTTGCTCTTCACAGAGAACGAGAGCAATGCACAGCGGCTATGGGGTGTGCCGAATCGTTCACCTTACGTCAAGGACGGCATTAACGATAAAGTGGTGAACGGAGCCCAGGATACAGTCAACCCGGAAGGTTTCGGTACCAAGGTTGCCGCACACTACACCTTTGTCGTTGCCCCTGGTGCGACTGAGAAGGTCATGCTCCGCCTATCCGCTACGCAGCACGATGACCCCTTCGCGGATGCAGAAATAATCTTTGAGATGAGGCAAGTGGAAGCAGACAGTTTTTATATGACCTGCGGCGCGAAAAATCTGTCTGAGGACGCACGCTCCGTGCAGCGGCAGGCATTTGCTGGACTGCTGTGGAGTAAGCAGTTCTACTACTACGACGTGGATATGTGGCTGCATGGCGA
>Ga0070706_100002458_pt1 | contig 18682 bp, 14 predicted proteins | sample KBSK5501metaG_FD_65476 | JGI IMG/M metagenome (GOLD analysis project Ga0070706, IMG submission 65476) | Corn, switchgrass and miscanthus rhizosphere microbial communities from Kellogg Biological Station, Michigan, USA - KBS K5-50-1 metaG | ecosystem: Host-associated > Plants > Roots >... | reverse complement strand
GCTCCACCCGCAGGTTTTCCGCGGTGAGGACGTCCAGCGAGGAGAAGGGCTCGTCCAGGAAGAGAATCTCCGGCTGCACCACCAGCGCCCGGGCGAACCCCACCCGCTGGCGCATCCCGCCCGACAGCTCCTTGGGAAACGCCTCCTCGAATCCGTCCAGGCCGATGAGGTCGATGGCTTTGAGCGCGCGCGCGTGACGTTCCTCCTCCGGCAGACGGAGCGGAAGGAGCCCCAGCTCCACGTTCTGCTGCACCGTGAGCCAGGGAAAGAGCGCGAAGCTCTGGAACACGATGGCGACGTGGGGGTTCACCCCTTCGAGCGGGGTGCCGTGCACCAGCACCTCGCCCTCTGACGGCGTGGTGAGGCCCGAGAGAATGCGGAGCAGGGTGGACTTGCCCGAGCCGGATGGACCGAGCAGCGCCACGAACTCGCCGGCCTTGAGCTCGACGGTGACGTCTTCCAGCACCGGCGTGCGGTCGGCCGCGAAGAACTTGCGGACGCTGCGCGCGGCGAGCAGCACTTCGCCGACGGGGGCTTCGACCTGGGCCACTGATGCCATTCCACCACTCCGATCGGAGCTCGTTGGCTACTCGAGCCGGAATCGCGATTCCGCCAGGCGGTAGAGCCGCCGCCAGAGCAGCCGATTCGTCGCGATCACGACGATCGCCATGACCAGCGTCCCCGCGAGGAGCAGCCGGCCGTTGCCGTTGTCCGCCGCCTCGGCGATGACCGCGCCGAGGCCGACGGTGCTGACCTTCCGTCCGCCGAAGCTGACGTACTCCGACACGATGCTGGCGTTCCAGGCCCCGCCTGTCGCCGTGATCATGCCGGTCACCAGATACGGAAAGATGGCCGGGAGGATCAGGGTGCGCCAACGCTGCCAGCCGCCCAGCCGGAAGGTACGGGCGGCCTCCCGCAAGTCCGACGGGATCGCGCTCGCCCCCGCGATGACGTTGAACAGGACGTACCACTGGGTCCCGAGCAGCATCAGGGCCACGGCCGCCGCGTTGAGCCCGCCCGGCAGCTGGAGCAGGATCAGGAGCAGCACCGGGAAGACCGCCGTCGCCGGCACCGAGGCAATCGTCTGGACGAGCGGCGCCGCGCGCTGCGCCCAGCGCGGATTCATCCCGATCGCGACCCCGACCGGCACGGTCCAGGCGACGGCGATGGCGAGCGCGATCGCCGTGCGCGTGAAGGTCGCGCCCGCGCTCCGGACCAGCAGGTTCCAGTCGGCCGAGTTGAGCCCGGCGACCGCATGCGTCGCGGCGACGAGACCCCACACCGTGCCCACCAGCCCGGCGCCCGCGGCGAGCAGCCCGAGCAGACGGCGGCGGGCGGCCCGCCTGGCGTCGGGGGTCCGGCGGGCAGACCGGTCCGTCACCCGCGTGAGCCAGGCGTCGAGCCGCCGGAGCGCGGGCGCGAGCGTCCGGCGCATCTGGGCGAGCATCCGCGAGCCGTGCAGGATGTCGAGCACGGGCGAGGTGAACGTCTCCCCCGTGGTGGACTGCTCGACCTTGAACCGGTCGGACCACGCCACGAGCGGGCGCCAGATGATCTGGTCGAGCAGCAGGATGACGGCGATCAGCGTGCCGAGTCCGAGCAGAAGCGCGCGGGTGTCGCCCAGCTCCGCGGCGTGCGCGAGATAGCTGCCCAGGCCCGGCAGCCGCAGATCCTTCGCGCCCAGGGTGAACTGCTCCGACGCCATGAGGAAGAACCAGCCGCCGGCCCAGCTCATCATGCTGTTGGCGATGAGCGCGATCGCCCCGAACGGCAGCTCCAGCCGGCTGAAGCGTTGCCAGAAGCCGAGCCGGTAGACCCGGGCCGCCTCGGAGAGCTGAGTCGGAATGGTGATCAGCGACTGGTGGAAGCTGAACGCCATGTTCCACGCCTGGCTGGTGAAGATGAGCACGATCGCGGCCAGCTCGAGACCGAGGGTCCGGCCCGGCAGCAGCGCCGCGAGTGCCAGCACGACGCCCGGCATGAACGAGAGGATCGGGATGCTCTGGAGGATGTCGAGCAGTGGTAGCATGACCCGCTCGAGGGCCCGGGACGCCGCGGCCAGGCGGGCGTAGACCAGGCTGAAGATCAGCGACAGGAGATACGCGAACGCCATCCGGAGCGTCGAGAGCCCGGCGTAGCGGGGCAGCTGCCAGGGCGAGAGGTCGACCTCGAGCCGCGCCGGGATTGGCTCCCGCCACTCGGCGGTGGCGCGCACGATCCCGTAGCCCACGGCGACCAGCACCAGGAACAGCAGCAGGTCCACCCAGCGGGGCGTCCGCGCGCGCTCAGTCTCCCCCACCGGAGGGGTCGCGGGAACCGGGAAGATCGACCGGAAGAGCGGCATCGACCCCTCGACAACCTCGAATCGTCAGTAGCGCGCGTTGAGCCGGAGCGACAGGACGGTAGCGGGTCCGCGGTCGCGATTGTACCCCGGGTTCCAGACCCGTTGGACATCGGGGCTCAGCTCGACGAGCGAGCCGACCTGGAGCCGGTAATAGAGCTCGGCGATCAGCTCGTGACCGTAGTCGAGCCGCCCGTCACCCAGCAGGAAGCCGGAGCCGCCGGCCTCGAGGTAGCGCGCGTGATCTGGGGAAAGGCCGTGGCGGAGGAGCGCTATCCCGACGCGGTCCTCGCCACGGCGCCAGTGCGCTCCGGTCGCCTGGAAGCCGGCGCTCAGATGCCTATCCACCTCGGTGAAGCAGAAGTCTTCGGTGCGCCCGTCGTTCCATCCCGCCCGGAAGAACACTCCCGTTTCGCCGCCGTCCGCGATCGGCTGCTCCGCTGAGAGCGCGAGCCCGTACTTGACTCTGTCGGGCTGGTCGTCGGCGACGATATTGGGGACGGTTCCGGTCGCCTCGGCGCGGGCGAGCGCGTCGGCGTAGATGCCCATCCGCCCGTGATTCTGGTATCCGAGAAATCGGAGCACGGTGCCGACGCTGCCGGGCCGCAGGGTGAGCTGGACGTTGTCGCCTCGGGCGTGTCCGATGTCGCCGTCGAACACGTTCCCGTTGGCGAAGGTGGGCATCATGTACGACCCGATTCGGACTTCCCACGTGGGCCGCACCCACGCGACGACGAGCCCCCAGGAGTAGCCGCGGGTGTCGGCGGCGAAGTCCCAGGCGCTGTTGTTCCAGAGCCCCCAGTTCATGAACTGCGTACGAGTGCTGTTGGCGTAGCGGCTCTGATCGAAGTCGTCGCTCGCGGCCAGCTTGCCGGCCTTGACTTCGACCCGCGTGCGCGGCTGGACGCCGGGAAGCTGGTCCGGGCCGCGCCCGACTCGCTCGGTGTCCGCGCCCAGCGGGATCAGCGCCCGCAGAAATGCCCGGGCGACGTACGGCACCTTGGCGAGATCCACGCTGCCCTGCCGGATCACGTCGCCGTTGGTCAGGCCGCCCAGGCCGGTGCCGACGCCGCCACCGAGCGCCATCTCGCCGTCGAGATATGCCTCGAGCCAGCGGGTGAGCCGCATGCCCCCGTAGAGGCCGTACGTGTGGGTCGCTTGCGTGTCCCCGCTCGGGTCCAGGCTGTTGACGCCGTTGTACGGTGCCGCGAATGGCCGAAGCGTCTGACCGATGACGGTGACCTGCGCGCCGAGAAGAAGCGGAGCCCACGGCCGCGCGTCTTGCGCCGCGACGGTGGGAGCCGCGAGCGGAGTGAGATACAGGATGGCCTGAAGGCAAACGACTTTGTGAAGCACGCGGCGGCTTCGACCTCGGGTCACGTGGTGGCGCCCCGTGGCGCGCGCTCAAGATAGCCAAGCACGAGTCCGGCACCACGTCGTGATGCCGGACGCGGCGGGATCCTTACGCTTTGTTGACTCGGACGTCGGCCGCGGCCGCCGCTCGTCGGCGATCGATGGGGCCATCGAGTCCGAGAGAAACACCCGAGGGGACACACGAGAGATCCGCTGGCCGCAGCGCATCGTATACCCGGGCCGCGGCCAGCATGCCGGCGAACGGGCCGACCCAATACACCCAGTGCGCCGTCCACACCCCGCTCACCAGTGCCGGACCGAAGGACCGCGCGGGGTTCGCGACGGCCATGATGACGAACATGAGCGCGAAGGAGAGGAGCCCTTCGACAACCAGCGCGGGCCAAGTCCCCACGGCCGGCAGCGTCGCTCCGACGTGGCCCGCGGTGCCCAGGACCGCCAGGAGCAACGCCGCCGCCGCGGTTGCGCCGAAGCACTGGGCGAGGATGTAGGGCATCACGTCCCGGCCCGCGAATCGCCGGACCGACCAGAAGGCCAGCGTCACGCCGGGATTGATATGCGCACCGGAGAGATGCCCGAGGGCGGCGACCATGGCACAGACGACGAAGGCAAACGCTAGCGCCACGCCGACGTGCGTCACCGCTCCGCCGGTAAAGGCGTTAACCGCCACCGCGCCCGGCCCGATCAGCACCAGAGAGAACGTGCCCAGTGCTTCCGCCGCCGCTCGGCGCCACACCATCCGGCGCTGCGCTACCGTGAGGGCGAGGGCTCGGGAGCGTCGATGGCCCCCTCGCCGATTCCCCGCATGCGCTGCTCCAGCGCCAGCCGCGTAAGTTTCTCGATCGGGAGGCTGACGAAGAGATCGAGCCGGCGCCGGATTAGGAGCAGTGCGTCGTCGAACGCCCGCTGCCGTTCCTCGTCGGTGCCCTCCACCGCGGCTGGGTCCGGCATGCCCCAGTGGGCGACCACCGGCTGGCCCAGGAAGATCGGACAGGCTTCCTTGGCTCGGTCGCAGACGGTGATGACGAAATCCCAGTTCTGCTCCTCCAGGCGGGCGAGGCCGCGGGGCGAGTGGCCGGTCCAGAAGTACCCATGCCGCTCCAGGGCCCCGATCGCCAGCGGGTTGACCCGAGCCGCGGGTTGCGCGCCCGCGCTCTCCGCCACGAAACGGCCGCGCCCCATCCGCTTGAGGATCGTTTCGGCGATCTGACTGCGGGCGCTGTTGCCCGTGCAGAGAAACAGCACCCGCAACGGCCGGTCCGTCGGCAGCGTCACGTCACCTCCTGGCTCGCGTTGGCAGCCGAGCGTCGTTCGGCACGGCCCATTATATCAAGGCATCTTGATCACACAACCCGATGGGGGTCCCGGTGACAATTCTGTTACGAATTCCTGCTTCGCGGCTCCGGGATAGGAGACCGCGCCTGCCCCATTTGCCGGTTCGCGTGGCCGCGCCGTAACTTCCCGATCCTCGCGAGCCCCGTTCGTCTTTGTCGCCGGCCCCGGAGGGTTAGACCCATGCACGCCGTCGTCGCCTTCGCGACCGCACCGGGCCCGTGGTCCCTGTTCGCGCTCCTCGCCGTGGCGGCGCCGTCACCCGTCGCCTCGCAGGCGCGCCCTGCGACCGACAGCACCAGGGTCGAGCTCCTGGCTCCCGACGCGGTGTGGGACGGCGTGGCCGACGCGCCCCGGCGCGGCTGGGTGGTCGTCGTGCGCGGAGAGCGGATCGAGACGGTGGGCCCGGCGGAGCGGGTGGGCACGCCGCCCGGCGCCGAGCGGATCGCGCTCCCCGGGACGACGCTGATCCCGGGGCTCATCGAGGGACACTCCCATCTCTTCCTCCATCCATATGACGAGGCGGTCTGGGACGATCAGGTGCTCCGCGAGCCGGCCGGTCTCCGGATGGCGGAGGCGGTGGCGCACGCCCGGGCGACCCTCGAGGCGGGCATCACATCCGAGCGCGACCTCGGCACCGAGGGGATGGCCGACTACGACGTGCAGCTCAAGCGCGCGATCGAGCTGGGCGTCGTGCCCGGTCCGCGCCTCCTCGTGGTGACCCGGGCGATCGTGGCCACCGGGAGCTACGGACCTCGGCGCCGTGACTACGCCTTCAACCCGCCGCAGGGCGCCGAGGAGGCGACCGGCCCAGAGGAGATCGCGCGGGTGGTGCGGAGCCAGGTGAGCCACGGCGCCGACTGGATCAAGGTGTACGCCGACTACGGCTGGGGACCCCGTAGCGAGGTGCTCCCTACGTTCTCCGAGGAGGAGCTGCGCGTGGCGGTGGAGACGGCGCGCGGGGCGGGGCGTCCGGTGGCCGCGCATGCGACCACGGCCGAGGGGATGCGCCGGGCCGTGATGGCCGGCGTCGCGACGATCGAGCACGGGGATGAAGGCACGCCCGAGGTGTTCCGGCTGATGCGGCAGCGAGGAGTCCCCCTCTGTCCCACCATCGCCCAGGCGGAGGCGTATGCCAAATACTTCGACGGTTGGGTGAAGGGCCGGATGCCGCCCACCCCCGCGCTGGCCACGAAGCGCCGGAGCTTCCGCGCCGCGCTCGATGCCGGCGTGACCATCTGCTTCGGCGGGGACGTCGGTGTGTTCAGTCACGGGGACAACGTGCGCGAGCTGGAGGCGATGGTCGAGTACGGGATGACGCCGCTCGCCGCGCTCCGGTCCGCCACCAGCGTCAACGCCCGGATCTTCCATGTGGATGACCGGGTGGGGCGGGTCGCTCCGGGGCTCCTCGCGGATCTCGTCGCGGTGACGGGCGATCCGACCCGCGACATGTCCGCGCTCCGGAAGGTGAAGCTGGTGATGAAGGGCGGGGAGGTCGTGCGACGCTAGCGGCCGATCCCACGTCCTCTACTCGGTCACCCCCTTCTCCTTCAGAATCCGCCACACCTTTTCCGGCGTTATCGGGATGTCGATGTGGCGCACCCCCAGATGCGCGAGCGCGTCCACCACCGCGTTGGCGATCGCCGGCGGCGCCCCGACGGTGGCCGACTCGCCGACACCTTTAGCGCCAAGCGGATGATGGGGCGACGGTGTCACCGTCTTGTCGGTCTCCCACTTGGGCGTCTCCATGGCCGTCGGCAGCAGATAGTCTATGAAGCTTCCACTCAGGTTATTGCCCCCCTCGTCGTAGGCAATCTCCTCCAGCAGCGCCGGCGCCATGCCCATCGTGAGGCCGCCGTGGATCTGCCCGTCCACGATCATCGGGTTGATGATGTTGCCACAGTCGTCCACCGCGACGAACCGCCGGATCTTCACCGCCCCGGTGCCGCGGTCGATGTCCACCACGCAGATGTAGCTCCCGAAGGGGAAGGTGAGATTCGGCGGGTCGTAGTAGGAGACCGCCTCGAGCCCTGCCTCCAGGCCTTGCGGGTGGTTGGTGTACGCCGCGAACGCGATGTCCTGAATCGTCTTTGACTTCTGCGGCGCGCCCTTGACCGAGAACTTGCCCGGCTCCCAGACCAGGTCCTCCTCGCTCACCTCCAGGAGGTGCGCCGCGATCTTTTTTGCTTTGTCCCGAATCTTCCGCGCGGCCATCGCCCCGGCGGCGCCCGCGGTCGGCGTGGAGCGGCTGGCGTAGGTCCCGAGCCCGTACGGCGCGGTGTCGGTGTCGCCCTCTTCCACCTCCACGTCCTTGGCGGGAATGCCCAGCTCCTCGGCCACGATCTGTGCGTACGTGGTCTCGTGTCCCTGGCCCTGCGACTTCGTGCCGAACCGCGCGATCGCCTTGCCGGTGGGGTGGATCCGGATCTCCGCGGAGTCGAACATCTTGATGCCAAGGATGTCGAAGTGCTTGGACGGACCGGCGCCCACGATCTCGGTGAAGCTCGAGATCCCGATCCCCATCAGCTGGCCCTTCTTCCGCTTCTCCGCCTGCTCCTTCCGGAGACCGGCGTAGTCGATCAGCGTCATCGCCTTCTTGAGCGCCGTGTGATAGTCGCCGCTGTCGTACTCCCAGCCGAGCGCCGAGTGATACGGAAACTGCTCTGGCTTGATGAAATTCTTGAGCCTGAGCTCGGCCGGATCCATCTTGAGCTGCTGCGCGAGCACGTCGGTGATCCGCTCGATCGCGTGCACCGCCTCGGTGACGCGGAAGGAGCAGCGGTAGGCGACGCCTCCGGGCGGCTTGTTGGTGTAGACGCCGTCCAGCTCGACGAACGCCTTTCGCAGATCATAGGAGCCGGTGCAGATGGAGAAGAGGCCGGCCGGGAACTTGGACGGGTTGGCGGCCGCGTCGGCGTAGCCGTGGTCCGCGATCGTCTTGATCCGGAGCGCCGTCATCGTCCCGTCCTTCTTCGCGCCGATCTCGGCCTTCATGTGGTAGTCGCGGGCGAACGAGTCGGCCTGCAGGTTCTCCATCCGGTCCTCGATCCACTTGATCGGCTTGCCCAGCAGCACCGACGCGGCGACCGCGATCACGTAGCCGGGATAGACCGGCACCTTCCCGCCGAAGCCCCCGCCGATGTCGGGCGAGACGATTCGGATCCGCTCTTCCGAGAGACCGACGTGCCCTGCCACCAGCGCGAACACGGTGCGGATGGCGTGGGGGGCCTGAGTGGTCATGTAGACGGTCAGCTTGCCCCGCGCCCGGTCGAAGTCGGCGATGCAGCCGCAGGTCTCGATGGACGCGACGTGGATCCGGGGGATATAGATGTCCTCGGAGACCACAACGTCGGAATCCTTGAGCGCCTTGTCCGTCGCGACCCGGTCACCCGCCTCCCAATGGAAGATGCGGTTGTCCTTCTTGTCCTTCTTGTCGGTGCGGAGCACCGGCGCACCCGGCTCCATTGCCTTGAACGGATCCATCACCACCGGCAACGGGTCGTAGTCCACGTCCACTGCGGCAACACCGTCCGCCGCGGTATAGCGGTCAGTCGCGATGATCGCGGCCACCTCCTGTGCCTGGTACATCACCTTCTCGACCGGCAGCACCATCTGGGTGTCCGACATAAGAGTCGGCATCCAGTGGAGGTTGTACTTGGCGAGGTCGGCTCCCGTGATCACACCGAGCACACCGGGCACCTTGAGGGCGGCCTCGGTATTGATGTTGACGATCTTCGCATGCGCATACGGCGACCGGACGATGTCCATGTAGAGCATGCCCGGCAGCTTGATATCGTCGATGAACGTCCCCTTGCCCCGGATCAGGCGCGGATCCTCCTTGCGCTTGATCGAGTGTCCCATGCCCCCGATCTCGGGGCTCGTCTTCGGCGCCATGTCGTCCCCCTACCGCCGCTCGGCGGCGAACTGAACGGCCTTCACGATGTTCACGTAACCGGTACAGCGGCAGAGGTTCCCCGAAATCGCCTCGCGGATCTCGAGCTCGCTCGGCTTCGGCTTGCGGCGGAGCAGGGCGTAGCCGGTCATCATCATGCCCGGGGTGCAGAAGCCACACTGGAGGCCGTGCTCCTGGAAGAATCCTTCCTGGATCGGGTCCAGCTTGCCATCTCGCTCGAGGCCTTCGACCGTCATGAGCTGCCGGCCGTCCGCCTGCACCGCGAGCATGGTGCAGGACTTGATCGGTTCCCCGTCAAGCAGCACCGTACAGGCGCCGCAATGGGTGGTGTCGCAGCCGATGTGAGTGCCGGTGAGCCCGAGCACCTCGCGGATGAGGTGCACCAGGAGGAGGCGAGACTCGACCTCGGCCTTGTGCTCGGTCCCGTTCACCGTGACGCGGATCTGATGGGTTGCCATTAGGCCTTTCCTCCCGCTCGCTGCACCGCGCGCTTGAGGGCCCGGGTCACCAGGACGCGCGCCATCTCCTTCTTGTAGTCCTCCGCCCCGCGCCGGTCGGCCGACGGCGTCGCCGCCTTGGCGGCGAGCTTACCCGCCTCGGCCAGCGCGGCCCCGTCAGGCGCCTTGCCTCTGAGGAACGTCTCCGCCTCGGCTGCGCGAACGGGCGTGGGTCCGGCGTTGGTAAGCGCGATGCCCACCTGAGCGACTTTGCCGTCCGCGCCGAGGGTGAGCTGGGCGGCCGCGGCGGCCGTGGCGAAGTCGCCCACCTTGCGCTCGAGCTTCTCGTAGGCGCCGCCGCTCCTGGTCGGTGGGATGGGGATCCGGATCTCGGTCAGGATTTCGTTGGGCTTGAGCGCGGTGGTGAGCACGTCGAGAAAGAACTGATCGATCGGGATGGTCCGCTCGGCCTTCGGGCCCTGGGCGACGATCTGGGCGCCCAGGGCCATCATCGTGGCCGGATGGTCGTTGGCCGGGTCGCCGTGCGCCAGGTTGCCGCCGAGTGTCGCGCGGTTCCGGACGAGCGGGTCGGCGACCACGGCGGCGGTGTCCAGCAGGATGGGGTACTTCGAGCGGATTAGCTCGGATTGCTCCAGGGTGACCTCCCGGGTGCCCCCGCCGATCCGGAGGAAGCCGCCGTCCTCCTTGATGTATTCGAGTCCCGGGATCCGGCTGATGTCTACGAGGTGCGAGACCTGACCGAGCCGCAGCTTGAGCAGGGGGAGCAGGCTCTGCCCCCCCGCAAGTACCTTGGCTTCGTCTCCCAGTTTGTCGAGCAGCGCCACCGCCTCTGCCACGCTCTTGGCAGAGTGGTAGTCGAATGCTGCGGGTATCATGACGGCTGCCTCCTCAGAATGAAAACCGGATCAGGCGGCGATGAGCGTCAGGAAGCGTTCCAGCGACTCCAGGTTGTGTGCCGGCGCGAAGCGATCCACGAAGGGCAAGGCGACCTCCATCCCCCGCGCCTCCGGACGATAGCGCGGGTCGCCCAGGAGCGGGTTGAGCCAGATCACCTGCCGCGCCCGGGCGGCGATGGCCCGCATCGCGCCGACCAGTACGGCGGGATCGCCCCGGTCGAGGCCGTCGCTCAGGATCACCACGGTCGTCCGCGCGCTCACCGTCTCCTGCAGGTGGCGCGAGACGAACTCCGCCAGGCTCTCGCCGATCCGGGTGCCGCCGGACCAGTCCGGCACGCCGGCCGCCAGCCGCTCGAGCGTGGGGCCGATGCGGCCCGGGCGCAGCCATGGCGTCACCCGGACGAGCTCGGTATTGAAGGCGAATACCTCGGTCCGGGCGGCGGCGCGCTTGAGCGAGAGAATGAAGGCGAGAAGGAAGCGCGCGTGGGGATCCATGGAGCCGCTGGTATCGCACAGGACCACGAGGCGCGGCACCTCCAGAGCGCGGGCGCGTCGGGCAAGCGAGACGAGCTCGCCGCCGGTGGCGAGGGAGCGGCGGAAGCTGCGGCGAAGGTCCGCCTGCCCGCGCCCTCGCGTCGGGACGAGCCGGCGGCTGCGCTCGGTGGCGAGGCGAAGCGAGAGCCGAGCCAGGAGGACCTCCATGTCGGCCAGGTCGCTGTCCGTGCATTCGTCGAACGGCTTCCGGCGGAGCAGGGCCTCGCGGCTGTAGCCGGGCGCGCCGCCTTCGGCTTGGGCGTTCGCCTCCCCCCCGGCGGCCGCGCCTGCCGGCAGGAGCGCCCGCGGCGACGGATTGCTCGGCCCGTGGAACCTTCCCGGTCGGGGGTTCGCCCTCGGGGTCTCGCTCGGACCGCGCCCGCCGGGCGCGTCAGCGGTCCAGAGCCGGCTGAAGAGGGCGTCGAACGCCGACCGGTCCCGGTGCCGCACTTTGAGCGACATGAGCAGGGCGCGGCGGACTTCCGCGCGATCCGCGAGATCCACGAGCCCCAGGGCGGCCGCAGCGTCGAGCTCGTCGCCGAGCGCCACGCGGACGCCGTGCTCCCGCAGTGCACCGGCGAACCGCGCCAAGTGAGCCAGCAGGTCGTGATCGCTCACCCGGCCGCGGCCTCCGCCGGTTGGGCTTCGGCGAGCAGCGCGGTCACCTCGGCGCGCTTGAGCTCGCGGGCGCCACGCTCGTCTTTCACCAGGCACCCGAGGGTTTCCTCGACCGTCTCGGCATCGAGCCGGTCGCGGTGCAGGCTCACCAGCGCCCGCGCCCAGTCAAGCGTTTCGGCGATCCCCGGGGGCCTCCCGGTTGGTCGCCGTCTCAGCGACTGCACAAACCGGCTGATCTCGACGGCGAACCGCTCGCTCACGCCCGGCACCTTCGCCCGGAGAATGCAAACCTCCTTCTCCAGACTCGGGTGCTCGATATAGAGGTACAGGCAGCGGCGGCGGAGCCCGTCCCCGATCTCGCGGCTCTGGTTCGAGGTGAGCACCACGGAGGGCACGTGCTCGGCCCGGATGGTACCCAGCTCGGGGATGGTGACCTGAAAATCGGAGAGCACTTCCAGCAGGAAGGCCTCGAACGCTTCGTCGGCGCGGTCGATCTCGTCGATCAGCAAAACCGCCGGGCCTTCGCGCCGGGTGATTGCGCGGAGCAGGGGGCGCTCGAGCAAGAAGTCGCGCCCGAAGATGACCGCTTCCAACTGGGCAGGGTCCTGCCCGTCCCGCTCACTCATCCGGAGTCGGAGAATCTGTCGCTGGTAGTTCCACTCGTACAGCGCCGTGTTCGCGTCCAGCCCCTCGTAGCACTGGAGCCGGATCAGCTCGGTGCCCGTGATCTGTGCCAGGACCTTAGCGATCTCGGTCTTGCCCACGCCGGCATCGCCTTCGACGAGCAGCGGTTTTCGCATCTCCCGGGCGAGGTACACGGCGGTCGCGATGGCGGGCTCGGCGATGTAGGCGCAGGCATCCATCGCCTCCTGCATGGCGCGGATCTCGGGCCTCACTCGTGGTCCCCGGCTTGTCCCGCGGTGACGAACCGGTCGGGAGCGGCGAGGAACCGCGTGCGACACCCGCCGCAGCAGAAGTAGTACGTCTGCCCGCCGACCTCCGCCGTGTGCGCGGCCGTCGCGATCGCGACCGACATCCCGCAGACCGGGTCCACCGCGGTCGCGGGCTCGGCCGGCTCCTGCGGGCGCGCGCCCGTTCCCCGATGGAGCCGCACGATCTCCGCGAGCACGCTCAGCGCGATCTCCTCTGGAGCGCGGGCGCCGATGTCGAGCCCTGCGGGGCCGCGGACCCGGACGAGCTCCGCCTCGCTCACGCCCTGCGCCACCAAGGCTTCCCGGATCTGCGCGAATCGGCGGCGGCTCGCCACCACGCCCACGTAGGCGCTGCCGAGCTCGAGCGCCAGGCGTACCGCGTCGGCGTCTCGTTCGCCCATGGTCGCGACGACCGCGAAGCGCGTCGCGGCGCGTGCCCCGGGGCGCTGCAGTACCTGCGCCGCGTCGAGGCTCCGGATGACCCGATCCGCATCGGGGAAGGCGGCCCGGTCGGCATCGGGGTCCACGGCGTCTGCCGGATAGCCCATCGCCTTGGCGAGGCGGACCATCGTCTGCGCCACGGGCGAGAGCCCGAAGACGACGAGCCGGGGCGCCGGCAGCACCGGCTCGATGTAGATGTCCACGGAACCTCCGCTGTGGCAAGTCATCGGAAAGGCCGTGACACCCGGCCGGCGCTCCGTGCCCGGATCGGACGAGAGGGTGATCAGGCGGGGCGCGCCGTCGACGATCGCGCGCACGGCTTCGCGCGCCACGATCGGCTGGGTGCAGCTCCCGCCCAGCCAGCCATGGAATGCACCCCCGGCGGTGACGAGGGCCGAGTCGCCCACCCGGGCGGAGCTGGGCGGCTCGCGCCGCACGACGGTGGCGAACGCGAATGCGTCGCCCCGTCGGGCGAGATCGGCCCCGAGGGCAAGTAGGTCCGGACGCATCAGGGCTCCTCGGCCAGCAGGGCCTCGACCAGCTCGCAATCGGCGGGCTCATCGAGATCGATGAGCGCGGACGCGGGCCACGACATCATCGCCCCCCGGGCCCGGTGGCGCCGGATGACCTGCCTCCCACAGCCGCCGCTCTCGACCAGCTCGGGAAAGAGGGTCCGCCCGTACAGATGCGGGGGGGCCACCGCGTCGCCGTACTCGGAGATGACGAGCGGGGCGCCGCTGGTGCGGAATGTCTCGACCAGGCGGGCGATCATCGTTGGGGTGACGAGGGGCATGTCCGCGAGCAGCACAACGGCAGCCTCGGCATCCGCGGGAAGCGCCGCGATGCCCGTCTGGACGGACGAATGGATCCCGCTGGCGTGCTCAGGGTTGACGATGGTCCGGCAGGGCAGGCCGACGAGCTCTTGCCGTACCAGGTTCGCCTCGTGGCCGAGGACGACGATGACGGGATCCAGGACCGCGACGGCGCGCCGGGCGGCACGCCGGATGACCGTCTCTCCGCCGAGCTCGAGCAGCAGCTTGTTGCGGCCCATGCGCGCCGACGAGCCCGCAGCAAGCAGTATCCCGGCGACCGCCCCCACGCGATTAGTTGACATCCGCGACGTCCAGACGCGCCATTCCCTAGTTTAGCTCCCATCGTCGGCGTCAGACAGGGCGTCGGCCAGGGGCGATCCGCGCGGGCTGGCTCAGGCGGCCGGTCAGAGGCTATTGTATCTCGCGCATTCGAACGGCCGCTCGACACGATCGTGTAACCACCGAGGTATGCCCTTTGCTACCAGCGCTGGTCACCCGAAAGCCCAACGGCTCGAGAGTACCCGCCAAGCCCCTTTGGCGCCTTGGTTTGGGGCTGGCCCTGCTGGCGAGCCTCGCGGCGCGGTGCGGCCCGAAGAACGACTGCCCCCTCCAGGTGCGGCAGGTCTTTCTGGCCGGCAAGGCGCCCCAGGTAATCGTGAAGAACCGCGCCGCGTATTCCATCGGCAACATCGTATTCCACGTCGCCTACCAGGACCTGTTTCCCGTCTACCACGACTCGACGTTCGCGATCGATACGATCGTCCAGCCGGGTGAGCGCGTGACCCTGGGGCTGCCGCCGATCAGCGGGTCGGTTGACTGGGAGACGCTCAACGTGTTCGCCACCTGCCAGCAAGTGGCGCTCGATCGTTAGCACGGTGCAGATTGGAGCGCCTCCACCTGGATCTCCCCGTGTCTGTCACTGCCGAATCGCTGGCGCAGAGCCTGCAAGGACGCTATACGCTCGAGCGCGAGCTCGGGCGGGGCGGCATGGCGACCGTCTACCTCGCGCGCGACCTCAAGCACGACCGTCTCGTCGCGCTCAAGGTCCTGCGTCCCGAGCTCGCCGTGGCCCTCGGCCCCGAACGGTTCCAGCGGGAGATCCGGTTCGCCGCGCGGCTCCAGCACCCTCATGTCCTCTCCGTCTACGACTCCGGCGAGTCCGCCGGGCAGCTCTGGTTCACCATGCCCTTCGTCGAGGGGGAATCGCTCCGCGACCGCCTGCGGCGGCAGGGGCGGCTGCCGCTCGACGACGCGTTGCGGGTGGCGCGGGAGGCGGCGGAGGCGCTCGCGTACGCGCACGAGCACGGCGTGGTCCACCGCGACGTCAAACCTGAGAACATTCTGCTCACGCGCGACGGCAACACGCTGGTCGCGGACTTTGGGATCGCGCGAAGCGTAGGGGCGGAGGCCGGCGAGCAGCTCACCGCCACCGGCATGAGCGTTGGGACGCCCGCCTACATGAGCCCGGAGCAGGCGGCGGGCGCGGTCGCAGTGGACGGCCGGTCGGACGTCTACAGCCTGGGGTGCGTGCTCTACGAGATGCTCGCGGGCGAGGCGCCGTTCACGGGCACGACGCCGCAGTCGGTCATCGCCAAGCGGTTCACCGGGCCGGCGCCCTCGCTCGCGGCGAAGCAAGATACGGTACCGGCTTCGGTCGAAGCAGCGGTCGCGCGAGCCTTGAGCCGCGAGCCGGATGATCGGTTCGCGACGGCCGGCGAGTTCGCCGCCGCGCTCGGGTACCCGTCCGGTGCGACACCGGCCGTCTCGGGCAGGCGCGCGCGGGGCTGGCTCCCCGCGGCGGGCGTCGCCGTTGCGGTCGCGGCCGCTGCCACGGTGGGGTCGCTTTGGTATCGGGACCACAGCCGCCACGCGGCCGACGCTCGCTGGGCCCGAAGCCAGGCCATCCCCTTGATCCGGATGCTGGCCGACAGTGGCCGGTGGGACTCGGCCTACACTGTGGCGACCCGGGCGAGCGCGATCCTGCCGCGCGATTCCACCCTGGCCTCGCTGTGGCCGAGGATCAGCGACACCATCACGATCCGCTCCGAGCCACCGGGCGCCCGCGTGTATCGCAAGCCGTACTCGCGGCCGGGGGACCCGTGGACCCTGCTGGGTGCGACACCGCTCGTCGTCCATATCCCGTTCCGGCTCTCCCGAATCCGCCTGGACCGGGACGGGCACCGTCCGCTCGACGTTGCGCTCGACCCGTTCGGGTCGCCGCGCCCCGCGGCATTTGCGCTGGACAGCAACGTCGTCCCCGATGCCGGCGAGGCCCGGGTTCCCGGCGGCGACGTCGAGGTGAACCTTCCGGGCCTCGAGAACGTCGCGCCGTTGAAGCTGGGTGATTATCTGATCGATCGCTACGAGGTCACGAACCGGGCGTTCAAGCGGTTCGTGGATGCCGGCGGATATCGGCGGCGCGAGCTCTGGAAGTATCCGTTCACGACGGCCGGGCGGGAGCTGTCGTGGGAGGCGGCCGCGGGCCGGTTCCTGGACCGGACCGGCCGGCCGGGCCCCGCCACCTGGGAGGCGGGCGACTACCCCACCGGCCAGGGCGACTACCCGGTCACCGGCATCAGCTGGTACGAGGCGGCCGCATACGCCGCTTTCGCGGGCAAGGAGCTTCCCACGATCTACCACTGGAGCCAGGCCGCGTTTACCTCGGGCAGCGCGGCCATCGTTCCGCAAAGCAACTTCGCCGGGCAGGGACCCGCGCCGGTGGGGCGGTATCAGGGACTTGGGCCGTTCGGCACCTACGACATGGCCGGCAACGCCCGGGAGTGGTGCCTCAATCAATCGGGAGGCGAGCGGTACATCCTCGGCGGGGGATGGAACGATCCGACCTACGCCTTCAACGACGCGTACGCCCAGGATCCCTTCGACCGGTCACCCACGAACGGCGTCCGCCTGGCGAAGTATCTCTCGGACGAGAACATCGCCCTGGCCTCTCGGCCCATCGTCCGCGACTTTCGCGATTTCAGCAAGGAGCAGCCCGTCCCGGACGCGGTTTTCGCGGCGTACCGCCGGATGTACGACTACGACCGCACGAAGCTGAACGCGGTGGTGGAGGCTCGGGACTCGACCGAGGATTGGGTGCGTGAGAGGGTGTCGTTCGACGCGGCCTACGGGCACGAGCGGATGAGCGCCTACCTCTACATTCCCAGGCACGGCAAGCCGCCCTATCAAGCGGTGGTCTTCTTCCCCGGCTCCAACGCACTTCACGACCACAATTCGAGCACGGGCCTCTCGACGTTCGTGTTCGACTTCATCGTCCGGAGCGGCCGCGTCGTCGTTCATCCGGTCTACAAGAGCACCTACGAGCGGCAGGACAGCCTCCGCAGCGACTACCCCGACCTGAGCAACTTTTACAAGGAGCACGTCATCGCCTGGGCCAAGGACATGCGGCGCTCCATCGACTACCTGGAGACCCGGCCCGACATGGACACGGCGCGGGTGGCCTACTACGGCGTGAGCTGGGGCGGCTACCTCGGCGGCCTCATGCCGGCCGTCGAGCCCCGACTCAAGGCGGTCGTGCTGCTCGTGGCCGGGCTCGAGTTCCAGCGGGGTCAGCCCGAGGTCGAGCCCATCAACTACCTGCCCCGCATCAAAATCCCGGTCCTCATGCTGAACGGGCAGTACGACCACTATTTCCCCGTCGAAACCTCCCAGCGCCCGATGTTTCGCCTGCTCGGCACGCCGCCGGACCGCAAGCGACAGGTGATTTCCGAAGGCGGTCATTTCGTACCGCGCACCACGCTGGTCAAGGAGACGCTGGACTGGCTGGACCGCTATCTCGGTCCAGCCAGGTAGCGCGGCGCGGGTCAGGCCGTCGCCGATCCCTCCCTGGGACTTCAGGTCGATCACGAACCGGTACTTCACGTCGCTCTTGAGGGGCGAGGAGGGTTCCTTCGAGCCGCTCTCGTCCTGACGAAAGCTCGTGGCCGGGATGTTCGAAGGATCGGGGTCTTGGCGGGTCCGGGCGACTCAGGGCCCGGCGACGAGCCGCTCGAACCGCGGGTTGCCCTTGAGCGGCGCAAAGGCGGGGTCGATGCGGAGCCATCCCGGCGACAGGTGATACGGCATCCTCAGCAAGGGCTCGAGCAGGTCGAGGGCCTTCTCCGACTCGCCCACGAGCAGGTAGATCCGCACGAGCTGGTGCTGAAGGTAGGGCCCGGTGTACGCATCCTTGCTTACGGGCAGGACCTCGACGGCACGCTCTCCCTCGCGAATCGCGTCCAGCTTCCTCCCCAGGTAGGCGAGCGCGAGGCCCAGAAAGATCCGCTGCTGGGCGTTGTCCGGCGTCGCGCTGAGCAGCTGTTCCAGCGCGATCCTGGCCGAGTCGGCATAGGCGTGCGCCAGCTTCCGGTCGTTTCGGAGCCCGTAGGTCTGGGCGAGCACGATGCCCCAGGTCCCCCGGTCGTCGTCGAAGGCGCTCGGCGGAAGGCGCAGCAGGAGCCGTTGCTGCGTGTCATCCAGCAGCCAGTACAGGTCCCAGTAGTTGGCAAGGAAGGCGACTAGTGAGGTGGGCGGGATCTCCTTCGGGGCGGCCTGGATCACCGCACGGGCCCCGGCGAGGTCACCTTGCGCGAGGTGGACTAACGCCAGGTTCTCCAGGACCTGCAGGTTCGTTGGCGAGAGGGCGACGCCGTGCTCCGCGGTGACGAGGGCCTCGGGGTAGCGGTGAAGCCGGATGAGTGTGATCCCGAGGCGCCGCGTGGTGAGCACGGAGCGAGGGTCGAGCGTCTGGGCCCGCTGAAGGTGGGCGAGCGCCGCCTCCCAGCGTCCGAGACTCTGCTCGGCCAGCGCGGAGGCGGTGAGCAGGTCGGCATTGCCCGGGGCGACCTTGAGCCCAGCGTCGTACGCCGCGAGGGCTCGCGGGTAGTCGCCGAGTACCTGCCCGTAGTAGTCACCCAGCGCCAGCTGACCATCCGGCCGGCCGCCCCCGAGCGCCCCGGCGCGCTCGGCCGCCCGTCGCGCCGCCTCCGCCGCGGCCGGTGTCGGTGTGCCGACGTAGTAGTAGTAGGCCTGCGCGCG
>Ga0070706_100002455_pt1 | contig 18691 bp, 16 predicted proteins | sample KBSK5501metaG_FD_65476 | JGI IMG/M metagenome (GOLD analysis project Ga0070706, IMG submission 65476) | Corn, switchgrass and miscanthus rhizosphere microbial communities from Kellogg Biological Station, Michigan, USA - KBS K5-50-1 metaG | ecosystem: Host-associated > Plants > Roots >... | reverse complement strand
CGCCGAATCCTGCCGATATTCCCAATTCGACCAACTACGTCAAGATCGCGCTAGACGAATCGCTCGAAGGCAAGCCCGTCACGACGTCGACGACCAAACCGTACGGTTGCTCGGTCAAATATAAATGATTGAAGCGGCGGTCTATGACCGCCGAATTTGCGGTCCGCGCCGCAACGTGTGGATCGGCCGCTCCACTGGCACGCCGCAGTTCCACGGCTGCGGGGCGAACGAAGCGCCTAGGCGGCGCGCCTTGCTGGTAGCGCCGGACGATTGCAACGGTCTTACACAAGCACACCCTTTGACAAAGCTCCTGTGAGTTGATCAAACAGGAAATTTACATTGCGATGCAGACGTTCTTCGGTACGGGTTTTTAGTCGCGTTTCGCCGAAAACCGCGAGGCCCATCGTAAGATCGACATCGGCGTTATTCGGACAAGAAACATTCCAAGTTTCATCGCCAAGCCGGGGATCACGAGCGGTCGGTCCGCTTCGACCGCCGCGAGGGCATCGCGTACGGCTTGCCCAAGTGAAACGTGAACGAACTCCGGACCGCTCTCAGATTGTCCGCCAGGGCGTTTCGCGACTTCCTGGAATTCGGTGTGCACGGGACCGGGGCAGAGAGCGCACACGCTCACGCCTGTTCCGCGGAGTTCGGCCCGGAGCGCTTCGGAGAAGCTTGTGACGTAAGCTTTGGTCGCGGCGTAAATGGCAAATCCAGGAATCGGGAGGAAACCGGCCGATGAACTCACGTTTAGAATCGCGCCGCGTTTTCGGGCGATCATTTCCGGAAGTAATCGGCGGGTGAGGGAGGTAAGCGCTATCATGTTTACCAGCATGATCTCCTCATTACGAATCAGATCGCTCGTCGCGAATGGACCGAGATCGCCGAGTCCAGCGTTATTGATGAGAAGATCGACATCGATTTTCTCGCGTTCCAGCCAGGTGATCAGTTCTTCGAGTTCCGAAGGATTTGCAAGATCAGTTCTGTGAGTGTGAACAGAAAGATTTGGATTCTGCCGCATTAATTTATCGCGCAACTCATTCAATTTTTGCTCGCGGCGCGCGACGAGAACGAGCGATCGCGCGCGCCCAGCCAGTTGGCGCGCAAACTCGCGGCCGAGCCCCGCGGAAGCACCGGTAATCAATGCGCTGCAATTGTCGACTTTCATTCTATTTTTGTCGAACAGTGAGAGATTCCTCGACTTTGCTCGGAACGACAGAAAGAGATATCAGCTCACGTTTTGTGAGCACTCGCCAGTGGCCGCGCGGTATATCCCCAAGCCGCACAGTACCGACCCGGACACGCACGAGACGTTTCACTTCGTAGCCAATTGCATGAAACATCCGGCGAATTTGCCGATTGATTCCCTGACGCAGGACCACGTGCAAACGGGTTGGTGTGAGCGCGTGAAGCCGCGCGATTACGGCGCGCTCGCCGTCGAGAAAAATTCCGCGCAGCAGTTTCGGCGCAAGCGCCGGATCCCATGGTCGATCCAAAGTCACCTGGTATTCTTTCTCGATTTTATAGCGCGGATGCGTGAGCCGCTGGGCCAGTTCACCATCGTTTGTGAGAATGAGGAGGCCCTCGGTTTGCGCATCGAGGCGGCCGACATTGAAGAGACGCGGAAACTTCGGCGGAAGAAGATCAAAAATCGTGTGGTGTGCGTGCGGATCGCTTTTGGTCGAGACGAAACCAGCCGGCTTATTCATCACGATGTGCAGCGGCCGTTCGGCGTGGAGGAGTTTCCCGTCCACTTTCACGTGATCGCGCAGGGCCGGTTGTACGCTGAAGTCCGTACAAACGTGACCATTGATCGTGACGCGTCCAGCGGCGATCAGCTCATCGCAATGCCGTCGCGAGCCAACTCCAGCCGCCGCAAGGAAGCGATTGAGACGCATGGCGCAAACGTTAAAAAGTTGAAACGTTACGTCGTTAAAAAGGAAAGCGGCGCCCGCCCGTTTGACTTTGTAACCTTTTTACCGAATCAACTTTCCCGCTCACGCTTCCGGTTTCGTTTTGGGAAGACCAATGACTTTTTGGTTTTCCTTCCACTGACCGCGCTTCTTGAGCAGCTCGACGCGCTCGAAGCGCTTTAGAACATTGCGCTTGGCTGCGATCGTACTGGCTCCTCTCAAACTACGATGTTGTGACATAGCTTATGTTAAAAGAGTTAAAACGGTTACAAAATGGGAAAATGAACGGAGAAATTAAGCTGCGATGCGCATTTTTCAAATGGATTGCGTCAGCACGTTGATGGCTTGGGACCGTTGACCTGACCAAGTCCGGCGGCGTATGTGGTTCTTTATAATTGGTTGCTGAGCACAACGTACGTGCCCGACGACGTGACCTGATGATACACGTGAAAGCGTTCGATCAGTACCTGTTTCCAGTGATTGACGCGCTCTTGCTCAATGATGAGATAAACAGCGTCAGACCCGCGCCACCGTTCCAAGACGGTGTTCTCATCAAGGAAGATGTCGACCGCGGGATTACCCATGGGAGCTTCTTTTTCCGGATTTTGATTAACGAGGAGAAACTTTCTGTTCAGGTAAAAGATGAGGCTGCTGCTGTCGTCGAGCGGGCCTTCGAATAGCACTTTGTCGTTTTCATCCAGCCGCGCATTCAGAAAACGGCCCAGGTCGGCGAGTGAGAAATAGGGCGCCGTTCGGGCGACGCCTTCCATCATGCAGAGCCCACCGGGAATCATTGCAACGGCCAGGGCGATGGCCGCAAGTTTCTCGCGTTGCCTAAAAATAAGATAAAGCGTCATCAGCGAGAGAATGGTGAGTGAGATGCCCGTGACGGCGAGCATGGGACGAAATGAGAGCCAGATTGAGACGGGCATGTTCTCCAAGGCTTTCCAAGCCGTCCAGCGCGCATCCATTATCCCCCAATGACTATTCAGAGTGGGCGCCGGGTTTGAAAGGAACACGGCAAACCCGGCGCTCGTCATGCCGATGAGACCGGCGGCGACCACGCCGGCGGCGCGTAGTCCGCTGGGCATTCTGTCCCACGCGACGACTGCCCAAAGCGCGAACGCGCTCCACATGCTCATCGAATAATAATCCTGGCGCTGGCCAAGAAAAAGCAGCGGCACAAAGACGACACCCATCCAGCAAAACGGCAGCGCATCGGCAAATTCGATCTCGCGCGGTCGCAGCACCCGCGGCCAGGCGAAAAGCACTCCAGGCAAAAGGGCGATCGACCAGGGGAACCACCACGCCAAATGCATCACCAAAAATTCATAAGCGGAAATGCCTTTAAAATCGTGGGTCGCATCGAAAAGCCCGCGCAAATGTCCCAGCCATTCCGAGCTGATCAGGTAGCGAAAGTATCCGGGAAAATGCAATTGCGCCCAGATGTGCCATGGCGCGACAATCAAACAAAAGATCGACAAGTACTCCCATCGCAGGAGCGCGCGAAATCGCATTCGGGCTTCCCGATAAAAGATCGAGAGCAGAAGAAAGATCGCGACTGGGTAAGCGACGCCGAGCAAGCCTTTAGTGAGACAGGCGAATGCGGAACAGATCCAAAATCCAGCGAACCAGGCGCGCCTGTGACGTCGATTTCGATAACCACAAAGACCACAGAAAATCGCACCTGCGATTAACGCGCTGACGAGCGGCTCGGGCATGACGATTCGCGCGAGGAGAAAAGCGCCGCAGAAACTGAGATAGATCAAACCGGCGAGGAAGCCGCGCCAGTAATCCATGAGCTTTTCTCCAATCAAGAAAATCAGCGCAACCAAAGCAACGACTGCGAGCGCAACCGGGAGCCGCGCGGCGGCCGCGTTCACGCCGAAAAGCTTGAAGGAAAAAATGATGAGCCAATAAAGTAAGGGCGGCTTTTGCAGGCGCGGGACACCATCATTGGTGGGCAGAAGCCAGTGATGTGTCTCAACCATCTCACGGGCCGCACCGGCATATTGCCCTTCCGTTTGACTGTAAAGGTCGCCCGAACCGATTGTCGCGACATGCATGAGCGCCGCGAGCGCTATCAGAATAATAAAGAGGGCGTGGCGCGTGGGCGGGGGAGTGAGCACTGACGGCTCGAGAAGAGTTTCTTCAATGCTAAAAGTACGGGTGCCGGCGACCATCGATTCGTTAGGCTATCCGCCTAACAAGGCGGGTGTTCGGTTCCAGGTTCCGGTATTTTTCCCAGTTCTCCGGCAACTGCAGCAATTTCCCCGCCGGCATCTCGATGAGAGCGAGTGATTGGCGGCACTCGGCGATCAAGACATCATCTTTTGGTCGAGTGATCCGGAACGCGCACCAAAATCGCACGCGCTCCAATCGATCAAGCCAGCCGTCGATCACAAGTCGATCCCCAAGCTTGGCTGCGCGCCGATAATTTATCTCCGTGCGAACGACGACCGGGTATCTCTGCGTCTCAGCCATTTCCGCCAATGCGAGACCGAGTTCTTCCGCGAGCAGTGTGCGAGCGATTTCGATGAAACGCAGATAAGCGATGTTGGATACCACGCCCCCGCAATCAGTATCGAAAAACATCACCTGCACTTCTGTGCGGATACGCGGCCCGCGAGCATTCATTGTCCGGAGATTACCACGAAGATGACGAAGGACACGAAGCTTAACTAAATTCAAATCATTTTCGTTCTCTTCGTGTTCTTCGCGGTGCCAGCGTCCAAGATCGATAAGACCGCGTCGGTTACTTCGTCGATGCTGACCGCTTTCATGCAACGAAAATCAATCGGACATTTACGCAAGAAACAGGGGCTGCATTCAACCTGGTGTCGCAAAATAATGTGCCGATCGCGGAGCGGTCCGGTGAGGCGGGGATCAGTCGAACCAAAGATCGCAACTGACGGCACACCGAGCAAAGAAGCAAGATGCATGGTGCCAGTGTCATTCGTTAGCAATAAGCGACATTTCTGCAATTCATCGATCAGTTGCTCGAGCGTCGTCTGGCCGATGCGGTTTACGCATGAATCGCCCAGCGCTCTGGCGATTCTCTCGCCAACAGTAATGTCTTTCGGCGTTCCAAAAAGAATCCATTGTACGGATGATTTCGCGGAAACCGCCGCTGCCACTTCGGCAAACCGTTCCGGCAACCATCGTTTTGCTGGCCCGTATTCCGCGCCGGGAGAAAGGGCCATTTTTACGCGTGCGTTCGCTGGAGGGACGATCTCTGTGCCGTCGGAAGTACGAGGCACGCGACTAAGTGCGTCCCTCCAATTGTCGTGGACGTCCGCGCCCAATTCTCGCGCAACTCGCAAATAACGATTTGCCTGATGCTCGATCGTCACGGGTGTTTCGCGTTCGCAAATGATCTGATTGAGCAACCAACTGCGAAAATGACCGCGATAACCGACTCGTCGCGGAATTCCGCTCAGCCAGATCTCCAACGTCGTGCGCAGCGAATCTGGAAAGAGAATCGCAACGTCAAAACGCGGCTGCCGCCGGATCGAGCGGACTGTTGCCGGAAGGGACTTATTCAGCAGTGGCACAATTTCATTCACTTCCGGAACTAGCTTCCACATCGATGCGATTTTGGATGGCGCGGCAATGGTGATCTGCGCGTCGGGACGGCCTGTCTTAATCGCACGGATAGCTGGCACACTCATCACGGCGTCGCCCAGCCAGTTGTTTGAGCGAATAAGGATTCGAAATGGCTTTAGATCCTCAGCCGAAACGTTGGGCGGCAGATAGACGCCACGCTTGTAACGCGCGAGTAGGAAATTGGGTTTGGGTGTCTTCCAACGGTTGTGTACCCAAAACCAATCTTCCGGCGCTTGGCGGATTTGTTTTTCGATGACCTCGTTTGTTTTCGCGATTAGCGATCCTACGGATTCTCGCTTCCCTTCAAGCGGTGCCGAAACAACGATCCGCCAGCGCGCCCGCCCGTGAGTGTAGATCCCCACCCCAACCAGAGCCGCGCCGGTGCGCTTTGCCAGCAATACTGGCAACGGGGACGTCGATGCCAGCCGGCCGAAGAATGGAACCCACAAACCGTGGTCGCCGGCATGTTGATCGCTCAAAATCCCAATAGCGCCGCCACCACGAAGCAGTTTGATTGCCTCTTCGAAACCTTCTTTGCGATCGAACATCTCGACCCCGGCACGTCCGCGCACTCGACACACATGTTCGTCGATAAACCGATTGCCGAGTTTTTGGTAAATCGTGCTGTTCCTAACGTAGCCAATGAATTTTGGCAGGATGTGCGCGAACAACTCCCAGTTAGCAAGATGACTCAGGATGAGGACAACCGGACGGCCCGCACGCAATTCTCGGTGTATAGCATCCAGATTTTCCGTCTCGATTTGCGTGGCCATCTTGTCCAGCGGCATTGACGTAAGTTTGACGCTGCACAAAAGATTCGCTCCCAATCGCTGAAAATGGTGGCGGACAAGGCGGCGCAGTTCCCGCGGCTTTTTTTCGTTTCCAAATGCGATGGAAACGTTGCGGTTGGCTAGGTGCCGATAACCTGGCAGAATGAGCCACGCACAGAAGCCCAGAGATTCTCCGAGAACAAAGAGAAGCCGTAAAGGCAACGCACTGGCAATAGCCGACCCCGCGCGATAGAGAAGGTAAACGATAAAGTCCAGCATGCAGGATCGGCAATGTCGCACGCGAGCGCCGCACGGTAAATTTGCCTGCGTTTGGCTTCAACCAATATAATGTGAGCGTGTTGCCATCGGCCATCCATTCCGTTCGTTCGGATTTTGCGCGAATCATTTGCCGGAAATTCCAAGCCGGGCGCTTCCTCGTTATAGGCGCAGCCGAAGCTGGGAAGCTTGAGCGACAGTTTGGCGAAATGGGAAGAGGAGCAGTGTTCACCGCCTCTTCCGCAGATTTAATGGCAAAAATTCGACAGCATGGCGCGGCATCAGATTTCGAAATTGCCATCTGGTTTTACCCTCCGGAAAAAAGGGAGGACGATCGGATTTGCGAAGAACTTTCCCGTTGCGCGAGCAGCGTCGTGCTGGTGCCCGGTGCCGGGTCCAATGTTGCGAAGCGACGGCCCCAACTTGTCGAATGTTTTCGCCAATTTGGATTCTCGCCTGATTATGAATGCGATCTTGGCGAGCTCGATCAGGGAACCCTACTTCTCCGGCACCAGCAGAGTGCAACTTACGAAGCTCTTGTTTCAAAGGTGGAGACAGCTTTCGCGAGACTTAACATACGGTTGAGCGGGGTACAGCGGATGCTGGATGCGCGGATATCGGAGTTAGAAGGTGCCCATCAACACGTCGCCGAGCTCGAAAAAAAATTACTGAAACTGAAACAATACCGCAGCGAGCTAAAACGGTTGAAAGAGCAAAGGCAAGCGCTGCGCAGATCGCCGGAGCGCAGGATCGGTCAGGTGTTGCTTGCCCCGTATCGCCTTCCTGAAAAGCTTGTAAAGACAGTTTGGAAGACGTTTCACCCGGGTCGCGCAGAGCGGCGACGGTCTGCTCCTCTGACGGAATATCAGGAGTGGCTCCAACGGCACCGTGCCACCAGTGACGATTTGGACCGGATGCGGCATGAGGCGCGCGGATTTGCGACCCAACCACTCATTAGCATTATCACGCCCGTTTATGACACGTCCGCGCAGTGGCTCAGGGAAGCTGTCGAATCAGTGCTCGCGCAAGCATATGAAAATTGGGAGCTTCTATTGATCGACGATGGATCCAGCATTGCTGATTTAGTAGATGCTCTGCCGGCCTTGGCCGCGCGCGACCAGCGCATTGTCCTCGATAGACCGGGAAGGAACGAAGGTATTTCAGCGGCGTCGAATCGAGCGCTCACGCGCGCTGACGGCGAATGGGTGGCTCTTCTTGATCACGATGACGTACTCGAACCGGACGCGCTCTTCCAGATCGTGAAGCTTTTGCAGACGCACCCCGATGCCGATTTGATTTACACTGACGAAGACAAGCTGAGCGAAAATGGCTGGGAGGCACCCGTGTTTAAGCCCGATTGGTCGCCTGATTTATTTCGTTCCCACAATTACATTGGCCATTTAACGGCGATGCGGCGTGAGGTTGTTGACAAAGTCGGCGGATTCCGTTCGGAGTTCGACAGCGCACAAGATTACGATCTCTTTTTTCGTATCATCGAACAGACTGACCGCATTCATCATATCCCACGGGTATTGTACCACTGGCGGCGAAGCGCAAGCTCCAGCGCGATCAGCGTTCGGCAAAAACCTGGTCAACTTGAAGCGTCTCGCTTCGCTATCGCCGATCATCTGAAACGCCGGGATGAGCGTGCTCACGTCGTGGTGGACTGGAACACGCACGCCTTCTGCGTAAGACGTGAGCTCTTGAAGGCGCAAGAAATTTCCGTCATTATTTCGGCCCGCCACGGACTTGCGGCGCGCGCGTGTTACATCGAGAACCTAACGAAAAAGACTAGCTACCCTGATTACGAGATCGTTTTCATTCAGGCCGACAACGAGTCCGCCGGGGCCGATGCGCATTTTTCGCGCATGCCACATCGTCTGCTGCGTTTTTCAGGGGCTCATAATTTCTCCGCGCTTAGAAATTTTGCGGTAGCGCAGACTGCAAGCCCATGGATTCTCTTCCTGGATGACGATATGGAAGTGATCGAAAGCGACTGGCTCACAATCATGGCCGAGCATGTCCAACGGCCGGACGTCGGCGCGGTGGGCGCACAATTGTTGAACCCGAACAACACGATTGAACACGCCGGCATTGTTCTTGGCGTCAACGGAATTGCGCAACCGGCTTTTCGCGGGTTGTCGGCAGATGAACGTCAGGTGAGCCGTCAATTACAGGTCACGCGTAACTACAGCGCGGTCCCCGCTGCGTGTATGTTGACGCGGCGCGATGTTTTCCAAGAAGTCGGCGGTTTCGATGAAAGCTTGCCGGACGCGTTTGCCGATATCGACATTTGTCTGAAAATGCGGCGGGCAGGTTACCTGATTGTTTACACTCCGTTTGCAAAGCTCTATAAACACGAACCGCGAGCGGATAAGATCGACATGGGTAGTGAGGCAATCATGCGCGACAGATGGCCCGACGTTGTCCAGCGCGATCCTTATTACAATGCAAATCTTTCTCGCGAACGCGCCGATTTCTCGTTAGGCAAATAACCGGTTTTAAAAGATCAATATGAACAAGGGCGAAACGAATTTGTGGACAGGCGTGAGCGATGCGGCGCGAAATGCGCTCACTGCGCGCGATTATAAAGCGGGCTCCTTGGCGCAACGAGTCGCGCATTCCGGTATTGATGCGGGCGAACTGGCCGTAGCAGACCGGTCCAGACCCGAGATAAAGCGTGTCTGGATCCCCGCCGTGGAGATTTTTTCTCGCACAATCCATCCCCAGCATCACCGCGGAGCTTTCGGTGAATTTGTCCGACGTGATGAGGGAGTGCTGGCGAAAATCGGGTTTTGGCCGAAGCAATGGTCGGCCGCGCGCATGTTTGCGCACAGCGCGAAAGGATTTCATGTGCATCCTCCGAGCATTCCGCCTGATACGACCGCGGAGAAATGGTTGCGACGTCTGTTCGTTCTTCGGCCGCAAGATTATTCCCTGCGCCGTTACGATGACGAGCAATGGGATGTCATGTTTTTTCTGCAGGGACGCGCGGAGATGATTCTGTGCGATGCGCGCGCCGGCCTTTCCAAGCGTATCATGCGTTTCTTTGTTGATGGCGACAATCATCGTGGCAGCAACAACATCGGTCTCGTGATTCCGCCCGGTGTGGCGCACGCCATTCGCGCAGAAGGGTCGGAGGATGTGGTCATGGTTTATGGGACGAGCACAATTTTCACGCCCGAGTTCGAAGGCCGGATCGCGAGTGAGATCGAAACTGCGCAGCTTCCGGAATCATGGCAGAAATTTCTCTCATTGTAGCGGTGCTGCGTGAGCGCCGCATTTGTTGGCGAGAATTCGACCGACGGTCATAGACCGCCGCTACAAGTTAATGAGGAGACAATTCAATCCGGCTGAGCTGGAGTTAATGGATCGGCCGCAGCCGGTATCTCCTGAGCTCGAGCAAGACCTGCGCAGTATCCGCCAACTCAATCGCTGGTTTGGCAGTCACCGCATCATTCGTCATTTTGTGTGCCGCTGGGTTAAGCCTGGCGCGCGCATGCGCATCGTCGATCTTGCCACTGGATCGGGCGACATCCCGCGATTAATCGTCGATCGCGCGCGAAAAATTGGGGCGAGAGTCGAGATCATTGCGTTAGATCGACAATCAGCCACTCTGAAAATCGCGCGGAAATTGAGCGGCGATTATTCGGAGATTTCTTTCGTCGAAGCAGACATCCTGGAATTCAACCCGCCTGACGGCTGCGACCTCGTTCTTTGCTCGCTAGCGCTTCATCACTTCAGTAATGAGGATGCCGTAGGCGTTTTGCGACGTTGCCGCGAGTTATCTCGCAAATTGGTTCTGGTTTCCGATCTACGGCGCGGCTGGCTCGGCATGATTGGCGTCTATCTTTTGACTGCGTTGATCTTTCGCGCCGCAATGACGCGGTACGACGCGCGGCTTTCAATGGCGCGGGCTTTTTCCTTCGCTGAATTGGATGACCTCGCCCGGCGCGCGGGCTGGCAAAAGTTTGGGCACCAAAAGTTTCGCTTCGCGCGCCAGGCAATTTGGCTCGAAAAGCTGGACATTTAATTTGTCTCTCGTGGCGATTTCATCCGGCCAGTTGAGGACCCGGCGATTCTCACGACAAAACGTCTTGAGTTTTCGCCGGCGAAGATGTACTGAAATCAACGTCGAAGAAGAAAGGCATTTATGCCGCTTTTGAAGCCAGACCCGACGTTTTACCCGTCACCGCGACTGGCGATGCAGGCCCCGCCCGAAAAGCATGCATTCGTGGCGGCGCTTAACCCGACCGGCAGCAAACTCAACGACGCGCTGTTGGTTGTCGATGTTGATCCGGAGTCGCGCACATACGGCCAGCGCGTCGGCGAGGTCAAGATGCCGGAGTTTGGCGACGAGTTGCACCATTTTGGTTGGAATGCGTGTAGTTCGGCCCTTTGCCCGTATGCGCCACATCCGCACGTCGAGCGCCGCTACCTGGTTGTGCCTGGCCTGCGCTCATCTCGCATTCACATCATTGATATGAAGCCGAATCCGCGAAAACCCAAGATAGTCAAAGTGATTGAGCCGGACGAGGTCTTTGCACGGGCCAACTATTCGCGTCCGCATACGATTCACTGCGGGCCGGAAGGCATTTACGTTAGTGCGCTCGGAGCACCCGATGGCGACGGCCCGGGAGGTATTTTCATGCTCGATTGCGAAACGTTCGACGTTCTGGGTCAATGGGAGATGAACCGTGGCCCGCAATTTTTGCATTACGATTTCTGGTGGCATCTGGGTTTCGACACATTGTTAACCAGCGAATGGGGCACGCCGAATATGATCGAATGCGGCTTACAGCCCGACCTCCTCCTTAGCAGCAAATACGGACATCAAATGCACGTTTGGGACCTGCGCCGCCGCCGCCATGTGCAGGCGCTCGATTTGGGCAAGGAGCACCAAATGGTGCTCGAAATGCGTCCCGCCCACAACCCGACCAAGGCATACGGCTTCGTCGGTGTTGTTGTTTCGCTCAAGGATTTGTCCGCCTCCGTCTGGCTCTGGCATCGCAACAATGGACCGTGGGATTTAAAGAAAGTGATCGAAATTCCAGCGGAACCGGCCGACCCAGCGAAGCTGCCGCCGATGCTCAAAGATTTTAAAGCTGTACCCCCACTTGTGTCGGACATCAATTTATCACTTGACGACAAATTCCTGTACATCTCCTGCTGGGGAACAGGGGAGATGTTGCAGTACGATGTGTCCGATCCATTCAGCCCGAAGAAGACTGGTTCGGTGCGCATCGGCGGGATCGTTAATCGCGCGCCGCACCCGAAAAGTTCGAACCAACCGTTAGCTGGCGGGCCGCAAATGGTAGAAGTGAGCCGCGACGGGAGACGGGTTTATTTCACGAATTCGCTTTATGCCGCGTGGGACGAGCAATTCTATCCCGATGGGGTTGGCAGTTGGATGGTCAAGCTTGACGCGGGGCAGGAAGGCGGCCTCAGGTTCGACGAAAGGTTTTTCGTCCAGAGCAGCGATTATCGTGTTCACCAGATCCGGCTTGAAGGGGGCGATTCCTCGAGTGATTCCTTTTGTTTTCCGTGAGTGAGCTCTGGCCGTGGCTGACGCTGTTCGGACTCGGCATTTTTCACGGGATCAATCCTGCCATGGGATGGTTATTCGCCGTGGCGCTCGGGTTGCAGGAACAGAAACGCGCAGCCGTACTTCGTGCGCTGCCCCCGATCGCGCTGGGGCACGCGCTTTCCATTGGAATTATCGTCGCCGCAGTTCTTCTGGCTCGGATTAGTGTGCCGCACTCGACCCTAAAAATTGCCGCGTCGGCGATTCTGTTTGCTTTTGGATTGTATCGGCTCGTTCGCTCCCGTCACCCGAACTGGGTAGGCATGCGGGTCGGCTTTGGGGATTTGACGCTCTGGTCGTTCATTATGGCATCTGCGCACGGCGCAGGTTTGATGCTGGTTCCGTTATTTCTTAAATCAGCTCAAGCGCCGCTTACACCGAATGTGGCCGCAATGGCTTTACATATGCACCCGAGCGGCGGGCACGGATTCGATGGTCTCAGCACTCCCTCTCTGCTGACAAGTTCAATTGCCGTCCATACGTTGGGTTATCTTCTGGTAACTGGCCTTCTGGCAATCTTGGTTTACGAAAAGCTCGGTGTCGGCATTTTGCGCCGGGCCTGGTTCAACGTCGATCTTTTCTGGATGCTCGCGCTGATGATCACTGGCCTATTTATCCTTTTCCTTTGATTTAAGTTCGAATTCGCGCGGTGTGCGCAATTGAGTGATGGTCGCGCCGTGAAAATTGTGACGACGATCGCAGGTCTTCCGCAACGCGACTTCTTAAGGCGGCGCGTGGTGGTTCCGACAATGGGAGCGTTGCACAAGGCGCATGGCGAGCTAATTCGCATCGCGCGTGAGCACGCCGGGCAGAAGGGCGAAGTAGCAGTGAGTATTTTTGTGAATCCGCTACAGTTTGAACCCGGGAGCGATTACGAACGTTATCCGCGACCGGAAAAACAAGACGAAAACTTCTGCCGGAACGCCGGCGTAGATCTTTTATTTCGTCCGACGCCAGCAGAAATGTATGCAGACGATCGCTCGGTGTTCATTGAAGAGACTACGCTTTCGAGCACGCTGGAGGGAAAATCGCGTCCGGGCCACTTCCGCGGGGTCTGCACCGTCGTGGCTAAACTCTTCAACATTCTTTCGCCGGACGCAGCGGTCTTTGGCGAAAAAGATTTTCAACAACTCGCGATCATTCGACGGATGGTGCGCGATCTCAATTTCAAGATCGACATCGTTGCTGTGCCGACGATTCGCGAAGGCGACGGCTTGGCTTTCAGCTCGCGAAACGAATATTTGAATCTCGAAGAGCGAAAACAGGCCCCGGTTTTACGACGCGCGTTGCTCGCCGCGACAGAAAAAGCAAAAGCCGGCGAAAAATCCGCCAAACTAATTGTCGATCTTGCCCGGAACGTGATCAGCGAAGCGTCGCTTGCCCGCATCGATTATGTCAATCTGGTCGATGCAGAAAACTTGCAACCAGTCGAGATCGTTAGGCCGAAGGCTGCGCTCGCTCTGGCGGTCTTCTTTGGTCGGACTCGTTTGATCGACAATATTTTGCTCGCGTGAAGGAATACGGCTTCGTTGTCATCGGCAGCGGTATTGCCGGATTAGGCTTTGCGCTGCAGGCGGCGAAGCACGGACCGGTTGTCGTAATCACGAAGCGCAAAGGCGCCGATACAAACACTGCTTGGGCGCAGGGCGGAATCGCCTGTGTAATGAGCGACGAGGATTCATTCGAGTTGCATGTACGCGACACTCTGGAAGCAGGCGCAGGCCTTTGTGACGAAAAGGTCGTCCGCACGATTGTGACGGAGGGACCGGTGCGAATTCAGGAACTTGTCGACGTTGGTTTGCAGTTCGACGAGCGCCAAGTCTCTGGGCACCGCGAATTCGACCTTGGCAAAGAAGGTGGCCACTCAAAGCGCCGGGTTTTGCACGTGCGGGACGTGACCGGGAGAGAGATCGAGGAGACCCTGCTGCGCGAGCTCGGCCGGCAATCACATGTCGATCTTTTGGAGAATCACATGGCGGTGGATCTGATTACCGCCGCCAAGCTCGGGTTTGCGGCAGAAGACCGCTGTCTTGGTGTTTACGTTTTGGATAAAAAAACCGGCGAAGTAGAAACAATTCGGTCGGACTGCGTCGTTCTCGCGACCGGCGGTTGCGGCAAGGTCTATTTGTACACGACCAATCCGGATATCGCAACCGGAGACGGTGTCGCGATGGGATGGCGGGCGGGCGCCGCGATCGCAAACATGGAGTTCATGCAATTTCATCCGACGTGTCTTTTTCACCCCGAGGCAAAGTCATTTCTCATTTCCGAGGCAGTGCGCGGCGAAGGCGGAATTTTGCGTAACAGTCACGGCGAAGATTTTATGAAAGGATACGATCCGCGTGGCTCCCTCGCTCCGCGCGATATCGTAGCGCGCGCGATTGACGCGGAGATCAAGCGCTCCGGCGCAAAATGCGTGTTTCTGGATATCACGCACAAATCGCCCGAATTCATTCGGGAGCGGTTCCCGCACATTTACGAGACATGTCTACAATTCGGGATCGATATGTCGAAGCAGCCGATTCCGGTCGTACCGGCGGCGCATTATCAATGCGGCGGAGTTAAAACCGACGTAAATGGCGCGACGACTTTGCACGGTCTATATGCAATCGGCGAAGTGGCGTGCACTGGGTTGCACGGCGCAAACCGCCTTGCGAGCAATTCGCTCCTCGAAGGTCTTGTGGTCGCGCATCGCGCCGCGGCAGCTGTGTTGGAGGGCCAACGCTCCGCACATCCTGCCGGAAAAATTTCGCTACCCGAATGGGAATCGGGCAACGTGCAGGACGTCGATGAGCTGGTTGTGATTTATCACAACTGGGACGAGATCCGGCGCCTGATGTGGGACTACGTAGGAATCGTGCGCACCGACAAACGGCTGCAGCGCGCAAGCGCTCGGTTACGAAATCTTCAGCGAGAGATCCGCGAGTTTTACTGGAACTTCAAGGTGTCGGTTGACCTATTGGAGCTCCGTAATCTGGCGACAGTGGCAGCGCTCATTGTCGACTCCGCGCTGGGCCGGCAAGAGAGCCGCGGGCTTCATTACACGCTCGATTATCCCGAGACTAAAGATCGACAATTCAAGCATGAGACCGTGCTCAGCCGCGCCTGAACGCGAGCCCGGCCTTCTTAGGACGTTTGGAACTGGCGAGCCCGGCCCGTTTTTTAAAATGGAAAATGCCTTGCCTAAATGCATGTCATCGGATAAAAAGGGGGCGGCAATTTGCACATGAAGAGGCTTTTAGCGGTTTGTTTGACTCTGGTGATAGCGGGTGCGGCTAAAGGCGACGAACAATCGACTTCGCCGTACGCGACTGCGGCGGATTTTGCCAAATATGCGATGAAGCTTCGCGAACAGGCGCTGCTCAAAGTCGAACCGCAAGTTTTTGTGCCGACAAGTTCGCGTCCTGCTACGCAACGTTCCCCGTGGAAGACGAACATCGTGACCACGGTTTTTTGGGTTGGGGAACAAGCCGGGGGTAATAATCCGGTGCCGAATTTCAAGAGCTGCTGGGATGCGAATTGGACAGGCAGTTACGGCGGCTTCGATAATCCCGATTCATCGTCGCGACGCAATTACATTCCAGTGTCTTTTATCCCGCATCAAAATCCCTTTTACTGCGCGCTGCCGTACAACGACGTCACGCACGGTCAGTTCAAACCGGAAGCGCCGCTCGTCATTCCCTGGTTCAAACAGGCGTACACAGGACCTGGCCAATCAGTGTGCAAAGATCGCTGGATCGCCATTCGAAAAGGCAACCGCACGTGCTACGCGCAATGGGAAGATTGTGGCCCTTTTCGCACCGATCATTTTCAGTACGTTTTCCAAAATGAGCGGCCGAAGCCGAATCTCAACCATGGGGCAGGCCTGGATGTTTCGCCGGCCGTCCGTGATTATCTCGGGCTTGCGCCGACCGACGTAACCGATTGGCAATTTGTCGAAGTGCGCGACGTGCCTTCTGGTCCGTGGCGAAGCTACGGCGAAAACAATCACTTCGTCATTGCGCGTCGCCAAACGGAAAGGCGCCTTGCCGAACGAACGTTGGAAGCCGCCAAGAAGTAATCGATCAAGCCGAGCTTCCACAGCTTGATCGGGACACGCCCAAGAACCCGTCACGAGCCGCTTGGCAACCGTGCCGGCGAAGGAGTTGTCGATGGTGACGGTGATGGAGTGATTGTTGGTGGAGTGCTCTCGCGCGTCTCAGCGGGCGCCTGAGAGGGCTGTGGGACTGCCATGCGAATTAGTTCTGATATTGTGACGAATTTAAAACCTTTCGCCTCAAGTGCATCGAAAGTTGATGGCATGGCTTCGATCGTCCCCGGGTGAATATCGTGGGACAATACGATTGAGCCCGGCCGCGTTTCTTTGAGAATGCGATTGCGAACCACAGACGGCCCTGGTCGTTTCCAGTCATACGGATCCACGTCCCAAAGAATGATCTGATATCCGAACTGATCGTGGATCCAACGTTTTTCGCGCGCCGTAATGGATCCATAAGGCGGTCGCAGCAAACTCGGTCGCGAGCCGGTGGCGCTTTTGATTGCGTCGTCAGTTCGCTGGACTTGGCTGCGCACACCGTCGTCAGACATCTTCCCAAAATTAGGATGCGACCAACTGTGATTTCCGATTTCGTGGCCTTCACGCGCGGCGCGTGCAACGATCTCAGGATGTTCTGCGACATTTTCGCCGATCACGAAGAAAGTTGCTTTAATCTGGTGAGCCGCGAGGATGTCCAGCAGTTTCGGGGTAAGCGTCGCGCTGGGGCCATCATCGAAAGTCATCGCGATGTACGGGCCACCGACGTGGACGTAACTGAAGGTGATACGCGATTCCGCCAAGATATTCCGGTTGTTCTTTTCCGGAGTCCGCGCTGCAATTGGAGGTTCTGCTCGAAGCTGAGCCGCGACAAGACCGACAGAACAGAAGAGGACCAAATGGGAGACGGACATGAGCGAACGTGGCGAACGAATGCGTGTATTTACCAGAGGTCGACAGTTACGCAAGACGCGACGCGAAAGACGTCAAAGCCGTGAAATAACAGCGGACTTCTGCGTTGCAACAAAAATGAACGCGCCCTCAGCCTTTGCGCAATTTCTCCAGCTGCGCGATAAATGCTGCCAGACCGTCGGGGAAGTAGCCATCGTACTGCCAAAGCTTTTGCCCGTCGCCGTTGAGCACGACAATCGTGGGAAATCCTTCAATCTGATATTGCTGCGCCAGTTCTTGATTCTGCTTTCTTAGCTCGGGGCTTTGCGGCTTCGCGCGCGGGAAGTCCACTTCCAACAGTACGAGATTTTCGCGCGCGTAGTTTTCAAACTGCGATTGCGAAAGAATCTCCTGTTCCAATCTCTTGCACCAACCGCACCAGTCCGAGCCGGTGAAATCTAGTAGCAGAAACTTGTTGCTCGCTTTGGCTTCCTGCTGCGCTTTCTTGTAATCGCTGAGCCAGGTAGACTCGGCCGGGGTCAGCGGCATAATCTTTGGCCTTGAGCGCGAGCAGCCGGGAAGGAAAAGGAAAACACAGAACGTGGCAGCGAGAAAAATCAAACGATGGTTTTTCACACCGCCAGTCTCGGCGAGACGATAACCCGGCGCAAGGGACGGCAAAACGAACCGCCCCTGCGAGAATTATTCCTCTATTCTGTCCGAAATAGCCCGACGTCGGAGCGCCGGGCTACCAACGGATCATAAGATCTAACGCAGATGCCCCGAGACGAGCTTGGTCATCTCGAACATGCTCACCTGGCTCTTGCCGTTAAATACCGGCCGGAGGTTGTCGTCCGCGTTGATCATGGTTCTTTTCTTTTTATCCTGACAACCGTGCCTCTTGATGTAGTTCCAAAGCTTTTTCGTAAGCTCGGAACGCGGTAGCGGCGTCGACCCGACGATTGCGGAAAGTTTCTCATCAGGTTGGACCGGTCTCATGAAGGCGGGATTCGGTTTGCGTTTGGAAGGTTTCTTTTTGGTTTTCGGCATGCACGCTGATTAACGTTTCGCTCGCAAGAGGGCAATACTAATTTTAATGAAACGAAAGATTTTTTTTCTAGGCCGCCCGGCGGACGGCCAGCGCCGCCATGTCGTCTGGCAAAGTATCTTTGCCATTGTCCGGTGCCGCTTGGTTTAATATTCCCCTGAGAAGCGCATCGGCACTCGTCGCGGAGTGATCCAGCATTTTCGCCAGCCGCTCTGGAGTTAAACGGGCTCGATCGCCTTTTGCCGCACCAAACAAACCATCCGTATAAAGGAGAAAGGCGTCGCCCAGCTTAAGATCGACAATCGTTTCCGTAAATCTAGGGTATTCAATCAAACCCAACGGAGGGGCGATTGATGCGATCGACTCCGTGCCGCCGCTGCGGCGCGCCATCAGGAGCGGAGGATGACCCGCACCCACGACGCTCGCGTGTCCGGTTACCGGGTCGAGCGCAATGCACATAGCAGTCATAAAGGAACGTGCGCTAAAAATACTGCGGAAATCGTTGTTTACTGCTTCCATTACCCGGGCTGGCGTATCGTTCTCGACGCTGCCATGATGAAAGAGAAGTTT
>Ga0070706_100002448_pt1 | contig 18717 bp, 19 predicted proteins | sample KBSK5501metaG_FD_65476 | JGI IMG/M metagenome (GOLD analysis project Ga0070706, IMG submission 65476) | Corn, switchgrass and miscanthus rhizosphere microbial communities from Kellogg Biological Station, Michigan, USA - KBS K5-50-1 metaG | ecosystem: Host-associated > Plants > Roots >... | reverse complement strand
ACCATCAAGATGCCGTCGTCGTTGCTGATCAAACGGTTGTCCGCCCACGACTGGCGGTACTGGGCGAGTTTGTGCCAGCCCTGCCAGGCAAACTCACCAGTCGCCGCCGGGTCCTGGGTCAGCCGCTCCAGGATGCGCAGGCCGACCTCGGTGACGGGCCGCAGCATCGCGTCGTGGTCCATGCCTGACATCAAGCGTCAGCCCGGCGAATCGGTGCGCAACAGGCTATACAGCACCCCGTCCCGGTAGGCGCCGTCCCGCCAGAACACGCCGCGCATCACGCCCTCCCGGGTGAAGCCCGCCTTCTCTATTACCCGTTGCTCGGCCAGGTTCTCCGCCTCGGTGATTCCCTCGATCCGGTGCACCGTGGTGTGCGCGAACAGGTACCGGGCCAGCGCCCGGTGCGCCTCCGTGCCGTACCCCTTGCCGCGGGCCTCCGGCAGCAGCGCGATGCCCATGCTCCAGTAGTAGGACGGCGGGAAGTCCACCTGGAACCAGGACACGAAGCCGAGCCGCTCACCGCCCCGGACGATAAGCAGGACCCCGCCGTCGTCGCCGACCAGCCGGTCCTCCGCCCACTCCCGCCGGAACCGGAGCAGATTGCGCCACCCCGCCCAGGCGTGCTCCCCGGCCGCGGCCGGGTCCTGGGTCAGCCGCTCCAGGAGGGGCAGATCCTCCTCGGCCACCGGCCGCAGCGCGACAATGTCCTCCATAGGTGAATCATCTCTTTTTCACAAAAGTCGCCTACTTCGTCCTCAACTAACCGCCATCCTGCCGCTACCGCAAGCTGGCTGGCATCCCCGGCATCCTCGTCCAGGGGCGCAATGACCTCGGCGGCCCGGTGATCACCGCCTGGGAACTAGCGCAGGCTTGGCCAGGCGCCGAACTCATCATCATCGAAGACTCCGGGCACACCGGCAGCACCGCCATGCGGGAAACGCTGGATTCCGCGGGGGAAAGGCTCTACACGGTGATCACCGGGCGGGAAGTAACCGCGTAGACAGAGAAGACGCGGTCAGGCGGGCTGCCACAGCTCGACCCGGTTGCCCTCGGGATCGGTGACCCAGCCGAACCGGCCGACACCCTCCATGTCCTGCGTCTCTGTGGCCACGTCCGCTCCCTTGGCGTGCAATTGCGCGAGCAACGCATCCAGGTCGCGGACCCGGAAGTTGAGCATGGTCTGCTGGGCGCGAGACCCGAAGTAGTCGGTCTCGGACTCGAACGTCGCGAACACCGTCAGCCCGGCTTCCTGACGCCACAGGCCGTTCTCATCGGCGTCCAGGCCTAGGCAATCGCGATACCACGCGCCCAGGGCCGCCGGGTCGGCGGCCCGCATGAAGTATCCACCGATTCCAAGCACACGTTCCATGCCGCAATCTTGCCAGGACGGCGATCGGGCGGGCTGGCACCACACCATCGCCCGCTTCACACCCCGTCTCAATCGCGGGGGAACTCGTTAGAGCGCTAATGAAGGAACATGATCAGGCGAGTGACAATCGCGGGCATGGCTGCCGCAGTGGCCATGGCGGCACTGGGCTGCGATGGTGATCACTCCCAGCGGTATCAGCAAGCACCATGGTTCCGGCCGTGGCTCGCCGCCGCCGAGATCATGGCCGCGGTGCCAGTGGAGGGCCATTTCTCCATGATCAGCAGCGGCCGTGGCTCGGGGTCGCCCTGAGCACGCCGGATCGGGCCAGGGTTCAAGAACTGCCCGAGCCGGGCTTGACTACGTCGACGGTCATGAGGCGCACGGGCTTCGAGCATGCCTGCGCCGTGTAGCGGATGTAGGCCGGGGCCGTCTGGTTCGGCGGGTAGACCTGCAGGTAGTGCGCGGTTATCGGACCGCATACGCCCGCCGGGTAGTTCCCCGCTTCCACGATCCGCAACAGCGCGTTTGCCGCGGCCTGCGGCTGCAGGGTGACCAGTTGGCGCGGGGTCGCCGGATTCTCCTTCGCCGGCTTGCCAATCTGGTGGTGCGGCCTCGCGGTTTGCAGGGACACCCCGGGATAGCCGTACAGCGTGCACGTCGCATTCGAGATGTTCGTGAAGACGATCGTGGTGTAGATGCTGCCTGCCGTGCCCTGACTCGCGCCCAGCTTCACCTGCAGCGACCGGGTTGGGCAGGGGGCGTGGCCGGACGGTGCCGCCGGGGTGGTGGCCGCCGCAGCGGGAGTAGAGGCCGCCGGGGTGGTGGAGGGCCCGGTGCTGTCCGACGGGGCCGGTGCGGCGTTGGTGCTTGCGGCGGTGCTCGAAGCGCTGCCACACGCCGTGGCGAGGGCTGCGACGCTGGTCAGCGCCACAGCGACGAATGCTCGCCGGGCCACACGCAGGGTTCGGTCCATCACGGTTTCCTTCTGGCTGGGTCGGCTCCGTGAGCCGTGTGACAGTTATGACGCCGACACCGGCTCCCCGGTTGCATACCACCGCCGTTTCGGTTAGGTCCCGGCGGCGCTGGAGAATGGGCCTGTGATCCAGATCGAGCCGGAACGCTTCGAAGAGATGGTAATGGTGGCGCTCGACGGATTGCCGGAGCAACTCGGCGCGATGATGCGCAATGTCGCGGTCACCGTCGAGCACGGCCCCGGCCCGCGCGGGCTGCTCGGCCTGTACCAGGGCGTGCCGCTCACCGGCCGCACCACCCAGTACGCCGGAGTCCTCCCGGACCGAATCACCATCTACCGCCTGGCGATCTGCGCGATCTGCAACACCGAGGAGGAGGTGGCCGACCAGGTGCGCCGCACCGTCATCCACGAGGTCGCGCACCACTTCGGCATCGGCGACGAACGGCTCCGCGAACTCGGCTGGTGAGCCCGGCCCTGGGCTCAGCCGTCGCGGTGCACCGTGTCCGGGGCGAAGGCAGGCAGGCAGACGGAGACGTACTCGGCTCCATCTGCGCCCGGGGTGCTGTACCGCACCCACTCACCGGGCCGCGCGCGCACCGCCTGGCCGGCCTCGACGGTCATCTGGCCGCCCTCGAACTCGACCACCACGGCGCCGCGTAGCACGATGGTGAACTCGCCGAACTCGGGGCGCTGTCCTGGTTCGGCCCAGCCGGACGGGCTGCGCATCCGGGCGATGCTCAGCGCCGTCTCACCGGTGCTGGCCCGGCCGACGAATTCATCGATCAGCTTTGGCGGCTCACCTGCGGCAGGCACCCGGCGCGGTTCGCCGATCAGTTCAGGCATGCCCGGCAGTATCCCGCGCCGCGGCGCTGAGCGCTGCGGCGCACCGGGCTCTAGGTGCCCAGGGCGCTGCCGTGGCCCCCGGTTTAAGCTCACATAATGAACACGCGGGTCGCTGTCACCTCGCGGGTCGTGCTGCCGGTCCCGCAGGAGCAGGCCTGGCGGGCCGTAGTGGACTGGTCCCGGCAAGGCCAGTGGATGCTGGCCACCCGCGTCCGCGGGGGTCACGGCCCGGGCGCCCAGGTCGTCGCCAGGACCGGGATCGGGCCGGTGGGCTTCACCGACATCATGGTCATCACGCACTGGGAGCCGCCGCGCCGGTGCGTGGTGGAGCACACCGGGCGGGTGGTCCGCGGGGCCGGTGTCTTCGAGGTGGTGCCGGCCGGGGCGGGCAGCGAGTTGCGGTGGACCGAGCGGCTGGAGCTGCCGTTCGCGGCGGCGGGCCGGTGGGGCTGGCGGGTGGTCCGCCCGCTGGCGCAGCGCGGGATGGATCTGTCGCTGCGCCGTTTTGCGCGGCTGGCCGGTGGCGCCGGCTCCGGCTGAGCGCCCGACCGGGATCTGCCACGATGGTCGGATGGAGTCGCCCTTCGAGGTCCGGGTCCGCCCCGCACGGCTGGCGGACCAGGCGGCGCTGACCGAACTGGAGGCGATCGCGTGGTCAGCGGAATCGGGCTTCCCGTCGGTCATGGCCCCTGACCAGCGGAACGCCACCTTCTTTGACGCCGGCAATCCGCCCGAGTCCTTTCTGGTCGCCGAACTGGACGGCCGCGTCGTCGGCTACATCCGGCTCAAGCCGCCCTCGAAACTGCCCGAGAACGCCCACGTCATCCAGGTGCAGGGGCTCGCGGTGCACCCGGATGCGCGCCGCCGCGGCGTCGCGGCCAGCCTGCTGGACGCGGCAGAGGAAACGCTGCGCGAACGCGGCACCCGCAAGCTGACGCTGCGCGTGCTGAGCACCAACCCGGCGGCGATCCGCCTCTACGAGCGGCACGGTTTCGTGCGGGAGGGCACCCTGCTGGAGGAGTTCTGCATCAACGGCCGGTTCGTGGACGACGTGATGATGGCCAAGAAGCTGTGATGGATGAGCCGGAACTGCGCCGCTACCTGGACCGCATCGGCGTCGAGCGGCCCGCGGTGCTGGACGCCGGCGTGCTCGCCGCCCTGCACCGGGCGCATCAGCTGACCGTCCCGTTCGAGAACCTGAGCATCCACCTGACCGAGCCCATCTCCCTGGACGAGGGTGACCTGCTCGCCAAGATCGTCACCAGGCGGCGGGGCGGCTTCTGCTACGAACTCAACGGGGCCTTCGCGCTGCTGCTCGAAGCGCTGGGTGTCCAGGTAACGCGGGTCGCGGCCCGTGTCTACGGCGGGGAGGGAAAGCTCGGGCCGCTGTTCGACCACCTGGCCCTGGTGGTGCGGCTGCCCGGCGGCAGCCGCCCATGGCTGGCCGACGTCGGCTTCGGCAGCAACAGCACCTACCCGCTCCGCTACGACAGCAGGGAAGACCAGGACGATCCGGGCGGCCGGTTCGCGCTGGCCGACGCCGCGGACGGCGATGTGGAGTTGTTCAAGGACGGCGAGCCGCAGTACCGGATCGAGCGACGGGAGCGTCACCTGGACGATTTCGTGCCGACCTGCTGGTGGCAGCAGACCTCGCCAGGCTCCCACTTCACCCTCAGCACGATCTGCTCGCGGCTCACCGAGGACGGCAGGATCTCGCTCAGCGGCCGCACCCTGATCCGGACCAGCGGCGGGACCCGCACCGAGCAGAGGCTGGGCGCAGATGACGAGGTTCTGGCCGCGTACCGGGACCACTTCGGCATCGTCCTGGACCGGGTTCCCATCGTGGCCCATCCCCCAAGGAAGGGGTGATTCCAGGTGAGCAGCCAGCTCGGTGACATCACCGTCCCCGGCCGTCCCGAGGTCCACGAGGTGTCCGCCGGGATCTACGCCTACGTGCAGCCCGACGGCACCTGGTGGATCAATAACACCGGCTTCCTCGTCGGCCCGCAGGGCGTGATCAGCATCGACTCCTGCTCGACGCAGCGCCGGACCCAGGCCTACCTCGACGCGATCGCGGCCGTCACCCCCGCGCCGGTGCGTACCCTGGTCAACACGCACCACCACGGCGACCACACGTTCGGCAATTGCCTGTTCCGCGGCGCGGCCATCGTGGCGCACGAACGCGCCCGGGAGGAGGCAATCGCGTTCGGACCCCCGCAGGACCTGCCGTTCTGGGACGGCCCGGACTGGGGCGACCTGTATCTGGACCCGCCGTTCGTCACTTTCACCGACGAGATCGCCCTGCATGTGGGGGACATGCGGGCGCAGGTGCGCCACGTGGGCACCGCCGCACACACGACCAACGACTCGATCATCTGGATTCCCGAGCGCTCCGTGCTGTTCTGCGGTGACCTGATCTTCAACGGCGGTACGCCGTTCCTGCTCATGGGCTCGGTTGCCGGTGCCGTCGAGGTACTGGAGACCGTGGTGGCCCCGCTCGGCGCGCAGACCATCGTGCCCGGCCACGGCCCGGTCTTCGGCGACCGTGGGCCCATCGACGACACGCTGGACTACCTCAGGTTCGTGCTCGACGTTGCGGTCCGCGGCCGGGACGCGGGAGTGTCCCCGCTGCAGACCGCCCGGGACACCGACCTGGGCCGGTTCGCGGCCTGGCCCGACGCCGAGCGGATCGTCGGCAACCTGCACCGCGCCTGCGCCGAGCTGGACGGGACGCCGCGCGGTGGCCCGATCGACATCGTGGCCGCCCTCGCCGACATGGTCACCTACAACGGCGGCGCCCCGCTCACCTGCTTGGCCTGACGGGGGCCAGAGTCGGCCGGGCCTGACGGGGGCCAGAGTCGGCCGGGCCTGACGGGGGCCAGAGTCGGCCGGGCTAGACGGCCGGCCAGTCGATGGTGACCCGGCCCGCCACGTCGGCGTGGCGTTCCAGCCAGCTGCGGGCGAACGGACAGAACGGCACGATCGTCAGGCCCTCGCGCGCGGCGCGGTCAACCGCCGCGGTGACCAGCCGACCCCCCATGCCGTGGCCTTCGAGTTCCTCGGGGACCTCGGTGTGGATCAGGACCAGCCGGTCTCCGCGTCGGTGGTATGTGAGTTCGGCCAAGTGCCCGTCGGCCCGGATCTCGAACCGGGACTCGGCCTGGTTGTCGGTGACCAGATATTCATCGCTCACGCAGGCCATCGTCGCATCCGGGTCGGGCGGGCCCGCCGCCGGCCGGCGCGGGCCTAGCGCACCCAGGGCGGGCGGGATGCGGCGGCGGGGGCGGCGGCGCGGGCGGGAGCGGTGGCGGGGCCGGCGGGCCGTGGTGCGGATGCCAGTCTTCCTGCGGGCTCCGATACCACCGGCCCGGCGCCGCTGGCCTGGACCGGCGCGATTGGCGGTGCCGATGCTGTCCCGCCCGGAGCGTAGGCTGTGGCGGCGTGACGCCCGATGAGCGGTGGCTCGCCACGATGTGGCCGTTCGTCCGCGGCTGGCTGCCCGCCCCGCCTGCCGCGGTGGTGGAGATCGGGTGCGGGCCGCTGGGCGGGTTCGTTCCGATGCTGCGGTCCGCGGGGTACGGCGCGTCCGGTGTCGATCCGGAGGCGCCGGAGGGCCCGTGGTACCACCGGGTGGAGTTCGAGCGGCATGAGCTGGCCGGTCCCGCCGCGGCGGTGGTGGCGTGCGCGTCGTTGCACCATGTCGCGGACGTGGGCGAAGTGCTGGGCCGGGCCGGGGCGGCCCTGGCTGACGGCGGGATGCTGGTGGTCGTGGAGTGGGCGTGGGAGCGGTTCGACGCGGCAACCGCCCGGTGGTGCTTTGACCGGCTGCCCGAGCCCACGGCGGAACATAGCTGGCTGCGGCATCGCTACGACGAGTGGCGCGGCTCGGGGCTGCCCTGGGAAAGCTACCTGCAGTCTTGGGCGGCAGCGGAGGGGTTGCACACGGGCGCGGACATCGTGCGCGAACTGGACGCCCGGTTCGACCGGCAGTTCCTCGGCTACGGGCCCTTTTTCTTCTCCGATCTGGCCGGCGTGAGCGAGGCCAGCGAGCAGGCGGCGATTGACGCTGGTGAAATCCAGGCCAGCCGCATCGCCTACGCGGGCCGGCGGCGGGCCTTGCACAGCCCGACAGACCTAGCACAGTCCGGCGGGGCCTAGCACAGTCCGGCGGCGGGCCGAACTGCCCGTTAATGGCCGGTAGCGCACATCGGTGCGCAATACGCGCGGAATCGAAAGCCCTTAAATGCGCCAGGTAGCCGACGTGAGCCCTAGCCACGTCGGCTACCCGGCACCCCCCCGCGCCCGCGCATGACCCTCTCGCGAGGGTTCAAGCCTCGGTCGATTCAGTTATATACGGAACCTAAGTAGCAAAGCTCGCGTCAAAGCCACTCAGGTAGATCCTTGCTTGATATAGCCCCGGCCATGCAAGAATTTGCATGACCTGAGTCACGCACCAGGCGCTAGCTGGGTTCTCCCTGGCCGGCCCAGGGCGCGACTCGCGCCGCTATGTCCTCATGGCCGTTGCGCCGGCACCAGCTCAGTATGTACCGCCCATGCTCACCGCACCATCGGTAGACAACCTCGGGCGTCATCTTCAGCCCGGAGCCGTGCTCACCGCGGTCCTTGATAAGCGGCCCGAGATAATCGACCAGTTTGGCGGCGGTGTCATAGCCCACATGTGCCGCGTTGGCGAGCGTTTCATGATTGACGGCCCGGCCTGACGCGATCGCCCCGGCCAAACGTGCGGCGGTCGACCCTCTGCCTTTTCCGAAATATGCATGTATTCGCGGAATATACGGCGCGCTGCAGGCCGGGGGGAACTGCGGTCCGCTAAGGCTGCCGCCACGGACGGCAATGTCCACGGCGTCAATGAGCGGCTGCGGCCCGGTCGCCTTCCGGTAAATGCCCACCACCTCGGGCTGCTCGACCGCCTCGTCCAGGTGGTCGCGCTCTACCCCATGGCCCTGAGCGGCGAAGATCACCGGCGTCTGCCTGCGGGTCCTGCGGAGAATGTCGAGGACGTCAAGGCCGTCGAAGAAGTACTCGACGGCGTAGTCGTTCCAGGTGAGATCCGCGACCACGACGTCGAACCGCAGTCGCTCGCCGGCCGCGCGCTTCACCGCGGCCGGGTCCTCGGCGATCCGGAGGGTGGCGCCGGGCAGGGCTTGCCGCAGCAGGGGCTCAATGATTTTTCCTAGTGCAGCGGCGACCAGGACACGCGGCCCGTCCTGCATTGTGCCCCCAACGGGCGTCGGCGGCTCCTCGCTTACGGAGCCGGTTGGGTCTTCCATCCCCATCCCCATCCGCGCCGCGCCTATGCGGCGCGGATGCAGGTGGCGGCTGGGCGCTTCGGCTTCTCGTCCTCACCTGCTGCCGTCCCGCGCCGGGCCGCGGGCCCAGGGCACGGCCAGCCCCGGAGCCGGCGGCAGGCCGGTGCGCGGCGGGCGAGCCAGGGATCACAGGCGCACCCAAGCATGCTGGGTGCAGGCCCCCCTTCGGTACTGCCTGAGCAGATACCGGACATGCCGAACCTGACGAGGGCAATCGGCCTCAGCGCCCAGCCACCTCCTTCTGGTCCCCGTCAATCCAGACGGTAAGCACGCCGCCGTGGGCTCGGCAATCGGGAGAACTCCCTAGTGCGAAATTCCGCGACACCCGATCCAGCGGCGGATTCCCTGCTAGGCAGCTTTCATGCCCGGCGGCCAATTCCGTGCACAGTGACAGATTTGGTGCACGTGGGCGCCGCCAGGCAGCGAATGCCTAATCGAGGCGCACCAATCCATGCTCCAGCGCGAACAACGTCGCGCCGGCCCGGGTGGACACGCCGGCCTTGCCGTACAGGCGCTGGATGTGGTGGTCGCACGTCTTGGGGGAGATCCCCAGCCGCCGCGCGACCTGCTTGGTGGCCAGCCCGCGGGCGAGGAGGCCAAGCACCTCGCATTCGCGCTCGGAAAGGCCGGCCGGCCGGTCTCCCGTCACGCGGCTTGCGCCCGCCTCCTGCCCGGCCAGCGGCTGCCCCGCCGCCTGATGCTCCACGGCTTGACGCCGGGCCGCTGGTCGCCCGGCCGGTTCCTCATGGCCCCGCGGCCCGGCCGGTTCCTCATGGCCCCGCGGCCTGGCCGGCTCCTCGCCGGGCTGCGCCACCGGCGCTCGTGGTTGGCCCGCTGCGGTGAGCACCGCGTGCACCGCATCCGGCGCCAGCAGGCCAGCCTCCGCCTCCCGCCTCAGCTCATCCGCCGCGGCCCGCGCGGAGAACGCCTGCCGGTACGGCCGGGGCTCCCGCATCGCGTGGTAACAGTCCGCCGCGACCAGCAGCCAGGCGGCCAGCGGCAGGTCGCCGGCCCGGCTGCCGCGGTGGTAGCCGGACCCGTCGCACCGCTCGCCGTGTGACCCGGCCAGCCGGGCCAGCGGGCGCAGCCCGGCCGCGGCGTCCAGCACGCGCTCGGTGTGGTACGCGTGCAACCGCACCTGCTCACGCTCGTCCCGGTTCAGCGGGCCCCGCTTGGCCCAGACGTTGACCGGTACCGCGACGCGCCCGATGTCGTGCACCAGCCCGGCCCGGCGCAGCGCCAGCGCGTCGGCCCCGGCCAGCCCCGCCACCCGGGCAGACCGCTCGGCAAGCTCGGCCACGCCGCGGGAGTGGCCGACCGTCCACATGCTCTTCAGGTCGGCGAAGTCCGCGATCGCGGAAAGGCACGCATCCACCCGTTCCCCGGCTACCAGGGGTCGCGGCCCGGGCTCGGCGAGCAGCGCGTCCTCCCACATGGACGGCGCGTCCAGGCCCGCGTAGGCCGCTTCGCCGAGAGACAGGAACGCGGTCACCGCCGCCGGGTCCAGCCCCGACCCGGCCCGTTCGGCCAGCACCCGGTCCGTCAGCGCGCTGCCCCCCTGGTGCCAGGCCATGTCCGCGTCCTGCGCCACCTGCATGAGCCGCACCGCCAGCGGGATCTGGTCACCGCGCAGCTTGCCCGGCATGCCCTTGCCGTCCCACCGCTCCCACAGATGCCGCAGCGCCTGCTGGATGTCCTTGGAGAAGCCCATACGCGCGCCGAGCACGCGGGCGACGTCGCAGTGGCTGGCGGCCCACTTGCGGAACTCGCTGATGCCGCCGAACGCCGACCTGGCCATCGCCGCCGCCCGGGCCAGCCGGGCCCGCTCCGGGTGGGCCACCCGGGTGGCCGTGGTGACCAGATCCAGCCGGTTCCCGAAGGCCACGGCCATCATCTGCGGCCGGGCGGACAGCTCGTCCCCGAAGAACCGCGCGTCGATCTCGCTCTCCGCGGTGCAGCCGGCGAAGTGCAGCAGGCCGGTGTAGAAGACGGTTATTTGATCGTCCTCCGGCAGGCCCATCGCCTGGGCCACCCGCACCGCGAGCACCGCGGTGCGCACCCCGTGCTCCAAGGGCTGACCCATCGCCAGGTCAGTAGCCAGCGACAAGGCTCCGACGGCCTCGGCCAGGCGCAATGGCTGGGAGATTTCAGTCATCCATACCGATCCCAAGAGCCCGCACGGCCAGGTGCAGCTTGCCCGCGGGGGGCAGGCTCGGCACATCAGATCGTGGCTCCTGCTTCATTAGTCATACACCGGGCCACGCCGGCCCCGGGAGTTACCTGCGGGCAGGCGTTCCGTATGGCATAAATTCTGGCTTTTTACGGTAACGGGAGCGGCGTCCCCGGGAGGCCGACGTTGCGCGGCTGGTCGCCGAGGGCCTGACCAACAAGCAGATCGGAGCGCGGCTGTTCATCTCCGAGCGCACCGTGGACAGCCAGGTCCGCAGCTTCCTGAACAAGCCTGGCGTTAACTCCCGCGCCCAGATCGCCGCCTGGATGGCTTCACCCGGTCACCGCTGACAGGGTTCCCGCGGCGAGTGCCAGGGGCAGGCCTGGCAGGATGCAGGGCAGGGCGTACCAGAAGGAGGCCGCATGAGCCGGGTCGAGGTCGACGGAGTCGGTATCGAGTACGAAGTGTCTGGTGCGGGCCGCCCCGTTGTGCTGCTGCACGGCTTTCCCGACACCGGCCGGCTCTGGCGGCATCAGGCACCGGTGCTGGCCGCGGCCGGGTTCCAGGTCATCGTGCCCGACCTGCGCGGCTACGGGCGCTCCGGCAAGCCCGAGGCCGTGGACGCCTACTCGATTCCGGTGCTGGCCGGGGACGTCCTGGCGATCCTTGGCGCGCTGGGAATCGGCCAGGCCCACGTGGTGGGTCACGACTGGGGCGCCGCCCTGGCCTGGGCGATCGCGTCCTTCGCGCCGGACAACGTCGACCACCTGGCCGTGCTCTCTGTCGGCCATCCGGCCACCTTCCGCCGCACGATGGAGCAGCGCCAGAAGTCCTGGTACATGCTGCTGTTTCAGTTCCCCGGCGTCGCCGAAACCTGGCTGAGCGCGGACGACTGGGCCAACTTCCGGAACTGGGCCGGTCATCCGGACACCGACCAGGTGATCGCCGACCTGGAAGCCAACGGTTCCCTGACGCCTGCCCTGAACTACTACCGGGCCAACATCCCGCCCGAGTCCTGGATCGCGCCGCCCCTGCAGCTCCCGCCGGTCCAGTCGCCCACCATGGGCATCTGGAGCACCGGGGACATCGCCCTGACCGAGGTGCAGATGACCGACTCGGCCGACAACGTCGCTGGCCCGTGGCGCTACGAGCGCCTGGATGGCCCGGGTCACTGGATGCAGCTGGAAGCACCGGACCGGGTCAGCGAATTGCTGCTGGACTTCCTGCCCCGCTAGCCGAGGTGGACGACCAGACCGACGAGTAGCACTCGTCAGGAGAACGGTGGCGCCGCGCCGGTGTCCGGGCGTTAGGCCGCCCCGGTGATGGCCGCGACCTCGTCCGGGCTCAGCTCGATGGCGGCGGCGGCGACGTTGGTTTCGGCGTGCTCCGGTGACCCGGTGCCGGGGATCGGCAGCATTTGCGGGGACCTGGCCAGCAGCCAGGCGAGCACTATCTGCCGCGGGCTGGCGCCGTGCCGCCGGGCCGACTCGGTCACCGCGGGGTTGCCGTCGGCCTGTTGGATCGGCGCCCATGGCAGGAACGCGATCTGCTCCAGCTCGCACACGTCCACCAACTGCTCCGACTTGCGATCGGCCGCGTTATACCTGTTCTGCACCGACACGACCGGTGTGACCTGCTGCGCCGCCCGCAACTGGGCCGCCGATACGTTCGAGACCCCGATGTGCCGGATCTTGCCCTCGTCCTTGAGCTGCACCAGCGCGCCCAGCGAGTCGGCCAGCGGGATGCGCGGGTCGGGCCGATGGAACTGGTACAGCGGAATCTGGTCCAGTCGCAGCCGCCGCAGGCTTCCCTCGCAGGCCTCGCGCAGGTGCTCGGGCCTGCCGTCGGGCTCCCAGCGCCCCGGACCGGGCCGGACCAAGCCGCCTTTGGTGGCGATGACCAGGTCGTCGGCATACGGGTGCAGCGCCTCGGCGATCAGGCGCTCACTAACCTCCGGGCCGTAGGAGTCGGCGGTGTCGATGAAGTTGACGCCGAGGTCCACCACCCGCCGCAGCGTCGCCTTGGCCTGGCCTTCATCCGGCGGCTCGCCCCAGATGCCCGGACCGGTGATACGCATCGCACCGAAGCCGAGCCGCCGCACCACCAGGTCGCCGCCGATCTCGATGCTGCCCGCTGTCGTCGCATTGGCTGGACTGGCCATAGCTGCCTCCCGGAGTCTGCCAGTGCAGTTTCTCAGCCGGGAGGCTGGGCCGCCAATGGCGCCTACCGGATCAGCGGCCGCGCGCGGCTGCACCGGCACGGACGAAGCCCAACGGCCGGGGTCCCGCTCGACCCGCCTGTCGGTGAGCGGAAACAGCTTCAGCGCCGCAGAAAGGCTTCGGCCACATCCGCCGGGCTGACCAAGGTCAGCGACTCCAGCGGGCCATTGAACCAATGGCCAACCGGGCACCGGATCTTCATGCTTATCAGGGGCCCATCAGACGACTGGACCGTGTATTGATCCTCGACCTCCGCGGGAAGCCCGCACCGTTCGGCGCCATGGCTGTCCATATATGCCGGGCAGTCAAGGAACATCATTTCGTTTTCCATGTCACGTCCCCCGTTTTGACGTGCGGCCACCAACAGGGCGAGGCGGCTGATACCGGCCCCCCGGACCGTTGGCACCGGCCGCCCCGCCTTACCTGAGAGGAGCACGAGACGGCCTCGCTGATACACCCGGACCGGCGTCTGCCGGTGCCGGCCTGCTCCATCAGACCCAACCTGTGCCAGCAGCATGGCAGGGCCCGGCCGTTCCGGGCATCCGGGAAATTACGTATCCGGGCGCGCGTGCATTGACTATGCGGCCGGCCGGCGGCCGCGCCTGGCCCTCGCCAGCGAGCGACAGCAACGCCTGGAGCCGGCCCCCCGGGATCGCCTATGGCTCATCGATCACGGCGAGCAACAGCCCGCCGAGCATGGCCAGGTTCTTGTGGAACTGGATCCGCTGCTGCTTGCGTGCGGCCGGGTCTTCGATCGCCCAGTACGAGTGCCCGGCCAGGGTGGTGGGAATCAGCGAGCAGGCCAGGGCCAGGGCGGACAAGCGCGGCGCTATGCCCAGGGCCAGCAGGGTCCCGCCTGCCACCATCACGGCGGCGTTGCCCCGCACTACCAGCTCGTCGTCCTCGGGAAGCGGAACCCACTTCCGGATCGCGGCCAGCACCGGAGTGGCCTGATCGACACGCCCGCCCGGCTCACGCAGGGCGTCGAAGCCGAGCAGGGTGTAGGTGGATCCGGTCAGGACGCGGGCGGCGGGACGCAGTGGCGCGAGCATGTTCCGGGTCGTTGTCATAGCGCCTCGATGCGGGTCGGGGAACCTCTGGTCGGCAGGACGGCACCACGATCGTAGCGAGGGGCCCGGCATTCCGCCGATCCGCAATCCTGTGGGCTGTCCTGTGGGTCGCTACGTGTGGTCCTTGCCGGTGCTGCTGGCGAGGCTGGAGTCAGCTGGATAACGCAGGAAGGCAAGGACAATGACTGAGGCTCAGATTTTGCAATGCACCACCGTGCCGGCGGCTCATGCCCAGGCATCGACGCCGAGCGACCGCGGCCGGCGTGGCCGCCGGCTGGGCACTCGGCTGTGGAGCCTGCTGCATGCTCAGGCGCTGCTCAATGGCGGTGCTGGTGGTCCGGGTCATGTTGCCCTGATCGAAGATGACCGGGTGCGGCTGGCCCACCGGCAGGCGCGGTGATCAGCCGGGTCACAGGCCGTGCTCGGTCAGCGTGTCCTGGGTCCGCTGAGCGTCCCGGGACCCGATGCGCTGGTAGATCTCGAGCGCTTCCCGCAGGTGCACAGCGGCCTCGGCGGAATTGCTGGACAGCAGGCTCTGGCCCATTCCCGCCAGGGCCCAGGCTTCCTCGCTGCGCGCGCCGATCTCCCGGGCGATTGTCAGCGCCTGGCTGTGGCGGCGGTAGGCCTCCTCGTTCGCCGAGGTCGCCAACGATAGGCCGCCGAGAATGTTCAGCAGTACGGCCTCACCGCGCCGTGAGCCGAGTTCCCGGTGCAACAGCAGAGCTTTGGTGAGGCTGGCGGACGCGCCCGGGTAGTCCCGGGTCGCCAACTGCACCTCGCCTAGCCCGCCGATGGCCCAGGCTTGGCCGAGCCGGTCGCCGAGACGGCGGAAGAGGGCCAGAGACTGACGATGCCAGGCGGTCGCGGCCGCGTAGTTGCCCATCGCGCCCTCGTTGAAGCCCAGCTGACAGAGCGCATCGGCCTCGTCAAAGGGGGAGTTGAGGTTCTGGAACATGGCCAGTGCCTGCCCGTGGCTGACGATGGCGGCGGGGTAATCCCCGGTCAGTTGCTGCACCTGGCCCAGGTCGGTGATGGAGACGGCCTCGGCGAGCCGGTCGCCCGCCTCGCGAGCCAGCGCCAGGGCCTGCTCGTGGCTATCGGTGGCGGCCTGGTAGTCCCCGGTGTCCTGGTGGACCAGGCCGAGATGGTTGAGCGCGTAAGCCTGGCCCCGCTGGTCGCCGAGCTCCGCATAGAGCGCTGCGGCCTGGGCCAGGGTGGCGGTGGCTGCCGCGTAGTCTCCGGTCAGTTGCTGCAGCAGCCCGAGTTCGTCGAGCGTGCCGGCCTGGCCGGGCCGGTCCCCGGCGCGGCGTGCCGCGTTCAGCGCCTTCTGGTATTGGGCTGCTGCCTGGTCCCAGCGGCCGCTCGCACGCAGGAAGCCGCCCATGGCAGTGGCGATGGCAATGGCGTGCTGGGGCAGCGCCTCGGCGGCGTCACTAACGGTCACGAACAGGTTCGACCGCTCGGCCTCCAGCCATGCGGCCGCCTCCTGCTGGGTAGCCAGCCGCGGGGCATGCGCGGGCGGGCCGCCCGGCGGTGGCCGGCCGCCGGCCGTGGTCCAGGTCGCGATGTGCTTGCTGGCAGCGGCGGCGACGTGCGCGTAGTAGCTCACCACCCGGCCGACGGCGGCCTGTGATTCGGTGTCGTCATCGCCGTCGGCGAGCGCGCGAGCGTATTCCCGGAGCAGGTCGTGCAGCAGATACCGTCCGGCCTGGGGCTCGGTGATCAGATGATTGTCGTAGAGGCCGTCCAGCCTGCTGCGGGCGGTTCCCACGCTGATGTCATCGAGGGCGGCGGCGGCGTAGGCGTCGATGTCCGGGCCAGGGGCCAGGCCAAGCCGGCGGAAGAGCCGCTGCTGGGCGGCGGTGAGTTCCTGGTAGGACAGGTCGAAAGCGGCGGCGACGGACAAGTTCTCGGCGTGCATGACGGCCAGCCGGTCGCGCGCCGAGGCCAGGTCGGCGGCGAGTTCCGCGCCGGTCCGGGCCGGGTGGTGCCGAAGCTGCCTGGCGAGCATCCCGATCGCCAACGGCAGGTACCCGCAGAGCCGGGCTATCTCCCCGGCGGCCTCCGCGTCGGGCCCCAGGTCGGGGCGGCCAGCCAGCCGGACCAGCAGCGCCGCCGCATCGGCCGGGGTGAGGGTGTCGACGCTCAGGACCGTGGCGTCTTCGAGCGCGGTCAGCCGCCGTCGGCTGGTGATCAGGACCAGGCTGCACGCGGTGCTGGGCAGCAGCGGCTCGACCTGCTCGTGCCCGGCCGCGTCATCCAGCAGCAGCAGGATCTTCTTGCCCGCCGCGAAGTCACGCCACCGGGCCGCCCGCGCCTCCAGGCCGGGTGGAATCTGCTGCGCGGCGGCCCCGGCCGTCAGCAGCAGGCTGGCCAGCGCATCGGCGGGGTCTACCAGGCGCTGGCCGGGGGTGTGGGCGTGCAGCGGAACGAAGAACTGCCCGTCGGGAAACCTCCCGGCGAGCCGGTGGGCAGCGTGCACCGCCAGGGCCGTCTTGCCTGCCCCGGCCATCCCGTCGATCGCATGGATTCCCACGACCCCGCCGCCCTCGGCCGCTTCGGCGAGCACGGCAAGCAGTTCGCTCAGCTCCGCTTCGCGGCCGGTGAAACTGCCGATGTCACGCGGCAGGGTCCGCGTCGCGGCCACGGCGCCTGCGCCCTGTGCCGCTGCCCCGTTCCCGGTCGCAAGGACCTCCGCGGCGGGCGCCCGCCCGCGCGCGGCCGCGACGAACAGTGCCCGCACCTGCCCGGTCAGGTTCAGCGCGGCGGCCAGCAGCAACGCGGTGTCCTTGCGTGCCGTGCGGTTGATACCGCGCTCCAGGTCGCTGACCGACCGCGGGCTGATCCCCGCCGCCTCGGCCAGTTCCTCCTGCGTCAGCCCGGCCCCGGCCCGAAGCCGGCGCAGCAGTACGGCGAAACTCAGCTCAGCCTCGGCCACCGGTTCCAGCTACCTCCCACCAGGCCTGCCGTCGGCCGTTGCCGGACCACGCGGCAGGGCAGCGGATACTCGGCGTCAAGAGTATCGGCGGCGCACGGGACGAATTCCCATCCGGCCTGGATGTCCTTTGGGCGCAACCCGGTCAACGGGCATCGCGCTGATCACCAATCGTGCGCGGCCAGGAATCTTCGACGGCGTCATCGTCCACGACCAGTGCAGCAGTTGCTGGCCGGTCTCCACACCCAATACACGCATAACCAGCCCGATTCCTTGCGGCGATCAGAGGATCTGCACGCGCCGGTGGTGCACTGGCACCGGTGGCCTGCTCCGAGCGCTGGTCGGCGCCAATGATCGCTGATCGGGCAGACTGGTGGTCACCGGAGCCGGGCCCTGGGGCCGGGAGATACGGAGACGGCCGTGACGACCAGCGCACTCGGCCTGATCCTGCTCACCGGGGCCGCGGTGGTGCTCGCCGCGATCGTGGCGGCCCGGGTGGCGCACGGGATCGGCCTGCCGGGACTGCTGCTGTTCCTCGGCCTGGGCCTGGCCCTGGGCGAGGCCGGCGTCGGTGTCCGGTTCGACGATGCCGGGCTGGCGCAGGCGCTGGGGCTCAGCGCGCTGGTGCTGATCCTCGCCGAAGGCGGCCTGACGACGAACTGGGCGCACGCCCGCGCCGCGGCCCCCGCCGCGCTGAGCCTGGCCACCGTCGGGGTGGCGGTGAGTGTGCTGCTGGTCGCGGTGGGGGCCCGTTGGCTGGTGCACCTGGGCTGGCGGGAGGCGTTGTTGCTGGGCGCGGTGCTTGCGCCGACCGACGCCGCCGCGGTGTTCTCAGTGCTGCGCAAGCTGCCGCTGCCGCCGCGGCTGTCGGGGATGCTGGAAGGCGAGTCGGGACTCAATGACCCGCCAGCGGTGCTTGCGGTGACCCTGCTCAGCAGCCTTGGCGGGCACCCACCCTCCCCGGCGCTGATCGCCGTTGAGATCGCCTACGCGCTCGCCGCCGGGGCCGCGATCGGCCTGGCGGCCGGGCTGGCGGGCGCTTTCGGGCTACGCCGGATAGCGCTGCCGGCCTCCGGGCTGTACCCGATCGCGATCCTGGCGCTCATCGTCGCCAGTTTCGGGGCGGCTTCGCTTGCGCACGCGAGCGGCTTTCTTGCCGTCTATGTCTGCGCACTCGTCCTGGGCAACGCCCGGCTGCCGCACGGCCCCGCCATCCGCGGCTTCGCCGAAGGCGTGGCCTGGCTCGCCCAGATCGGCCTGTTCGTCATGCTCGGGCTGCTCGCCTCCCCGGCCCGGCTGCCCGCGCAGCTCCTGCCGGCCGTGGCAGTCGGGGCGGTGCTGGCATTGTTGGCCCGGCCAGCCGCGGTGGCCGCCGCGACCCTGCCGCTGCGGGTGCCCTGGCGCCAGCAGGCGTTCATGTCCTGGGCCGGGCTGCGCGGTGCGGTCCCGATCGTGCTGGCCACCATCCCGATGAGCGCGCGCGTGCCCGGCGCCACCCGCCTGTTCGACATCGTGTTCATCGTCGTCGTGATCAACACCTTGCTGCAGGGGCCCACGCTGCCGTGGACCGCGCGGCGGCTGAAGGTGATGGCACCGGCGGAGCCGCTGGATGTGGACGTCGAGGCCGCGCCGCTTGAAGCGCTGCACGCCGACCTGCTCCAGGCTCAGATCCCGCCCGGGTCCCGGCTGCACGGCGTGGAGATCTTCGAACTGCGGTTGCCCGCCCAAGCCAACGTCGCGCTCATCGTCCGCGGCGGCACGGGATTCGTCCCGGTGCACACGACCACGCTGCAAGCCGGCGACCGCCT